>Ga0182239_1000626_pt1 | contig 12607 bp, 10 predicted proteins | sample hydfrate6_PW_210_FD_132456 | JGI IMG/M metagenome (GOLD analysis project Ga0182239, IMG submission 132456) | Subsurface microbial communities from deep shales in Texas, USA - hydraulic fracturing test 6_PW_210 | ecosystem: Environmental > Aquatic > Deep subsurface > Shale gas/oil reservoir >...
CAGGGTCTGAAGCCGTTTGCGGATTGTGAAAAAAACTTGACGCCCCCCGTAACCCCTGCTATCTCCGCGTACGCCAGTTGGCCAGCGTAGCTCAGTTGGTAGAGCAGCTGATTCGTAATCAGCAGGTCGTCCGTTCAAGTCGGATCGCTGGCTCCAGAGATATCAAGCCCTTAGAGGAACCCCTCTGAGGGCTTTTTGCGTGTCTGAGCGCAATTGGTTGCAATTTGTATGCACTTGATTGGTTGTTGCCTGCCCGAGAACCAAACCAGTAGCGCAACAGCAGGCAAAGGCGAGATGGTTTGCCCCGGGGATTGTCTTTTGCTCCAGGGGTGTGGCATAGATGTATGCAATGGGAATTTCTTCGTCCCATCCGGAAGAGGTCCGGCACCAATTCGCCAGCAAAGGAGGCGCCTCATGCCACACACTATTCTCTGGCCCACGGAACTGTCCGCCAGCTCCCTTAAAGCGATCCCACATATCAATTCCTTGGCGGAGAAATACGACTCTCAGGTCCTGGCGCTCTACGTCGCACCGGACCTGTGTTCGCTGTTTCCGGCGTACGGCAACTATCCCAGTCCGGAACTGATCGAAAAATTTCAAGGCTGGGAACTGGAACGGGCCAAGAAGGACTTGCGCCAGATCTGCGCCGACAAACTCGGCAGTTGCCCGAACGTCTCGGTGCGCATCCTGCGTGGGGATCCGGTACAACAGATCTTGAAGGCCGCGGAGAACGAGGATGTGGATATGATTGTTATGACCAGCCGCGGGCACAGTTTCGATCAGGTTGGCCGAGCTGGCAGCGAATTTGGCAAAGTGGCCAGAGAGGTCGCCAAGCGCTCTCCGGTTCCTGTCACCCTGATTAACCCCGAGGCCGAGGCCCAATAGCGGATGGAATGCGGGGTGACACAGCGTTCCATCCTGACCTCCAGCTGATTCCCCTTGCGTTCTGCCCTGGCGCAGGACACCCAACGTGATGCTCCAACCGGGATCGGGAAGCGTTCCGATCCCGGTTGGAGACTTGAAACCAGGGATGTCTCCTCCCGTTTCGTTGTAATCAGCACTCCAAACTCCACATAGCCATGCTTCCAATCACCCGTGATATCTCCATTCCTCTCTCGGAAATCGAATTGACCACGGTCCGTTCGCAAGGTCCCGGTGGACAAAACGTGAACACCGTTGCCACAGCGGTCCAACTCCGCTTCGATATCCCGTCCTCCTCCCTCCCAGAACCGGTCAAGGAGCGTTTGCTCCGCCGCAAGGACAGACGTGTGAACAAAGAAGGCGTCCTGATTCTGAAGGCCCAGACCGCTCGCACACAGGACGCCAATCGTCAGGAAGCCTTCAACCGTTTGCAGCAGATCGTAGACGAGGCGGCCACACCGCCTAAAACCCGCCATCCGACCAGACCAAAACGGTCGGCACGAGAACGGCGCCTGCAGCAGAAAAAGCACCGTCGTCGCATCAAATCCCTTCGGGGACGGGTCGACCGCAGCGGTGATTCGGAGTAAAATACAGCTTCGCCCATCAAATGGTGCAAAAACACCACGATGCCAATACTTCCGAGTCCTGTTGACCCTCAACCCCGAGTGTTCACGTATGACCTTCCGTTTCCTTCACGCCGCCGATCTCCATCTCGATAGCCCTTTGCGGGGCCTGGAAACTTATCCCGATGCTCCGGTGGAGCAGATTCGCAACGCCACCCGCCGGGCCCTGGACAATCTGGTCACACTGGCCCAGGAGCAGGAGGTCGCCTTTGTCCTTTTGTCCGGGGATATCTTCGATCATTCCTGGCGCGACTTCCACACCGCCCTGTTTTTCGCCCAGTGCATGGGCCGGCTGCGTGAGGCCGGGATCTCGGTCTATGGGGTCAGCGGCAACCACGACGCGGCCAACCCCATCGGCAAGACCTTGCGCCCGCCGGACAATGTCCACTTTTTTTCCGCCACCAAACCAGGGTCGGTGACCCTGGAGCACTGCAACACAGTCATCCACGGCCAGAGCTATTCCAGCCGCGAGACCAGCGAGGACTTGGCCGCCGAGTATCCGCCAGCCGTCGCCGGGGCTTTGAATATCGGCCTGCTGCACACCAGTTTGACCGGACGTCCCGGTCACGAACCCTACGCCCCGACCCATCCGGATATCCTGGGGAATAAGGGCTACGACTACTGGGCCCTGGGCCATGTCCACGAACGGGAGGTTGTCACCCGCGATCCCTGGATCGTCTTTCCCGGCACCATCCAGGGCCGGCACATCCGGGAAACTGGCCCCAAAGGGTGCAGTCTGGTCGAGGTCGAGGACGGTCGCATCAGGGATGTCGTGCATCAGGACATTGATGTCCTGCGCTGGTTTCGCGGCAACGTCGATTGCGGTCCTTGTACCTGCGATGACGATGTCCGCCACGCAGTCCGCGCAGAACTGCAGGCCGCCCGGGACGCCGGTGAGGGTCGCCCGGTCGCGGTCCGCCTGGAATGCACCGGCGCGACCCGGATGCACGCCCAGCTCCACGACAGGCAACGCCATTTCCAGGAGGAATGGCGGACACTGGCCGCTGAAATGGGCGATCTGTGGATCGAACAGATTCGGGTGCACACCCGTCCACCAGAAGATCAATCCCAGGAGGTGGATCCGGAATCACCGCTGGGGGAATTGATGCAGTGTATTGCAGCCCAGGAATTGCCGGAAAGTTGCACCAAGGAGTTGGAAGATTTGATGAAACAACTGCCCAAAGAGATCACCGAGGGCGAGGAGGGCTTTAATCTCAAGGAACCACAGCAGTGGCAGCGGATGCAGGACGACGTCCGTGAACTCCTGCTTGGGCGTTTGCTGCGCCAGGGAGGTCCGCAATGAGGATCGCCCGTTTCACGCTCGATGCCTTTGGTCCGTTTACCGACACCAGTCTGGTTTTCGACCCCCAGCCCCTGCACTTGATCTACGGTCCGAACGAGGCGGGCAAGAGCAGCACCCTGCGCGCCCTGACCGCTTGGCTCTACGGCTTTCCCGAACGGACCACCGACAATTTTCTGCACGCCAATCCCCGGCTGTGTGTTTCCGGCACCCTGGAGAACGGGCGCGGCGACACATTGACTTTTTCCCGGCGCAAAAAACGCAAAGGCAGTGTCCTCGACGCCGGGGGCAATGCCGTTGATCCTCAGGTGGTAGCGGCCTGGTTACAGGGATTGGACCAGGAGACCTTCCAGGCCCTGTTCGGTTTGGATCATCCCGGCCTGGTCCAGGGAGGGACCACGATTTTGCAGGAGCAGGGCAGTACGGGCACGACCCTGTTCGCCGCCGGCAGTGGGATCGCTTCCCTGCGCCATGTCCAAAAAGGGTTGCAGGAGGAATACGAGGCCGTGTTCAAACCCAGTGGGAGCAAGCCGGACCTCAATGCCGCCCTGCACCGCTATAGTGAATTGAAGAAAGAATCCAACCAGCTTGGCCTGGCCAGCACGGCCTGGAAACACAAGGAACGCGCTTTGCGCGAGGCGCAAAAAGGTCTCGATGCGCTCAAGGCAGAGCGCGCCGTTCAGCAGACTGAACGGCGCCGCCTGGAACGGATCCAGCAGGCGATGGCTCCTCTGGCCCGCCTGCGCAAAGCAGAAGCCGGGCTGAGCGAAGTCGGTCCGGTCCCCGATTTGCCCGACGATTTCCCCAAACGGCGACAAGAGAGCCAGGACCAGTTGCGTGAAGCCCAGCAGTCCCTGGACAATGCCCAAAAACGGCTGGCCAATGATCAGTACAAACTCGACGGTATCTCCCTGAATAACGAGCTGTTGGATCAGGCCGCGACCATCGCTGATCTGCACCAGCGTCTCGGCGCCTACCGCAAAGGCCAGGCCGACCTGCGCTCCCTGGAGGACGATGAACTCGAACATCGCGCCGCGGCCCGGGATGTATTGCGGGCACAGCGCCCGGATCTCGACCCAGCTGACAGTGATACGGTGCAGCAGCTCTTGCAGCACCGGTCCCGCGTTCAGGCTCTGAGCGAGCGCAAGCCCCTGGTGGACAAGGAACTTTCCGACAGCCGCACTCTCTGGGAGAGCAAACAGGAGGAACTGGCCCAGGTCCGGGACGCTTCGAAAACTCTTCCCCATGTTCAAGATACGACGCTGCTGCACCAGGCTGCGGTCCATGCTGGACGCCTCGGCGATATCGATACCGAGATCGCGACAAAGCGCAGCGGGTGCGATCGCCTCCACCAGGAATGCGCCACGATGTTCGCTCAACTCGGCAAGTGGCATGGTACGCCTGAAGAGGCCCTGACGCTGCCGTTGCCGCAGGAGGAGAAGGTCCAGCTCCTGAAACAGGAATGGGAGGACACTGAACGGCGCTCCACAGAGCTAGAGACGCAGCGTCAAGAACTTTCAGAGACCCTTGCCGATCTGGATGAACAACTGCAGGCCCAGAAGGAGGCCGGGGCAGTGCCATCGGAAGAAGATCTGGATGCCAGGCGGCGGGAGCGGGATGCGGCCTGGTCTTTGCTGTGCCGGCAGTGGGTGGACGGCGAAGACATCTCCAATACGGTTACTGAGATCGTCCCCGAGGGCAACCTGATCCAGCATTTTGAGCGTACACTCCACGAGGCGGACTCACTTGCCGACCGTTTGCGGCGTGAAAGCGAACGGGTCCATACCCATGCCCGGCTCGTGGCCCAGTACGACAGGGCCAGGCAGCAATGGGCGGCATTACAGGAGGCGCAAGAGCGACTGGAGACCGCTTGGCAGGATCTGCAGCAGCGGTGGCGCACCACCTGGGACGGTACCGGCATTGAGCCAGACGACCCGCGCCCCATGCTCAGCTGGCTGCACCGTTTTCAAAAAGGCGTCGACCAGGCCCGTCGCCTTTACGAGGACCGCTTTGCGCTCCAGGAACTCGAAGGCAAGCGAGAGGCGGCGCGAGTGAACCTGGTTCGCGAGCTCCAGGCTCTGGAGGAAGCGGTGCCGCACGGGGAGGAGCTCACGCCGGTGCGCGAGCGGGCCGACGCCGTTCTCAAGGCGCGGGAGGAGTTGGCCCGCAAGCAGCAGCAGCTCCAGAATGAACAGGGCCGGCTGGAACGGGAGAGGGCCACAGCCCAGCATCGGTTGACCGCAGCCGAGGAAGCCAGGAGTGCCTGGCAGGCGAATTGGGGGCAGGCCATGCAGGAACTTGGGCTCCCTGAGGATGCGGCGCCGGAGACAGTCCACAATTTTTTTAGCGATCTCGAGACCTATCTCAGTCGGGCGAATGCGGCCGACGGGCTGCGCAAGCGCATCGAGGGTATCCGGCGCGACAGCCAGGAATTGGAGCGGGATGTGGCCAGTCTCGTGGAGCGAACTGCACCGGATCTTGCTGCTATCCCAGTGGATCAAGCGGTGGAGCGGTTAAACGGACAACTGCAGCGCGAACGCGACCTGGCTACAACGGTGGCCCATTACCAGGAACGGATCGCCTCTACCCAGGAAGAAATCGAATCGGCCCGCATCGCGCGCGACGCGGCCAGCCGGGAATTGGCCGCGCTTTGCGAACTGGCTGGCTGCACCGAGGCCGAAGAACTGCCCGGAATCGAAAAACGGTGGCAAGAACACCGGACCCTGGAGCAGAACAAGGGAGCGGCCCTGGACGAACTTGGCGAGATTGCCGCTGCAACGGATGTGGAGGAGCTGATCGCTGAGGTTGCGGCTGAAGACCCGGACGAGTTGCCGGCCCGGATCCAATCCTGCGATGAGGAATTGGACCGTTTGGACGGGGAAATTGAGCACCAGAGCGCCCAGGCCGGCGAATTGCGTCGCGAATTCCGGGAAATGGACGGCCGGGATGAAGCGGCGCGGAAGGCCGAAGAAGCCCAGGCGACTCTGGCCACGATCCGTCGTCTGGCCGAGCGCTATGCACAACTCCGTTTGGCGTCCACGGTCCTGGACGAGGCCATCGAGCGCTACCGCGCTGAAAACCAGGATCCTGTCCTGACCTTGGCCAGCGGGTATTTCCAGGAGGTAACCCTCGGCTCCTTCGATGGTCTGCGCACCGATCTCGACGACAAGGGCAACCAGGTCATTGTCGGTCTGCGCGGCGAAGAGCGCGTCCCGGTCGCGGGCATGAGTTCCGGAACCCGCGACCAGCTGTATCTCGCCCTGCGTCTGGCGTCCTTGGAGCACCGGCTGCACAGCAGCGAGCCCATGCCGTTTATCGTCGACGACATTCTTGTCAATTTCGACGAGCAGCGCACCCGGGCCGCGTTGCAGGCCTTGGCCCGCCTGGGGGCAAAGAACCAGGTCCTGGTGTTTTCCCACCACGACCAGGTCGCTACCGCAGTCCGCGAACTCGGCCTGGGCGCGGTGCATGAATTGCAGGCTTCAGCCTGAAGAGGTTCCACTCTTCAGGATTGGGGAATTGGGGAGTTGCGGTGCTGCGACGTAAAGAAATGCAGTGCTTGGAAAAAACGTGAGCGAAACGACAGCAGGGATCGTTCGTTCTTCGTGATCCGGCGCCGTGAGCGCGGTCACTGATCTCTGTCGGGTCACGCCGTTGTTTGCGACTGCGCCGCGGCTCTTCGCCCGTTGCCGCGCGCTGGAACACCCCCATTTTCAATTTGGTATCAGGGAAGGAAAAACAATGTCGCCACTATGTTCCGTCTGCCGGCAAGCGGACACCAGATTCTTTTTTCAGGACGGCAGCGCTGTGTACTGGCGGTGTCCGGTCTGTGAAGCGACCTGCCTCGACGCGGCACATCTGCCGGCCCCTGATGCCGAATACGCCCGCTATCTTGAACACGACAACACACCGCAGGATACCGGCTACCGCCGCTTTCTGGAAAAGCTCGCCACGCCCCTTCTAGACCGCCTCCCGCCGGGCCAACAGGGGCTGGACTACGGCTGCGGCCCAGGGCCTGTGTTGGCTATGCTTTTACGTGAGGCGGGGCATGGGGTGCGGACCTTTGATCCTTTTTTTGCCCCGGAACCGGAGGTACTGCACGACGTTTACGATTTTATCACCTGCAGCGAGGTCGTCGAACATTTTCACCAACCCTACGATGAATTCGCCTTTTTGAACAAATTATTGAATCCCGGCGGGATCCTCGGCATCATGACCTCCTTTCAGACCCAGGACGAGCGCTTCGCCAACTGGTCCTACCGCCGTGATCCGACCCATGTCACGTTCTACAAGGAAGCCACCTTTCACATCCTGGCTGAGCTCTTTGGCTGGACCTGCGAGATCCCCCGCAAAAATGTGGTGTTCTTGTACAAGAAGCGCACAGAGCAAAGGGCCCGGGAAGAAACCTAAACGCGTGTGGCGGCTGTCGCTCCCTCCAGCCGATCTTCGTGAGTTTCTTGTCTGCGTCTTTTCCCGTGACACGGGGAGAGGACATGCGAAATACCCGTGGTTGCAGCTTTCATGGCTCCCTCCCCCTTGCCAAGGGGGAGGGCCGGGGAGGGGGTGCTGGGTCCGGTCGTTGCCCTGCGAATATGCCGACAAGTCCACCCTGATCGAGGCCTCTTTTGCGGCTCCTGCTCCATTTCCCTGGAAACTGCAAGGCCAGGAGCCTGAGAACGGAGAACTCTCCAACAAACCCCATCGAAAGGAATCCACATGAACACCTCAGCCATTATCGCTATTGGCATCGGCGGGGCAGTCCTCGGCCTGATGGCCTGGAAAGCCCGCGGCAAATGCACGCCGTGACTCTATCTCTACGTCCCGCTGGGAGCGGGACTACTGGCCTATTCGCTTCTGCGCGTCTGGCTGGGCTAACGGTGCCCCAGCCTCGTGGACGATGCTATTGTGCTTTATGACGAGGCTCCTGCCAGGTGACGAAGACAGAGCAAACAGTTCCATTGCCGCGTGGAGCGGTGGGTGGCTAACGCCCCTTGTCAGGCTGTTGGCACAATCCCAGAGCCGTGGTGTCAGGTATGTGTTGCCTGACTGGTAAAACATTTCGCGTATCAAGCGTTCAATTCCCCAATCCTCCATGGTCAAGACTGCAATTCGAAAATTTTTCAATATCATCCTCAGGTAAAAGTTCCCTTCGTTCCCCCTCCGGCACCATCGCACCCCCGGTGCCCCAGACCAGGTGTGTGGCCTGGTCCAGCACATCCCGCAGACCGTGCCGTGCCAGATACTCCGGCGCCTCCACCACCCGAAGCGGCCCAGCCATGCCGGCCAAAGCCGAGGGCTCCAGAAAGAGGGCTTCTGTTTGCCACAGCCGGGCCAGATCCCGGAGCATGGTCGTGTCGTCCACGGTGTACGCTCCATCCAGAAGCGGGCCCATACGCCTGGCCACGAAACCGGATGCTCGACCGACAGCCAGTCCGTCCGCAGCGGTACGGTTGTCCAGACCAAAATCCTGAACGCTGACGCGGTCGTATTCCTTGGTGTACAGCCCGAGCAGCATGGCCGGGGCATGGGTCGGCTCGGCAAAGAAGCAGTGGACGTGATCTCCGAAGGCGAGCTTGAGACCAAAGGCCACGCCGCCCGGACCGCCGCCCACACCACAGGGGAGATACGCCAGGAGCGGATGATCCGCGTCCACGGTGATCCCCTGCTCAGCGAATTGGCGTTTGAGACGTTCCCCAGCCACAGCATAGCCCAGGAAGAGGTCGCGGGAATTTTCGTCGTCCACAAAGTGGCAGCCGGGATCGGTAGCGGCCTGGCTGCGTCCCTCAGCCACAGCCCGGCCGTAGTCGTCTTCGTACTCAACCACTCGCACCCCCTTGGCGCGCAAGAGTTCCTTTTTCCAGGCCTTGGCGTCGGCGGACATGTGCACCGAGACCTGAAAACCGAGCGTAGCGCCCATGATGCCGATGGACAGCCCAAGATTGCCGGTGGAACCGACCGCGATACGGTAGCGGCTGAAGAAGTCGGAGAAGCGGGGTTCGTTCAGGCGGGCGTAATCGCCGCTGCGCGAGAGCAGGCCGTGTTCAAGGGCCAGATGTTCGGCGTGCTTGAGGACTTCGTAGATCCCGCCCCGGGCCTTGATGGAACCGGAAATCGGGAGTTCCGAATCGCATTTGAGCAGCAGCCGGCCCGGTAACGTCGTGTCGCGGTCCCGGCTCAATGTGCGCTGCATGGACGGTATGGCGCGGAGCGGCGATTCGATAATCCCGCCGTCTGGCTCTGTTTGTGGAAAGACGGTTCGAATATACGGCGCGAACCGTCGGAGGCGCTCGGCCGCGTCAAAGACATCAGCCGCCTGGATATCCAACTGGGACAGGGCGGTCGCGGCCGTTACCGTCTCCGGATTTGCCCAGAAGACCTCTTCCCCGGCCACGATACGTTCGAGTAGGGGATGCGAGGAGAACCACTGTTCTTTAGTTCTGCCGGCAATGGTTTGATGCATGTGCGGCTCCAGTGTTCTGAGTTCCGGCCAGTTCGCCGAAAGTGGCAGAGCTGTACCCAGCGTATTGAAAAAATACTCTTTGTGAAGGTCCTTGGTCTTGCAACGGATTAGCGGTCCTGATAGGCAGGATGGGCCCCATGTACAATTTTTCCCAGCGCCGGATTGTGAAGAAATTGTTTCTTTCCAGCAACCTCGCCTTCACAATCCCCGCTGCGCGGAGCCTGCAAATGGCCATCCCCGACTTCCAGAGCATCATGCTTCCGCTGTTGACCCTCCTTGGCGACGGAAAAGAGCACCCCAATTCCGAACTTACGGATCGCTTGGCGGAGCATTTTCACCTTTCTCCCGAAGAAAAGACGCAGCTTTTGCCCAGTGGCAATCAGAAAGTTTTTTCAAATAGAGTTGCCTGGGCCAAAGCAGATCTCAAGATGGCTGGCTTGATCCAAAGTCCAAAACGAGGTCTTTCGGAAATTACCCAACGTGGCCAGGAAGTGTTGCGTAACGAACCGGTGCGTATAGACCGTAAGTTTTTGAAGCAATTTCAGGAATATCAAGAAAAAATAGGTCAGCAGGGGAATAAAAAATCAGACGCAGAGCAAAATGAAACAATGCAGACTCCCCAGGAGATGCTTGAAACGGCCTACCAAACTCTGCGCCGAGAAGTAGCTGTAGAATTACTGAACCAGGTCAAGTCCGGTACACCTGAGGCCTTTGAAAAGATGGTCGTGGAGCTTTTGTTGGCGATGGGGTACGGGGGAACCCTCCAGGATGCCGGAGAATCACTAGGCAAACCGGGTGATGAAGGACTGGACGGAATCATCAAAGAAGATCGCCTGGGATTGGATGTGATCTATATCCAGGCCAAGAAGTGGGAGAATCCGGTCAGCCGTCCCGAAATCCAGAAGTTTGCCGGAGCGTTGCAGGGCAAACGCGCCAGAAAAGGGGTATTTATTACAACGTCCAGCTTCAGCCAGGGTGCTCGCGACTATGCGAACAATATTGAAAACAAAATCGTGCTTATCGATGGCCCGCAAATGGCGGAATTGATGATCGACCACGGAGTGGGCGTCAGTACCAGTAAAGTCTTTGAAGTCAAGCGGATTGACTACGATTACTTTATTGAAGAGTAGGTATCACCTTTGATACACCATACGCCACAGGATCTTCAATTCTATCCGAAACGGGCGTGATTGGGTTGTCATTGCGAATCCGCACATCGCTGTGCCTGAGTAATTCCTGATTCCCCCTGACACGCTTCGGGCGCCCGGGGAATCGCGGCACTCATTTCGTTCGTACCTTTGTAACCTCGGCGCGAAGCGCGCCTCAAAACAAGGCACTTCACCTGGCGGCTCGGCCGGCAAGCCTACGATTTGCCGTCCGCTCCGCAGGTGAGCGCCGCGATTAGGCTTATGAGCACCAACAACGGAACACCCCATAACACAAAAGAGCAGCAGTTTCTAAGCGATTTTAGTCATTGCACATTCTATTTCTTTTCTGAAGCAAATGAAAACAGACTGAAAGGAATTTACCAGGAAAAAGAGTTTGTTGCTTTTTGCTTGGCTGAGAAGGAGCACTGTGTCGATATTTACGTTAGCATCCCGGATAAATATAAGTGTGTGCACTATAAGAAAGGCGCTATCACGTCATCCGTAATATCTAGAAAAGCGCACCTTACCTATCACGGTACGCAGAAACGAAAGAAAATCTCAGGTGAGATACATATCGTTACGGATCAAATGAACCCTTTAAAGGGAAAATCCAAATATACCGAAGCTCCCTTGGCTAGTTCGAGTAATATTCAGATACACCCTTTGCCTGTTTGCCGAATTGAAATTAGCTCAAATCCTGGAGAACTCGAGCAACCATCCAAAGCCGTAAACTATTTTTATGCAAATACTACAGGTTGTTTTTTTAATACAATTGAGGTTCATTTGGCAAGAAAGGGTTATATGAGAGATCTAGCATCAGTATCTCAAAATATTCCTGCTGCATGGGCATCCGTCTTCATGCACACAAGTATGCATACATATTTTTTAGGGAAATTGGAACGGAGGCCAGGGCATTTCCCTCAGGCATTATGCCTTCAAACGCGACGGTTTGAACTTATCGTTCTAGCGACGCATGAATATAAGAACACAAGTTACACAGAAAACGGCGTGAAGTATTTTTATACCAAAGACTATTTTCGAGATTTGGGAAGTAGGAACGTGATAGAGCATGCCGATGGCTGGTTTATCGATCAGTTGCCTGACGGTACAAAGAGACCCGATAGCAAGCGACTCTCGGATCTACTGACTCCTAGTCGACCAGCCTAATGAGGCAAATCCAGCCGACGCCTCCAGTCGCTCCCGCTCCCTAAGGCCTGGCTGATTTGCTGTGTTAATCGGCCAGACCCAAGGGAAGTACAGGATGTCAGACGAAGGTAGAGCTTGGGAGGAGACGGCGAGAACGGCAGGAAAAGCCGTTGATGCAACTCGGGAAGCAGGTGGATTCATCGCAAGATATATATCCGGCCCCTTAGAGCAGGGGATTGGAATCTTTGAGGATCGCCTCAAGTACGTCCGGTGGAAGAGGCAAGTACGGCTGATGGAACGTGCAGATGAGTTTCTAAGGCGCAGAGGGCTGAGTAATCCTTCGCGCCCAGTTCCGCTCAAGCTTGCAATTCCGTTACTCCAGGAAGGCGCTCTAGAGGATGATGACGAACTCCAGGATCAGTGGGCGCGACTCCTGGCGAATGCGGCAGACGCGGAGTCGGGAGTTGAGGTTCACCGCTCGTATATTGAGATTCTTTCACAAATCACGCCGCTCGAGGCCCGGATTCTCGCCACGATATACGACATTCCATTTAATGAAGCGCAGCATCGGGGAATTGCGACAGAGGGATTGCCGGACTCTGCGCGCCTAATCCCTGAGGAAAAGAAAGAACCCCGAGAAGTTCGCGATCCTTCGGATGAAGTCATGCTTGCGCTGGGCAATCTCGCCCGGCTCGGTTGCGTTCGGCCCATGGGCACATTTGGTGGCGGTGAGTTGTTTAGGCACGTAAATCCCACCGTTCTCGGTAGGGAATTCGTCGCTGCATGTAGGGAAAGGAGCGCTTAATAAATCGCTGCATCGGACGCTCAAAACGCCGTGCGTTTTGAGCGTCCGATGCAGCATCATCGTTATGCATAAATTCCCAACAACCGTCTATCCCAATCATCAATCCATAAAACAGAAGAACAAAAGAGCACCAATGTCCACCAACACCACCAACCTGATCAACTTCGTCTTTGATATCGCCAACAAGCTCCGTGGTCCGTACCG
>Ga0182239_1000627_pt1 | contig 12596 bp, 16 predicted proteins | sample hydfrate6_PW_210_FD_132456 | JGI IMG/M metagenome (GOLD analysis project Ga0182239, IMG submission 132456) | Subsurface microbial communities from deep shales in Texas, USA - hydraulic fracturing test 6_PW_210 | ecosystem: Environmental > Aquatic > Deep subsurface > Shale gas/oil reservoir >...
CAGTCTTTCCCCTCCCGGTAACTCATGAGTTCGGGGCACATTATGCAGTCCTCGATCTCAATCTCTATTTTGCCACAATCAACTGGTATAGTGGCCACGATGACCTTTCAAAAGTCATGCTGGAAGCCGGAGGCAAGACATGGAAAGTCTGGGCCAAAAAAGGTGGACTCATCAATCCCAAAAACGGACAACCCAGTTTTGAATACCAGTTTGACTGGAAGTCAGCAGACAAGGCCAGTAAATGTCATTTCTCCATATCTCCCAGGTATGGCAAAAACACAAAAACAAAATCAGGAAAATATGTAAACCATCCCTATACAGGAACCTCAATCCATGTACAGGGATCATACTTCGAACAAGACGAATACCTTGATATGCTCAATGCCATCTTTGAAGCAATCGGTGCCCCCAGATTCGCCAATTCCTACGACCTTTCAAGGTCCTACATCTACCAGATGGCCCGGCATGTCCGTTATCATGATCAACACGAGGCAGATATGGCCTCCATGTTATCAGTCCTGGAATATGAATCCGACATGTCCGGAGACTCATACCTTCTCAAAAATAGGGTAGCCGGAAAATGTGAAATGCTAATCCTCGGTAATCCCCACTGGGAAGCAGCCGGACTACATCCTCAATACAACCACAAAATAAAAACATACAGAATTAAAAACTTCCTGGACCGTCAGGAATCAGATCCTCTCTATCATCCAAAATTAGAAGTCTATCTCAATGAACAGGACAACATCCCTGCAAATGAATATTTTTCCCTGAAAAAAGACTTGGATCATATCCTCATATCCATGCTCCACAGCATGGGAATACAACTCGATTACGTTCCCGATAATTACTTCGATCCTTCAAAAACTTTTGAATACAGACACAGGTTGCCAAAATGGAACTGGAGAAAAACAAGTGATCCAGATTCCGCAACTATCCTGAGCACTACAAAACAGGAGAATCCCTGGAATGCTCTCAAGGTGATTGCCTATCTCTGTATACAGAGAGAAGGTTATGCCTCATTTGAGGAACTTAAAGAAAACCTAGGTATCTCTGAACGTTCTCTCTGGAGATACATCGGTGCCCTCAGGAACCAGGGCTTACTCGACAGAAAACGCAAGGATAAAACGTTTGTATTCTTCAAAAAACGCAAAGTGTGTGAGTGTATCAAAGAACCGCTCACCAAAATAATGAATGTCCTCGATCTTAACATCAAGGCAATTTACGGTCATTACTTCCTAGATTCCGGAGAGATCCGCCAGTACAGGGAGAGGGCAAAGAACCTCTCCCCGATCCGTGGCTCCAAACCTTCCAATTCCGATCCTATCATAGTTGAAACGGACCGGGAAATGAGGAAGGTTAAGAAAGACATGGCTTCCCTGGGAATCTCCCGGCCTGTTCATGTCCTCTCAAATGCTCAAAATATGAAGTGGAACAGAGTCCAATGAGCGTAGGCTATGGAGTTTTGGCACACAGTCCTTAAGGAGCACAAATCATGAAAATAAAAGCAACAACCATCTTTTTCAATTCTGATCCCGAATATTTCCACAAGGAAAAATACGGACAGAAACCCAACACAGTTAGAAATCTGGATTCAGCAGAATAGGAGATCCTTCTGAAATCTCATCTAAAATGGATCTGTATCAGAAATACAGAAACAGATGAGTCATTCCTCAGGCAATTATCCGATATAACCTGCTTCAATGATTCTTTTATTTTCTCCTGGATCCCCCAGAACAAACCATCTTCGATTGAATATTTCAGAGGATTCTGCTTCATGAAAGTAGATTCTCTTTCATATTTTGATAACAGGGAGATAATACAATGATAGATGAAGATTCTAGAATTGGCAGTCTCACATGGAGTGCCTGTCAGAAATGTAAACATTTTACTGAAAATGGATGCGTATTCACAGCATTTGTGGTTGTAGATCAAGCATGCATTATTCAGGATGGCATAATCTACTGTTCCATGTATGAAGAATCCGATTTCGACAAATAAAGGACAAAGAACATGCTGGAACCACTACCAAGAGATTGCACAATTACCAAAATAAAAGGAGTGGATTTTAACTTAACTTTTTTTGGTTATAACTGGATGAGATTTTGTTTAATCTTTACTGTACCTACAATATTGTATGGTTATTTTGCAGGTTATGATTTGTTTGAAATCTTTTTACTATTTGGTAAAGTAACCGGAATTTGTACAGTATTCTATCTGCTAATTGCATTTGTATTAGTTAAAGATGAAACCGACAAGGAGAGGACATGATAAAATGAATATGTCATTACAGGAAGAAGATAACATACGGGAAATCTTTCGCAATGTGGAAACAGATATTAGCCTAGACAATCCCTATCATTCTCTTCCTCGTTTTTTGCGTAGGCTGGAACCATATTGTAATGTTTATGGCAATCCCAGATCAAGAAACGAACTAAAACAAAATGAATCTGGATTTTGTTGGTTAATGTTTGGATGGCATGAACAGTCCAGATCTAGACACAGGAGTCTTTGTGACTATTCCGATTCCCCCTAATAAAGGACATTCAATGTGTCCAACAGGATTTCTCTATTTTATCTTTAAATCTCTTCCTCAATTCTCTTTTTCCCCTTGACAAAATTGTCCTAACAACCCACAAAAATGGACAGTAAACCCCGCACTATTTCCACTCCAACACAAAGGTGTCCGGTGTGGTGAAAAATTCTCTTTCCAAATCACTCTATAGATTAGCCGATAGCGATTTCTCTAATACGTATAATTCCACAACCCCAGGTACCCGGCATTTGCCGTGCTGCGCACGGCCCCTGGCTTTTGATTTTGCAGTACCCTTAGGTACACGATTAAGGCGTGTGTGCCACTAATGGCAGACACAAAAAATAACCGTTGTAGAATTAAAATAAAAATTTCTAGTTGAAATTGGGGTAAAAGGGGTAGATCTACTCTAGGATCTCTCCAGGCAGACAAGCCATACATGAAAAAGTATCTCCATGAGTAACTCGCGACAGCGAAACTAAACCTCCCCCCTAGTCATTCCTGTCATTATTACACAAGGGAAGCCGCATGCTGCCCAGCGTAAGCGGGCTGACCGGCTGACCGTTTCTCTGCAAACTCTAAGTCTGTCCACACACTAAGCCCATGTATCAGGAATAGTAACACGGTTATCTGGGCAAAGCACAGATTACCGGACAGAGTAGTATTGTGGGCAAGGCCTACAATACATCCATTTTAGTAAATCCGATGTTCCATGAAGAGTACGCCGTTACCTGCTCTGCAGGCTACGGTCAAGCGTAGTAAAATGTGTCTGAAAGACATATTTTGCATCCATTATTCCACTCATCAACAAAAGTAGCCATTTTTTATACAACAATTGTAGTAACAATTGTATAAAATTTGTAATGTTTAAATATCACTCTATTCTAGTTTTCATTGATTACTATGAGTGAGTTCAATAAGTACGGACTAAGGCAGGTGGGAGATCGCATTAGGCTTCCTTCCATGAGTGTATCGGTTACAGAAAAGCAGCGTGACGATGGATCAACCCTTCGTTGGGCTCAACTTTCTAAAAAGAACAACAAAACAGGCGACTGGGAAAACTTTACCGTGTTCCATGACGACTTGCTGGCTCTCGAAAAATTCCTCCCTGATGTGATCTCCCTTACATCAGGCGGTGAAATAAATGAGTCTTCAATCTAAATGGCGTAAAGCAAAGACAAAAGCCAATCAGTACAAAGGTAGGGCCGCTATGGCAGTATCCGGTGGTGCTCTTATGGTATCTCCAGCAGCCGCAGAAACCAATACATCCCTTCAGGACATCGGTCCTATAATTCAGGATGCAGCCGGTCTCATGCCTGATATAGTAACCCTTATCATAGCGGTTGCAGGTGTCGTGATCGCTGTTGCGGTGATATCTTTCGTAACAGGTCTGTTCGACAATTTGCTGACCATGATGAACTTCAGAAAGAGGTGATCCAGTATGCGTAAAGGCATTCTTACCCTCTGTATTTTTTTATTGCTGACCTGTACCACCACATCCTGCATGGCCGGATCAATCACCTTTTCCGATCCAATGGATGCATACGCATACACCGTTTACGATCAATCCGGCCATGTGGTAGGTCAGTATAATTCTACAGATGATATAATTCTTAATTCAACAGAAAATTACCAAATATTTGTAAAACCAAACACAGTAAGTCTTTTCAGTGAGCCACAGCGAGGGGCAGATTACATGATGGCCTATGTTCCGGTAGGATTCGCTGTTTTGCTATGTGTCGTTGTATGTCTAGGCATATTTGTAATATTCAGGAGACAGGCACGATGAAAAGAATAATCCTACTCCTGATACTCCTGACATTCTGCATATCTAATGCTTCTGCTCTTACATATGATAATTTGCCTAATCCTACAGATTTAGGATATTCGCCTTCAGATGACACAATTTTATTTGCAGGTACTCATGAGGACGAGTACGGAATATATAAATTATCTACCGATTCAGGTTCTTACTCAGCAGAAATTATAGGCATACCGTCACCTGTTTCAGAAGTTACTACTATTGATGGTCGTATATATTTCTATACAGGCGGTTCTTTATATAGAACAGATGGTACAGGTATTTTATTAAACTTTTCGTATGAATTTCATGACTCGCATTTTCAGCGATTAACTGGTACGTCAATGGATCGTTTTGCACATACTCCTGATGGTACTATATATGGCTTTTTACACAGTCATCGTGATACCAATCCATTCTATGAGATTACATCTCCTACATTTTCATCACAAGAGTTATTCTCAATGAAAGGGTTGCGAGATATTTCACCACACCCTAATGGAATAGTGTTTTCAACAATCGTAAATGATTATCAAGATTCAGCAACTGGCCACATATACTTGTTTAATGGTACAGACTACTACGCGGTAGATTCTAGATCGGAATATTCTTCTACCTTATGGGCAAATGCTGGTTTTTGGTATGTTGTTTCTGATATTTCTGGTAATTTGTATTCATTTACTCGTGAGTCCACACATGCAAAAGATTACGTAGAGCCTAATGAAGCGGATCTACAATTTCATGAATATAACAGTTCAACAGGTACATACGATGATCGTGAAAAACTTTCAACATATCCATTCCCTTCGGATATGATGATAAGTGATTTGATCTACATTAGTTATGGTACAACAATAGAGTCAATTGCTACTGAATATGGCGGGGGCTACACAGGTGAACCAATCCCACCGACAACAGGTAATGTATCATGGGATGTAGGTGAGGCAGGCACATATACAGCAGGAGATGTAGCCACAATAAACTACACCATTCAAAATATGGATAGTTCAAAAGACTATACTTTAGAAGTCTGGACTTCATCAACAATGAAGCAATCCTATACCCTCTCTGATTCATCCGGCACAGTAACGTATGACTTCCCACTCGATGCCATACCAACCGCGTATGCTGCATTCCTCTATGAAGGCGATACAAAACTGGATGGACAGCATTGCTATCTGGAAAATCCAAATTATGACTATTCTATTTCCTTCTCAAAAAATAACTATGAAGTAGGCGAATGGGTTGTCATAAATTATGAAGGACTAACACCTGACATGGAGTTGATACTCCTTGCAGATCAGGAGACTCCTGATCCTGATGTACTCGACACATGGACAAAATCAGGAGACGGTCAGGTATCATACAAACTATCAGATGACTATGCAGAAGATGGAATAGATGTCATTCTCAGAATAGACAATGAAAACATAGATCAGGACTATGCTGATGTAATCACTGCCGATACAAACCTGCTATATGGTACAGTCTATGATGCTTCAACAGGTCAGCGTATATCAGGTGCTAGTGTAACCGTTAATAGTCAGGTATCTATCACAACACAGGATGGTAATTATCAACTCGAATTACCCGAAGGCTATTATGAGGCCACAGTCTCAGAAGGCGGTTATCTTGTCTCAAAACAGGATGTTCTAGTACAAGGCCCGACACGAAAGAACTTTTACCTGACTCCCGAAACGGCAGACACAGACGTGTACGGTGTAGTTCGTGATAAAGATACGAATGATCCTATAAATGATGTAGTCATTTATGTGGATGGCAACTCTTTTGGTGAAGCAGTATTTACATCTTCTAGTGGTTATTTCTCTCTCGATGGCCTGACAGCAGGAGAGGAATATGATATATCTGCTACCGTGAGTGGTTATGAGTCCTACCAATCCTCATTTACTGCCACAAATAACAGCACAGATTTATCCTTCTTCATGTATCCTGCAGGCACAGGTGGAGACACAGACGATCCCACAGGAGACGATTTCTCGATTGACTGGGAGAGTCCAGACGATGCAAAGTCCTTTGCACAGGAGTGGACTGGAATTACCTGGTTTGTTCTCGTAGTGCTCTTTGTAATCGCAGCAATGGGGGTTAAGAAATGAAACGACTCATTCTTACCCTCATTATCCTCTTTGCTATGGTCCTCCCGGCCTCTGCTGCTACATACAATTTGCAGGGTTCTAGTGGATTCGATGATCTTTATATTTTTGATTCACAGGCAGAAAAATACGTCTCTGTGAATTCTAACTCATATAGTGTCTCTGCTCTACAATACGATTCTTTTGTATGTGCACCCTCTGATGAAATATACTCTATATTCATCGAGATGGAAGATTTAAGCGGCTCATCCACAATGCCTATGACATTTCATCATAGGAATACATCTCATACATTGAATGTTAATTTTGATGTGGAAGAACGACCATATCTGGTAGTATTCTCCAGGGACTGGGCGGTCTATTCCGTAACTAATTCCACAGGTGCAGAACTTCTCTCAGGTGAAGTTCCGGCTGATAAAGTCCGTATAATGATTGATGAGTCCGATTTCTCAATCGGTGCTTCTACAATGCATTCCATGAATACACAGGCCAACGGCACATTTCTACCCGCTAGGGCAGTAGAATATGACATAACAGATGTTCAACTAAAAGAACAGGACTTAAATAAAAATATCAAAGCCTATTCCTGGTCTAAACTCTCCTATCAGGATACCGCAAGTTATGACGATCTAGAAGGTGGCCTCAAATACATCTATGCAGGCCTCTCCTTCATGGACCACGACAGAGTGATATATTCCATTTTCTTCTACCTGCAATTAATGGTTACTTATGTAATCTTCATAATAGGATTCTTCATACATTCCACCTGGCTCTATGTTGCTCTTGCTAACTGTGCAGGATTGGCCTACGGTATTCTCCAAAAACGCAGTGGCATGGCTGCCATGATTGAAGGTTATTTATTCATTCTAAAAGAGGCAATACTGCTACCCTTCAATATAGCCAAATTCTTCATAACTTTAGTTATGCGTCTGGCCTCTGCTATCGCTAATCTAATACCATTTACCTGATATCAGGAGTAGAATTATGATAGATACAGTAGAATACTCTTTAAAATTAAATCATAAGAAAATCCTCTATACGAGGGGTACAGATTCCAAAAAAGCAAAAGAGGAGTTCGACAGAAAATGTAAGCAAAAAGGAGTCGGTAACTAATGTCCGTCTCCTTTGCCCATATCCGCACATTCTTCTCTGACCTGCGATCCAGTAGATCGGCAGTAAAATCTAATAAAACTGATGTTCTATATCTTGATCCCACACATTCGATAGTAAATCTAAAAGGCCTCTACGATCCAGATACACATAGTGTAGATGTAGCAGGTGCAGGGATAATAAAACTCTCAGATAATTCAATGTTTACAGGCAAAAAGGGCAGAAAGACGATAATTGCCTCTTACAATTCCGCTACTGCTTTCTCTCCATTAAAGGATAAACAGGACTACCTCACAAAAGAACAGGTGGATGCTTTGATGAAATCAGGTATGCTCACATCAGTTCTTAAACCTAATGTCTCAATGATGATTGTAGCATTCATACTTGGTATCGCTACTGCTGCTATCTTTTTCATGGCAGTTATGGGAGTGTCATTCTTATGACCGATGATACTTCTACATCTGACCTGATCCTGCGAACTATACAGGATCGCTCTGAGTCTGAAAAAATAAAAGTCCTGTCTGCGGCTCTCGATAAATTACATCCTTCTGAGATTGAGGACTGGCTAGCAGTCTCTAACCTCAATCATACTCAGATCATGGAAATATCCAAAATCATGCTCATAAAAGAGATGATGCTTCCAGACACATGCGACTGGCTAACATCCTTCGTTGATCGTTATATCCGGTTGAATGTATCTAAAAATGCACATGGCAGACATGATATACGAGATATGTTTACTGGCCTGATACAAGCCGAGCAGGCAGAGGAAGGCAAATTAGCCAGACTGAAAAGAATGGTAGGTAAGTAACATGGAGGAATACATCTCATATACAGAACATAAAGGAGAGTTTAACAGAATTGCCCTTAAATCGTTTATTATGGGCATCCTGTGGACTCTGGGGTGTACATTCTCCCTTTTAGCCGGAGGTTATATCCAATGACACCACAACAGTATGATAGTAACATTGTAAACCTAGCGTTTGCTCTTGGCATGGTTACAGCAACAGGTCTCATGGTTGCATTATTTCTCGCATTAGGTGAGATTCTTCTATGATTGGCAGAAAACAAACAGCAAAATATGCCATAATAGGTGAATACTCAGAGGGTAAAACCCTCTTAATGACAGCAATAGGTTACAGGGATCACCTAAAAGGTATTCCTGTGTATTCAAATTATCATCTTGAATATCCTCATACACACATTTCTACAATGGAGGATTTGGAAGCAGTCAAAAACGGTACTGTTCTTCTGGATGAAGCCTGGTACACCTTCGATTCCCGTTCTTTTGGAACAAAAGAAAACAAAGGCGGTTCCTACATCCTCTCCAAACTCTCAAAAAGAAACTGCGACCTTTACCTTAATATGCAGTCTATGGACCTGATTGACAATAGATTCCGGGATAGATTACAGGCTATCCTGATTCCTCAAAAACTTCTACATCCCTCTACAAACAACCCATTTGCTCTTGAAGTCTCCATTATGAAAAAAGACAAATGGGGTACATATACAATCCTGCCCTCTAAAATCTACTTTGATGTCTCTGAAATATTATCGCTATACGATACCTCGGAAGAATTAGATCCTCTTAAATATACAGCGAAATGAGCCGACCCAAAAGAGACAAGCGATTTAAGCCGCCGTCTTTTTGGCGGCGGCCCGCTAAATTCTCAAAATATTCTCTCAATTCTATAACTAAATGCTCTCTACTTATCTTCTAAAAGGGTGTCTTGCGGAGGACTATCTCTAGTCCGTTGGGGGTCGGTGGGTGGGTAAATAAGGATGGGTGGCTCTCGCTTATAGTGAAACGCATAGCGAGCAAAAGGGCCATCTTTGAAAAAATCATAAGAAAAACAATTCGTCAGGGAGGGGCGTAATGTTGTTCTTATCCAGAGGCTTGGCTGGCCCCGGGAGGGCACTTGTTGCAATTAGTAGGTAATCCAATAAAGCAGGAGGTTGTATTGCGATTCACTCCAAAGCAAAACAACAACGTTCCAGCAGGCAAACTACTAATTCTACTTATTGTTTACTTTGGTGAAGTAAAGTATATTGCAATCCTTATTTTAAACTTCTAAATAACTTCATGATACGTGGATCCTGCTCAACCAGGTCCATGACATACTCTGCTAATTCGTCCCTTTTCTCATCTGCATTGACTGCACATTCAGTGCTAAGAGCAGCACCACACCTGCAACAAAACTTAGCATCAGGTCCATTCATTTCCCTGCATCTGGTGCATTCTATAGGTGTAAGGTCTGGTTCTAGTTTATCTTCACTCTGCATGCCATACATTTTTAACAATGCATCATCCACCTGTTTTCCAGAGAGGTGTATGTAGGTCCTTGGCATCTTTGAACCATGAGTCCATCCCAGATGCGCTTCCATCTGTGCCTGTGTCATGTACTGGGCCAGTTCTGTACTCCTGGAATGCCTGAACAAGTGGTTATGAACTCTTTTAGTGATTCCTGCCTTTTTTGCAGTCTTTTTGATAACTGCTGTAAAGGCATTGTATTTCATCTGTTTTCCATAGTTCCATTTTCCAATATTAACCCATAATGGAGCATCAGGATTATTCCTATCAGGATGAAACTCAATCCATTTTAGTATGTAAGGAACACTGAAAATTATACGTACTCTCCTTCTGCCTGTTTTCCCATTTACCTGCAAAACAGCCCCTATCTTATCAACAATCAGATTACGGATTTTTAAGTTCCCGATCTCGGATATACGTGCACCTGAATCATACAGGGTCGCAACCAGAGCACGATCCCTTAGATTGTTGGCAACTCCAATCATATTTTTAATTTCATCTTCTGTGAGAAGTTCCTCAGGCATCTTTTGATTATCCCTGATGGTGGACTTGATCCATTTGGTACATTCGGGATCCTCGCCGTTGTTCATCCACCTGAAAAATCTCTTTATAGACACTTTGTATGCATGTTTTGTGTGTGGAGATAGATCTGTTCTTTCAAGTTTACCTATAACTCTATAAAGATCATCCTTAGAAGAATTAGGAGACAGGGCGTAATCCCTGAACATGAGGTTCATCTGGCTTAGGTATTTGATAACTCTTGCATGCTTTATCCCCTCTGCAAATAAAGCATTTTCAAAATTCAGCAACAGAGTTTTCCATTCCTGCGGATAATCAGCATCACTAATAGCAGTTTCAAGTTTGGACAGTGTCCTTTCATATTCATAGAGTGACATGAGGTATAACACCCCGGCAATAATTTAATAGAACAACCCTACCGAGGTGAAAGTGACCTACACTCTAACAATGACGTCCCGACTGGACACTATTATCAGAGTGCAAGGTTTTCGGTTACTTTCACCTCGCTTACAACTTCCTTAAAACCTTTCGGCTTTAAGATTGTCGGAGTGCGGGGAAGTGAGGTCAAAACAACCTCTGAGGAGACCAATCCCCATTCCGCACTCCATATTCCCTTTATGTTAATTGCCTATATATATGTTCATCTGAGTTCCGATCCATTCCAGAAAAAGTCATTAGATGGATCATGATAGTATTTTCCAAATAGAGACGGGTACAAACCAGAATATTTGGCTTGTTCTAATGGTATGCAAAATACATTATCAGGATGTTCTGGATGGCCACCAAGTCCTATTACTATGAAAACTGGTATTTTTCTTTCTAATGAAAATTGCAAATATCTGGCTCGCTGACCATCATTAGACCATTCAAGTTTATTATTGTTAAGGCGTGATCGATATTTACATTCAATCGCAAACATTTCATTCGATGGTTTGAATCTAACAACCAAATCAGGGTTCATATCGGATTCAACAGTTCTGCTATGTTTCCTTGATATATCTGTAGTCCATTCAACAATACTGAAATATTCAGGATCAAGCCTATCTACCACATATTTTTCAAAGAGGTTGCCTTTATTGATAGATTGATTCTGTTTGTTTCTTTTAATAGTTCTTGGTGAATAGTTATACCTATTTTTAATATCTCCTTTTTTCTTTCTTGAATTATTACCAGATTTGTTTTTAGATGATTTATTTGCAACATACAAAATTGCTACAACTAGAATTCCCATAATAAGTATAAATCCTAAAGGAGGTGCAATAATAAACACAACTAAAATTAATATTAACCCACCCCATATTTTTTCTTCATAGTTCATAAATAAAAACTTCAAAAACCTATATATATAATTTCTTTCATAGGGATAATTACAATTCTGGACTAGACCACCGGAATTTAGACCAAGGAAGTGAACAAAACATGAAACCAGCAATAGAGACCACAGTAAAGACTTTTCTGAATCGATTACCGAATAGGTTACCCTCCGGCCACATGGCTCTTTAGTTAAAGAGTCGTGCCTCTATTGAAAATTGGCCGGAGGTATCTTCTCATGTGTGAGGCCTCCACACAAGCAGCAGAGATCTATGAGCAAAACAAGGACCTCATAGACTGGGATTGCGAGCATGGCACCACATGGAACAAGCGCACGGCATTAACAATCCGCCATCTTGCCACATAGGACCTTCAACCGGGAACAATCCCTGATTCTAACCCGGAGGCTGTCCTATGAATGATATCGTGGACACAGGCCTCGAAGTATCAGGATGGGCCAATGTCAGAGAGGAATCCCTGAAACACAGGAAACGTCTCCGCATTGAACGTGGTCTCGACAAAATGGATCATACCTCTCCATATGATCCCCGGCCTGAAAAGCCATTATCGGAGTTTTCGGAGGCATAACATGGCCAAAGCAAAATATCGTTTGAAGGATACCGGAGGGTCCAAGATGGTAACCCTCCCGGTAGAACTTCTCACGGCCATTGGAGTAACCGATCTCTCCGGGGAACTTCGTGCTAAATGTGTCCGATTTGATCTCGGACAGGATGATGAAGGGAACTACGGCATAATCCGACCTGCATATGACTAATTCAGTCTTTCCCCTCCCGGTAACTCATGAGTTCGGGGCACATTATGCAGTCCTCGATCTCAATCTCTATTTTGCCACAATCAACTGGTATAGTGGCCACGATGACCTTTCAAAAGTCATGCTGG
>Ga0182239_1000629_pt1 | contig 12589 bp, 1 predicted proteins | sample hydfrate6_PW_210_FD_132456 | JGI IMG/M metagenome (GOLD analysis project Ga0182239, IMG submission 132456) | Subsurface microbial communities from deep shales in Texas, USA - hydraulic fracturing test 6_PW_210 | ecosystem: Environmental > Aquatic > Deep subsurface > Shale gas/oil reservoir >...
TTGTCATAAAAGAACATGTATAAACTTCAATCATGCGAGTTCCATTCGGCCAATGACTTATATTAATTTTTTACGAATGAAACAGTTGGATTATACAGGTGAAATAAATAATAATGCGGTTGTTAAAGAGTTTAATGATCCGGGTTTCCACTTGTTAGGCAATCCATTTCCTACTGCCATTGATTGGAGCTGGGAGAATTCAGCAGGATGGGAGCGTGAAGGTTTTTCAAATACCATCTGGAGCTGGGTCGATTATAATGGGAAAAGGGTTGTGCAAACCTATAATGGTCAGTATGATATTCTGGTGCCTAAAATTGATGGCTACAACAGCGAGGATAAAGGCCATATTCCTGCCTATCAGTCTGTATGGATTAAGCAAAAGTCTAAGAACGCCACTATGGTTGTGAAAAATGAGGCGCGTGTAAATGATAGCAGTGCTCCCTTGAAGAGTGTTTCATCCAATAATAAGGACTATGAATTAATTCGTGTACGGGCAGAAAACGAGAAGGCCCTGGATGAAACCGTTCTTTTCTTTGACGAAGGATTTAAGACCGGCTTTGGGCCTGAAGATGCGGAAAAAAGATTTAATGGTGGCAACGATGTTCCGGAAGTTTTTACCCGTTCGAATGATAAGCCTGTTGTCATGAACGGTCTTCCTCCACTTGAAGAGGATGATTTTGAAATACCATTGAGTGTGCGTAATGGAGTGGTTGGAGACGTGAAGTTGTCCTTTGATTTTGAAAAATTCAGTGATGGTTATGATGTTTTTCTTGAAGATAAAGAAACCGGCGACTGGGCCAATGTTCGTGTACTTGATGGATATACTTACCAGCCAACTATGAAAGGTGATGACGAGAGCCGGTTTGTCCTGCACATCCAAAAGGTAAATAAAGTATCAACATCGGTTGTGGAAGTGACAAATAAAAAGGTTGAGGGGATCAATATTATTGGCCTGGAAAATCATGCTCTCGTTGAAGTCAGCTATGAATTGCTAAACTCTGAAAATGCTCAAATTGAAGTGTTGGACATAAGCGGAAGATTAATTAAACGCCAGGTGTCTGCTGATACCGTATCAGAAATTACCTTACCTCAAGAGAGTGGCATTTATATTTTCCGCGTGAAAGCAGGAGGTATATTTAAGTCTGGTAAGGTTGTCAGGAGATAGAAAATAAGAGTTTGGTGGTTCCGTGTTTAGGTAACATATCCTTCGTAGGCCCTCCTCACGATAACAACTGGCAATTGAAGTATTTGTCATTGTTAGCGAAGCGAGGAATCTCAGAAGTCGCAGTTGAAGCTTTTACATAACCTCATTCTCAACTTCAACCAATCAGCTGCACATCGCACACTGATAAAAATATCACAATTAACCCTGTGAAGTTAAAAAAGCCCGATTCAAAACGTTGAATCGGTCCTTTTTGTCTCAAGAAAATACAGGTTAATCAAATAAATCATCCCTGTTGCCAAATATCTAAATCCTAAGGAATTAAAAATCCGTATACCTAGTTAAATTTGTAAATTTTATTTTAGCCTGCTTTATACCAAAAGAAAATGGTTATGAAAACAAAAATTTCACTTCTCAGTGTTATATATATATTTGTTTCATTAGGAACTTTTGCGCAAACAAGCCCTGGTGGCATTGGAAATTCCGATGGTAGTGGTGGCCAACCGGAACTTTACCTGTGGCTGTTGCCCGATTCTTTGGGATTGGCCGATAATGATGATGTGTTGTCTTGGAACGACTACTCGGGTAAAAACCAGAATTTGTCTGCTGCTTCAAAAACTTCGCCCGTTTTTAGAGCTAACAAGTTAAACAGCCATGATTACATTGAGTTTTCCAAAAGCAAGAATCGAATTGTAGGCAATCCTTTTAATATGCCTTCCGATGCCGTGTCTGTTTTCACGGTTTTAAGGACAACCGATAAAGGGGATGCCCTTCTTTCTTATGCAGTCCCCGGTTCTAGTAATGAATATCTTTTATATCAGAGTAATAATCCCAGTACTTATATTCAGGGTAGCAGTAGCAATATGGGAAGTGCTTTTAATGACGGGAGCTGGACAATATTGTCACATCAATGGCGAAATCCAGACGGTCAATTGTTAATGAACCTCGACGGAACCCAGGCAGGTTCAGGAACGCTTAAATCCGGGGCTTCAATTGTTAATGGTGGTGCTTTTGCCATTGGAGGGGAACAGGATGCTGTGGATGGTGGATATCAGGCTAATCAGGCATTTCAGGGAGATATTGCAGAATTAATTGTTTACGGTTCACCTCTGAGAAAAGCTGAACGAACTGTTGTTGAAAACTATTTGGCCCAAAAATACGGGTTGGATGCCAACTTACCCTCCGATATGTATGTCCCTTTGGATGTTTCCTATACTGTTGACATGACCGGCATGGGGAAAGAGAGTGACGGAACCAATAAATTAAATTCCGGTGGATTGGTTGTTACTCAAAACGGGAATTTTGTGAACGGTGATTATGTATTTGCCGCTCATGACGGTACAGTCAACGCGGTAAATACAACCCCGGGTGTTTTGTACCCGGGGATTGAAGTAGCCTGGCAACGCGATTGGTACGTTGATAAAACCGGAACGGTGGATGTGAAAATGGCTTTTGATTTTGGGGAAGGTATTGGTGGAAATTATCCGGCCAATATCGAGAATTATCGTCTTTTGTATAAGGCTAATCTCGTGGATAATTATGATACTATTTCTGTTGCCGGGCGTGGCGTTCAGAACGGCGATCAATTATATTTCTCTGTTAATGATGCTCAATTTAGCGATGGTTACTACACGCTGGGAACCATTGATCAGACAAATAGTCCCGTTGAAGGGGTTACAAACCGTACCTGGTACACCCTTATCAGTGGAGACTGGGACAACTGGGAGGTCTGGACTCTTGATCCCTCGGGCGCATTGCCCAACAATCCTAACCATTTAACCCCTTCCACTTCACCGACTTCCAATGCTGATAAAGTGGTTGTTTTAACGGGTAAAACGGTCACTGTTTCCAACAACAATAAAATCCATAACAGCCTTAAAGTTGATGGACGTCTTGATTTACAATCTACTAGTGGGCATAGCTTTGGAGAAATTAACGGAGGCGGCCGTATATTACTCAGCGGTGATCATTTCCCTTCCGGTGATGCCTCCAATTTTATTTCAAGAGGCCAGGGCGAGGGCACTGTAGAGTATTATGGTTCCGGATTTGATCTGACCACGTCCAGGGAGTTTTTCAACCTGGAGATTAATATGGGTGCATCTTCCGGGCAATTAAACTTGTTGAGTGATTATACAATCAATGGTGAACTGAGAATAACATCCGGAACGCTTCAGGTTAACGATAATGTTAGTACAACAAACTTAAATATAACAGTTAATGGTGATGTTGTAGTTGAAAGTAATGGGGCAATATTAACCGGCACTGCCAACGCGCGTCACCAGTTCAATTTTTATGGCGATTTCACCAATAACGGGACAGTTGAGTTTACCAACCGGACAGCCCCGGGTTATGGAAGTGAAGCTACTAATGGTATCGTGGATGCCAATTTCCTGAATGATTCGGAAAATCAGAAGGCATTATTGAACGGGTCTTCTACCTTTTATCGCATTGAAATTGATAAAGGAACTGATGATACTTATGAAATGGCTCTCGAGGCAACGGCTCCTTCCTATTTCAATATTTACGGGTATGCTGCAGAAGGACACAATTCAACCCCGCGATTGGCTCAAAACAATAATGCCCTGGGGCTAATAAAAGGTACGGTGCGCATCAAAAGCAATGTGAGTATTCCCGTGCTTAATACCGTGGGCAATTACAATATTAATGAATCTGCCCGTTTGTGGGTTGATGGTGGAAGTGTTTATAAGAATGGTGGAACAGCCATCGTTCCCTATGGAAAAGTTTTGGTAAGTGGCGGAATTCTTGAAGCCCGGATTAACAGTGGTATTACCCTGCGCCAAAACGGCCTGGTTAAGGTTGAAGGGGGAACTGTAAACATAAACCAGCTAAGAACCTCCACTCTGGGTTCGAATAATATAGGCGGTTACGTTCAAAGCGGCGGAACCACCAATATTCTTGGCGGAAGTACTAATACTGATTACTATTGTTTCAATCTTACCTATCCTGGAAATGTGTTTAACATGTCCGGTGGAATGTTGCATATCCACGAAGCGAATGGCAAAGGTGGTATTTTTATTGCATCTTCCGAGACCAATTACAATGTTACCGGAGGTACCGTGATTATGGAAATCGATAATGGCATCGACTTTCCCATTACTTCCACCGCTCCTTTTTGGAATGTCATTGTGCGGAACTCCAGCAATGGTCCAGGAAAACACCTGTTAACCGGTGGTACGAATGTTGGCGCTACTGACGAAAATTTGGCAGTGCAGGACTTGCACGTCCTCAATGATTTGACTATTGAAACAGGAACAACCAGAAGTGAAACAGCAGGTGGTGTTTCAAATACTTATGGCGGATACCTGGATTTAGTGCCTGACAATGCAAACCCGGCCGATTTGTACATTGGTCGTAATTTGACTATTGAAGATAATGCGGTGTTGGATGTTTGGGGCTGGACGGGGACAGATAACAGTACAAGTGCTACGCTGTATTTTAAAGGCTCTTCGGATGCTGTTTTTAATATTGGTGATATCACAAGTTATTCCAATGCATTACTTGAATATGCATCACCCGATGTTTCGGATGGAGGGCCCGATGGAAATTTTCCATCCCAAGGAACAGGCGAAATGCACACATGGAAATACAATCTACCCTTGTATAATTTGGTCGTGGATAAACCTGCCGGCAAGTTGTCTTTGGCTGCCAATAATCCTGGAAAAGGGAGCAATTGGGGAAATGCTGCAGGACAAGCTGGAAACTGGGTATTGAGCAACGGCGGTAAAAATACACGCCGTTGGCTGAGCCAGTTATTGAGCATCAAAAATCAGTTTAAATTACTGAATGGTACTTTTAGCCAAATCGACCCTTACAATATGGTTACTATAGTTGAAAGCGGAGGCGGAACTTATGGTTCCGTGGGTGATCCCGTGGGCTACAGTGTTAATCTTTTTACCACCGATGTTGAAATCCGCGATACCATGTTTGTGTACAACGCGGGCAGCACCCCCAAAGAAGGGATTATTGAAGTGCGTGCACCCAATCCATTAAACCTGCAAACTACCGATAATGCTTTTATTGGTAACATGCGTTTTATAGACGACCACAACAACCCGGTTACCTTGGTCAGTGACGTGCATTTTGGACGTATTGAATATTTCAACGGCACCATAGATATCGGCACCCATAATATGAAAGTAGATTTATTTGAAACGTATGCTGTTAAGAACACAATAAGAATGGATGCCGTTTCTTCCGGGCAACCGGTATTTGATGTGCCCAATTTTATCCGTATGGCGGGTAATGTTTCCGATGGAGGCTTATCCCTGAAAGTGCCCAAACAACCCACCTGGCCTTTGCCAAATAATGACGAATTTGAGTATTTATCAAACTCATGGGACGAAGAACAAGGCCCTTACGCGTTTCCTGACAGGCTATGGTTCCCGATTGGCACGGGCGCTTCAGGTACTGATAAATTTACACCGGCGGTATGTCGTTTACAGAATTATGGTACGACAGATGGTGATGAGTATATTACCGTCAAGGTTGTAGATAAGGAATTACAGACTACCGATTTAGCAGGCGGCGATATACTTTCGTACTATTGGAACGTCGATTTTGAAGGCTATGCCGCCGGAGAAGAACCCACGGTAAGCTGGATTTTTCAATACGATGACGCGGATCTGGACGTGGGTGCCGGTGACGAAACCGCTTTTGTTCCTGGAAAAGTACTTGACGGCGGTACATATACCCGTAGTGACGAAGGCGGCACGGCCGCGGTAAAAAACGGCGGGGCCTCCACCATAGAAGGAAACATACTAGGTAATAACCCGACCAATATCATTATTTTTAACGGTACAGGCACAAGCGCTGCCATCGACCCCAATGACAATATTGAAAGCATTAACAGCCGGATGTTTAATACCGTTGCCACCGGCTCAAACATTAATGCCAACTGGCAAAATGCCTGGCCCAACACCGGTTTTACTCTGGAAAACGCCAACTATACCGCAGGGGAAGCTAACAGGTTCGTGGGAGCACCAACAATCTATTACAGCGTACGAAATAGTGGTTGGGGTGGATTCAACTGGGATAATAATACTTCATGGTATGATGCACCAACAGGGACAAACAACCCACCCGATTATCCTACCGCCGGAGATATCGCCGTAATTAGAGGTAATAACGGACAGGATGCCATCAACGTCAATGGAAATCAGGAGGCTGCTGAAGTTATCATGCAACGTGAAGGCACTTATGCAGATATTGAAGATTTACCCCGTTTGAGATTTGCACCAACTGACCAATTAACAGCAGGAAAAATTTCCGGAGTTGGAGATTTATATCTGCAACAAGATATTGGTAACGGTCCGGTATTAAATACGGATATTGGTGAGTTTGCTGCTAATGATACCAGTCTTGTAGAATTTTATTTATCGAGTAATAATGGTACATATAATGTAGCTTTAGTTGATTTTTTTGATGTGTTACCCACATTAAGGGTTTACGGTAATAATGGCAATTATAATCGCGTTGTTAGCTTTAATTACGATATGAGTGTCAAGAACCTTATCGTGGATGGGGAGGCTGTAATGAAAATGGGTGGAAACTATACCGTTGAAAACAGGACTCGTTTAGGCTATACCGGAGGTGGCAGAATTGAATATCCAAATGGAATAGATTCATATACGTTTAAAACAGGTGAATTTGTTACAGGAAGAGGAAAGAATCAAGATGATAATACTTTTAGAGTAACTGTTGATGAAGGAGGAGGGAATGGCATTGAACATACATTTGAAGTGGAAAGAGATATTAATTTGAATTTCCCGGGGACTGTAGGCGGGGAAGGTTCAATTATTTTTGATTTATTCTCGACAATCAATGATAATAATGTCATCTTAAAATTATCAGGAACAGGTGATCACTCATTTATTGATAATTACAGTCCGGGAAATTCCACGATTGATTTGTACAAAATTGAAATGGACAAAGGTACTGACACCGCTTCCACCTTCACCTTCGAGGATAATTTCACCCTCAACGGCCCGACCTCAGGTGTAGGCATTCCCAAAGCCATCAAACTCCAAAACGGAAAACTCATCCTTAACGACCCAAATATCAACGTGGATTTAACCACCGGCGATGATAATTTCTACATACCCGGTTCTGCCGGGCTTGAAGTACGCCAGGGGCAAGCCAGTGCCAACGGTAACAGCGGCATTTTGCTGGATGGTAAATTGCAAATCAGCGGTGGCACGGTGGACATGTCCGGCGGCGACAACTACATTCAATACTCGGCCAGCGGAAGTGCAGCCATTGATGTGTCATCCGGTAATTTAATCGTGGGCTCACAAATCCGCAGGGGGTTGACTTCGTCCGAGGGCATTTTGAATTATTCACAAAGCGGAGGAACCGTTGTGGTGGGAAACAATGCCGCTCCCGAGAATGACCGGGGCGTTTTGGAAGTGCTTAATACAAACAGTAATTTTAGTTTGACCGGTGGTGATTTATATATTGCCCGGGCACAGGATAATCCCGGGGTAGCTGCTCTTTATCTTAAACCTGCAACCTCAAGCGTGGCTGCAGCTGCTAATATTTTTATCGGGCATGCTAATACGCCGGCCAACCAGACTGTAGGAATATATTCAAATGTTGACCTGTCGAACTTAACAATTGACAATAGCAGTGCCAACGGTCCGGCAGTTCAGATTCAGACAGTCCCTCTCACCGTCAATAACCATCTTGATATTCAATCAGGCGCGTCTTTTGATGCCAATGGAGAGAAGTTAACTCTGAATGGCGATATTACCGCGAATGGGGCTTTCATTGCCAACGGCAATACGACTTTTTTCAGCAGCAACAGTGCTCAGCAAATCGTGGGTTCGCCGGCATTTTACAATGTAACTAAAGATGGTTCCGGTACTTTGGCGCTTAATAACGATGTAACCATTAATAATGTATTCAACCATCAAAGTGGCGTATTGTCTGATAACAGCAATACCCTATCGGTAAAAGGAAATCTTGTGTTTGAAGGTGACCAAAATTGGGGTGGTGCCGGAAATGGTATCCTTATGAACGGGAGTCAACAACAAACTTTACAGGGAAGTGGTGCTTTTGGAAAACTTACCATTAATAACCCGGCAGGTGTGTTTGTTCCCCAAGGCAATACCATAAATATTAATGGAGCCCTCCAGTTAGATAACGGAGTCTTTGATATTGGAAAAAACCTGCTTGAGTTAACTTCTAATGCTTCCATTATTGAGGGCAACGCGTTTTCGGAGCAAAACATGATTCAAACCAACATCTCGTTTACTGATGCCGGTGTCAAAAAATGGTTCCCGGCAATAAGTAGCCCAACTACCTTTATTTATCCCATCGGTTCGGCCGGGAAATATACACCCGTCGAATTTAATATCGATCAGTTGGATGCAGGTAGTTATATGCGAATCAAAGCGGCTGATGAAAGGCATCCAACCGTCGTTAATGATGATGAGCCGTGTAATGATATTACAGATACGCTTAATGCGCTTAACTACCACTGGGTACTGGAAACAAGTGGTGTCAATAATTTCACGGGAACTGCTTCAATGAAATATTACCCGGCTGATGTTTTGATTGACAACAGTCTTTCGGGAACTACTTATGACATTACGGACTATGTTACTGCCAGGTTGTTGAGCAATAGAACCGATTGGAATAAATACGATGCTAACAGTTTCGATGAAACCAACGAGTTGTTGATGTTCTATTTTTCGAATACCGATGACAATGGTGTGAGTGGAGACTATACCGCCGGCATTGAAGACCAGTCCGGTTCTTGTGAGGGGGCTATCCCTGATGTGGTACCCACTTACATTACGACCACAAACGGTATTTGGGGAGATGGCTCTATTTGGGATACTTACCCTGCTTCCGGGGGAACTGTGCCTGCCGGTGGGCCCAGGGGGGCTTCTGTTATTGTGGCTCATGATGTTTCTATTACCAACAATTATAAAGTAAGTTACAAGACCGAAATTCAGAAAACAGGGAACTTGTCCGTTGGCAGTACATATGGTCATCGCCTGGGAGAAGTTACCGGCAAGGGAACATTGAGCCTTTTGCGGGGAGATTTGCCGGCTGGTGTTTTTGATAACTTTCTCTCGGCTTCGGGTGGAACCTTGGAATACGGAGGGAATGGCAATTATGATGTCCTCAGTGAGAATACTTTTGTGAATAACCTCAGATTTGTTGGAACCGGTGAACGTCGATTACCTAATTTAAGCATTCAGGCTTATGGCGATATTGAGTTGAATGGGCCGACGCTAATTAATGAGCACAACAGGACATTGTCTCTTAAGGGTGACTTTATTTATGACAGCGGAGTTTTTGATGCCGGAACAGGTGCTGATGCCAAATTGGTACTCAATGGTAATGCTACTCAAAACATTGGTGGATTAGCCGATTTTACTCGCGGTAATAATAGTAGCCTCAATCATTTGGAGGTTAATAACAGCACAGGAGTTGTTGTTGACAGTGATGTTGAAATTGAGACATCCCTTTCCCTGACAGATGGGGTTGTTAATAACAATCTCGGGAACCGCTTTGCGGTACTTTCTTATGATGCGGGTTCTGTGTCTGGCGGGAGTCCTTTGTCTTATGTCAATGGGCCTTTTGAAAAGTCTGTAAACACCGGCGGAAGCTTTGCTTTCCCGGTTGGTGACAAAGGGCGATATGGAGAAATTACCTTGTTAGAAACCGGAACCGTTAGTGCTGCTGTATGGGAAACGCGATATTTTAACCATAATCCCGGGAATGATGGTTTCGATCCCAATTCCATGGGGACTTCTCTGGCGTATGTGAGCAACAATGAATATTGGCGTATAAAAGCTCCTGAGACAACCGATGCTCATGTCACCATCCGCTGGGACGACCAAAGCGGGGTTTCCGCGGATGCTACCGAGCGCCAGGACTTAAGACTGGTTTCCTGGAATGACCTTGCAACCGATGCCTGGGAAGAGGCCGGAAGTAATATTACTGACAATGGGCAAAATTCGGGAACAATAAAATCGGATGTACTTCAGAATTTTAATGAATTTACCGCCGTGGGCAATTACTTTACGCTGGGAGGTACTCTGGTATATACTTATCCATGGATTGGAACAAGCCCAGATTGGTTTGATAGCAACAACTGGAATTCCGGGAATGTCCCTTCAATAAATACTGAAGTGTCTATTCCTTCCAATCCTACAGGTGGAAATTACCCGGTTGTTAATGGCGATGCTTATGCCAAGGATTTAATCATAAACAGTACCACCACGGATTCTGCTACCGTAACCGTTAGCCCGGGGTCTTCCCTGGAAATATCCAATGATCTGACAAACGATGGTTATTTAATTTTGGAATCCACCAATTCTGCGCTGTCGTCCCTCATGCTGCCCCAAACCACGACTAAAAAGGGGTTGGTAAATGTTAAGATGACGCTTGATCCGAACCATTACTGGTACATGAGCAGCCCGGTTAAAAATGCCGTGGCCGGCTGGTTTAAACCAACCGAAGTACCTGCTGATGATTATGTCTATGTTTTTGAGGTTGTAAACAATCGCTGGCAATGGGTTCGGCTTAATCAGACCGATGTGAATACTAACAAAACCATAGCTCCCATGCAGGGGGTAGTAGGCTATTATTACAACAATCCAAAGAAACTGAATTACACTGGAAAAGTGTATAACGGTAGCGTAACCATCACGCCCGATGACCCTGGTTATCATTTGGTAGGTAATCCTTTCCCTGCTGCTATTGATTGGGAAGACCCGGCAGGCTGGATCCGCAAAGGTTTCTCCAATACCATGTGGAGCTGGATTAATTCAGGAGGTAAACGAGTGATTTCCACTTATAATAATAATGGAGATGCTTTGCCAGGCGTTTGTACAATGAATCCTCCGGCTGGTTACGACGCCTCCACCATGAGCCATATCCCTCCATACCAGTCGGTGTGGCTGAAGCAAGATACTTCGGCGGCTGTGCCACTTACCGTGAAGCGTGCAGCACGTGTGAAAAAAAGTAATGCGCCGCTGAAGAGTTCCTCGTCTCAAGATGCTTCAAAAGTTTATGACTTATTACGGGTTCAGGCCGAAAACTCACATACACGCGATGGCGCTGTTCTTTATTTCCATGAGAAGTTTACCGAAGGCAAAGGCCGTGAAGATTCAGAAAAACGTTTCAACGGGTCGGAGGATATTCCTGAGCTTTATACACGAATAAACGAAGAGGCGATGTCGATTAACGGGATGCCTTCATTGAAAGCCGATGCCTATCAAATACCGTTAAGTGTGCGCAACCGTGTTGAAGAGGAAGTTACTCTTCATTTTAATGCCGAAAACTTCAGGGATGATTACGACATTTATTTGGAAGATAAAGAAAAAGGTAGTTGGTTGAATGTGAGAAAGCTGGATTCTTATGCGTATCAGCCGTCTCAAATAGGCGAGGACCATGAACGGTTTGTTATTCATCTGGAAAAAGTTCAGAGTGTTGCGACCGATGTGAAAGAGGCCCTGCAGAATGAAAACATCGGAGGCATAGCGATTAGCGGTTGCCGCGATTATGCCCTGGTTAGTATCGATGAAAACCTGTTGCAACCTAGTGAAGCCACGGTGGAATTACTTGATATTAACGGTCGCTTAATTCTCAGCCGCAAAACCAATAGTGCCGAAACCGAAGTCGGCCTGCCCGATGAGAGTGGTGTTTATGTTGTACGGGTGCATGTGGGAGGAAAAGTGAAGACGGAGAAGGTTGTTAGGTCGACAGGGGATTAGGTCATTAGGTCGATAGGAATTCGGTTGATAATAGGTCTTCAGGTTAGGGTTTGTAATGAAATAAGTTGACAGATTTAACGAAGTTATTTTGTTCTTTTCCGACTTGAAAATACTGTGAATAGCGAGCTATTTAATGGATTTTCAAGGAAGTTAAAGGGCAAAAGAACAAGTTTAAAGCGTCAAGTTATTTCGGCACAATCCCTTAGTCAATATTGAGGGCTTCACTTGGAGTGGTGGTCGCACCTGTAATTTAGAGATGTCTCTTAAATAAAATAACATTGATAAAAATATCACAATTAACCCTGTGAAGTTAAGAAGTCCCGCTCCAAAACGTTGGAAGCGGGGCTTTTTTCATGAACTGTAATTTTTTTAACCGGCAGAGTCAGGCGGCAATCCATCCAATCGAGGTTGTTTAAAAAGTCTATTTATTCACTGTGCCCTTCTATGTGGTCTGGTGGACTTCTATTTGTAGCGAATTGAATTTCTCATCAGATTAGCTCCGGATTTACCATAGGTGATTTTTAAATAAAAGAGCTTTGTTTAATAGCCAAAAATTTTCACACAGGGTGGACCCAGGGCTTTTGTGCCATCAAATCACCCGTGTAAGTCGATTGCCAACCAGTCTTCTTTTTTTAGCCCTTAGTAAATGCGAATAGACATATTTAAAGTTTTAAAA
>Ga0182239_1000630_pt1 | contig 12577 bp, 8 predicted proteins | sample hydfrate6_PW_210_FD_132456 | JGI IMG/M metagenome (GOLD analysis project Ga0182239, IMG submission 132456) | Subsurface microbial communities from deep shales in Texas, USA - hydraulic fracturing test 6_PW_210 | ecosystem: Environmental > Aquatic > Deep subsurface > Shale gas/oil reservoir >...
ATTTATTCTTTCGTTTTCCGGCTATGCACAGGAAGAAAAAAAACCACTTGATTTTTCTGTTTATGATAACTGGAAATATATTGAAAACAAAGGAATATCAAATGATGGGAAATGGGTTTTTTATGAATCAAACCCTTATCATGGCGATGGAAAAACGGCCGTTTACAATACCCAAACAGAACATAAAACAACATTAAACAGGGCTAAAGATGCCCGTTTTTCTCCAAACTCAGATTACCTGGTTTATAAAATTTATCCTTACACCGATACCGTAAGGGCTTTAAAACTCAAAAAAACAGATAAAAAAGAATTACCCAAAGACTCATTAGGTATACTTGTGTTGAAAAATAACGAAAAGATTACATTTGAAAATATCAAATCGTTTGAAATTCCCGAAAAAAAATCATCCTGGTTTGCTTTTCTATATACCGTAAATGAAGCAGAGGATACAACCAAACAAGAGAAAGAAAAAAAATATGACAAAAAGGCTCCTAAAGAATATACACTAACGATTATGAATCCGATGCTCAACAAAAAGTATCAATTCAAAAATATCACCGAATTTTCAATATCCAACGATGGACAATTAATTAACTTTATTAAACAGCAAAACGATACTATTTTAAAATCCACCCTGTTTACTTTTAATACCGGAAAAGAACAATTAGACAGTTTAGAGGGCAAACCCGGATTATCAAAAAAAATAAGCTCCGATTATGATGGGAATTATTTTGCTTTTATCCATTCCGAAGATACGATTGAAACCAAAGTATACAGTTTATATTTATACAACTACAACAGAAAAAAGCTCCTTAAAATTGCTGATACATTAACCAAAGAACTACCAAAAAATTGGACAGCAAGCGAAAATGGGAATATCTACTTTTCTGAAAACAACAACCGCCTGTTTTTTGGTATTGCACCAAAACCTGAGCCGGAACCCGAAGATACGTTACTGGACGAAGAAAAAGTTGTGCTGGACTTATGGAGCTGGACCGATCCATTATTACAACCACAACAGCTAAGCAATTTGGACAGAGAGTTGAAACGAACCTATTTAACGGTATATCACATTAAAGAAGAAAAAATAGTACAACTGGAAAACGAAAAAATAAAAAGAACCGAAAAAAATAAAAATGGAAATGGTGATATAGCGCTGGGATATTACAACGAGCCTTATCAAAAACAAACATCCTGGGAATTTCCTGCCTATTATGATGTATATATAATTAACATCAATACCGGAGAAAAAACGTTATTTAAAGAAAAGTTTAAAGGAGAAATAAGCCTTTCTCCCGATAACAAATACATTCTTTGGTACGCATATACTGATAGTGCATGGCATGCATATTCTGTTAAAGATAAAATAACCAAAAATCTCACTAAAAAACTTAACGTAAACTTTTATAATGATGAGTTTGATTACCCCATGGACCCTGATTCATATGGAATGGCAGGATGGACAAAAAACGATGGTGAAGTATTCATTTATGGCCAGTATGATATTTGGAAATTTGACCCGAAAATGAAAAAATCGCCCATAAATATTACCAACCATTGGGGAAGGAAGAATAATATCCGTTTTAGGTACATCCATTTAGATGAGGAGAATAATTTTATCGATCCCAAAGAGGCAATGTTACTCAAATCGTTTAATTTCGACAACAAACAATCCGGGTTTTTTACCTGTCAGGTAAACGAAACATCAAATCCTACCAAATTGATTACTGATGATGTATGTTTTTACCATCCTACAAAAGCAAAAAATGCAGAAAAAATCATCTGGCAACGAAGCAGCTTTGAAGAATATTATGACTTATGGGTAAGTGATATTGATTTTACCGATGCAGAAAAAATTTCCAATGAAAATCCACAACAAGAGGAGTATTTATGGGGAGATGTTGAGCTGTATAAATGGATTACCGCTGACGGAACCGAAGAAGAAGGTTTATTATACAAACCTGAAAATTATGATCCCAATAAAAAATACCCGATGATTGTCTATTTTTATCGATTACATTCAAACGATATTCACAGGCATTATGCACCAAGACCGAGCCGGTCAGTCATTAATCCAACATTTTACACCAGCAACGGATATTTTGTTTTTATGCCCAACATTAGATATAAAATCGGTTATCCGGGCGAGAGTGCATACAATTATGTGGTAAGCGGAACACTTGCTTTATTAAACGAACGCCCCTATTTAGACAAAGATGCTGTGGGAATTCAAGGGCAAAGCTGGGGTGGCTACCAGGCAGGATTTATTATTACCAAAACGGATCTGTTTGCGGCAGCATCGATTGGCGCTCCGGTTTCAAATATGACCAGTGCTTATGGTGGCATAAGATGGGCGTCAGGTATGAGCCGGATGTTTCAGTATGAAAAAACGCAGAGCCGAATTGGGGGAACTTTATGGGAAAAACCGCTACACTATATTGAAAATTCGCCGGTATTTTATGCACCCAAAATCAACACACCGGTACTCATTCGCCACAACGATGCTGATGGCGCGGTACCCTGGTATCAGGGAATTGAATATTTTGTAGCTTTACGCCGATTAAACAAGCCGGTTTGGATGTTAAACTATAATGGGCAACCACATAATGAAAAAAGTAAAAGTCCGAATACTAAAGATTTAAGTATCCGGATGATGCAATTCTTTAACCATTATTTAAAAGACAAACCAGCACCTGACTGGATGAAGTATGGCATTCCGGCTACAGAAAAAGGAAAAACCCTGGGATATTAAGTATTCAAAAGGCGCTTTCGGGCGCCTTTTTTTTATTCATAACCTACAGCAGCATAACCCACCCAATGCCTGTTATGAGCCGGAGCCGTATGGCCCATATTCAGATCATCAACTTTAAGCGCTGGGTGGTCATTACTTGTTGAGTATCCAACAAAAGTACCATGCAAACCCTTTCCACTCATAACACTATCTAATTTATATGCAGCTAACAAACCAAAAGGAACGGCATAACGGCCACACCAGGTCCATTTATACTCCTTATAATTATCCTCTTGTACGGTATATTTTACAAAAGACTTTATTTTAGAAGGAGTTATTTCTCCCATCAAGCAGTTATGGATAATTTCCAATTCAAAATCTTTGGCCTTTTTTGTACCAACACTATCAGTACCAAATGGAGCATAATTTTTACCACCCCAGTCTTTATCACCATAATGCACAGCATCGGTCGAAATGACTATGGATAGATCTTTTCCCCATTGCAACTTTTTGTCTTGCATCACTTTTTTTAATGCCCTGGAAAAAGGGGATGCTATCTGTTGCATTTTTTGGTAAGACATAGATGGAACTAAAACAGGAATAATTTCAAGATCAGGAATATTTTTTTGCAAAAAGGGAATTATTGCTTCCAAGGAATGTTCTACCTGATGCATTTTTTCATGAACAATAAATAAACTGTCGGATAACGATTGAATTAAATCATTTCGGATATCGGATACTTTAACGTTCCCGTAAGGTGCATTCCAGGCATCAAAAGAATCAAAAATAATTTTGTCTTCAAGATTAAAATTTTTTGCTTTATGGGCTACACCAAAAAGAATTACCGTGTTGGCTTTTATACCATTTAATATCCGTGGATATAAATCTCCCACATACGCATAATCATCGTGGGGTGTAATGGCTACCCGCCATGTTTGCTCAAATGAATCAGTATAATCCATACGAGTAAGAATACTATCCATTTGCCAACCGTATTGGGCAAAGCCAATTGTATCCACTACATGCCTGACATGTAAATCATCATTTTTTGTTTTTTGTTTACATCCTGTAAAGTAAAAAAATATAAGAATTAACAATACATTGAATATGTGTTTCATCATTGAAGGTTTTTATTTTTTAATAAATCTCTTATTTCAGATAACAGTTCAATATCCTTTGGCGTTGGAACCGTTTTATTTTCAGGATCGTCAGCTTTCCTTCTGATGATATTAATTACTTTAACGATAAAAAAGATGGCCACCGCAATAATCAGGAAATTGAGCAATACCTGGATAAAATTTCCATAGTTTACATTAATTGCCGGATGAATCAGTTTACCTGCAGCATCATACTCTGCTTCTTTCAAAACAAATTTTATGGTAGCAAAATTAAATTTCCCGAGTAAAAAACCAAACGGAGGCATTATTATATCTTCTACCAGGGAAGTAATAATACGGCCAAAAGCAGTCCCAATAATAATACCTACAGCCATATCAATCATATTACCTTTTACAGCAAATTCCTTAAATTCCTGATATATCTTCATGTGGGTTAAATGTTAATGAAACGAGGATTAAAAATAAAAAAAAAGCCCATACGAATGAAAGTATGGACTCAATTTTATTTAAAATAGTTTTTTAAATGCTAAAATAATCCGGAAATCTTACCATTATCATCGATATCAATTTTTTCTGCTGATGGGGTACCTGGTAAACCAGGCATTCGCATAATGGTTCCTGCAATAGGAACAATAAAACCAGCACCGGATGATAATTCAACTTCGCGAATTTTTACGGTGAAATCTCTGGGCCTGCCTTTCTTCTTAGGGTCATCAGATAAAGATTTCTGGGTTTTGGCAATACAAACGGCCAAATTTCCAAAACCTAATTCCGTAATTTTATCCAGCTGCATTTTAGCTTTAACTGTATACTCAACATTTTTTGCTCCATACATTTTGGTTGCAATGGCTTCAATTTTTTTCTCAAAGGGCCAGTCCATCTCATACAAAGGCCTGAAACAAGTTGGGCAAGCCTGGGCTGCATCAATAACTTTCTCTGCCAGCTCCACGGCTCCTTCTCCTCCTTTTTCCCATGCATTATTTACCGCTACGGGAGAGTCGAGTTTTTCGCAATGATTTTTTAATAATTCAATTTCAGCATCAGTATCTGAACTAAAGCGATTAATGGCTACAACCGGCCTAAAGCCGTAGTAACTCATATTTTCAATATGTTTATCCAGATTTTCAAAACCTTTTTCCAATGCTTTTAGATTTTCTTTTTCCAAATCGGCTAATTTTGCCCCTCCATGATATTTTAATGCACGAATAGTTGCCACAATTACTACTGCATTGGGCATTAACTCACCAACCTGCGATTTAATATTAAAAAACTTTTCAGCTCCCAGCTCACTGGCAAAACCTGCTTCAGTAACTACATAATCACTCAGCGACATTCCCATTTTTGTAGCAATCATCGTATTGGTTCCTTGTGCAATGTTGGCAAAAGGGCCACCATGAATAATCGCCGGATTTCCTTCTAATGTTTGAACTAAATTTGGCTTTATGGCATCTTTCATTAATGCAGCCATGGCGCCATGGGCATTTAAATCTTTAGCAAAAATTGCTTTCCCTTCATAAGTATATCCAACAAAAATATTTCCTAACCGTTCTTTTAAGTCTTTTAAGTTTTTAGCCACACATAATGTAGCCATCACTTCTGAAGCAGCGGTAATATGAAACCCTGACTCTCGTGGGACACCTTGTTTAGGCCCTCCCAAACCAATTACGATATCCCGCAATGAACGCTCATTCATATCGGTTACGCGTTTCCATTCAATGGTTCTTGGGTCTATCCCCAAGTTTCCTTCTTTAGCCTGAATATTATTATCAATTAATGCTGATAGTAAATTATGAGCCTTTTCAACAGCAGCCATGTCACCGGTAAAATGAAGGTTAATATCTTCCATAGGAATAACCTGTGAATTTCCACCTCCGGTAGCTCCTCCTTTAATTCCAAATACAGGGCCTAAAGAGGGTTCACGTAATACAACCGTGGTTTTCTTCCCTATCCGGTTTAACGCCTGCGTAAGGCCAATAGAAGTAGTCGTTTTTCCTTCTCCGGCAGGTGTGGGTGTAATAGCCGTTACTAATATCAAGTTTGATTTTTTAACCTTCTCTTCATCAATAAATTTTAAGGGCAGTTTCGCTTTGTATTTACCGTACATCTCCAAATCGTCTTCGGCAATACCAAGCTGTTTGGCAATTTCGGTAATGTGTTTGATTTTCGCTCCCTGAGCAATTTCAATGTCTGATTTCATAATGAGTGATATTTATTGTTAATTATGATTTTTAAAATTCTACTATATATTTAACAAAGCTATATAAATAAATCAGTTTGTTAATTTTTAATTATGGAACACTTAACAAATTGTTTTGTTCAAGGACTTTCTATCTAAGACTGAAAATGAGCAGTATATTCTTTTAATAAAAAACTATGAATTTGTAAATTGGCAAATCTACATTCGCTAAAGCTCCTACTTTCGGCTTTTAGCCTACGGCAGACAAGTTGGTTAATTTGTTTGTTTGTTAAGTAATAATAACATTTACTTAGTCTGTTGTTTTCTCCTGCTGAATTTTTTTCACCGCTAACCTGCCAGCCGGAAGGCTGGGACGGTAAGCCGCAAAAAGAAATTCCTGAACATTGTTATTCGTTTATTATTTCATATCGCCGCTGCCACCTGTCACCTGCCACCTGCCACTGCCTCTTGCCGCTTTTATTTCTAATATCTATAAAACAATAATCTGTGTCACTCTGCTCCATCCGTGTATTCAATTGATTGAATCTGAGTTCTATTACCCCTGCCATCCGGCAGGCAGGCTTTGTTAAGTGTTAAGGTTGGTCATCAGCTAAGGTTCGTACCGCGATTCAGTAAGAATTTTCTGATAATCATCATCCAGCATCAACTCTTTTAAAGAGATTTCGGGATGCCGCTCCATATAGCGATGCACAATTTTCCAACCTAACCATACTACGGCTCTTCCGGGAGATTGTCGGGGGAACCCAGTGGTAAAAGGAGCCGGGTTAATGTAGTTGTTTATGGTCATGTAATCGGTGGAGAAAAGTAATTTTTGATCTACCAGATTATCCCACATGGGTTTTTCATTTTTTTGGCACCATTCCAGTTGTTTGGATGTAAAACCAAATTTTAACGAATCCTCGGTAAAAGGAAACATAGCATCCAAAAAATACTGTAGTTTCCCATGATAAATCATATTATTTACCAGATTATCGATAGAATCGTTATAAATAAATTCGGTCATTGCCCAGGCTTTCATAGCATCAGTAGGTATTTTTTGGGGCACCATATTCCGCTGTAAATATTTTGAAATACCTAACCGGTCGTAGAAATCAACATCTAACCCCAGGTATTTATCGGTTCCTATGGCTAAAATACTATCTCCTATTACAATGGATTGATTAAATCCGCCCTGGAAAGTGTAAACAGCAGGCACTAACCTTTCAGGGAAATAGTATTTGTAATATTTAAACGCTTGTGTTAATTCATCTTCAATAAAATCAACATCAGGAAATTTTTCCATCACTTTTTTATGCACCTGAAACATGGTATAATCGGTAATAAAACCTGTGATATAATCGGGATAAGCTTTACTATATGGACTACCAATATTTATTACATTCTGGCTGTATAGCTCCAAAAACCCGCCATATTTTTCAATTAAAGAGGGAATGTGTTCTTTTACTTCACCAGGGTTAAGATCAAATAAATCTTTATCGAGGCGTTTTATTTCAATATTTACTTCGATATCATCAATATCCACATCAAATTTATTTTTTTTAGCGCATCCGGAAAGTAATACCAGTAAAATAAAAACTGCTAAAAAGGCTCTTTTCATCATCATAAAAACTCTTTTTTTAATTAAATAATTTGTTAAAAAGGATTAATTTTTGATTACTATCCATAAAAATCATCTAAAATGATATGATTTTATATATTTTTGTATGAACGATAAATAAAACCTAAAAATATGAAAAAGTATTTAATTTTAATCATATTCGCTGTAAGCTCTTCAGGAATTTTTGCCCAGGGTTTAAAATTTACTGTATTTGCCGACCCCAAACTTTCGTGGATGTCGCCCGATTTAAAAGATGTTAGTAGCGAAGGTTCAAAATTAGGTGTTAATATTGGGTTAAATGTGGATAATTATTTTGCCAAAAATTATGCTTTTATGACTGGTATTTCGATTGACAACACCGGAGGTAAACTAAAATATAATATAGAAGGTGGAAAAGAAATCAGCACAAATAGCTCTGTTGATGACTCGATTCCCACTGGAAGTGTTTTAAACTACAAATTACAATATATTAATATCCCGTTGGGATTAAAGTTTAAAACCAATCAAATTGGGTACACTACTTTTTATACGCATTTAGGAATTAATGGAGGAATTAATATTAAAGCCACCGGCGAGGTAGATAATTTTGAATTACATAATGAAAATATCAGTGATGAGGTAAAACTTTTTACGTTAGGTTATTTTATTGGTGCCGGCGTTGAATATTCCATAGCCGGTAGCACGGCTATAGTTGTTGGGGTAACCTACACCAACGGGTTTATAGATATTACACCCGATAGTAATAATAAAGTAACTTTAAGTAATTTTGCCCTTAGATTAGGCGTATTATTTTAAAATAAAAGGTCATGAAAATTGCATTAGCCCAATTAAATTTTCACATTGGAAATTTTAAAAACAATACTTCGGCTATTATTGAAAAAATTGAAGAAGCAAAGGAGAAACAAGTAGATTTAATTATCTTCTCGGAAATGGCTGTTTGTGGATATCCTCCCCAAGATTTACTGGAGCACCGGCCGTTTATTGAAAAATGTGAAGAGGCAGTATCCAAAATCTCAGAAAACTGTAAAAATATTGCTGCAATTATTGGCGCACCTACCGTAAATTATCATCCAAGAGGAAAAAGGTTATTCAATTCGGCGTTATTTATTGCCGATGGAGAGATTCAATTTGTACAAAACAAAACATTACTCCCAACCTACGATATTTTTGATGAGTACCGATATTTTGAGCCTAACGATAAATTTAATGTAGTTGAATATAAAGGCAAAAAAATTGCCTTAACCATTTGTGAAGATTTATGGGATGACCAACCAACCAATAATCCGTTTGGAAAAAACCAGCTCTACCAGATAACTCCTATGGAGAAAATTAAAGAGCATAATCCTGATTTTATTGTAAATATTGCTGCATCACCGTTTTCATACACTAAAATCTGGGGTAAAAAAAATATCTTTATTCGAAATGCAAAAAAATATAACCTTCCGGTTTTTAATGTGAACCAGGTAGGAGCCCAAACAGAACTAATTTTCGATGGGGGGTCTCTCGTTGTCAATCCTGACGGAACCCTTGCGGATGAACTCAAACTGTTTGAAGAAGATTTCAGGATATATGAATTGGAAGAAATAGAACAATGCGCTAAGAAACATTCAACCAATGAAGAGCCGAATGTTATAGAAAAAATCCATGATGCATTAGTTTTAGGTATAAAAGATTATTTCAGGAAATTAAATTTCAAAACAGCAACATTAGGCCTTTCAGGTGGTATCGACTCAGCTGTTTCACTGGTTATTGCTGTTCGTGCTTTAGGAGCCAAAAATATTCGTGTACTTTTACTTCCATCAAAATTCTCATCCGAGCACTCAATCATTGATGCCATACAATTGGCAGAAAACCTGGGTGTACAATATGACATTATCAATATCCAGCATATTGTAGATACGTTTGATGAATCGTTAGAAAGTATTTTTAAAGGACTAAAAGCTGATGTAACCGAAGAAAATATTCAAGCCAGGGTGCGTGGAACTCTTTTAATGGCACTTTCCAATAAATTTGGGAATATTCTTTTAAATACATCCAATAAAAGCGAAGCTGCCGTAGGTTATGGAACCCTTTATGGAGATATGAATGGAGGCTTATCGGTACTGGGGGATGTTTATAAAACCGATGTTTATAAACTGGCTCGTTTTATTAACCGCAATAAAGAAATTATTCCCGAAAATATCATTGTTAAACCACCATCGGCTGAGCTGCGTCCAGAACAAAAAGATAGTGACGCCCTACCCGGCTATGATGTATTGGATAAAATTTTATTCGAGTATATTGAGCTACAAAAACCAATAGAGGATATTTTAGAAAACGATTTTGAAAAAAACATGGTCGAGAAAATCATAAAAATGGTTGACAGCAATGAGTACAAGCGTTATCAGGCACCTCCAATTTTACGAATATCATCAAAGGCTTTTGGTGCGGGACGAAGGATGCCTCTGGTTGCCAACTATAACAATGAATAAATGACTCATTCATTAAACCCTGGTTGTCTTTTTTAATCTTATTTATAAAGCATATTACTCACAAACGACCGATTTTGTTGAAAAAATTTTATAATATTAGACTAAATATATACATTTGTGTGTTTTTTAACATATATGGTAACTAATGAACAAATTAATGAATGCCGAATGCCACAATATTATCGATAATCAGATGTCAGTTTTTAGCGTGCTAAATAAAGAAGAAAAAGAGCAGCTAAAAAAAAACAGTACTTGTACCTGTTATAAAAAAGGGGATATTATATACAAAGAGGGCGACAAACCTAATGGGCTAATCTGTTTGTCCAAAGGCAAAGTTAAAATCTTTAAAGAAGGTGTTGGTGGACGCGAACAAATTGTCCGGATGGCAAAACCCGTTGGATTTATTGGATACAGAGCATTATTTGCAGAACAGAATTATCTGGCCTCGGCAGAAGCTATAGAGGACAGCGTTATTTGCACCATTGAGAAAGAAACACTCTATAAAGTTTTACGGTCAAATTCAGACTTATCGTTCAAGATTATCCGTTCGTTAGCCTCCGAATTAGGTTTTTCCAACAACCGAACCGTTACGCTTACGCAAAAACATATTCGTGGCCGATTAGCTGAATCCCTACTATTCTTAAAAGACACCTATGGATTTGAAGAGGACGGATCAACCATAAAAGTTTATCTTTCGCGCGAAGATATTGCAAATCTGTCAAACATGACTACCTCAAATGCAATACGGACACTTTCAACTTTTGCCAGTGAAAAAATTATTGCTTTAGATGGTAAAAAAATAAAAATAACAGATCTTAAAACTTTAGAAAAAGTTAGCGAGCTAGGGTAATATTATTCTCAGCATCTTTATTAACCCATCCCGTTGATAGTCCCTTCCTAAAACGATTATCCACAAAATAAGTTTTATCTAATTGTCCGGTAGTGTACATCTTTTTAAACAGATGTAATCTTTCTGCATTTTCGTAGTTATGCAAATCTGTAAGTATCTGGCTGGCCATGGTTATTTTTACTGTATCAAGGGTAAAATCATTCTTTTGTTTGAACTCGAAATATTTTTCAAAGGCTTGTTCAAGCCCCTCATCCAATACGGTAGTAACTATTTCATGCGTATAATCGGCATTTATCGAATCTTCAAGCACTTGTTGTATATCTCGTATAATTGAATTATTTAAAGAGGAGGAAGTATGATTTAATACGATAATGGTATTTTTGTCTTCAACAAATCGGAAAAAACTGGTTCTAAAGCCATTCCAACGACCATGGTGATATACTACTTTTTTATCATTTCGTTCACGAATACGGAATCCAAATCCGTAAGGTATGGTATATTTCCCATACAATTTAAAAGGAGTTATCGCTTCATTCATGGTTTCTTCAGAAACTAACTGGTTTTTATACAGAGCCTGATCCCATTTATATAAATCTGCGGAGGTAGAATAAATACCTTTATCGCCTACTGCACCATCATTTACTGTTGGAGGAATCATGCGGTATCTTCGGTTTCGGTAATAAAAACCAGAAAGGTAATTTTTATCATTGCCTTGAAAAGAACTGCTATGCACAAAAGAGTTTTCCATTTCTAAAGGGTCAAAAATATTCTCCTCTAAAAAATCGGCAAACCGCTGGCCTGAAACATTTTCAACAATGGCTGCCAATACAACATATCCGGTATTGGAATAATTAAATCTGCGTCCGGGAGTATAATACAACGGGAGTTTATGCTCAGCCAGCATCCTCATGATGTCATCATTATAGGGTGGTTTCTCTCCCTTCCAATGATGTTCTACTAACCACATATAATTTGGTAAACCGGAAGTATGATTAAGCAACATTCGAATTGTAATATCAGGGTAAGGAAAATCGGGGATATATTTGGTTACCGAATCGTCATAATTTAATTGATTTCTATCTTTAAGAATCATCACTGCCATGGCTGTAAATTGTTTGCTAACTGAAGCCAGCTGAAAAACAGCATCTGTTGATAACGGTTCTTTTTTTCTGATATCGGAATAACCAAAGGATTGATTGTAAATACAGTTTCCCTTATATCCTACCAGTATACTTCCGTTAAAATGAAATCTTTCGGTTTTTTGTTGTATTATTGAATCAAGGATTGCAGCTTTTTCATCGTAAAAAATTTTATTAATCTTATCACGGGCCGATTGATTAATAACTTCTTCTTTATTTACAATGGCGCCAAATAAATTAAGCCTTATGCTGGCTGTTATTACACCCACCACAAAGAATATCGATAAAAAAGCAAATATTTTAAGGTATTTATAGTCCATTTGTAACTCCTATCGAGTTTTTTAGGACGCCAAAATAACACATTTTTCAGGGAGATTCAAAACCCGAAAGCCGTAAAAAGGGTTTTTTATAGGTTTCAAGTAGATTAACAGTCTAATAATTATTTATATAAATCATTGTTTATCAATATAATAC
>Ga0182239_1000631_pt1 | contig 12565 bp, 13 predicted proteins | sample hydfrate6_PW_210_FD_132456 | JGI IMG/M metagenome (GOLD analysis project Ga0182239, IMG submission 132456) | Subsurface microbial communities from deep shales in Texas, USA - hydraulic fracturing test 6_PW_210 | ecosystem: Environmental > Aquatic > Deep subsurface > Shale gas/oil reservoir >...
GGTCGGCATCATGCGACAATTACAGGACCAGGCACGAACAGCAACTTTTTTGAAGTTACTTAGAAGACAATTTTCAGATGTCGCTATCAATTATTATTGACAAACGGATAAAATCGGGTATAGTAGGTAAATTTTGAAAATACGAGTTTCTGGGAGGTTTTAGCCATGTATGCAGTTGTTGCCACAGGGGGCAAGCAATATAAAGTAACAAAAGGCGATGTGTTGCGCATCGAGAAGATCGCCGGGGATGTGGGCGACAGCGTGACCTTTGACAAGGTGTTGATGCTGTCAGACGGTGACGCGGTATCCCTGGGTCAGCCGGTTCTGGAAAACGCGGCAGTGCAGGCCCGGATCGTGGAACAGGCGCGGTCCAAGAAAATTCTGGTGTTCAAATACAAGCGCCGCAAGCGCTACCGCCTGAAAAAAGGCCACCGCCAGTCCTACACGGCCGTGCAGATCGATGATATCGCAGCAGGTGCGTAATAATTTTGTCTGATCCAAATTTTTTATATGAGGTATACGGAAAATGGCACACAAAAAAGCGGGCGGAAGCTCTAAAAACGGCAGGGACTCCCAGGGACAGCGCCGGGGAGTCAAGCGGTACGGCGGACAGAAAGTCCGGGCCGGCAACATCCTGGTGCGGCAGCTTGGCACCAAAATACATCCCGGTGAGAACGTCGGCATGGGAAAGGATTACACCCTGTTTTCCAAGATCGACGGAATGGTGAGTTATGAACGTCTCGGCCGCTCCCGGAAAAAAGTCAGCGTTTATGCGGCGTGAAATTCATCGATGAAGTTGTAATTGACGTGGCCGCCGGCCACGGGGGCCGGGGATGCGTGAGCTTCAGGCGGGAAAAATACATTCCCAAGGGCGGCCCGGACGGCGGAGACGGCGGTCACGGCGGCAATGTATCAATCCTCACATCGCATCGTTTGCGAACCCTTCACCAGTTCCGTTTCAAACGCCAGTTTCAGGCAGCCAACGGCGGCCACGGCCAGGGAAGCCAGAAAACCGGAAAAAACGGCCAGGATCTGGTCATTGAAGTACCGCCCGGCACCGTGATCCGGGACCGGCAAACCGATGAAATCATCCATGACTGCGTCACACCCGGGGAAACCTTCGTGGTTGCCAAGGGCGGACAGGGGGGCCGGGGAAATCGGCGCTTTGCCACCTCCACCAACCGCGCTCCCAGACACGCCCAGCCGGGCGAGCCTGGCGAAACCCGCACCCTTAAGCTCGATCTCAAACTTCTTGCCGATATCGGCATTATCGGTTTTCCCAATGCCGGCAAATCCACACTGATCAGCCGGATATCTTCTGCGCGGCCAAAAGTTGCCGATTACCCGTTTACCACCATCAATCCGGTGCTCGGCGTTGTAACCCCGGAAAACGGGGAGCCCTTTGTGGTGGCCGACATCCCGGGATTAATCCAGGGCGCCCACCAGGGAGCCGGCCTGGGCACGCGCTTTTTGCGGCATGTTGAGCGTACCCGGGTGCTGCTGCACATGGTGGATGCCTCAGAGATTGATGCAGATGATCCGCTTTCCGGATACACGGCCATCAACAGTGAACTGGCGGGTTTTAACCCGGAGCTGGCGGAAAAAAATCAGGTTGTGGTGCTAAACAAGATGGATCTGCCAGACAGCCAAACCCGGGCTGACGCCTTTATCCGCGCGGCCGGCAATCTGCCGGTGATCAAAATTTCCGCTGCCACGGGCAAAGGCATTGCCCAACTGGTCAATAAGCTAAACGAGATTGTCAACTCCGGAAAACACACCAATGGAAATTGACCGCAAAACCTGTTTTGATCAGGCCCGGCGCGTGGTGGTCAAGGTGGGAAGCGGGGTGCTGACCGCAGATGACGGGTTAAACACTGATGTGATTGCCAGTCTCAGCCGCCAGATCTGCCATCTGACCCGAAACGGGCTGGAAATCCTGCTGGTCTCATCCGGGGCCATGGCCTCGGGCCAGAAAAAAATCGGCCTGGACCGGCGGCCCGAGGAAATCCCCAAGCGCCAGGCCATGGCGGCCGTGGGCCAGGCCGGCCTGATTTTATGCTATGAAAACGCGTTTGCCCGCTACAACCGGCAGGTTGCCCAGATTCTGCTGACAAGCGATGATCTGTCCGTGAGCCGGCGGCGGTATCTAAACGCCAGAAACACCCTGCACACCCTTATGGCCTGGCACGTGGTGCCCATTATCAACGAAAACGACACCGTGGTGGTCGAGGAGATCAAGTTCGGGGACAATGACAATCTTTCCGCTTTGATTGCCCTGATGATGAATGCCGATATTCTGGTCAATCTCACGGATATCGACGGCCTGTATACCGGCGATCCCAGAACAGATCCCAAAGCCCGCCAGATCCCGGTGGTGGAGCGAATTACCCGGGACCTTGAAAAAACCGCAAGCGGCCTGCCCGGGGTCCTGGGCACCGGGGGGATGCTGTCGAAAATCCGGGCAGCGCGCAAGGTTACGGTTGCCGGCATTCCCATGGTCATTGCCAACGGCCGGGAAGAAGACGTGCTGATCCGGCTCTTTGAAGGCCAGGCGCGGGGCACCTTTTTTGCGCCCGCCCACAGCCGGATTCCCAACCGGAAATCCTGGATCGGGTTTGCCTTAAAACCCAGGGGCGAGGTCGTCATTGACCAGGGTGCGGCCCGGGCTATTCTGGAGAAGGGAAAAAGCCTGCTTTCCGGCGGCATCCGGGATGTGACCGGTGATTTCGGTGCGGGCTCGCCGGTGCATATCGTGGATTCCGACGGCCGGCACCTGGCAGCGGGCCTGGTCAATTACAGCGCAGCCGAAATCCGCCGGATCATGGGCTGCCAGTCGTGCCAGATCAGCGAGAAGCTGGGTCATAAATCCTATGACGAGGTCATCCACAGAAACAACATGACCCTTTTGGGGTAAGAAAATGGCCCAAAAACACCAGGAAAGGACGGGTGCCATGAATATCGAAACCACAGTGGCGGAAATGGCAAAGGCAGCCGGCCGGGGCGCCAGGGCCCTGGCCCGGTGCTCATCAGAAGAGAAAAACAACGCCTTAAACCGCATTGCCGAAAAACTCATAGAAAACAAGGCCCAAATTCAGGCCCAAAACGCAAAAGACGTGGAAGCAGCCCGAAACCAGGGCCTGTCTGCGGCCATGATCGACCGGCTGACCATCACAGACAAGGTGCTTTCCGCCATGGCTGATGGGCTTAGAGAAGTCGCCGCCCTGGAAGACCCGGTGGGGTCCATGGACGGCACCTGGGTCCGGCCAAACGGTCTTTCGGTGAGCCGTATGCGCATTCCTTTAGGAGTGATCGGCATTATCTACGAATCCCGGCCAAACGTGACCATTGACGCTGCCGGGCTCTGCATCAAGTCCGGAAATGCGGTGATTCTGCGGGGGGGATCAGAGTCCCTGCACTCCAATCAGATCCTTGCCAAAACCGTATCCGCGGGCCTTGCCGAAGCCGGCCTGCCGGAAACCGCGGTCAGCCTTATTCCCGTGCGGGAGCGCGAAGCGGTAAACGCCCTTTTGAACCAGGACGCGCATGTGGATCTTATCATCCCACGGGGCGGCGAGGGCCTGATCCGGTTTGTGGCGGAAAACTCGAAGATTCCAGTGCTCAAGCATTACAAGGGGGTCTGCCACGTTTACGTGGACGCCTCGGCCGAAACCGGGATGGCAACGGAAATCTGCATGAATGCAAAGGTCCAGCGCCCCGGGGTGTGCAATGCCATGGAAACCCTGCTGGTGCACCAGGATGCGGCGCAAACCTTTTTGCCGGAAATGGCCCGGCAGTTTGCCCAGGCCGGCGTGGAGCTGCGGGGGTGTGAAAAAACCCGCCAAATTCTTACTGATATTGTCGCAGCCACGGAAGCCGACTGGCCCGAGGAATACCTGGATTTGATTCTGGCGGTGAAAATCGTTGAATCCATGGACGAGGCCCTGGCCCATATTGCCGCTTACAGCTCTCAGCACACAGAGGCCATTGTCACGAGCAATTACCAGCGCGCCCACCGGTTTTTGCAGGAGGCCGACTCATCCGTGGTGCTGGTCAACGCCTCCACCCGGTTTAACGACGGCGGCCAGCTCGGCCTGGGCGCGGAAATGGGCATCAGCACCTCCAAGCTGCATGCCTTCGGCCCCATGGGCCTTCGGGAACTGACCACCACCAAGTTCGTGGTTCTGGGAACCGGCCAGATCCGGACGTAAACCAGGTATGGATCCCATGCAAATCAGGGCCGGGCTTTTCGGGGGAACGTTTAATCCAGTGCATCTGGGCCATCTGCGCATGGCCGAGGAGGTGCGCGAGGCATTTGGATTGGACAAATTTTTTTTTATCCCCGCAGCCAACCCCCCCCACAAGACCGACAAGGACCTGGCCCCGGCCATAGACCGCTATGAAATGCTGCAGGCCGCCATTTCCGGAAACCCCGGTTTTGAAATCTCGGACGCGGAGCTTCGGCGGCCGGGCCGATCCTATACCATTGACACGGTAAGCCAGGTCTCAGCCCTGCTGCCCCGGGGCGCCCGCTGCTTTTTGATCATGGGCCTGGACGCGTTTGCGGAAATCGATACCTGGAAGGATTATCTTCGGCTGCTTGATACCATCGAGGTGATTGTCATGTCCCGGCCGGCACCCACGGATCCGAAGGAAAAAATGGCAGAGGTGATTTTTGACCGCATATCTGCCGGCTATGAATATGACCCTGCGGCCCGGCGGTTCTACCACCCGGAAAAACAGGCGATTTACTGGTTTGAGGCAACGGCTCTGGATATTTCCGCCAGCCGGATCCGTTCTCTGACCGCACAGGGAAAATCCATCCGCTACCTTGTGCCTGAGGCGGCAGAGGGCTATATTTACAAAAAGGGATTGTATAAATGACAGAGGCAAAAAGCCAACCGGATTTAAAGCCGTTTGTAGAAGCCATCCTGGGCCGCAAGGCAATGGATCTGGTGGCCCTGGACGTTGCCCGGGTCACGGACGTGGCAGACGTGTTTATGATCTGCAGCGGCCGGTCCAGCCGGCAGGTATCCGCCATTGCCGAGTATGTGGAATCCGAGCTCAAAAAAGCCGGAATCCGGCCCTTGAGCGTTGAAGGGGTCAAGGACGGCCAGTGGGCACTGATTGATTACGGCTACGTGATCATCCATATTTTCTATGATCCGGTGCGGCGGTTTTACGACCTGGAAAGCCTGTGGGCCGATGCCCGGCGCATTGACTTGTCTGCATATCCCCAATTTCAACAACCGGCTGAAGAAAGCGATGACAGCGATGAATGATTTTCCCAAAAACCGATGCCTGCTTTTGATCTTAGACGGCTGGGGCCTTGGTCCGGCCGGGCCGGACAATGCATTGTCTGTTGCCAATACCCCGTTTCTCGACCGGCTCATGGAAACCTGCCCGCATACGTATCTGGAATGCACGGGTCCGGCAGTGGGTCTTCCGGAAGGGGTTATGGGAAACTCCGAGGTGGGCCATTTAAACATTGGCGCCGGCCGGGTGGTCTACCAGGTGCTGCTGCGCATTGATCTGGCCATCAAGGACGGCTCCTTTTTTGAAAACCCGGCCCTGGCCGAAATTATGAAAACCGTGCGGGATAAGGGCTCAGCCCTTCATCTCATGGGCCTTGCCTCGGATGCCGGGGTTCACAGCCAGCTTGCGCATTTGTTTGCCCTGGTGGATATGGCCGGGCGCTACGGGCTTGAAAAGGTATATATCCACCCGATTTTAGACGGCAGAGACACCCCGCCGGACAGCGGCGTGGGCTATGTGCGCCAAATTCAGGAAAACCTTGAAAATCATCCATATGCCAAAATCGCGACTTTGTGCGGCCGGTATTATGCCATGGACCGCGACACCCGCTGGGACCGCACGCGCATGGCCTATGAGCTCTATACCCTGGGCCAGGGAGAGCCGGAAACCGACCCGGTGCGCGCTGTAAAAAACGCCTACACCAGGGGTGAGACAGACGAGTTTGTCAAGCCCGTGGTCATCACCGACAGCCAGGGTGACCCAATGGGCACGGTGGCGGATGACGACGGCATTATTTTCTACAATTTCCGCCCGGACCGGGCCCGGCAGATCACCCGGGCATTTACCGAAGACCCGTTTGAGCCTTTTGAGCGAACAAAGCGGCCCAAATTGTCCGGCTATGTCACCATGACCCACTTTGACGAATCCTTTGACCTGCCCGTGGCATTCGGCCCGGTTCACCTGACAAACATCGTGGGCGAGGTGATCAGCAAAAACGGCCTGCATCAGCTGCGCATGGCCGAAACCGAGAAATACGCCCATGTGACCTATTTTTTCAACGGCGGAGAGGAAACCCCGTTTGAAAACGAGGACAGAAAGCTCATTCCCTCTCCCCGGCAGGTGCGCACCTATGATGAAAAACCGGAAATGAGCGCCTATGAGGTGGCCGAAGAAGCCGTGTCCCGGCTTGCGTCGGAAAAGTATGATTTGATCGTGATCAATTTTGCCAACATGGACATGGTGGGCCATACCGGGGTCATGGAGGCGGCTGTAAAAGCGGCCGAGGCCGTGGATGCGTGCGCAAACAAGGTGGTCACATGCGCCCGCGAGCACGGGTACATATCCCTGGTAACCGCCGATCACGGCAATTCTGACCAGCTCCGGGAACCTGACGGCTCACCCCACACTGCCCATACCATGAACCCTGTCCCGTTTGTGATCTGCGGGCAAGGGCTTTCCGGGACAAACCTGCAGCACGGGGTGCTCGGCGATATCGGCCCGACCATCTTCTATCTCATGGGCATTGACCAGCCCGAAGAGATGACCGGAAAGAATCTGATCCAAACCTGAAATTCCAAAGCAATGCAGGCCAGACCCATGCAGACCAGTAAAGAAGTTGAGATCATAACCGATTATCTGACCGGAAAAACACTTGCCAACGTGGGTGCAGAGGCCAACCGCCAGGCTGTGGAGCGCCTGCTGGTGGAACAGAAAGGATTTTTGGCACAAGACATTGCCGTAAACCTGCCCTTTGGGTTTACCGTTGCCGGCCATCCCTATGAAACAGCCCTGGACCTGGTGGTGTTTGTGGAAAACCGGCCGTTTATGGTGATCAAGTGCGCGGCCGGGTCCCTGGATTCAAGACAAAAAGAGGTGGTGGCCGCAGCCCGGATTCTTTTGCCGGATAACATCGTGCCCTATGCGGCTGCATCTGACGGGCAGACCGCACTGGTCTATGACGCGGTTTCCGGAAAACAGATTGGACAGGGAGCAGATGCCCTGCCGGACGCCCAAAGCGCTGCGCGCCTGCTGCAGGAAAATCCGCCGGTGGCACTGCCGGAAAAGCGCCGGGAAAAAGAATACCTGATTTTTCGGTCCTATGACATGATGAATGTCAATGTCTGCCGGCCCGGGCAGGATGAATCCGGCTGATGCCGGAAAGGGGGCGTTTGTGAAAAAAACCGGTGTTGATTTTTTGTTTGTTTTAAATGCCGCAATTACAAATATCCGGCTGTATCCGCCCACAAGCGAAATCATCCAGACCTCTGTTGCACGAATGGAAACCGCTTTAAAAGAGGTGCTGGCAGATGGCGAGCCCCTGGAATTTGCCGAATCCGAGAAAAATCTGCTGGCCGCCGGCCAGCCCCTGCCGGAAAAACAGCAGCAGCGGCCACAGATCCGCTCTTTTCTGTCAATGCTGCTGGATTTTGGTATTAAAAGCATCACCTTTTACCCGGGTATTACCGGCCCGGAAATTTCCCAGTTTTTGCAGGTGATGGGAAAATCCGCCCAAGAAATCCAAAACGCCGGCGGTCCGGCCCATATGATCAAAGATGCCGGGATTTCCCACATTGTCATTGACGAAAAAATCTATGTTGAAAGAGACGCCGACCGGCAGATCGTTTCAGGGCTGGATATCAGTGACACGGATTTTGTCCGATACCTGCTGGGCGAAGAAGACTCCGCGGATCAGCAAACCATTGATCAGGTCCGGGAAATGGCCGATGCCCCGGGCTGGTTTGCCCGGGTGTTTGAAACCGGCGCCCGCTACCTGCTTGAGCAGCACGCGGATGCAACCCGGGCCGAGCAGACCCGGATGGCCGGCCGCATGCTCGATTCCCTGGCAGGGCTTTCAGATGCCGACACTGAGCAGATTCTAAAATCCATTTCAGAAGCCTTTGACCAAACCCCTCAGGACGTGCATTCCTCAGATCCGGCAGAGACCATCGGCAAACTGCTGGACCAGTACAAGCAGGCAGCAGAACCGCCCACCCCCCCGGGCCGTCCCAAGACCGTCAAGGAGGCCCTGTCCCGGATTTTAAAAGGCGATCACTCCCCGTTTCTGGATCAAAAAACCGCAGATTTGCTGCCCAAAGCAGCCATGCAAATGGCCCGGCAGGAAAAACACGATATGCTGGCGGGCCTGACAGCACAGATGGGACAAGCCCTGGGCGATGACGCCCCGGAAGTGCGCCGGGCGGTGGCACGGATCATGGCCCAAACCGATGAGCAGATGGAGGCCGAAGACCGGCTGGATCAGCGCATTGCCATGTCGAAAAAACTCGTTGAATGGATCAAAGGTGAAGACCGCATTTCAGAAGAATATGAGCAGGTGACCCATCGGCTGGAAAATCTGGCTGAAACCGTCATCACCCAAAAGGACTCAGCAGCGGATGCCGAACACATCCTCGAGGCCTATGCCCTGATCCGCGACGGCCGGCTTTCCAAACAGGAAGCCATCCAGGCCCTGGCCGCAAACATGCTCCAGCATCTTTCCACGGACCAGATCCTGGAAATGGTGCTCAGCAAGGCGGGAAACACATCAGACACGGGAAAGGAAGACATCCGCACCCTGGTGATCCTGGGCTCGACCACCATTGAACGCCTGCTTGACCGGCTGCGCGACAGCCACAACATGGCCGAGCGCAACCGGATCGTGCAGGCCGTCTCCCGGATGGGCAATGCCGCAGTTCAGCCGGTGGCAGAAAGGCTCGCCCAGGGAGGCCCGTGGTTCTACATCCGGAACCTGGCCCTGCTGCTGGGCCGCATCGGCGGGCCCGAGCAGCTGAGCCTGCTTGAGCCCCTGCTCACGTACCCGGACTACCGGGTGCAGCTCGAGGCAGTCAAAAGCGTTCAGGCCATTGACGGGGACAAGGCCGGGGATATGCTGCTAAAGCACATTCCGGTGGTTGAGCCTCAGTTGGCCGGCCATATTGTTTCAGTCCTGGGCGCCATTCGATATCAGCCCGCAGCCCCGTATCTGATCAACCTGCTGGAATCCAAGTCGTTTTGGCAGAACAAGGCGGTGCGCGATGAAATCCGGACAAAGGCCTGCGAGGCCCTGGGCCGGATGCAGGCGAAAGAGGCGGTCTCCGCCCTGGAGAAAGTCGTGCGCACCCGGGGGTTTTTCAGCGGATATCCGGAAAATATCCGGGCAGCAGCGGCAAAAGCCCTGTCCCAGATCAAGCGGGTTTAAAAAAAGCCATTGTAAAAAAAATGGCCCGAAACTGCATTGCGCAGCTCCGGGCCTTGAATAGCGGGTCAGTGCAGGTGTTTACACCCCGGCCACATCCTTGCCGCAGTGCTTGCAGACTTTTGCGCGTTTTTTGATGATTTCCGCGCAAAACGGGCACTCCCGGGTAAAGTGGCGTTCATGGATTTTGGAAATGGCCTCGTTGCTTTTCTCCTGGAGCAGCTCGTTTCCGAAGCGGCGGTTGTTGAGCACTTCCAGGGCTTCCAGACCCGCGATGTCCCCTGCCATTTCAGCAGCTTTGATCCGCACCCGGGCCGGTTCAGACGGATCGAGCAGCATCTGCACACAGGTCACGGAATCATTGGAAACATAGCACTCAGACAGGACGGAAAAGCCCTTTTTGATGGATTCCTTGAGCCTTTCCTCTGCAGCCACCACCTCGTCATCCACAATCTGGCCCTGGCCCCCAATGGAGCTGAAAACCGGCATCACCTCGAAATTGCTGCCGTGGGGGCTTTTGATGCAGCGGTAGGATGCCCGCTGGGCATAGTTTTCCCACATGTTCTCCCAGCCCTCGACAAACAGCGGACACTCGTCGTTAAAGCACACATACATATAAGGCGAGTCCCAGCCCAGCCCGTCGCCAACCGCAATGGGCGGGATTTCCCATATGCTCATCTCCTGGCCGCAGTGCGGGCACGCAGGCTTTTCCTGCTCCATGATCTTTTCAAATACCTGTTCCTTGGTCTCAAACATTTTTCTGATCTCCTTCTATGTTGGGAAATCCCGGAAAATTATTTATCTTCCAGGGATTCGTCGGACGCGTCATCCAGGGGCTCTTCCGCGGGGGGCTGCTCAGCCGGTGCCTGGTCAGCCGGGGCTTCGTCATCGAGCAGATCCTCGATTTCCACAGAGTCCTCTTCTTCGGTTTCAACATCTTCTTCCTGGCGCTGAAACAGCTCCACATCATCAAACACCAGTTCCACAGGGTCGCCGGGTGCATCTGTTTGCCGGTAAAGATCAACCACCGTATCCGCGATTTTTTCAATGTAATCCGAAATCGGATACAAATTGGGCGTGCGCAGGGTGTCGATCAAAGACTTTCGGCCTTCATCCACGGCCTTTTGAATCTGGTCCTGGTCATAGGACTCCTCGCAGACCAGGGAAAACATGTCCTTGCTGAGCTCGGCATATTCCTGGATGGTCAATCCGCCGGTTTCACTGTCTTTTGAAATTGCGTATTTCTGTTTCATTTAAACGGCTCCTGAAGAACTTGTGCTGTATGGTCAGACATTTACGAATAAAATCCAAAATCCGGAAAATTTCCCGAAAAAACCCAATGAAATCCTATAATAAGGCATATATAACTCCTGTCAATACACAACACGCACCCCGGCTCCCAAAACCCCAAAAAAGCATTGACCCGGGGATTTGCGCTCTGATAGAAAAGATCTGTTCAAACCGGAGGGATGGCCGAGTGGCTTAAGGCGGCGGCCTTGAAAGCCGTTGAGCGAAAGCTCCGTGGGTTCGAATCCTACTCCCTCCGCCATATTCTTAATAATTTCAGTCATTTATAAAACATATTGTTTCTGTGTTACCATCCGGGACGCCATCCGGAAAAGAGGTTGCTTAGTGATTCTTCAAAAGTGTTTACCCTGCCTGAATATGTTCGTTTCTTTTCTGTGTGCCGCCAGCAGTATATAACCTCGCCCCGGGGTTTTGATGAAAATCCGGCTCTTCTCCCGGTTCCAGCAGATCAAGATTAAGGAATACGAGGCCCTAAAAGCCGAAAGTGAAGATCTCCAGGAAGAGCTCGAATGCCTGCATAACAATGATTGCAGATTTCTGATAATGGGTTTTAATCTGGATATACCTGGGGGCTTTGAAAATCTTTTTGTTCACTGTTTACTTTTGTACATTTTTATTGTACAGAGATGTAAAATGTACAAAAGTAAACATTTTAGGCACGCCATGGAACCTGAAAACAATATTAACCCCCGTTTCGCTGATACAAAGAAAATTCTTGATGCGGCAAAGCAGGCATTTAAAGAGGCTGCCGGCATAGATATGCAGATCACGGAAGCCGTGCTCCCGGGAAAAAACCAACCCGACGCCGTATTACAGGTTTATGCCCCTGAAGCAAAGACAAAAAAATATTATCCTGAAATAAAAAAAGAGATCACAAAAGCGGCTCTGCTAAGCTATTTGGCGGAACGGACCGGCCGGTTTGATAAACCGGGAATACTGGTTGCCTGGTATGTGAATCCTCAAATGGCGGAGCACTTGAAGGAAAAAAACATTGCATTTATTGATGCTGCAGGCAATGCGTATATCAACGACCCGCCGATATACATTTTTATTACCGGCCGGAGAAAAAGGCATATCCCGGAAAAAACGACTGTTGGCAGAGCTTTTAAGCCCGCGGGGCTGAAAGTCGTTTTTGCCCTGCTTTGCCAGCCGGAATTGGCAAAAGCCCCGTACCGGGATATTGTAAAAGCTGCCAATGTCGCCCAGGGAACCGTGGGCTGGGTGATGCATGATCTGAAACAACAAAATTTTCTGGCAGTCAGGGGAAGGCTCGGCCGTAAACTGATCAATGCAGCCAGGCTTTTTGATCTGTGGGTTGAAACTTATGCAAGGGAACTCAGGCCGAGGTTGTATATCGGAAAATACAAAACAAAAAAAAATGACTGGTGGAAAAATCTCAATCATCAAAACACCGGTGCACTTCTGGGCGGTGAGCCTGCCGCCGCTTTTTTAACGGATTATCTGAAACCCGGCGCAATAACGGTTTACGTCCCCGAAGAAATAAATCAATTTCTTTTGGCGAATCATTTAAGAAAAGCCCGGGATGGTGACGTCGAACTGTTCCAAAAATTCTGGGGTTTCGAATATCAGTGGAATTATAAAAATATTGTTCCCCCGCTGCTTGTCTACGCCGATCTTCTTGCAATGGGCAATGACCGGAATCTTGAAGTCGCAAAAATGATTTATGACAAATTCATTTGGGTGTGGCTCTTTTGCATTGTCCTAAATTTTGATTGTTTGTTGTTCTATACTGTTTCATAGTCTAAAAGTTTTACTTGATCCTTCTCAGGTGTGCGCGCTTTTTCTTTGAAC
>Ga0182239_1000635_pt1 | contig 12519 bp, 9 predicted proteins | sample hydfrate6_PW_210_FD_132456 | JGI IMG/M metagenome (GOLD analysis project Ga0182239, IMG submission 132456) | Subsurface microbial communities from deep shales in Texas, USA - hydraulic fracturing test 6_PW_210 | ecosystem: Environmental > Aquatic > Deep subsurface > Shale gas/oil reservoir >...
ACAGGTTGAAGATGACTGTTGCTGGCGCTGTGGTACCGAGGTTAGCGATAAAGAACTGGATCAGTGGTTTTTCAAGATAACCGCATATGCGGATGAGTTGCTCGAAGATACATATAATCTCCCGGGATGGCCGGAATCGGTGCTCACCATGCAGCGCAACTGGATCGGGCGTAGTACCGGATGTGAGATTAGCTTCAAAACCGAGGACGATGCGGAAACGATTTCGGTATTTACCACGCGTCAGGATACCGTATTCGGCGCTACCTTTATGAGTCTGGCTCCTGAGCACCCTCTGGTACAGAGACTCACCACTGCGGAACAGCAGGAACGTGTTGAGAGCTTTATCGCCAAGGTAAAGAAGCAGGATAAGAAAAAGCGCACCAGCGAGGATTTTGAAAAAGAAGGTGTGTTCACCGGATCTTACTGCGTCAATCCTCTGAGTGGGCGCAAAATGCCTATCTATCTGGCTAACTTTGTCCTCATGGACTATGGTACCGGCGCGGTTATGGCCGTTCCCACCCACGATCAGCGTGATTTTGAGTTCGCGCGCAAATACAACATTCCCATGGTTGTGGTGGTCAGCCCTGAAGGGGAGGAGCTGAATGCCGAGGATATGACGGAGGCCTGGACGGCGCCGGGGGTAATGGTCAACTCCGCTCGCTTTGATGGCCTGGATAATGAAAGTGCCAAAGAGAAGATTGCCGATTACCTGGAAGAGCAGGGACTCGGCACTAAAAGCATTAATTATCGTCTGCGTGACTGGGGTGTGTCGCGCCAGCGCTACTGGGGCACACCCATTCCGATTGTGTACTGCGACACCTGCGGCCCGGTCCCGGTAAAGGCAGAAGATCTGCCCGTAGTTCTACCGCGCGACGTGGAGTTTAAAGGGGAGGGGGGAAGTCCTCTGGTACAGCACGAGGCATTCTATAAAACCACCTGTCCTAAATGTGGTGCGCCGGCACAGCGGGAAACCGATACCTTCGATACCTTTGTCGAGAGTTCCTGGTACTTTGCCCGTTACGCCTGCCCCCACACCGATGATGCCCCGCTGAATCGCGAGGATGCCAACTACTGGCTTCCCGTTGATCAGTACATTGGAGGGGTGGAACACGCAGTGATGCATCTGCTGTATGCACGCTTTTTCACCAAAGTGATGCGCGACCTTGGCTTACTCGACATCGATGAGCCCTTTACCAATCTTCTCACCCAGGGAATGGTGTGCAAGGAGACCCAGTCCTGCCCGGAGCACGGCTGGCTCTACCCTGAAGAGGTACTGGACGGGCGCTGCAGCAAGTGTGGTACTGAGGTGATTGGCGGGCGTACCGAAAAGATGAGTAAGTCGAAGAAAAATGTAGTGGATCCCGACCATCTCATTGCTACTTACGGTGCGGATACTGCACGTTTGTTCTCTCTCTTTGCCGCGCCGCCTGAAAAAGATCTGGAGTGGAATGAGCAGAGTGTCGAGGGGTGCTATCGTTTTCTGAACCGGGTTTGGCGTGCGGTATATGAAAACCAAGAGAGCTTTTCCGAACCTCTAGAAGGGGATAGTTCTCCGGAAGCGCGGAACTTGCGGCGTAAAACCCATCAGACCATTGCCAAAGTCACACGCGATATTGAGGGCAGTTTTCACTTCAATACTGCTATTGCAGCAGTTATGGAATTGCTTAACAGTGTGTACGCAGTGAAGAATAAGACAGCGTGTCGCGGTGCGATACGTGAAGCGCTGGAAATTACCGTGCGTCTGCTTGCCCCCTTTGTCCCGCATATTTGTGAAGAGTTGTGGAGCGGAATGGGGCAAAGTAGCAGCATTGACGACACCGCTTGGCCGGAAGCGATTGCGGAGTTGATGCAGGAGGATGAGAAACTCATCGTTGTGCAGATCAATGGAAAGGTACGCGCTCGCATTACAGTGCCTGCAAGTGCTTCTAATGCCGAGGTTGAAAAGCTGGCCCTGGAAGACGAACAGGTGAAGCGTTTTACTGCGGATAAAACAATCCGGAAGGTAATTGTTGTGCCCGGAAAACTTGTTAACGTGGTGATTGCATGAGACTTGGAATGAAATACATCGCTACATGCTTATGCCTGTGCGTATGGTTTGCAGGAGGATGTGGCTACCACCTCTCCGGTCGGGGGAATACCATCCCCGCGGATGTGGAAAAAATCTTTGTTGAGGTGTTGGTCAATCGCACGGCAGAGCCGTTTATCGAGAACAGACTAACCTCTGAAGTACGCGATCAATTTGCCCGTCGTCCCGGTTTTGAAGTGGTGTCCGAACGAAGTAAATCCGATGCGGTAATTTCCGGTACCATTACACGTTATCGTGCGAATGCGGTGGCCTACGATGAAAACGATGATATAAAAGAATATCGAATCGCCATGACGGCAGAGTTTAGGTTTGAGCGCACTGATGGCACTGAGGTATTGTGGCAGGGGGATGTGAGCTGGGATGAAGAGTTTATGGCTCATGACGACCGAGCCCAGCAGGACAATAACGAGACCGAAGCCCAGGATGAACTTACATTCCGTCTTGCTACAGAGTTGTTCAACCGCATAGTCGACAACTTCTAAACGGAGCCAAGCATGAATGCAGCCGAGTTGGGCCAAGCTGTCGCAGCACGAAAGCTTCCTTCCTTACTCTTTTTATACGGGGAGGAGGCTTTTTTGTTACACGAATCCCTTAAAGAGGTTATTGATGCTGCGGTAGCGCCGGAAGATCGTGATTTTAATCTGGATATGTTTTCTGCGCACGACAACTCTGTCGAAGAGATTCTCAATGCTGCGTACGCTTATCCGGTGTTTGCCCCGCGGCGCTGCGTAGTGGTTAAAGAGGCCCAGCGTTTCAATGCAGACGAGTACGCTCAGTTACTCAAATATATAAAAAATCCTTTGGATTCAACGTGTCTGGTGTTATGTGCTGACAAGATCGATAAACGAAAAAAGTTCTTTACAAACTTTAAGAAATGCGGGGAACTGGTAGAATTTAAACGATTTTATCCCAACAGGATTCCTGCATTCGTAAAGGAGCGCGCTGCCAGGGCACAAAAGCGTTTTACTGAAGATGCCCTGGAATTGTTCTGTCGCCGCGTCGGAACAAATCTGAGCGAGGTTATCGCTGAGTTGGATAAACTCGTGAGCTACTGCGGTTCAGATGAGCCCATTATCGATGTCGATCACATCATTGCAGTAGTATCCGATACCCGGGTCGACAGCATCTTTGATCTCACCGATGCCACCGGCAGCGGGAACCTGGGTGAGGCGTTGCTTTTAACCGAACGCCTCCGGCACGAGGGAGAACACCCTCTTAAGATTTTAACCATGCTGGTGCGCCATTTCCGCCAGTTGTGGAAGGTTAATACGTTACTTAAACACAACACATCACAGAGCGAAATATGCAAACGCGTCGGAATTAATCCGTATTTCGCCTCCAAAACCATCAGCCAGGCACGCATGTTTGATGAAGCGGTGTTCGTAGATATTTATGCACTCTTTGTGCAGACCGATATGGATCTTAAGACCAGCGCCGGACAGCCGGCTGCGGTAATGCAGGAATGTATTACCCGGCTGGTAAGCCTGAGCAACTCTCCCCGTGCGGGTGTTGAACAGGGGCAGGGTTAAATTGGGAAAGGCACAAACAGGAAAAGGGGCTGCAGCAGCCCCTTTTCCTGTGAACATTATTTCAACCTGCGGGTTAGATTAGTTCAGTGAGTTAACCAACTTGGTCAGACGGCTTATCTTGCGGCTTGCGGTCGCTTTGTGAATGATCCCCTTGCTTGCACTCTTATTGATGTAAGGGATTGCTTTTTCCAGCGCTGCAGTGGCAGCTTCTTTATCCTGTGCTGCAACCGCATTCCGCACATTTTTTACCAGGGTGCGCATGGTGCTGCGAACATTTACATTGCGGGCGTTGCGGACAATGCTCTGACGATTACGCTTCAGGGCTGATTTATGATTGGCCATGTGTCGATCTCCGTGTGTTATTGTTGATGTTCAAATAAAGAATTCGAATTTAAGGATTGATTTCACTAGTCCATGTGTTCTGTTTTTCGCACCCCGTTCTAGGTTACACATTACGTGCAGAGGTGGTTTATAGCACCATGACCGGTTAGTGTCAAGATAAGAATATAATCATGTATGCTGAAAAGAGTCGTAATAACAGAAGTTTGAGTCAATATGTATTGGGATTAAATATAAATAATCCCTTTTTGATGCTGGTGAAGTTATGAGTCGTGCACGCACCATGGCTGCCACTGCGGTATTGGGTGTTTCCACCCTCATGAGTCGATGCACCGGTCTGATACGAGATATTGTAATTGCAACTATGTTTGGTGCCGGATTTGGCACCGATGCGTTTTTTGTTGCCTTTACCATTCCCAACCTTCTGCGGCGCTTTTTTGCCGAGGGTTCTCTCACGGCTGCTTTTGTTCCGGTTTTTTCCGGGGTGCGCCACAGCGGCGGCCATCCGGATGCAGTCAAGGTAGCGCGCCAGTGCTGGTCGGTATTAGTGCTGGTGATGGCCGTTATCACTGCAGTGGGGATACTGTGTGCGCCGTGGATAGTCAATATGGTAGGACATGGATTTGGCAGTGTGCCGGGGAAGATGCTCCTCACTATTGATCTGACCCGAACCATGTTTCCTTACATATTCTTTGTCAGCCTGCTGGCCCTCGCCACTGGGATTCTCAACGTGTATGGGCATTTCTTTATCCCGGCGTTATCCCCGGTTCTTCTCAACCTGAGCATAATCTGCAGCGCCCTGTTTTTCAGCCGTTTTTTCGTCATTCCCATTGAGGCACTGGCCTGGGGGGTCGTGGTAGGCGGTATTCTGCAGCTTCTCGTTACCTTGCCCATGCTGAAACGCTATGGTTTTAAACTAAGCCCTGTATGGCGCATCAATCATCCGGCAGTGAAACGGATTGCACTCCTGATGCTTCCCGGCGTGCTAGGAGTCGCCATCTATCAGATTAATGTAGTGGTGACACGTCTGCTGGCATCGTTTCTGGAGCAGGGGAGTGTGTCCTATCTCTATTACAGTCAGCGCCTGTTTGAGTTTCCGCAGGGGATATTTATTGCCTCTCTGGCGCAGGCGCTGCTACCTACCATGAGTCAGCAGGCGGCGGCGCGCGAGGAGCGCGAATTGCTCGGTTCTCTGCAGCATGCCCTGAGCCTCATTTTTATAATTACCATCCCGGCAGCCCTTGGTCTGGCCCTGTGTGCGCAGGCGTTGTTCAGTCAGTTGTTCATGCGTGGTGCTTTTACCTTTACGGATGTCAACAATACTGCCATAGCTCTGGTTGCATATGCCCCCGGGTTGGTGTTTGTGGGGATCAGCCGCGTCATTGTACCTCTGTTTCATGCATGGGAAGATACGCGCACCCCGGTGTATATTTCATTCTGGACTCTGCTGGTTAATGCCATAGGCGGGTTAGTACTGATGCAGTACTATGCGTATGTGGGCTTAGCCGCCGCCCTGAGCCTGGCGTCGCTGTTCAACGCCCTGGTACTGTTCATCCTGATGCGACGCAATCTGGGGCGCAACCTGGAACTTACACCTCTGGGCGGTGTATTGCTCAAGGTGTGCCTCGCGAGTACGGTGATGGGCACAGCCGTTTATGCCGTTTTGCAATATGGTCTGTGGGAGCAAGGATTTAATTTTCCTAACGTGCTGTGTCTCAGTGGCGCTGTGCTAGGGGGGATTGCGGTCTATACCATTGCGGGATTTTGCATGGGCCTAAGCGAAATTACCGAAATATGGGATATGGTGAAAAGAAAAATCCGACGCTGAACAGTAACAAAAAATTAAAATTCCACGCTAAGGTTTGCAAGCTGCATCAATACCCTGCTTACAGGCTCGATCAATTTGTCATTAAAATCATACTTAACATTGTGGCAGGGGGTGTTATCCGCATCGTCGCTGCCTATAAGCATAAACGCTCCGGGGATCTTTTCCAGATAATAAGAAAAATCCTCTGAAGCCATCACGGGCGAAAGATGATCACTTTGGAACTCTTTGCCCAGTTGGCGGCGCAGCAGTTCTCTTGCTTTGTGCGCCGCTTCCGGATCATTGATCGTGGCACTGTAGCGCGTTCTGAATTCCACCTCAGCCTCAACCCCGTAAGCCTTTGCGACGTCCACTGTGATTTGTTTTATAGAAGCAGCTACTTCATCGCGCATATCATTATCCGAAACACGGATACTGCCGTGAAGCCCGGCACGGTCGGGGATTGTGGTTAATCCACTCGCTGCCTCGATGGAGGTGACGGACACGACGCAGACCTTTTGCGGCGCTATTTGCCGGCTTACGATCTGCTGGAGGGCCTGAGTCACGGCTGAAGCAGCCAGAACCGGGTCTTTGCAGATTTCAGGCTGCGAAGAGTGACCACCCACGCCGTTAAGCGTGATATGGAAGGTGCCGTTACCTGCCATTATGATACCCTCAGGACAAAGCGCCTGACCAAATTTTATCGCAGGCCAGTTGTGCCATCCATAAATAAAATCGATCCTGTCCAGATAGCCGCTTTCGAGCATCGCTTTAGCACCGTGACCGCCCTCTTCAGCAGGTTGGAAGATGAGTGTGACCGGCCCCGGAAGTTTATCCTCATGTTGTTTCAGCCAGATTGCAGCCGCTATCAGGGTAGCCGTATGCCCGTCATGTCCGCAGGCGTGCATACACTGAGGATTGTTGGAAGCATATTCCAATCCGGTGTCTTCCTGCAACGGAAGCGCGTCAATATCAGCACGCAGACCGATATGCTCTCCTTTGGCTTGTTGTGCCAGGGTTGCTACGGTTCCGGTGCGGGCACACTCACTCCAGGCGATACCGTGTTCATCCAGCACTTGTCGGATCGTTCCGGCCGTTTCAAATTCGTGCCACGTAAGCTCCGGGTTTGCATGCAGATAGTGGCGCAGCTTTGTAGCATACGCCACAACTTCTTCAAAATCCTTATACATCAATGCATCAATGCTCCTGTTATTTGATAAACAGTCTGCGCGGAAAGTTGCCCAGGGTCTCTACCCCGTCATGGGTAATCAAAATACTCTCAGTCAGTTCAATACCCCACTCATCCTGCCATATCCCCGGCATAAAATGAAAAGTCATCCCCGGTTCAAGCACGGTTAGATCAGAAGAACGCAGACTGCAGGTGCGTTCTCCCCAGTCAGGTGGATAGCTCACCCCTATGGGGTAGCCACACCGCGCGCCATGCCGGTCAATACCGTGCTTAGTCATGACCTTGTCCAACGCGTTGGCTATATCACATGTTCTGTTGCCGGGTCTGGCATGTTCCAGACCGACCTCTATGGCTTCCTGGAGGGCCTTTTCCGCATCTAGAAATTCCTGGGTCGGCCTGCCCAAATACATGGTGCGTGACATGGGTGCATGATAGCGTTTATAACATCCGGATATTTCGAAAAAGGTTGCCTCTTTGCGCTTAAAGGATTGATCATCCCAGGTAATATGCGAAGCGGAAGTATCCGTCCCTGACGGCAATAACGGCACTATGGATGGATAGTCGCCACCGAGCCCATCCACACCTTCCATTGCTGTTTCATATATCTGCGAAACGACATAACTTTTTGGAACGCCGGGCTGAACGGTATCAAGAATCCGCTGATGGATTTTTTCCGTAATTCGTCCGGCAATACGCATATACTTGATCTCTTGCGCCGATTTTATCCCTCTTGCCCAGTTGACCAGGTTGTTCGCATTGACAAAGTTGGCGTTCGGCAGAGAGGACTGGAGTCTGAAATGCGCTTCGGCGGTGTAATAGTAGTTGTCTCGTTCCGTTGCTATCACCGCTTTATCCCAGCCATGTGTATGAAAGATGTGCTCACCGACCCATGTCATGGGATGTTCATCCAGGTTCTGGACATACTTTTCCGGATAACCAAACAGATTATCTTTTTTCATGTAACATTTGATCAGTGCCGCATTTTTATCCATATGGCGTCCGAACCAGACAGGTTCATCATGATCCAATGACACGATCACACCCTGGTGGACATAAAAAGACCATCCGTCATATCCCGTAAGCCAGTTCATATTCCCGGGATCGGTGGCGACAAGCACATCAATGCGGCGTTGCTGCATCATCGCCTTCACCCGCCGGAGACGCTGTACATACTCTTTTTTGGTAAAAGGGAGCTTTCTTTTTCTCACTTAACTCTCCTGTGAAATTAATCTGTTTTGGGCCCGACCCAGACCTGTTGGGCGTTGACAAACATTTTGATCCCCTGTGGCCCCAGTTCTTTGCCCACGCCGGATTTCTTAGCCCCGCCGCTGGGGAGGCGCGGATCAGATTTAACGATGCCGTTGATTGCCACCTGTCCGGTCTGGATGCCGGCAGCCATCTTCATCGCTTTGCCTATATTGGCGCTCCAGATCGCAGCCCCGAGACCATACTCGGTGTCATTGGCAATACGCACCGCATCTTCACTGTCTTTTGCTTTTATAATCGCGGCTATAGGACCGAAGGTTTCCTCACAGCTCACTGCCATTCCGGGTTCGATATCTGCGAGGACCGTAACCGGAAAGAAGAATCCTTTGCCTTCATGGCGCTCTCCGCCTAAAACAAGTCTGGCTCCGGCCTTAACGGAGCGATCCACCTGCTCATGCATCTCTTCAACCAGCTCTTGACGCGCAATAGGCCCGATAGTGGTTGATTCATCCTTGGGATCGCCCAGTTTGAGCTGGGCAAAACGCTCTGTCAGCATTTCAATGAATGTTTCATAAACAGGCTCTTCCACAATGATCCGCTTTGCCGCAATACATGACTGTCCCGCATTGATATAGCGTGAAAGGACAATGGTATCAGCGGCCCGTTCCAGATCCTGCGCATCACCGAGCACGATTGCCGGATCACTGCCGCCGAGTTCCAGCACCATCGGTTTGATCTCGCTGCCTGCAATGCCGCCCACGATACTTCCTGCCCTGGAAGAGCCGGTGAGCGAAATTCCTTTTACATGCGGATTTCTTAACACGCTTTCGGTATCCGCATGCCCAAGCATAAGATTTTGCACCACATTGGTGGGAAAACCTGCGCGTTCAAAAGCCTGCAGGATTTTTACGCCACACAGCGGAGTATGTGAGTCATGTTTCATCACACATGTATTACCTGACATCAAAGCAGGCGCAAGGTAGCGAAACGCGAGCCAGAACGGAGCATTCCAGGGGAGTATCCCTACGGTTACTCCGAGAGAAAGATACTGGACATAGCTTGATGTCGCATCCGAGGGCAGAAACTCCTTTTCCAGGTATTGCTCAGCGTATTTGGCGTAATGTTCCGCCGCCCACGCGGCTTTGCCCACTTCGCCTCTGGCTTCGTTGATGGGCTTGCCCATCTCTTCGGTCATGGGCAGGGCGTATTCATCGAGGTTGTCTTTCATCTCTCTGGCTACAGCGTTAAGCAGTCTGCCGCGCTGGTCAAAGTCTGTTTTTGACCAGGTTTTTTCATACGCCTGATGTGAGCGCTCAAGGATCTGAAAGGCTTCATCCCTGCTGTGCATTGGTGCTTCATACACCACTTCTTCGGTGTAGGGGTTGATTGATTTGTAATGTGTTTTACTGTATCCCATGCAAAACCTCCTTTTTTATCCCATCACTTCGGCGACCGCATCGGCAAAAATGGCCAGTCCCTGCCTCAGTTTATCCTCCTCGATGGTTAAGGGCGGGATAAATTTGACAATCTGGCCGGTGTTGCATGTCCCGATAATGAGACCTTTTTCAAAGCATTTGCCGGTGATGGCTTTGGCGGTGTCAGCATCTTCAAACTCTGCGGCCAGGAGCATCCCTTTCTGGCGCACATCGACCAGATGGTACTTGGAATTGAGGTCATCCAGGGTCTTGCGTATAACTTCCCCTTTTTGCTTTGCACTTTCAACAAAAGCATCATCGGCAAAATATTCCAATCCGATGCGCCCGGCTACAAAAGAGATGCCCTGACCTCTATAGGTTCCCGTATGCTGCCCCGGAGCCCAGGCTTTATCGTATTCAGGTTTATTGACCAGCATCCCGATTGGGGTACCCATGCCGCCGAGACCTTTAGCCAATACAACGATATCCGGATCAACGTCCAGATCGTCAAAGCCAAAATAACTCCCACATCGGCCACATCCGGCCTGAATATCATCAATTATAAACAACGCCCCGGTATCATTAGCGAGCTTTTGTACCCCCTGGAGCCACTCTTTGGTAGCGACGCGCACTCCGCCTTCAGCTTGAACCGCTTCAACCAGAAACGCAGCCGGCGGCAACATCCCGGAACCGGAATCAAACATCTTCTGGCGCAGATTCTCCAGGGCGTGCATATCATTGAACGTATCCCTGATCACATTGTCCAGCGTAACACCTGCACTGCTTCTAAAGGCATCGTTGGCGGTTGCCGCCAGGGAACCAAGGGTCATGCCGTGAAAACCTCTATTATATGCAACCACTTCTGTTCTGCCGGTAACCTTTCTGGCCAGTTTGAGAGCCGCTTCTACAGCGTTGGTTCCCGTAGGTCCGGTAAACTGCAGTTTGCGATCTTCCATCCCGCGTGGTTCAAGGATGGTCTTGACAAAGGTTTTGATAAATTCCCTTTTGACGTCCGTGTACATATCCAGTGAATGCACTACCCCGTCATTCTGGATGAACTCGACAACGGCATCCTTCATCTTCTGATTATTATGCCCGAAATTAAGCACCCCCGCACCGGCAAAAAAGTCGATGTATTCTTTATCATTTTCATCCACCATTGTCGCATTGGACGATGCTTTGAAAACGGTCGGAACCGCTCTGCAGTATGCTCTTATCTCTGATTCGTGCTCCTCAAAGGTTCTCATTTCGTTTGTCATGTTTTCCCTCCAGCTTAAAAAATGATCTGACTTTACCTTTTGGGTTTTGAAAAAAATAAAAGTAAATTTCTCATGAACGTTGCAGGTAACAACTTAGATATTAAAATGCTGAAGCGGTTAAAGCAAGCCTTGTGGCAATGATAATCATTTTCCAGCTCAGATAGTCATCGATTAATCCAGGATGAGCCAGGGTAAGAAGTTAGTGCATCATTGTCAAAAAGATGAGAGGGGTGTAAGTTGGTCAAAAATAGAAAATAGAGAATAAATTGTTATGTTCCACGGGGCGTTTCGGGTAGAATTTCAGCTATAGGAGGTATCAGCCATGAATATATCAGCACTACGCGACCTTCCGGTGGAGTAGCGACTCCACTTAGTTGAGGAACTTTGGGATAGCATCGCGGCCGACCAAGGCGCACTTGGCCTGACGGATGCACAGCGACAAGAGCTTGATCGGCGCTTGGACGCCTGCGAGCTGGATCTTAATCCTGGTAGCGACGCAGAAGAGGTAATAGCGGGTATTCGCGAACGGCTATGAGCTTTCAGCTTCGTATCCGCCCAGAGGCGGAAGGTGACCTCGAAGATGCAGCATTATGGTACGAAGAACAACGATCGGGTTTGGGGCAAGAGTTTTGACCGAGATGTACAAGTGCATGCAACGCATTGTCCGCCGTCAATCTTCATTATAATTCAAACTGACGTAACGCTTCGTACAGAATAATGCCCACTGAATTGGCAAGGTTCAGGCTGCGTACTGCGGGGTTGGATAACGGGATGCGCAGACACATTTCGGCTGGATGGCTGTCGAGCATGGATTCCGGCAGACCGGCACTTTCTTTGCCGAATACCACGAAGTCTCCCGGTTTGAAGGTAGCCCGGGTGTATGGATCTGCGGCTTTTTTGCTGGTGAGCCACCAGCGGCCAGCGGGGTAGGCGCGCTGTAATTGTGCAAAACTATCCCAGTGGTGCAGTGGTACGTGCGACCAGTAATCGAGACCTGCGCGCTTAAGGTGCTTATCATCAAGGGAGAAGCCCAATTTGCCCACCAGGTGCAGATGCGCCCCGGTAGCGGCACACAGGCGTCCGATATTGCCGGTATTAGGGGGAATCTCCGGCTCGATTAGGACAATGTGAAAGATAGGCGTATTGCTATGCATGGCTTTTATCTTGGGTATTCATGTCTTCAGGCGGAACATTTCTCCAGCGCCGATGTACCCAGAACCACTGATCCGGTTGTTTGCGGATCGCCTCTTCAGTGATACGGGTCATTTCGCGGGTAAATGCGGTGACATTTTCCGGGGTTGCTCCCCCTGTCCATCTGAGTGGAGATCCGATCTCAACGTGGTAGGTGTAGTCCGGTTTGCGGAACACAAATACCGGTACCACCGGCACCCTGGCTTTTAAGGCAATCTGTGCAATTACCGGAGTCGTGTAGGCCGGGCGGCCAAAGAAATCCGCCAGGATCGCATGCTTTTTGGATGGATGCTGATCGAGCAGGAGGCACACCATGCGTTTCTGCGTCAGCGAACGCATGATCCTGCGTGCGCCGCGCCTGCTTTCAATGCAGTGTCCTCCGGCTGCTTCGCGCTGACGCTCAAAGAAATTGTGCACATATTTATTTCGAATGTGCTTGGCAACAAAATCCACCTCGTACCCGAGCATCGGCATGAAGAAGGTGCCAACCTCCCAGAACCC
>Ga0182239_1000636_pt1 | contig 12505 bp, 11 predicted proteins | sample hydfrate6_PW_210_FD_132456 | JGI IMG/M metagenome (GOLD analysis project Ga0182239, IMG submission 132456) | Subsurface microbial communities from deep shales in Texas, USA - hydraulic fracturing test 6_PW_210 | ecosystem: Environmental > Aquatic > Deep subsurface > Shale gas/oil reservoir >...
ACTGCCGGGCAGCGGTTTGGAGATCCGCTCTGCGTTCGCGGACCACGACGCCCGTCAGGTGTTGGGCATTGAATGGCCCGAGGTTCCGCCTTTGCCGGGGTGCCGTTGCGGGGACGTGCTCAAAGGCAAGCTGAGTCCGGAGCAATGCCCCTTGTTCGGGACCCGGTGTACTCCTGCCACTGCTGTGGGACCGTGCATGGTCTCCACCGAGGGCAGTTGCGCCGCCTACTACAAATACCGTCTGTAACCCGACAACAAGTCCATATTCCCGGCTTGGGATTGTGCCGCAGGTGGGTCGATTCCGCCTGACGCCCGTTTGAGGGCCTCAAGGATCTGCGATTCCGACCCGAGGCCCCCTTTTCCCAGAGTACGGGACTTTCTTGACCATCAGCCAACCATCGAGTCTGCTATGTCCTTTCCAGATACTGTGCTCCTTGATTACGGCAGCGGGGGCAAAGCCTCCCAGCGGCTTATCAGCGAACTTTTTTTGAAACATTTTGACAATGCCACCCTCAACCGGCTGGATGACGCGGCAATGCTGGACCTCAGCGGACCGCTTGCCGTGAGTACCGACAGTTTTACCGTGGACCCGTTGTTCTTTCCTGGTGGTGATATCGGCTCTCTTGCCATCCACGGCACGGTCAATGACGTGGCCATGCTCGGGGCGCGGCCGATGTATCTCAGTTGCGCGATGATCGTGGAAGAGGGATTGCCGTTTTCCACTTTGGAAGCCGTGGTTCGGTCTATGGCTGAAGCGTCCCGACATGCCGGGGCCCAGATCGTTACCGGGGACACCAAGGTCGTCCCCAAAGGGGCTGTGGATAAGCTTTTTATCAATACGACCGGGTTGGGACTGGTCCAGACGGCTTCCCCGCCCCAGGGCGACAGGGCCCGCCCAGGCGACGCGATCCTGCTGACCGGGACAATGGGTGACCACGGTCTGACGATTTTAAGCCAGCGCCAGGGACTGGAATTCGAGACTCCGGTGCAAAGCGATAGCGCCGCACTCAATCATATGCTGCTTGATCTGGTTGAATCGGTGGGAGAAGTCCATGTCTTGCGCGACCCGACGCGCGGCGGCCTGGCGACCACACTCAACGAGATCGCACTCCAATCCAATCTGGGATTCGTGATAGAGGAAAAGGCGGTTCCGGTCTCGGATGCGGTGCGTTCCGGTTGCTCGTTTCTGGGACTTGACCCCTTGTATCTGGCCAATGAGGGCAAGGCCATCTGCATTGTCCCTGAAGAGCGCTTGGATGCGGCCTTGGCTTGCCTTCGCTCCCACGACGAAGGCCGCCAGGCCTGCCGAGTCGGCACGGTGACCGAAGACCATCCTGGAAAGGTGGTCTTGCAGACCCCGATCGGCGGCAAACGCTTGCTGGATATGCTTGAAGGAGAGCAATTACCGAGGATTTGCTGATACGCAGGCGTTCGTGGTGTCCGGGTGCGCTGCGCACAAAGGGCCTCGGTGGCGATATTGCCACCGGGGCCCTGAAGGTTTGGCCACCGGCACCGTCAAGGTGGCCTAGAGTTCCCGCAAACGGTTTTCCACGGCGTCGATGATATATTTGGGGGTGGAGGCGCCGGCAGTAAGTCCGATGCGCTGGACGCCAGTCAGGGCAGGCAGCGGGAGTTCATCGGCCTGTTCGATATGGGCACAGGGGGTCCCCTGCGCGGTGATGACCTGAGCGAGGCGGCGGGTGTTGCCGCTGGTCAAGCCCCCGACGACGATCATGTAATCAACCTGTTTGGCGATCCGCTTGGCCTCCACCTGCCGCTCGCGTGTCGCATCGCAGATGGTGTCGAAAATGGGCATGGAGGCATCGACATGTTCCAGCAGGTAGTCGCGGATGGTCCGAAATTCCTCCCTGTCCTGCGTGGTCTGGGAGGCGAGGAAATAGCGCTTTTCCGGAGCGAGGTCCTTGCCCTGGAGTTGGAGCAGGGAGTCGAAGACCAGGGCCTCCGCGTCGGCGTAACTGAGCAACCCTTTGACTTCAGGATGATCGCTTTCGCCAAACAAGAGAAGATGCCGCCCCTGTTTGGTCTGTTTTTCGATCAGCAGTTGGGCCTTTTTGACCTTGGGACAGGTGGCATCGACCAGAGTGACTCCCTTGGAGCGCAATTGGTCCTCCAGCAAGCGGGGAATGCCGTGGGCCCTGATGACCGCTCGGCTCTGGGCCGGGATGGTGCTCGGGGATTCGGATTCGGTCACTCCACGGGCCGCATAATGGGCCAGGACCTGCGGATTGTGGATAATGGGACCGAAGGTGAAGATAGGGCTCGTGTCCTTGGCTTCGACTTGGGAATTGAGTTTGCGCAGGGCCAAATCGACCCCCATGCAGAAACCGGCTGTTTCAGCGCGGAGTACTTCAGTCATACAACCTCCTCCAAACCGCAGGGGTCAGATGTGTTCCAAAACCGGAGCAAAAGCGTGGGATGGTGAAGCGATACGCTCATTGTCCGGCCAAGGCCTCTTCAAGTTGATCGGCATATTGTTCAAAGGCCTCCCAATCCTGGCAGGCGATAATTCCCTTCCGGGCCTGTTTGGCGCCGGGAAATCCCTTGACGTAGCGCGGGATAAATGAGCGCATCTTCAGCAGCATGCTCCGGCTGGGATCATAGCGGCGGCACAATTGGCCGTGTCGTCGAACCAGAGCGGCTATTGAAGCCGTGTCGGTACAGGGATCTTCCTCGGCTCCAGTCGTGAGGTCAGCTTTGAAGATTCGGGGATTGTGCAGGGCGCCACGGGCGAACATGATCCCATCCACACCGGTTTGCTCAAAGCATCGCCGGGCCGCTTGCGCGTTCCACAGATCGCCGCTGGCCACGATGGGTACCGGGCTGGACTCGGCCATTCGCGACAAGGCACTCCACTGCGCCGATCCTCCATATCCCTGTCTGGCCGTGCGCGGGTGCAAGGTGATCCAACTGACCCCGGCACGTGCGAGAGTGTCGCGTAACCGGAGTAACCCGTCTGTGCTACCGTCCGCTGGGAGGCGGAGTTTGACCCCGGCCTGCACCGGGGCGGCCCTGCCAATGGTCTGCATGATGCGCACAAGGCGCTGCGGGTCTTCCATAAGCGCGGCGCCGGCCCCGGTCTTGATCACCTTGCGCACCGGACATCCCGCATTGAGGTCGATCCAGTGAAATCCCCGTTCAGTGAGCCAGCGCACCGGCTGCGCAAAACAGTCGGGATCTGCACCGAACAATTGGACCACCAGGGGCGTGTCGGCGGGGGCGGTAGCCAGGAGGTCCCAGGTGCCCTGACTGTTGTATATCAGCCCTTTGACGCTGATCATTTCTGTGTGGGCCACACGAGCACCGTTTTCACGGCACAGGAGCCGAAACGGCAGGTCGGTGAATCCGGCCAACGGCGCCAGCCACGGAGCCTGGGGCCCGAAGGGAAGCGGGGAGGGCCCCGTCGCAGAAACGTTTGTCATGGTGTACCTGCTGACCACATCATGTGGTCACAAAGCAAAATGGTCCTGTGCCGTCGAAATGCAGGAGCCAGGATCACGGTTCGAAATTTTGCCACCGTCGCAGGGCGCTGACAATATTTTTCCGAATCCGTTTGTCCTGCCCCCACAGGGTCTCAAGCCATTGTTGCACTTCACCGCGCCGGCTGTTCTGGGCCGATGGACAGGGATTGGGCACAACAGGGAGTTCCCAGGCCCGGGCGGCGCGTTCGATCTGAAATTTATCGATCCACAGCAGGGGGCGGATGACTTCCAATGTTCCCTGGAAGAAGGATTCTTTCGGGTACATACCCTCAATGCGCCCGTTGGTGGTCATATTCATGAAAAAGGTATTAACCAGGTCGTCGCTGGTGTGGCCAAAAGCCAGGTGGGTGAGGTTGTAGTCCTGGCAGAGTTGAAACAGTCGCTTGCGGCGTTGCAGGCTGCACCAAAAGCAGGGCGAATTGGTCCGATTTTCGGCAGTGTGGGCCCGAGGGCCGATGTCCAGGCATTCCAGATGGCCGGGGATCCCGTGCTTGTGGAGCCAGTCGGCCAGTGGGAAATGGTTCTCAGGTTCAAAACCAGGATTGATATGCAGGGCCAGCATTTCAATGGGAAAGGGGAGTCGCTTGCGGTAAATGCTTAATATTTTCAAGAGGGCCCAGCTGTCGACCCCGCCGGAGAAAGCGATGCCCAACCGGGCCCCCGGCCAGAGCATGCCCGCCGAGTGCATGAGTTTCCCGGCCTTGCCGATGCATGATTTCTGGACGTAGCTCAGTTTTTTGCGATCCAACATTGTTTTCGCCCCTTGACGTCCCGCTGCCGGGAATTAGTCTCAAAAGACTCCGGGCGATATAGGACGAAACGGGCTCAGGTCAAGTCCCGGGAAGGGGAAGGGTTCGAAAAAGGCTTGAGTGCGCCAGGATCGCCGGAACAGGCGGATTTGCGAACCGCTGGGGCCTCAGAGTTGGCCGAAACCGTTCCTGCCTTGACGGAAAGGGAGGTGACGGATATGCATATTTGTTTGTGTTTCGCAAATTCTGCGGTACAACACCGCTTTCACACAGGGGGAGCCCATGGCACGAATAACTGTTGAAGATTGCTTGGAAAAAATAAACAATCGCTTCCTGGTCGCGCAGATGGCCATCCGGCGGGTCGAACAATACCGGGACGGCTATCCGAAATTGGTGACCTCCAAAAACAAGGAAGTCGTTACCGCTTTGCGAGAGATAGCGGCCGGAGAAGTTCTCCCGAATGAAACATTGGATCAAGTCGCGATAAAGGCAGATCATGAGTAAAAAGGACTATTATGAAATCCTCGGCGTCGGCCGCGACGCTTCTGACGAGGAGATCAAGAAAGCCTATCGGAAGATAGCCTTCCAATACCATCCCGATCGGAATCCGGATGACCCCGACGCTGAATACCGGTTCAAGGAAGCGGCCGAGGCCTATGAAGTGCTTCGTGACACGGACAAGCGAGCCCGCTACGACCAGTTCGGGCACGACGGGGTCAACGGCAACGGTGGATTTCAGAATTTCCAGGATGCCGAAGACATCTTCAGCGCGTTTTCCGATATTTTCGGTGATCTTTTCGGTTTCAGTTCCGGAGGCAGCCGGCGTGGTCCGCGTCCGACGGCCGGGGCGGATTTACGGTACAATCTGGAAGTCTCGTTTCACGACGCGGCCAAGGGCACTGAAGTCGACCTCCAAATCCCCAAGCGTGTGCCGTGCTCAGAGTGTGACGGCAGCGGTTCTGAACCCGGGCACACCCCGGAAACCTGCCAGCATTGCGGCGGGCGCGGCCAAGTCCAGCAAACGCAGGGATTTTTCCGCATTGCCACCCCATGTCCCGTCTGCCGCGGTGAAGGTCAGGTCATTACCCATCCTTGTCCCAAGTGCAAGGGCCGCGGGGCCGTCAAAGAGACCCGGAACATCAAAGTCCGCATTCCCGCCGGCGTGGACAATGGCAGCCGGTTGCGTTTGCGCGGCGAGGGCGAGCCCGGTGAGCATGGCGGTCCTGCCGGGGATCTGTTTGTGGTCATCTATGTCCAGGAAGACGAGATGTTCCAGCGGCAAGGGCAGGACCTGCTTTTAAATGCTGAAATTTCGTTTGTTCAGGCCGCCCTTGGCGATCGTATCGAAGTCCCGACCCTGGATGAACCGGTACAGATGGATATCCCCAAAGGAACGCAAAGCGGCGAGTCGTTCCGGATGAAAGGACTCGGTCTGCCCCATCCAGGAAGCAGTAAGGTCGGTGACCTCCACGTGACGATCCAGGTCAAGACGCCGACAAAATTGACGAAACGCCAGGAAGAACTCCTGGAAGAGTTCGCCAAGCTCGAAGAAGAGCGTCCACGGACCCGGGTCCGCAATTTCTTTAAAAAGGCCATGGGAGACTGATATGTCCGGAGACCGCTTGACGCATGTGACCGGCGACGGCGACGTGACCATGGTCGATGTTGGCCATAAGGACAAAACAGAGCGCCGGGCGGTCGTCCGGACCCGAGTCAAGCTCAACGGGGAAACCTTTGCCCTTTTGGAAGGTCAGGCCCTGCCCAAAGGGGATGTCCTGACCACAGCCAAGATCGCTGGTATCCAGGCCGGCAAACAGACGGGGACTCTGATTCCGCTGTGCCATCCGCTGTTTTTGAGCTACCTGGACGTGCGTCTGACCCCGATTGCTGCAGACCAGAGCATCGAGATCGAGGCCGAAGCCAGGACCACCGCTGAAACCGGGGTAGAGATGGAGGCCCTTGTGGCCGCTCAGATCGCGGCCATGACCGTCTACGACATGTGCAAAGCGGTCCAGCGCGATATCACTATTACCGACTGCCGCTTGGTCCACAAGTCGGGAGGCCGAAGCGGCACTTACGAAGAAAATCCCGGCTGAGACCGAACTGATCAGACTGAACTTGGCCGCACCGTCTTATGAGCGCGCAAAAAGCCCCGGAGCACAGTTGCTCCGGGGCTTTTTGCGCGCTCCCGGTGGTTCGACGCGATGCAAGCGGTCTACCAGATCATGCGCACGGGCACGCCCTGATCGTGCATGATCTGTTTGATTTCCGGGATGGTATATTGGCCGTAATGGACGATGGAGGCGATAAGGGCCGCAGAGGCGTGTCCCGTGGTGACTGCTTCGGCCATGTGCCGGGGCGTACCTGCTCCGCCGGAGGCGATGACCGGGATGCGGACGTTGTCTGCGATCAGCCGTGTCAACGTAAGTTCGTAGCCGTCTTTCGTCCCGTCGGCGTCGATGGAGTTCAAACAAATTTCTCCAGCGCCCCGGCGCTGCACCTCCCGGGCCCACCACAAGGCATCAATGCCCATATGTTTGCGGCCGCCATGGATGACAATCTCATAGCCCGAGGGGATGGTCTCGGAGGGCGCGACGCGCAAAACGTCCATTCCCACGACAATGCATTGCGACCCGAAAGCGGCTGCGCCTTGCTCGATAAGACCGGGCTCTTTGACCGCTGCGGAGTTGATGGAGATCTTTTCCGCCCCGGCCCAGAGGACCTGACGCATATCATCCACCGAGGCAATGCCACCGCCCACGGAGAAGGGAATGAAGATCTTGGAGGCCACCCGCTCAACGACATCAAGAAAGATGGACCGTTTTTCATGGGAGGCCGTGATGTCGTAGAAGACAATTTCATCAGCGCCCTGTTCGTAATACCGTTGGGCGGTTTCCACGGGGTCGCCGATATCGATGTTGCCTTTGAATTTAATGCCTTTGGTCAGTCGGCCGTCGCGCACGTCCAGGCAGGGAATGATCCGTTTATTGAGCACCTGCCACCTCCAGGCAATACTGATAGAAGTTGGACAAGAGTTTGAGACCGGGGCGGCCGCTTTTTTCCGGATGAAACTGGACGGCCCATAACCCCGGGCGGCCCAGGACACTGCAAAAGGATTGTCCGTATTCCGTGGTTCCCAGCACGTATTCCGCTTCGGGTGCCGGGTAATAGCTGTGCACGAAATAAAATGCCGCCTCATCGGCAATGTCGGTAAAAAGCCGGCACGGCGCTTGAAGGCGGATGTTGTTCCACCCCATATGGGGGATATTGATCGGCAATCCCTGGCCGTCTGTCCACTGGTCGTCAAACCGTTCGCACCGTCCGGGAACGAGCCCTAGGGTCCTGGTGTCATTCTCGGGGCTATAATCGAGAACGATCTGGCAGCCGAGGCAAATTCCCAAAAGCGGCTTGCCTTTTTGGGTTTGCTCGTGCAACACCCGGTCCAGACCGCTGGCCTGCAGATGGTGCATGGCGGTCCCGGCCGCTCCGACGCCCGGGAAAATGATGCCGGAACCGGACTCGATTTCCTGAGGATCGGCGGTGATGGTGCACGGTATACCAAGATAGTCCAGTGCGCGCCGGACACTGGTCAGGTTGCCGGCACGATAGTCGAGGATACTCAACATGGGGGTTGTCTCCCTGCAATTGTGGGGGCCGCAGTATCGGTTGTCCGGGAAGGCGGCTCTGGGGAGCGGACCTTTCCAATCCGACCTGCGACCTTGGAGGATCTATGATAGTTGTTACTGGTGGAGCTGGTTTTATCGGGAGTGCCTTTGTCTGGCAACTCAACCAAATGGGAATCAGGGATATTCTGGTGGTCGACAACCTGGCCTGCAGTGAAAAGTGGAAAAATCTGGTCAATCTTGATTATCAGGATTACCTGCACCGGGACGCCTATCTGGAGAAGGTCCGCATGGACCGGTTGCCTGCGCCACGGGCCATTATCCACATGGGGGCCTGTTCGTCGACCACGGAGCGGGACGCCGATTTCCTCATGGAAAACAATTACCGCTACAGCAAGATTCTCGCCGAGTACGCCATGAAGCATGGCGCCCGGTTTATTTACGCTTCGAGCGCGGCCACCTATGGCGACGGCCAGTTGGGGTTTGACGACGATCTGCGTCTGGCGCCGCAACTCAAGCCGTTGAACATGTATGGGTATTCCAAACAGCTCTTTGATCTCTGGGTTATGCGCAATGGACTGCTCGACCGACTCTGTGGCCTGAAATTTTTCAATGTTTTCGGTCCGAACGAATACCATAAGCAGGATATGCGCAGTGTGGTCTGCAAGGCCTTCAATCAGGTGCACGACCACGGCCGCATCCGCCTTTTCAAATCCTACCACCCGGAATACGAGCACGGCGAACAGCGCCGCGATTTCGTCTATGTCAAAGATTGTGTGGCGGTCATGGCTTGGCTTTTGGACCATCCCGGGGTCAATGGCATCTACAATGTCGGCACCGGCACGTCCCGGACCTGGAACGACCTCGCCCGTGCCGTGTTCACGGCCATGGGGCAGTCCGAACGCATAGAATACATGGAGATGCCGGAGTCGTTGCAGGCCAAATACCAGTACTATACTCAGGCCCGCATGGAGCGCTTGGCCCGAGCCGGGTGCCCGGTGCGCATGCGTTCCCTCGAAGACGGCGTTGCTGATTACATCGCGCATCTGCAGGCCTCTGATCCCTACCTCGAGCCTGAGACCCGGGCCGGAGCCGCCGAATAAAGCGCGTGTCGTCTTTGTCTATTGTCCCCGTTTGAAGAGTCGCTCCAGGTCACCCGGCCCGAAGCGGACGGCCACCGGGCGACCGTGGGGGCAATAAAATCGCTCCTGACTCTGTTCCCAGGCCTGTAAGAGGTGCAGTGCCTCGTCCCGGCTCAGTGGGTCCCCTGCCTTGATGGCGCTGCGGCAGGCAAGGACGACCCGCATGTCATCCACGGAGCGTTCTTTGCCTCCCAAGATGTCGCGAAGCAACGCCCGGGCCTGATCCGTGGCCAGACTGGCGGGGATGGCCTGTACCGAAAGCAGGGAGGATTCGACCAGGGAACAGGAGAATCCCATCTGGCGCAGTTGCAACGCCACGTCCTGAAACCGTTCCCTTTCACCAGGCTGCAGGGGCAGCTCCAGCGGCAGGGCCAGGAGCTGTTGCTCGACACCGTCATGCTGCTGGCGCAGGGCGTTGAACAGGATGCGCTCGTGGGCCGCGTGCTGATCGACCAGGAGCAATCCCTGCCCGTCGTCGACCAAGAGATATGTCGAGGCGACCTGGCCAAGGTAGGCCGGTTCCCGGGAGGCCGGGCCCGATTCGCGAATCTGCGGTGCTGTCTCGGTCTGTGGTGTATTTGGGGACGAAGAGGTGTACCGCGCTCGTGTCGGCGGCGATGGTGCGTCCGCGCTTTCCAGGTACTCATGGAAGGTTCCGAATTTCGGAGCCGCCGCTTGTGGGGCCTGGACCGAAGACTGTGTGGCGGGGGCTTCCCCGAGTACAGCCTGACTGGGGTCACATTTTTCAAGTGCATTGCGGACCGTTGTGCACACCAGACCAGCCACACTGCGCTCATCGCGGAAGCGGACCTCGGATTTGGCAGGATGGACATTGATGTCCACCTCTTCCAGCGGCAGGGTCAAAAACAGCACGGCCTGGGGGTACTCCTTGCTCAGCAGCGCCCCCTTGTATCCCTCGCGCAGGGCTTTGAGCAGGATCTTGTCCTGGACCGGGCGGCCGTTGATGAAAAAATGGATCCGTTGCGCCCGGCCCTGGGCGGTCCGTGGGGATCCGATAACCCCCTCCACCTGGAGCCCGTGACGTTCTCCCTGGAGCGGGAGCAGCCCGTCGATAACCTGTTGCGGCCACACTGCAGCCAGCCGTTGCGGCAATGCCTGATGTTTAACCAGATGGAGCTGGTTGCGTCCCTGGATGCTGAGCGTGAACTCCTTATCCAGGTGGGCCAGGGCGATTTTAAACACTGTTTCTTGGCAGCGCCGGGTTTCTGTGGCCTGGGTTTTGAGAAATTTGAGCCGGGCCGGGGTGTTGGAGAACAGGTCGCGGACCTGGATGCGGGTCCCAGTCTGCAAGGCCACCGGCCCTTCCGAGGCCATTTCGCCAAAAGCGACTTCGACCTCGTGTCCGGCTTCGACGCCGGCAGGGGCAGAAGCGAAAGAGAGCCGGGAGACGGAGGCGATACTCGGCAGGGCTTCGCCCCGGAAACCGAGGCTAGCGATACGCACGAGATCCTCGATGCCCTGGATTTTGCTCGTGGCGTGCCGAGTTAGGGCCAGGGGAATGTCCTCGGCCGCCAAGCCGTGCCCGTTGTCCTGGACCTGGATCAATCCCTGACCGCCGTTTTCCAGATTCATTTCGATCCGCGTCGCACCGGCATCCAGACTGTTTTCGATCAATTCCTTGGCGACATTGGCCGGGCGTTCGACGACCTCTCCAGCGGCGATCTGGTTCTGCAATGCCGGGGGAAGGACCCGAATAGGCGCGCTCACTGTTCCTCCGAGGCCTGGAATGATTGGCCCACCGTTCCCAATTCGTTCAAGGTGACCCGGACTTCGACCCGGTCCTCTTCGTCGGTCTGAGTCAAAACAGCCTCGGCCTGCCAGCATTGGTGGCGGTACTGCACGGCGAATTGTCGTTCGACGAGTTCGGACCGCAGGAGGTCTTTTTCATAGCGCACCCTGGCGGACCATTTCGGAATGACCGTCAGCGTAGCTCCGGCGGTCAATGTCCGCAGGGCATCGTTGTCGCGCCGGGCGTAATCGTCTTTGACCTGCTTGTGGTAGTCGAGTCCGAAAAAGCAACTTCCCACCTCGGGCCACGTGCCGCGCAGAAGGTGTTCGTGCTCGGTGATGGTCCCGAGATATGGCGAAAACCAGGTTTTATTGTCCAGGCGCAGCCATGGGGCGATCCCAGTTTCGATGTCCACCAGAATATCGGAAAACGGCCGGCGCGGGTATTGCTCCCGGTCGTCCTGGCGCGTGGCTTCCCGAAAATCGTAGCTTTGCTCCAGGCGGATGCGCGCCAGTTCAGTGTAACGGGGAACACGCTTGAACCGTTGGGTGGTGCCGTTCGCCGCGGCGACAGGAACCCGATTGTCGCGCCGCCCGGTGAAAACCTGGGTCAGGGAATAGGTCAACTCGTCGCGGGGCTCGATGCGATCCAAGTCGTCGAAATCTGGGTAGTCGCTCTGATCGACATAGGGTTGATACTCGTAGCTGAGTTCCGGCCGGACAACGTGTTTGAGCTTGGTCCAGCGACTTGCCGCCCCGGCTGTGGCGTTGGACACAGCTGGTGGGGGGGCAAGGTTGAAGACCCGGCCAAATTCGGTGTTGGCCGTGGCCTCAAAATCCCACAAGGTCCGGCTCATCCAGGCGGAATCGGTTTCTTGGGCGGCAGTGGTGGATTCAAAGCGTTCCACACCGTAGACGGTTTGCCGGAGACCGAGAGTCGGAATGAGCGAACCGTAAGCGGATTCCAGGGGCAGACTCAAGCGGGGCCGGAGATCGAGCCGGCTGCCGGTCGTGCCGTACTCGCGCCAGAAATAGGTCAATTCGTTTTCCGCCGACCATTCCAGGGGGGTCGTTCCAAGGGCGGTCCGATAGATATCGTATTCGAGCTGCGGCAAACGCTGGAGGGTGTCGTCGAGGGAGGAGTCCCGGTTGTCGTTGGCAAAGGCGAGATTCTGGGTGTATTCCAGGCGCATGCGCAGCCCGGAATCCTGCCAGTTGCGCGAGAGGTACAAGCGGTTTTCCCGGGTGATGTCGTCCTCGTCTTCAATGGTACGGCCGAAGACGTCCAGGAATTCCTGGCGGCTGCGCTCAAACCCCAGCGGTCCCTGGTCGAATTCGTTGAGATAATCCTGATCCGAGAGGTAATCGACGTCGACCTTGAGGTCGAACAGGTTGCCAAACGTCTTGCCGTCGTATTTGCCCCGCAACCAATACCGGTTGTGGTTGGGGCGCAACAATCCGTCGTTTTCGTACTCTGTGTCCGATGCGGCCGTGGCCGTACTGCGGTCATAGAGCCAATCCGCCAGCCACATCCCCTGGCTACTCAGATTCGGGGTGTGGCGGTACTCCACACCGGCGCGAACCCCGGTCTTATCCATGGGGTTGAGATAGAATGTGGCGTCCTGTTCTTCGTTGATGGCCCAGTAATACGGCAGATTGAATCCGGCACCGTGTTCGGAACTCACCGTGAGATCGGGCCAGAGGAAGCCGCTTTGGCGCTTGGTTTTGACGGGGATTGTCAG
>Ga0182239_1000639_pt1 | contig 12486 bp, 14 predicted proteins | sample hydfrate6_PW_210_FD_132456 | JGI IMG/M metagenome (GOLD analysis project Ga0182239, IMG submission 132456) | Subsurface microbial communities from deep shales in Texas, USA - hydraulic fracturing test 6_PW_210 | ecosystem: Environmental > Aquatic > Deep subsurface > Shale gas/oil reservoir >...
GCTCAGAGATTCAAAACCTTCCTTTCTGCGGCGGGTTGAAATCCTTCGCTTAAAAATCCGGAAAATTCAACGCCATGACCGAACCGAGGCCCAAATCCGGGATCTGTTGACATCTACGGGCTTTGAAATCCGCCATGTGCAGGACTCGGGCCGGGGCCGCGAGGAAAAATGGTTTGTGGCCAGAAAACCCCAAAGTTATGGTGAAACCCGATGATCCGCCTGTTTTACCAAATCCTGGTATATTGCTCTGAAAAATACGGGCTTTGGGTTTTTTATGCAGCCGTGCGCACCATTGCAGCCGGCTATTTTCTGTTTTTCCCGCCACGGGTGGCCGTGAGCGTTCGCTTTTACAGAACCCTTTTTCCCGGCCGGCCGGCATGGTATCATATCTGGTGTGTGTGGCGGCAGTTTCACAGCTTTACCCATCTTTACGTGGACCGCTACCTGCTGGAACACAAAAACCGCATCACCTACACCACCCACGGCCTGGAGCATCTAAAGGCCTGCATAAAAGCCGGCACCGGCGGGATTTTGCTCATGAGCCACGTGGGCAACTGGGAGGTGGCCGCCCGGCTGCTAAAAGAGCAGGGCGTGCCCCTGCTTCTGGTCATGGGAGAAAAACAGAACGAGCAGATCGAGGGCACACAGAAACAAAGCCTGCGAAAAAGCGGGGTAAGGGTGATTGCCGGCCAAAACCGTCAGGGTTCGCCCATGGAAATCATCGAGGCAATGGCATATTTGCGAAAGGGCTGGATTCTGTCCATGGCCGGAGACAGGTTCCGGGACCCGGGCCAGGCATATGTGGAGACCATTTTTTTCAACCGCCCGGTGCGGCTGCCCAGGGCCCCCTTTGCACTGGCCGCAGCCACCAGAACACCGATTTACGTATTTTTTGCCGTTCGCACGGGCGCGCATCATTACAGCTTTATCATTCACCCGCCCATTTCGCCGGCCCGGAAAAAAGGCCCGGGCCGCGACCGGCAGATAGCTGATGCCGTCCGGCAATACACCCGCCTGCTGGAGCAGGCGGTACTGGCACACCCCTGCCAGTGGCATCATTTTGAACCCTTTATTCGCTAAGGGTTGGTCACAAAATAAGTTGGGCAAATTTGGCGCCGGAATTTTTTCCGTCTTCGAGGCGCGAGAAGGGAGAATAGCAAGCTATTTGACCGACGCAGCAACAAAGAAGACGGGAAAAAGAACAAGCCAACTGTTCAAGTTATTTTGTGACCAACCCTAAGGACCCGGTATTTTGACAGGCATTTACATCACCGGCATTGCAATGATCACGCCCATGGGAGACACCCGGCAGACCATGGCCGCACTGGAAAAAAACCGGATTTGTGCCGCCCCCCTGACCCTGTTTGCCCATCCAGACCCGCCAGTGGCCGGGCAGGTAAGCATGGACCTGCCTGTCATTGATGAGGGCCGGACCCACACGCTCACAGATGCCGCGGTCAGACAGATCATGGCCCAATGTCCGGGCGATGTGCCAGACGCGCTGGTCATGGGCGTGACCACCGGCGGAATGCCCGAATCCGAAGTATTGATCAAAAACCATGTCACAGACCCCCGGGCCTATGCCGGCCACGGTCTGGACACGGTGGCCCGGCATGCGGCCGGGGTCTGCGGATGCACCGGACCGGTGTTGACAGTCTCCACTGCCTGCTCCTCCGGGACTGCGGCCATTGCCCTGGCCGCCCGGATGATTGGCTGCGGCATGGCCCAAACCGTGCTGGCCGGGGGCGCTGATGCCCTGTGCCGGCTGACCTGCCACGGATTTGCCTCCCTGCAGTTAATCGACCCGGAGGGCGCCCGGCCCTTTGACGCGCACAGAAAAGGCATGCACCTTTCCGAGGCCGCGGCCCTGGTGCTGCTCAAAGGCGGTCAAACGTCCCCGGAAAACGCAATTGCCCGGGTCCTGGGCGCCGGCCTTTCCTGTGACGCCCACCACGCCACGTCCCCGCACCCGGAAGGCCTGGGCGCGGCCCGGGCCATGGAAGCCGCCTTAAAAGATGCCGGGATAGGCCCTGCAGACATTGACTACATCAATTTACACGGCACCGGCACCATCGGCAATGACGCAGCCGAAGCCCGGGCCGTGCATACGGTATTCGGAGACAACCCGCCGGCACTGTCCTCTGTCAAGGGCGCTTTGGGCCACAGCCTTGCAACGGCCGGGGCCATGGAGGCGGGCATCTGCGCCCGGGCCGCGGCAGACGGCTTTCTGCCCGCAAACGCCGGCATGCGCACCCCGGACCCGGATCTCGACATCCAGCCCCTGACCCGGCCGGAGCACAGAAAAATCAAAACCGTGCTGTCCAATTCCTTCGGGTTCGGGGGCAACAATGCCGCCCTGGTCATTGGCGGCATTCAAAACAAAAACACGGGCAAAGCCGGAAAGCACGGGCATTGCACAGAACCTCCCCATGTCACAGGCGTTTTAACCGGCATGTGCATCACCGGTGCAGGCGGCACAGAGGCCAGTCTGCAGGCATTTTACAACAATCTTTCCTGCGCCGGGATATTGTCCAACACAGATCTGTCTGCTGACCTGGATACAAAAGCCGTCCGGCGGTTAAAGCGGCTTTCCAGAATGGCGGTAAACCTGGCCGGCCAGGCGGTATCCCGCACAAATATGGAAAATCAGATTTCAGACCTGTTTTTCGGCACCGGCTGGGGGGCTCTTACAGAAACCCATGCTTTTCTCACCCGGCTGTTTGCCAACCAGGAGCGGCTTTCCAGCCCCATGGATTTTGCCGGATCCGTACACAACGCCCCTGCCGGCCAGGCCGCACTCATGCTCGGGGCCAGGGGTGCAAACATGACACTCACAGGACAGGACGACGCCTTTGAACAGGCTTTGATCGCAGCCCGGCTCATGGGAAACAACCATGCCCCGTGTCTGGTCATGGGCGCAGACGAAGCCCATGATCCGCTGGTCCGCCGGTTTGATCCGTCAGCCGCCCTGGCCGGCACTCCGGCCGACGGCGGGGGCGGACTGATGCTCACATCCGCCAACACCGGCATCGGCATTGGTCCTGTATTTGTCCTTGGCGGCGATGATCCGGACAAAACCGCCGGCACCCTGGTAAAAAAACTGGGCGGTGCAAAAGCCGTTTCAGCAAGAATCGGCGTGATCTTTGCCGGCATTCCCGCAGCCCGGGCGGATTTTTCCCGCCAGGTGATCAACGCGTTTTGCCGGGCCCTTGACACAAACCTGCCAATGGTGGATTACCGGAAATATACCGGCGAGTTTGCCACGGCCTCTGCCGCGGCCGCAGGCCTGGCTGCCGGGTGCATGGAAAAAGGATTTCTCCCGGCCGGCCCGGCCGGAGACACGGAAATCGATCTGCGCGCCAGGGGAATTTTGATGATCAATGCCGGAAAACCCGTTACAGCAGTGGAGATGATGCACACATGAAGGTTTTGCTGATCTCGCCCAACACCGAAACCCGTCCCTACCCGGTCTACCCTCTGGGGCTGGACTACGTGGCCGGGGCCATCAAGGACCGCCATCAGGTGTGGATCGCAGATATCAATGAACCCGGCGGCGCAGATACCCTTTTGGCCCGGGTGGCGCAGACCGATCCGGATATCATCGGCATTTCCATCCGCAACGTGGACACCACTGATGCGGTCAACCCGGGCACCTATCTCTGGCAGAGCCGGGAACTTGTGGAGCGAATCCGCAAAATCAGCCAGGCTCCGGTCATTATCGGCGGCAGCGGGCTTAACATGTTTCCAGGGGACATTTTGACGCACCTGGGGGCGGATTATGCCCTGACCGGCGAAGGCGAGCGCCTGGCCGCGTTTCTGGACCGGCTTTCCCAAAACAAACCGGTAGCCGATCTGCCCGGGGTGATCACCCCAAACAGCCCGGCCGAAGCCCTCACACCGCCGACGCCCCTGGATAACTTAACAAAGCGCTCGTTTCTGGCCAACCGTCCGCACGTGGATTATTACCTGCGCCACGGCGGCATGCTCAACCTGCAGACCAAGCGGGGGTGCTGTTTTCAGTGCATTTACTGCACCTATCCCGACATCGAGGGCAGGCGCATGCGCCTGTTTGACCCCGCGGAAGTGGCCAAACAGGCCCGACAGCTCCAGGATGCCGGGGCCGCGTTTTTGTTTATCACGGATTCGGCATTCAATGCAGACCCGGATCACAGCCTGGCCGTGGCCCGGGCCTTTGAGCGCGCGCAGATCACCATTCCCTGGGGCGCCTACATCGCCCCGGCGCAGATGCCGGCAGGCTATTTTGCCGGCCTTGCAAAAGCCGGCATGACCCATGCGGAATTCGGCACAGACGCGTTCTGCGATTCCATCCTGGCCCAATACCGCAAACCCTTTACCTGCGCAGATATCTTCGCCGCCCACCAGGCCGCCCTGGATGCGGGAATCCATGCAGCCCATTTTTTTCTGCTGGGCGCACCGGACGAATCTGAAAAAACTCTGGAAACAACACTGGACAATGCCGCAGCCCTGGAGAAAACCGTCTGCTTTTTTTTCACCGGCATCCGCATTTATCCGGGTACCCGGGTGCGGCAGATGGCCGTGGAACGAGGACTGATCCAGACAAACGCAGATCTTCTTGAACCCGTGTTTTACAGCCCCGCACACATCAGCGCCCAACAAATACAGGCCCGGGTCCTGGAAAAGGCCCAAGACCGCATCAACTGGATTGTTGGCAGCGGCGGGGACAAAAGCGCGCAGATCATCTCCCGGCTCCATGCCCGGGGCCATACCGGGCCCCTGTGGGAGCACCTGGTCAGATGAAGGCCGGCTTTGGCATAGCCCCTGCCTGGCTTGCCGCAGCCGGCGCCTTTTTCGCGGCCGCGGCGGTTTTTTTCATCCACCCGTATTTTTCCGCGGCCGTGCTTGCCGCCTTTGTGATCATGTGCGCGGCAGGGGCGGTTTTGGGCCAGTGCGGGTTTTTTCTGCCCGTGACCTGCAAAGGCCCCAAAAACAGCAACAGCGTTGCCCTTACATTTGACGACGGCCCTCACCCGGAAACCACCCCGGCCCTGCTGGAACTGCTGGGGCGCTGGAATGCGCCGGCCACATTTTTTGTCACCGGCCAAAAGGCGGAAAAACATCCGGAAATTATCCAGCAAATCCTTGCCGCCGGCCACTGCATCGGCAATCACACATACAGCCACGACGTGTTTGTCATGCTCAAGCCCGCGGGAAAACTGGATGCGGAAATCGCAAAAACCCAAGACATCCTGGGCCGCTTCAACATCCGGCCCGCCGCCTTCCGCCCCCCGGCCGGGGTGGTCAACCCGAAGCTCAAGACCATACTTGAAAAATACAAAATGCGCTGTATTCTTTATTCATGCCGGGGACCGGACGTGGGAAACCGGAAAATCAACGGCCTGGCCGCGCGCATCGGCAGAAAAGTGCAAAGCGGAGACATCATCCTGCTCCATGACGGCCACCCGGGAACCGCTGGGTTTGATCCGCGGCAATGGCTTGCGGAAATGGAGAAAATTCTTATCATCCTTTCTGAAAAAGGCCTTGTGATCCGGTCTGTCTCCGGGCTCACGGGCCTGCCCGTGATGCACCAATCCATCCGGCCGAAAAAAAGCCGGCAATGACAAAACAAATGAAAGGACATTGCCATGAACCCGAAAACCCCTCTCAAGTGCCTGTTTGCCGCCCTGATTTTGATGCTGGCCTTTCTGGTCTGCGCCGGGCCGGCCGCTGCTGAATCCGGGAATCAAACCTCTGGTGAAAAAGTCAAGCAGGACATTGCCGAGGCCATTGAAAGCCTTAAGCAGTACTCGGCAGCCAAACAGGAAGAAATGGCCAAAAGGGCAAAAGAAGAAATCCAGCGCATGGACGAGCGCATCAATGAGCTGGAGCGCCGGTATGAAAAGGAAAAATCGGAAATGAGCAAAGAGATGAAGGAAAAAACCCGCTCCACCCTCGAAACCCTGCGGGAAAAACGCGAAGATCTTCAAAAATGGGCGGAAAAATTCAAAAACAGTTCAGGAGAGGCCTGGGAGGAAACCAAAAAGGGATTTTCCAGGGCGTGGCGTGATTTTCAGCGTTCTCTGGAAGACACCGAGGACAAAGCCCCAAACGAGACCCGGATCTGAAAAAAACCGATCACGGCAGATTTGCAGAATCCGGGTTCTGCTCGATGCGCTCAAGGTCCAGCCGGTAGCCCAAAACGCCGTGACGCTCAATCACGATGGTGTCTGCCGGCCTGAGGCCGGCTTCACCCGACGCCGGCGCCCGGGTAAGGGAAACGGTCTGAGTCTTTTTTCTGCCCGGGTTGTATTCAATGATTTGCACATGGTTCGGGCCGGACTGCACCACGTCCAGAAAACCGCCCTCGTCTAACAAATAACGACACACCGGGTGGTTGTCGGGATTTTTTCCCGCGGCAACCATCAGGCCCCGGGGGGGTAAAAACACCTGCCGGATATCGGCAAACAGGCGCTCTGCGAATTTTTCGCTGTCAAACGGACCGATGGCGCGCTCAACCCGGATCTCGCCATTGGCCTTGCCTGAAAACAGCACCAAGCCCTCGATGCTCATGATCACGCACTTGATCCGGCCGGCTTCCGGCGACACCCGGGTAACGGAAATGCCCTGGTAAATCTCGTCATTGGGCATCCGTGCGGTCATGGAATGCACGACCTGCCGGGGGGTGTCTGAAAACACTTCCCGGCAGGCCGTTTTCACCCGGGACTCAGCAACAGGGCCTTCCAGCCGGATTTCCGGCAGTCCGGCACATCCGGCTGCCATGAAAACCATAAAAACCAGAATCAGTACCGGCCGGGCAATCCGCAAGCCCCTGCAGGATGTATATTTGCGATTATTCAACTTTTTCCAGGTTCATGGGCATGCCGTTTTCCTGGGCCAGGTCGTCGTCATTAAAATAATTGCCCCGGAGCACGCCCTTTTCCTTCATTTCCAGCCGGGCCGTGTAATAGACCGAGCCGCCGGAGAGAAACACCAGGTAGACATTGTTGCCGCTGACCCTTCCGGTAATGTTGTAGTTGCCGATGTGGCCCTCAATTCTGCCATTTGTCTGCTCCAGCATGCCCTTGCCCCATCCAAACGGGGTGTTGGGATCCACATCCGCGTCCTGCCATTTGCCTTCCACATTGACGGCAGGGGCTCTGCTGCCGGAAATGTCGGCCAGCCATGGATCAATCTCATTTTTTTTCAAGCCTGCGGCGCAGGAAATCAGTGCCACGCTCATCAACACCAGAAAACCGCCGTAAATCCATTGTTTCATCATCAACCCCCTTTTACGGAAAAATTTGGATTTGGCCTGCTGCAAACAACATGTTCGCACGAACCGGAATCTGAAATAAAATATTATTCCAAATCAGCAGGGTGCAAACGATTTGTCAGCCCTTCTCTATCCGGCCTGCTCAAATACGCTGTCTGCAATCTTCGGGTTGATCTCTGTGTCATGAAACACAATGCGGGTATAAGAGGTTTCATCCTCATAAATAAAAGCAGACTCGATCACGCCCGGGGTGTCGGTGAGCTGGAGTTCGATTTTTTCGATTACTGCAGCGATGTTATTGTCCGCAGGGGTCAGCACCACCCGGCGCCCTTTTTTGAGTTCTGCGGAAAAAGCGGTGTTTTGCTCAAACCCGCCGCGGATCCATTGGCCCACCTGCTCCAGAAAAACGCGCATGGCCTCCAGATCCCTGCCCTGCCGGGCCTGCATGCCGTCTTCGCCCATGGCGTACTGGCGGATTTGGTCGCGGTTCATCACCAGAATGCTTTTTACGGGATCGGTGTATTCCCAGCGCAGGGAATCCGGGGCCCGGAAATACAGCTCGCCCTTGGATATCAGGGGGTTGTCGAGCATTTCCAAATGCTTTTCCTGGACAAACCGCGCTTTGACCGCCCGGATATCGGCTGCCTGAACTCCGATCTCCTCCATGGTGTCGGCCCAGCCGGCAAAAAACGGGACAGCACACAGCAGCGCGGCAAAAAAACCAAACCGGTAAAAAATCCTGCGCATGAAGGCAATGCCGGCCATCAGCCCATCCCCCCGTCCACACTGATCACCGCGCCGGTGATATAAGAGGCATCTTCCGAGCACAAAAACCGCACCACCTTTGCCACTTCCTCGGGCCGGCCGATGCGGGCCATGGGAATCATCTGCTTGATGAAATCCACAGGCGCCTCCTGGATCATTTCGGTTTCAATCAGACCCGGGGCCACAACATTGACCCGGATGCCCAGGCGCGCCACTTCGGCTGAAACCGCCTTGCTTGCCCCGATCAGGCCGGCCTTGGCAGCCGAGTAATTGGCCTGGCCCCGGTTGCCACGGATGCCGGAGAGCGAGGAAAGGGTCACCACAGACCCCCGTTTTTTGCGCATCATCTGCTTTAACACCGGTTTGGTGACATTGTAGAATCCTGAAAGGGCCGTGTTGATCACATTGTGCCAGTCTTTTTCCGGCATCATCACAAACAGCCCGTCTGCGGTAATACCGGCATTGTTGACCAACACCCCGATGTCATGGCCTGCGGCAATCTCTGCCACCGCCTCTTTGGCTGCAGCGGCATCCGTGATATCAAAACCCATGATTTCCGCGGCCCCGCCCGCGCTGCGGATCTCGTCCCGGGTCTGCCCGGCCGCATCCCGGTCGGATCGGTAATTGATGATCACAAAATAGCCGCAGGCAGCCAGTTCCAGACAAATCGCCCGCCCGATGCCGCGTCCTCCGCCGGTTACAACCGCTGTCTGTTGCTCCATAAATCTGCTTTCTCCTAACCCAAACGTTTCAACCAAATAAACAACTCTCTGATTTTATTTTTTTGAACCTTGAACCTTGAACCTTGAACTTTGAACCTTGAACTTTGAACTTTAAACGAAGTTAAAACGCCGTAAAAAATTCACCCGGTCCGCAGCACCTGAATAAAAGCCCGGCCCAGAGCTTGACCGTTCATGGTGCAGGTACCTTCGAACTCGGCGTAATTCATGTGCTTGGAGACCTTGACCGCGCAGGTTTCAATCTCCGCATCCAGGGGGATTTGCCCACAAAAGAATTCCGCCTCCTTGATGCCCACGATAAACCCGCCGCCGGAATGGCTCGCCGGGTCTTTTTCCAGCTCACTCCACCGGATCTGAATACCGGAAGTCTGGGCCACCAGCTCAATTAACACCACCGGATGGATACAACCATCCATGTGCATGGGCCATCCCAGGGAAGTTTTGGACCTCGCCACAGCCTTTTGCACGTCTGCGGCCACGATGCTGTCCACAAGCTTCATGGCATCGCGCTGGATCAAGTATTCTTCTGTATCGGACAAATCCTGACTCATGAACAGGCACCAATGACGCGGCCCGGGCATGGATGCACGGGCAGAAGCGATTCATATGCGAAAGAAGATTGACTTTGCAGGGGACGGCTGGTAATTTCAATCATTTCAGGGTTCCGGAGAAGTTCAGAATACGGTAATAGGTGATGTTTTCAGGCTCGCTCAGGTTTTCAACATAGAATAAATTTACTGGTTTGACAAGGTCATTTCAATGCAGCAGCTCATTGACGAACTCAAGACAAAGATCATTGATACACTGTATCTCGAGGATATCACGCCCGAAGAAATCGACGAGAACGCCCCCCTGGTGGGCGGAGATCTGGGCATTGACTCCATTGACATCCTTGAGCTGGTAATGATGGTGGAACAGGACTACGGCGTTGTCATTGACAACAAGGAGGTCGGGGAAAAAGTCTTTGCCTCTGTTGCCGCCCTGGCCGAATATATCCGGGACAACCGGCCTCAGACAGCAGACATGTCCGGATAAACCAGTCATGAAATTCAAACTCATCTATCCCAGGTGGGCCAAGCTGGCCCGCCAGACCGAATTTCACCTCCCCCCCCACGGGCCGGTGGTATTTGCCGCAAGCCTTCCCGAAGACGTGGAAGTCACATTCGTGGATGAAAACCTCCAGGACATTGATTTTGATGAATCCGTGGACATGGTGGGCATTTCCATGATGCTCACCATCCAGGTGAAACGGGGCTGGCAGATCGCGGACTTTTACCGCAAAAAAGGAATCTGCGTGATTTTCGGCGGCATTGCCGCAACCCTTCATGCCGAGGAAACCGCACAGCACGCCGACGCCGTGTTTCTGGGCGAGGCCGAAGGCAAAATGGAACAGGTCATTGAAGATTTCCGCAACAACCGGCTGCAGAAATTCTACAACGCCCTGGAAGCTCCCCCGGCCATTGAAACCGTGGGCCCGGCCCGCAGGGATATTTTAAACAAGAGCCTGTACAATTACCGGGGCATCCAGATGGTGGACCTGGTGCACGCCTCCCGGGGATGCCGGTTTAACTGCTATCCATGCGCAGTTGCCTACCTGGGCGGCCGCCGGTTCCGGCCGCGGCCCGTTGACCGGGCAATCGAGGAAATCGCCGGCATTGACAACAACCGCCTGTTTCTGGTGGACAATTCTCTTGCCCAGGATACTCAATGGGAAAAGGACTTGTTTGCCGAAATGATCCCTTTGAAAAAAAACTGGTGCAGCCATCCCATCGAAGACGACCCCGCAGTCCTGGACCTGGCCGCCCAGGCCGGGGCCTGGTTTGTTTACCAGGCGGTGTTTGACACCTCGGATTACATCCGGGAGCGCATCCAGCGCTATCACGATCACGGCATTGCCGTGGAAGGCACCATTTTGCTGGGCCTTGACCGGCATACCGAAGATTTTATCAAACGGCTGGTGGACTTTTTGCTGGAAATCGAACTGGACCTGGCCGAATTTACCGTGCTCACCCCGTTTCCCCACACCCGGGCCTGGGACCGGCTCCACAAGGAAAACCGGATTTTCTCCTATGACTGGGACGATTACACCGCAGACAAGGTGGTCTACCACCCAAAACAGATGAGCGCCGAACGCCTGCAGGAACTGCTGTTTTACGCATGGGATAGCTTTTACGCGGACAAGCCCCAGCAGGTGCGCATGTTTGAGCTTTTCCAGAAGGTCATCCGCAAGGAAAAGGCAAACGGCACGTTTCAGCCCAGAGACCGCAATCTGATCAACCAGGCATTCGGCCGGCCGGTGAAACGATAGACCCGCACCAGAAGCCTGCACCCCTTTTTGCGCATTTAGACTAGAAGGGCCAAAGAGGCGTGCAAAACAGCAGACACCGCAAGCAGGATTCCGGTTTTCCGGTGGGTACGCGGCGATATCCGGATCACATGCAGTCCGGTTGCCAGCTGCCAGGCCACCAGCACCAGGTTGACAATCCCCAAAGCCAGAATCATATCCGCCTCCCTAAGGTTCCTGTCTATTCAGCCGCTTCGTCCGGGGCATCATTGGGTTCCACCGACACGTTCATGACATCTGTGTTGCGGCTGCCGTGCATGTTGCACACAGCACGGGCGCTGATCGTAAAATCCTGATCTGCGGTGTGAAAATAGCGAACGGTAAATTCTTCGGCAGGCGGCTTGCTGAAATTGGAATACTCCCATTTCTCAACCAATTCATCGTTGATACCCAGCTCCACCAACTCCGTGTAATGAATAAAATTGTTGCCGGAATGCGACACATGCACCAGAATCTCCACCTCCTGGCCGGACCGAACCGACTCCGGAGCCTCGATGCGCACCGCAGACTCGTTTGCAAAAGCCGTTGTCAATGTCACCCAAAACAAGACCAGAGCCGCCATCCCCACAATCCTGCCAATTTTCATTTTCTTTTCCCCTTTGCGTCAATCCTTGATTTTTTCTTCCAAAACTGCTTCCACCAAACCCATAAAATAACCCCGTTCCACAAAAATCGCCACCCAAAACCATCCCTGTCCGGTTTTTCAAGCAGCTATAACCCAGACATTTTCAAATTTTTAAAGTTTTGTTTCCCTATTACCTTATTGGTCCCGGGGTTTGGCCAGAGAAGACCGCTGCCAAGGAAGTTCTGCGGTCGGGGGCTGTTTTTGAAGCGACATTGAGCGTTTTTACGGAAAAATTCAGCAAATGCCGAAGCGTGAAAATTTCAAACTGTCTGAGGCCGACAGGCCGAGTTTTTGAAATTTCAGCGAAGGCATTTGCTGAATCCGTAAAAACGGTCAGGAGCGAAAAAACTGACCCTGACCGCAGGACTTCCTTCCCACAAACTTTACCCCATACGGCAAAACCGAATGCGCAAGCAAAAGTTTTCTGGTATAAAAAAAGACAAAACAATAAGCCGAAAATGCTATTTTAAACTCAAAGAAAGGTGCCGGCCATGGAAATCAAGCTGCCCTGGGGGCAATCGCTGACAACGCTTCAACTGCCCGATACCTGGCATGTGCACATGCCCGAACGCGTCGACATCTCCGGCCAAAGCCGCCAAAGCAGCGCAGACATCGTGGAAGCCGCCCTGACCAACCCGGAAGGCGCCAACCCCCTTTCCCAAAGAAACCTTTCACAAAAGCGCATCCTGATCATCGTGGATGACAACACCCGCCCCACCCCGGCCCATGAATTTTTCCACCTGATTTTCCAGCATGTGCA
>Ga0182239_1000642_pt1 | contig 12450 bp, 9 predicted proteins | sample hydfrate6_PW_210_FD_132456 | JGI IMG/M metagenome (GOLD analysis project Ga0182239, IMG submission 132456) | Subsurface microbial communities from deep shales in Texas, USA - hydraulic fracturing test 6_PW_210 | ecosystem: Environmental > Aquatic > Deep subsurface > Shale gas/oil reservoir >...
GATGAGATGCAGCACAACCCTGTGTCCTTTGACCACCAGAGTATGCCCGGCATTATTGCCGCCCTGGAAGCGGACAATAACCTGCGCTTTCTCGGTGAGCAGATCCACGATCTTGCCCTTGCCCTCATCTCCCCATTGCGCACCAACAACCACCACATTTTCGGCCATGTATATCTCCTTGTTGAGACCACTTTGCGCTTGGAATCAGACCGCAGGGAATCACTCCCCTCGGGGATGAAATTGTATGATCTTGCCCCGTTCTGAGCTGGAAATCAAATCCGCGTCCTGGTTTTCTGTCTGTTTCATGTCCTGCCCGGCCATCTGTTCTGTTTGCTCTCCGGCCTGTTTTTGTTCCGACCACAGGTTATTGAAAAGCTGATTCTTCCAGCGTACGGTCTGGATCAGACCGAAAATGATACAGGCTTCTTCCCAAGTACGGGTGGGTTCAAACGCTTTGACCCGGCTGTGATACGTATCCCACAGGGCCATCAGCGAGGCCTCATCCATTGAAGCCAGCTGTCTGGCCATTTTTTGCAACATGGCTTCCAAGTTAATGTCCTCCTGAAGGGTTGCCTTACCAAAACAATTCCATTGACGGCGATGCGTCTGGCCCATCATAACCTGCAAAATTGCCACTGTTCAAGGGTTATGGTACAGAATTTTTCCTGCCCGGGACCTTTGGACTGCATATGGCCCCGGCCAGTCAAAACCAAGGAGCATACAAATGAGCGACATCAAGAGCATGTACTATTCCTTGCAGAATGACCCATTTCCCCGTGAACTGCATTTGACCGTTGGAGACCGCGAACTCATCTTCAAGAAAAAGACCTGGACCATTGGCGGAGAGGAACGCGGCTTGCGCTATGGAGAAAATCCGGACCAGCCAGCAGCCTTGTTTGAGCTGGACCAGGGCTCACTGGAACTTGGTGGGGTGAACTTCCGCTCGCCCCGGCAGGGTCTGATTTCCTCCCTTCTCTCTGAGCAGATGATCCAGTCCGGAAAACACCCGGGGAAAATAAATTTGACAGATATAGATAACGGAATCAATATCTTGCAATACTTAAGCGCCAAGCCGGCCGCCGTTATCCTCAAACACAACAATCCGTGCGGAGCGGCCTGGTCGGATCAAGGCCTCCATTACGCACTATCCAATGCCTACTGGTCAGACCGTATAGCCGCTTTTGGGGGTACGGTTGTGGTCAACATGCCCTTAAATAAGGAATCAGCTCAATTCATCAATGATTCATATTTCGAAGTAGTGGCTGCACCGGGCTTTGACCCCGGGGTGGTGGACATCCTCGCTCAGCGAAAGAACCTGCGCATACTAAAAATCCCAGGTCTGGCCCAGCTCAGGACCCTGCTCAACATCCCTTACCTGGATCTGAAATCCCTGGTGGATGGAGGCCTGATAGTCCAATTTTCATTTCGGAACCGTATCCTGTCTGCTGATGACTGGCTCCCGGCGCAAGCCAATACCCAGGACGGGACTGTGCTCATGGCCCGGCAGCCCACAGAGCGGGAAAGCGAGGACCTTCTCTTCGCCTGGGCAGTAGAAGCCGGGGTCAGTTCAAACTCGGTTATATTCGCCAGGAACGGGGCCACAGTGGCCATCGGAACTGGGGAGCAGGATCGGGTGGGCTGTGTGGATTTGACCATCTACAAGGCCCGGACCAAGTATGCCGATGTCATGGCTTTCAAGGATTCAGGACTGTCCATATACCAGTTGCGGCAAAAAGCTCGAAGTGATGCCCAGGCCCGAAACACACTCCAGGATATCGAGGCCCGTACCGATGCGGATCTGGCTGGCCTGAAGGGCTCGGTCCTGGTTTCGGATGGCTTTTTCCCCTTTCGGGACGGAGTGGATCTGGCCATTGATCAAGGTGTGAGTGCTATCGCCCAGCCCGGAGGTTCCCTGAACGATGCCCAGGTTATCGAGGCCGTCAACCAGGCTGACCCCCAGGTGGCTATGGTCTTTACCGGTCAGCGGTCTTTTAAACACTGACTTGACTACGCCGGCAAGGGCTCCGGGTTCACTGGCTGATCCACGATATTTTTCTTCCCAGCCGTTATCTGTGCGCCTGGAACCCTATTAAACCACAGACTTCAAAGGCCAGAGAATGAGTTCGACCTTTTCCCCAGTCACTGCCAATTGTGTGGTCGAATACCTGCAAGACAACCAGCCCATAGCAGGCTGTGTTATGGAGGAAAGCGGCAAACATCTGCGTATTTTAAATGTCAACAAACGGGTCATCAAGCTGTCCTCCAGCCGGGTTCTGCCCTGGACCGGTCCGGTCCTCCCGGCCGGGAGCTCCCGCCAGGAGATGCTCAACAACTTGGAACTCCGGCACAAAAACCGCCTGGATCTGCAGGTCGAGATCGATGCTGTAGAACTCTGGGAGTTGACCCATTCTGAAATTGAAACCGGAAACATCAAGTGGCTGGCCAGTCTGATATGGGCCGAACCGAGTCATGATCAGATCGCCGCCCTGGGCCGGGTGCTACTGCAGCACAAGGCCTACTTCAAGTTCCAGCCCCCAAACTTTTTGATCTATGATCCGCTCAAAGTGGAAGCCAACCTCGCGGCCATTGAAGCCAACCGCAGGCGGCAGCTGATCGTCACTCAGGGTCACGAATTTCTTAAAAGCCTCTGGAAACACATCACTTCCAGCCAGACTCCCAAACCCGAAGAACCTGATCCGGAAGTGGCGGCTGAACTCAAAGAAATGCTGCTGCACGGCATGGCTGATCCGGACCACAGACAGCTGACCGGATTATGGTCTGAAGTGCGCCGCGGCCTGCCCGAGCATGAACACCTGCCCCTGCTTTTGGCTCAGGCCTGGGGTCTGGTCCCCGCCCACTACAATGTCCTCCTGGATCAGATCGGCTATGCCTGGGGTGATGCATGGAGCGGAAAATACCGGGATGAAATCAGACGTCAACAAGAACTCTGGGCTTTTCTGCAACAGAGCCCGGAAGACCTGCCTCTGATCACTATCGATTCCGCCACCACCAGGGACATGGATGATGCATTCTGTCTCCAGGTTGACCACAAAGGGTGTTACCACTTGACTCTGGCCCTGGCCTGGCCGGGCCTGACCTGGGTTTTTTCCTCGGACCTGGATGCCGAGGTTGCTCAACGCATGAGCAGCCTGTATCTGCCCGAAGGCACCGCCCACCTGCTGCCGGAGGCCGTTGGGCTTAAGCTCTACAGCCTGCGGGCCGGACAGACCTCCCCGGCCTTTATTGTGGAGATGAGCGTTGATCCCGATGGTGAAATCCAGGACCTGCAAGTGCGCGTTTCATGGGTCCGGATTGAAGACAATCTGACGTATGTGCAGGCAGAAGAATTGCTGAACACCGATCCGGAACGCTACAATCTCGGGCCCGCTCATATTTTGGCTGAAAAACTGCGCCAAAAAAGGATCCAGCAGGGAGCGGTCATCCTGGAGCAGGCCGATCCGGTCCTGCACCTGGAAATCAAGGACAGCCAGACAGAAGTCCGCCTGGATCAGCCGGAAAGCACCCCGGGGGCTCAGCTCATCGTCAGTGAACTGATGATCCTGGTCAATACCGCTGTGGCTACCTGGGCCAGGCAGCACGGATTGCCCTTGATCTATCGAACCCAGGACATCAAGTTGCCCAAAAATCTGGCCGGGGTTTGGGATGATCCGGTGGCTATATATGAAGCCATGCGGGCCTTACACAGCTCCAAGCTGGATGTACAGCCAATGCCCCACGCCAGCCTGGGGGTCTGGGCCTATGCCCCGATTTCTTCCGCCCTGCGCAGATATCCGGATCTGATGAATCTGACTCAATTGGCTGCCCATCTGCAAAGCGGTCAGCCGCAGTGGACTGAAGAAGATCTCAAGTCCATGCTGCCCGGACTCACGGCCAGGATGCAGGATGTAGCCAAGGTCCAGCGCTATCGGACCAGGTATTGGAAGTTGCTTTATTTTCAAAGGTGGTGTAAAGAAAGGACGTGGTCAGGGGTAGTTGTTGCCGAAGAAGGACAGCATGTCGTTGTCTGCCTGCCGCAGGAACAGCTCTTTCTGCGCGGGCCCAAACAGCTCTTTGGGGACAAGATAATCCCTGGCGCATGGTATGATCTCGAATTGGGAAAAATTGATCCCCTCAACAATGACATCAAAATTATCAAGGCGAGGGAGAAGTAATGAACATCGTGATTGCAGGACTGGGCTGGCTCCTCGTGGTCTACCTTATTGGCTCCATTCCGTTTGGCCTTCTTGTCTCCAGACTGGCCAATGGGATAGATCCAAGGCTCATCGGCAGTAAAAGCATCGGGGCTACCAATGTGGCCAGGACGTGTGGCACTGGCTATGGTATCCTTACGTTTGTGCTTGACGCGGCTAAGGGATTGATCCCTATGCTCGTGGCCATGGGCATCAACAACTCAGCGAGCTTTTTGACCCTTACCGGCCTGGCCGTTGTTCTGGGGCATCTCTATTCCGCATTCCTGGGTGGAAAAGGGGGGAAAGGGGTGGCCATCACTATTGGCATTTTTCTGGCCCTGACCCCAACCCCATTGTTCTGGTCTGTTGTGGTCTGTATTGTGCTTATTTGGGTCACCGGCTTTGTTTCCATCGGTTCCCTGAGCATGGTCACTGTGCTGCCCTTGTTTATCCTCTTGGCCGGTTCTTTTTCCTATCTTATCCTGAGTCTCATTGTCATGGTCCTTGTGTATTCCAGGCATCGGGAAAACATCCTGCGTCTGGCCAAAGGCCAGGAAAACCCCTGGCAAAAAGATAAGTATGTGCTGAGCTGAGAGTACGTAACGAGTCTGGACTGCATCCATTCCTGTCCCTGGTGTTTTTGGACCTGGGCATCACTCATGTCCTTGGCCCGGGTTTTGGCCAGATGCAGCTGAATCTCACACACATGAAGAAATCCAAGGGAGCAGTTATGCTCCCTTTCTTATTCCCCGAGGTTGGTATGCACTGCACCCTGGAACAGATCTCACCCCCTAAGATCCAGAGCGGAAAATATTTCCTGCTCTGTCCTTATTTTCTTTCCCATTGTACTTCCGGTCTTGCGGTCAGCCCGGATTTGCCCGATGACATCAAGGTGGGATCCATGCTCGCACCCAGGGACGATGAGCCTTGGTTTGAGGTGCACGGTCACTGCTGGGGGCCTGGACATCCAAGGTCAAAGGGGCTCTGGGTCCTAAGCCGCAAGGACCTGGAAGATGTTTTTCTTCCCTGTGAGCTGCAGATTACCAAGCCGGGCTTCAGCCTGGCCTGGATTACCCTCAGCGATTCCGGAGCTGCAGGAATACGGCAGGACACCAGCGGCCCGCAAATCCCGGACATGATTTCCAGCCATCTGTCTCTGTGTCTGAGTCAAGGTTTTTTACTCCGGGATGAGCCCTTCTCCCTTCAGTCTCTTCTCACCCATCTGGCTCTGGACGAAGGATTTGATCTGATCATTACCACCGGAGGGACCGGGGTCGCCCCCCGGGATATCACCGCCGATGTCACGGCCTCCCTGGTTCACAAGCGCCTGCCCGGATTTGAACAGGCCATGATGAGCGCTTCCCTGACTGTCACTCCGCATGCCATGATATCCAGGGCTGTGGTTGGGATCCTGGGCTCCAGCCTGATCATCAACCTTCCCGGAAGCCCCAGGGGAGTCCGCGAAAACCTGGCCCCACTGCTGCCTGCCCTGGGTCATACCCTGGACAAAATCCATGGAGATCCCACAGACTGTGGCTAAACAAATAGTGCAGGAAAGCTTTCCGGAACCTTTGCATGCAGCGCCCAAACCAATCCCGACCCCTGGAGCCTGAACATTTGGCCGTGCGGGTCTGTCTGGCCAGGCTCGTCTTCCTCCTTTTCCTCCTCATCCCCTTAGGTCTTACCTGGCTGATCTACCCCCGGGAACTCGAGAAATTCGGTTCTGTACCAGAATTGGGCTATCAGCTCTTTCTCATCAGCGGCTTTGCCCTGACTATCTTATTCCTTCTCATCCGCAACCGGCTCTCCAGTCGCATTGCTTTCTTTTGGGTCCAGCTGGGCACCGACTTCATCCTGGTCTGCTTTTTAATTCTGATCACGGGAGCCTTGAAAAGCAATTTCGCCTTTCTCGGCCTGGCCCTGCTCTTTCTTTATGGTCGCACTCTGGGCATGCATGCCGCTAATATTCTGGCCTTAAGTCTCACCTGTTTTTATTCTGTTCTGGCTGTATTCCAGATCATGCACTTCATTCAGCCCCTGGATCTGCAGGAGGCCTGTTTATATGCTTCCCTGCATCTTTTGGCACTTGGTTTGATGCTCATTTTGGTCCGTATGAATACTCAACGCATGAACTACCTCCTGCAGGAACTGACTGAACGGGATAGACTGCTGCGCCATTCGGAATCTCTTAAAAGCAAGGTTATGGACTGGATGCCCAGCGGGCTCCTGGTTGTGGACCCAAAAGGCCAAATTTCAACCCTGAATGCTCAGGCCGCCTCTTGGGCCCTCCTCCAGGACCCGGACCAGGCCGTGTCCCGTTCCCTGGCTGAGATCTTTCCCAGCCTGCATACAATCTGGAACCAGTGGGATGGCCAAAAATCCCTGCGTACAGAGTTTTGCCAGTCAGAAAGCCTTTTTGGGGCCACGCTCACCCAACTCCCTGAGGATCAGGGCACCTTGATCCTGTTTACAGACATCACCCGGATCAAAGAATTGGAACGGCAGGTCCAGGACATGGAAAAGATGGCCACTGTGGGCGAGCTGGCCGCCGGCCTGGCCCATGAGATCAAAAACCCCTTGTCCGGGATCAAGGCCAGCCTGCAGCTCTTGCCTTCGACCTCTTTGCCTGAAGATAAGCGCAGGCGGTTGTACTCTGTGGTTGAACGCGATGTGCAGCGCCTGAACCATTTGCTGACCAATTTTCTGGCCTTTGCCCGTCCCAGACAGGCCAAGTCCCAGTTTGTCAACCTGGCTCAGACCGTTTACGCCTGTCTGTTCACCCTGAAGACCGATTTTGCCCATGTGCATTTTCAACCCGCACCAGAGCTGGAAAATACATACTGGCACTTTGATCCGGATCATTTGCATCAAGTCATGCTCAATCTGCTCATGAACGCGGCCCAGGCCGCCTCGGAGCGGGATAGTCCCAGGGTATGCATCGAATGGGGGCAGACCGGGGACGACGAATATATCGCCATTTCCGATAACGGCCCCGGCCTGGACCCCAGGGTCATGAACACACTCTTTGATCCTTTTGTGACCACCAAGGCCCAGGGGTCCGGCCTGGGCCTGTCTATCGCCCAGCGACAGGCCCACCAGAACAACGCCCGGATCGAAATCACCCGGAACACCGGCCTTGCCCATGGCACAATAGCCAGAATCATCATGAATCGTGAGGTCTAAGGAACCAATACTCTCATGACCACTTACACAGCTGACCTGCACATCCATTCCCGCTATTCCCGGGCCACAAGCAAGGCCCTTTCTATTCCCCGCCTGGCCGCCTGGGCCGGGATCAAGGGGCTGGACATCCTGGCCACCGGAGACTTCGCCCACCCGGGCTGGCTGCAGGAGATTGAAGACAGCCTGGAAGAAAATGGGGACGGACTGCTCGGCCTGAGAGATACATCCTGCCTGCCCCCGGAAATCCCCTGGCTGGAACCGCACAACCGGCCCAAGCCCCCCCGATTCATCCTGGGCACTGAGATCAGCTCTATTTACAAGAGCCAGGGCACAGTCCGCAAAGTCCATAACCTGGTCTTTCTCTCCTCCCTGGACAAGGTGCGCATCTTCAACCGCCGCCTGGGCCAGGTGGGCAACCTGGAATCAGACGGCCGGCCCATCCTGGGCCTGGACAGCCGGCATCTTCTGGAAATGGTCCTGGAGACCGATCCATTGGGCTTTCTCATCCCGGCCCACATCTGGACCCCCTGGTTCTCCCTGTTCGGTTCCAAATCCGGCTTTAATCATCTGAGCGACTGTTTCCGGGACTTAAGCGGCCATATCTTCGCCCTGGAGACAGGCCTGTCCTCGGATCCGGAGATGAACTGGATGTGGAGTGATCTGGACGGGTATACCCTGGTATCCAACTCTGACGCCCATTCCGGGGAAAAACTGGCCCGGGAAGCCAATGTATTTGCCGGCCAGCCCGGCTATGAAAACATCGTGCAGGCCTTGCAGGGCAAAAGTTCGATCCAGCGCTTCCTGGGCTCGATTGAATTCTTTCCGGAAGAAGGGAAATACCATCTGGACGGGCACCGCAAGTGCGGCGTTGTTCTCGACCCCAGAGAAACGGCCAGGCTGGGGGGCATTTGTCCTGTCTGTGGAAGAAAACTCACAGTGGGGGTCCTCAACCGGATCCTGGCTCTGGCCGACAGAGAAAGCCCGCAACAGCCGGAAACGGCCCCGGGCTTTACCTCCCTGATCCCCTTATCTGAAGTCATATCCGAAATTCTGGGCAAAGGCCCCAAAACCAAGGCAGTCACCGCGGTCTATGCCCGATTGATCAAGTCCTTTGGTTCAGAGCTGGACGTTCTGCGCAATGCACCGGTCGAAGACCTCAAAGCCGAGTCTCCGGCCCTGGCCGAAGGGCTGCACCGGATGCGGCACGGTGACGTGCAGAGAAAATCAGGATTTGACGGAGAGTTCGGTCAGATCTCGGTTTTTTCCCCCCAGGAACGCCGGGCATTTACACAGGGAAAAACACTGTGGGCCAGCCCTCTGGCACCCGCACCCTCAGCCCCAATCCGACACAAAGAACATGGCCCCCCGGAAGTACTCAGAGAAAAGACACCAAGCGCGCAATACGGGGAATTTAATGCCGAGCAACAGCAGGCTCTACGTGGCGGGCCTCATCCTCTCCTGGTTCTGGCCGGTCCGGGTACTGGCAAGACCAAAACCCTTATCGGCCGGATACAGCATTTGATTTTCCAGGGCCTGGATCCGGCCGAGATCCTGGTGGTCACCTTCACCCGGGCCGCAGCCCGGGAACTGCAGGAGCGTCTACAAATCAGCCTGGGAACAGGCCAGTCCCTGCCCCGGGCCGACACCCTGCACGCCCTGGCTTTTGAGCAGTGGCGGAAAAGATATGGCCAGTCCCCGGTACTCATGTCCGAACAGGAAGCCAGGCAGATCTTTTCCCAGGCCAATCCTGAGCTGAGCGGACAGGACCTGAAAACCGCGTGGGAGCTCCTGACCCGGGGCCGGGAAAACGAAGAGGTGCCCGCAGAGCTTTATCCTTACCTGGAGGCCTTTTCCCGGCACAAGACCCGCTATAATCTGGCTGATTACACCGATCTTTTACTCAGCTGGCTTGAAGAACTCCAAAGCAGGGAAAATGATCAAGTCTTTTCTCAGGTCATGGTGGACGAGATCCAGGACCTTTCAGAGCTGCAAGGACAGATCATCCAGTCCCTGGTCCCCAACGATGGAACCGGCTTTTTCGGAATCGGTGATCCCAATCAATCCATCTATGGATTTCGAGGGGCCATAGGTGATGTGGCTTCCCGCTTCGGCAGGCAATGGCCCGGCCTGGAGATTATCACCCTGTATCGCAACTACCGCTCGGGTCAGGAAATACTGGATGTAAGTGCTGGACTGTGCCCCCAGCCCTTTGGACTCAAGGCCCAAGAGAACGCTCCCAGGGCTCAACTGACCTGGTACCAGGCCGAGAGCGGCATCCAGGAAGCGCACTGGCTGGCCGGACAAATCAAGTCCCTGATCGGAGGAACAAGTCATCTCCAGGCCGACCAGGACGGGCCGGAAGGGCCCCTCGCTCCAGCCGATATCGCCGTTCTGGTCCGCCTGAAGGCCCTGATGCCGCCCCTGCAAAAGGCCCTGGATCAACACGGGATCCCCTGCTCGGTTCCTGAATCCACCCCTTTCTGGCAGGACGAACGGGTACGGCTCATCCTGCGCACCGTTGCCCGTCATTTTGGCCTGCCGTTTGACAACAAAGACAAGACCCTGAACCCTCCGGAGCGGGTTACGGCCCACAGGCCCCACGCCTTGGCCTCTATCCTGGCCCAGGATACTCACTTTGATCACTCTTTCTGGTCCAGCCAGGTTTTCCGCGATTTGTGCACTGTCTTTGACCGCAACGGGAGCTGGACCGGGCTCATAGACTGGATCCAACTGGAGTCTGACGCGGTTTACATCCGGCAACAGGCCCAGAGTGTCCGCCTCCTCACCTTGCATGCGGCCAAGGGCCTGGAGTTTGAAGTCGTATTCCTGCCCGCCCTGGAACAGGGAATCCTGCCTTTTGCCGGACCGGAACTCTTTGGCCCGAAGAAGGCGGCCAGCAATGCAACAGCCCCGGATCCAGAAGAGGAAAAGCGCCTCTTGTATGTCGGCCTGACCAGGGCCCACAGCCAGGTGTATTTAAGCTGTGCCAAGGGCAGAACCCTGGGCCATATCCAGGTCCGCCTGCCTCCCAGCATACTTTTCCAGCACCTGGATATGAGCCTGGTGAGCAAGGTGCATACAGTGGCCCGAACGAAACGCCGGGAAAGGCAGCTTTCTCTTCTGGACGGGCTGAAGTGAATTCAGGCAAAAATCATGCATGCATCAAGAGTTTTCCCATGACTTCAATATCCGGATCCAGAATATTCCCGGGCTCACCCTGGCGGGTGGCCGCACCCTCTTTTATCTGGCCGGCCAGGGTGGGAGAGAATTGCGAGCGTCTGGAGGGACTTGTCGACGAAGCAGCCCTGGTCTTTTTCCAGACCCAGGGTTGCTTGGACTATGGACAGAATGATCTTCCGGCCTGGATGGCCAAACTTGATCTCTCCTACCACCTGCACCTGCCCCTGGATCTGCCCTGGGAGCAGGGAGGAGAGGCTGCGGCCGATGTGGCGGCCACCCTGGCCCGGAAAATCGCCTTTTGCCGGCCCAGGAGTTTTGTGCTCCACCCCCCCCAGGATGCAGAAACCTTTCTTCGGTTTCACCACCGCTGGTGTGCGCTTGGCCTTCCCAGCCGCAGTCTGCTCCTGGAAAATGTAGAGGACAACGACCTCACCTCTCTGATACCGGCTGTACAAGGGACCGATTGTGGGATCTGTTTGGATTACGGCCATCTGGCTGTCTATGGGCAATGGGCCTTGCTCCGGGAAGATTTGGTCCGCAATCGCCTGAGTATGCTCCACATCTATGCCCCGGTTGGCGGGCATACCCACAAGGGCTTGACGCAGCTGCCGGACCAGGATCAAGATGCGCTCCGGCACCTGCTGAGCCTGCTTCCAGCAGGTGGGGTGGTGGTTCTGGAGGTCTTTTCCTGGCCTGACCTGCAGGCATCCCTTGACATTTTTTCCACCTGGATTAGGAATTGAAATTTACTGCCTCTGGCCCTCCCATCCGGGAAAGGCCCGGGAGAAAATTATGTCATATTTTCGCAAATTAGAGCACAAGGCGGCGGATCTGCTCAACCTGTGCAAAAAAAACGAACGCTGGCTCATTCTCCTCAACGCTGACCCTGATGCCATGGCTTCAGCCATGGCCTTAAAACGCATCATGGCCCGGAGGGTGCAGGGAGTTGGCCTGGCCATGGTCAATGAACTCAGCCGGCCGGATAATCTGGCCATGGTCCGGTACCTGCAGATTCCAGTCCAGCGCTTGACTCCTCCCCTGGCGGCCCAGTTCGATCGCTTCGCCCTGGTCGATTCTCAGCCCCACCACCATCCTGATTTTGCCTCATTTGACTTCTCCATAGTCATCGACCATCACCCAGTGAATCCGGAGTCCCCTGTCCAGGCCACATTTGTTGAGATTCAGCCCAATTACGGATCAAACAGCACCCTGATGACCGAGTTCTTGTATAACTTGAACCTGCGACCCGGAAAACACCTGGCTACTGCCCTGCTTTACGGGATCAAGACCGACACCCACAGCTTTGAGCAGCATTTCCACGATGCGGACATCAAGGCCTTTCGGTACTTGAGCAAGTATGCCGACCACAGCATTCTGCGCAAGATCGTGCGCAGTGAATTCCGGGTGGAATGGTTGAAGTACTTTTCGCAGGCCTTCCGCAAGATTCGTCTCTGGGGCGACGGCCTGACCGTGTATATGGGAGAGGTGGACTCCACAGACATCCTGGTCATTCTGGCCGACTTCTTCCTCCGTATCCATGACATTTCCTGGAATATTGTCACCGGGATCATTGACAATACCATGGTGGCCATCTTTCGCGGTGATGGGGTTAAAGGAGACATGGGTTCCCTGGCCACCCGTCTGTTTGGAAACGTGGGATCCGCCGGTGGACACAAGTCCATGGCCAGAGCCCAGATCCCTCTGGCCAATCTGGGCCAGGAACATCCGCAGCAATTCATCTGGGAGCGTCTGCAGCAGTGCAAAATTATAAGTAAAGGCAAAAACGGCACATTTGCCGTTGAAGACTTCGAATTAAAAGAAGAAGAGCTCATTGTCTCCGATCGGCACAACCCGGAGGGATAAAAAGAAGTGTTAAGTCCCGCCTTTGGCGGGATCA
>Ga0182239_1000643_pt1 | contig 12423 bp, 9 predicted proteins | sample hydfrate6_PW_210_FD_132456 | JGI IMG/M metagenome (GOLD analysis project Ga0182239, IMG submission 132456) | Subsurface microbial communities from deep shales in Texas, USA - hydraulic fracturing test 6_PW_210 | ecosystem: Environmental > Aquatic > Deep subsurface > Shale gas/oil reservoir >...
CCCGGGCTGCCGCCCGGGACCGAGCACTGCAAATAACTTTTTGCCGCATGCTTAAAAGCTTTGATTTTATTCTTTTGAACCTTGAACCTTGAACTTTGAACCTTGAACGAAGTTACTTAGAAGAAGCTTTTTGCGTTTTTATCAAAGCTGATTCCATCCGCTTTTTCTTATCTAAAATGAAACTCGCCCGCCTTTCAATACAAAATCCCGCTTTCCCCGGAATTGCTGAAGTCATCTGACTGCGAAACAGCCCTGGCTGCACCGGAAACCGCCGGGGCGCATGCAAAACAAGGCTGAAAGATCGGGGACTTGTCCAACCTGGACTGGCATTGGCAAATGGTTTCTGTTAGATTTAATTACGCTCAAATGATCAAAGAGCAAAAAATCGACTTTTACCTAACCTTCAAGGATTGCAGCATGAAAAACCCATTAACGGCGCAGCACCGGCAGATGAATGAGCAGTTTGAAGCCATTGTGACGCAAATCAGCCAGGTGGTGCTCGGAAAAGAAGCCCAGGTGCGCCTGGCACTGACCTGCCTGTTTGCAGAAGGACACCTTTTGATCGAGGATCTGCCGGGCATAGGCAAAACCACCCTGGCCAAGGTCCTGGCCAAATGCCTTGGGCTGGAGTTCCAGCGCCTGCAGTTTACAAGCGACATGCTGCCCGGCGACATCCTCGGAGTATCCATATTCGACCAAAAAACCGGGCTGTTTCATTTTCACCGGGGCCCGGTTTTCACCCAGGTGCTGCTGGCAGACGAAATCAACCGGACCACGCCCAAAACCCAGAGCGCACTGCTCGAAGCCATGGAAGAAGGACAGGTCTCGTTTGAGGGCAAAACCCGGCACCTGGAACCGCCCTTTTTCGTCATTGCCACCCAGAATCCTCTGGAATACGCAGGCACGTTTCCCCTGCCCGAATCCCAGCTCGACCGTTTCCTGATGCGCATCGAGATCGGCTATCCCAGCCGGGCCGCGGAAAAACAGATCCTCAAAGGCCAGGGCACGCAGGACGCGCTGGAAACCATTGAGGCAAATATGAACAAAGACGATGTGCGGGCCATCCAGAAAAAGATCAAAAACGTGCACACCTCTGACACCTTTGTGGACTATGTCCGGGAAATCCTGTATTTCACCCGTACCAGCGACCATTTTCACGTGGGTCTTTCCCCCCGGGCCGGGCTGGCCATGATCCGGGCCGCATGTTCCTGGGCCTGTCTGCACGGCCGGGATTATGCCCTGCCCGAAGATCTCCAGCAGATCCTGCCCTGGGTGGCCGGCCACCGGCTGCGATCCGGACAGGACCGCACGGAAATCGGCAGAAACCGGTTAATGGAAATTCTGGCTGAAATCCCGGTGCCGCTTTGAAATGGCCTTTTTTTGAAAAATTTTTAAATCCCGCTTCCGTCCGGCACCTGCCCTGGACCGTGGCCCGGAAAAACACCTATATTCTGCCCACCCGGCACGGACTGATGTTTCTGCTGGTGCTGGCGGCCATGCTGGCCGGCTCCATTAATTACAACAACAACCTGGGTTTTTTGCTGGTGTTTCTGCTCGGGTCCATGGCGGTTGTGTCCATGGTCCACACTCACCGCAACCTGAAGGGGTTAAAAATTTTATCTGTTTCCGCCCGCCCTGTTTTTGCACAGGAAACAGCCGTGTTTGTCTTTCTGATATCGCCGGAAGGCCGCCGGCGAAACGCCCTGGAATTTTTTTTTGAAAACCCGGGCTCCGCTATTGAAAACCTGAGCCCGGATGCCGAGGCCCGCATTTCGGTCAGGGTGGCCGCCCCAAAACGGGGGCTGCTCGTCCCGGGTCCCCTGACCGTGTCCACTTGCTTTCCCCTGGGCCTTTTTTATGCATGGACCCGGGTTCGGCTCAATTGTTTCTGCACAGTTTATCCCAACCCCATTGCCGCGGCATTTGAATTCAGTGAAATTGCAGAAGGGGGAACAAACCAGGACTCCGCGCCGCTGCTGTCCGGAACAGACGATTTTCTGGGCCTGAAAGTCTATCAGCCGGGTGACCCGGTCCGCCGGATTTCATGGAAGGCCCTGTCCCGGGGCCAGGGTCTGTTTACCAAGGAATTTGCCGGCCACGGCCGCAGCAACCTGGTGTTTGACTATGAACAAATGACCGGCCCGGACACGGAAACACGATTGTCTCAGCTCTGCGACCTGGTGCGCAGGGCTGCGGACGCAAACATGGAATACGGCCTGAACCTGCCCGGATCCTTTATCGCACCGGGCAGCGGCAGTGACCACCGCCACAGGTGCTTAAAAGCCCTTGCCCTGTTTGGAATCAATCAGGAGCCCGTGGACAAATGAATCCGGAAAAAAAATACCTTCCTGCACTGATAGCCGCACTGGCTGCGGCCATCCTGCCCCACACCCTGCAGATGGCCCCCTGGATAACCGCGTGGTGTGCTGCCATGTGGGCATATCTGCTGTTATGCATGAGAACCGGCTGGTCCCAACCCGGGCGCAGGGTACGGATTCTGCTTTCTGTGGCCGGCATAGCCGGTCTTGTGGCCACCTACGGCATCGGGTTCGGCTCGGATGCATTCGTGGGCCTGCTGGCAGTGATGGCCGCGTTAAAACCTTTTGAAATCAGCACCCACCGGGACCGGATGATTACCGTATTTATCGCCTACTTTATCATCATCAGCAGCCTGCTGCGATCCGAGACCTTTGCCATTACCCTGTATATGTTTTTTTCTGTGCTGCTGACCACAGCCGCCCTGGTGCGCATCAATGATCCGCTTGGCACGTATAAAACAAGCGCCCGGCGAGCAGGCCTTGTCATGGCCCAGGCCTTGCCCCTTATGATTTTGCTCTTTCTGCTGTTTCCCCGCCTGGAAGGCAGCCTGGTGGGGTTTTCACAAACCAATCTTGGCCAAACCGGATTTTCAGATCAACTCAGCCCTGGATCAGTGGCAAACCTGGTGCAAAACAACGATCCGGCCTTTCGCGCGCAGTTTGACGGCCCGGTGATTCCTCCGGAGCAGCGATACTGGCGTGGGGTTGTGTTTTCACGATTTGACGGCCGGGCCTGGCACAGTGCAGACCGGATCCCGAAACTGAATCAATCCATCCAGGGCGGCGAAGCGGTGGAATACACCATTTCCCTTGAGCCCCACAACCAGCAATGGATCTTTGCCCTGGATCTGCCCGCAAAGGCCCCTTCGCGCCGGACGACCCTGAAGCGCGATTTCACGGTTGTGTCCAGGCGCAGCATCACCCGCAAGCGCAGATACCAGATGCGTTCCTATACCCGGTATAACACCGCCTCCGTGGATTACGGAGTCAAAGACGCCCTGAAGCTGCCGCAAAAGACCAATCCCCGGGCCCGGGACCTGGCTGCGGACCTGGCGGAAAATTCCACGGGATTTGGGGAAATTGTCGAAAATGCACTTTCTTTTCTCAGGGACAACAACTTTGTTTACACCCTGCAGCCCCCGCTTTTGGGACATAATCCGGTTGACGATTTCCTGTTTGAATCCCGCAAGGGCTATTGCGAGCATTATGCATCCGCCTTTGCCTTTCTGATGCGGGCCGCCGGGGTGCCGGCGCGCATTGTGGGCGGATACCTGGGCGGCCAGGTCAATCCCTGGGCGCAATACCTGATCATACGGCAGTCTGACGCCCATGTCTGGGTGGAGGTGTGGTATCCGGAAAAAGGATGGACCCGGGTGGATCCCACCCTTGAAGTGGCCCCGGAGCGCCTGGACCAGGGGGCTGAGGGCTCGCTTCAGCCCGGCGAGCTGGGAGGAAATTTTGCCCGCAAATACTTAAGACCCATTACATCGTTTATTGACCAGGTCCGGCTCGGCTGGGACGCCCTGAGCCTTCAATGGGAGGCCTGGTTTTCAGCTTATTCCAAACAGCAGCAGCAGGCCCTGCTAAAAACCCTGGGCATTGACACCCAATCCTGGAAAGGCCCTTTTTTAATGCTCCTGGCAGCCGCAGCCGGGGCAGCAGGCCTGTTTTTGCTATACGCCCGGCTCCACAAGCGGGCAGCAGGAATGAAAACAGCGCCCGAAGCCCGGTATTATGAAAAATTCTGCGCAAAAATGGCCCGGGCCGGCATTGTCCGGCCACAACACATGGGCCCCCTGGAATTTGCCGAATATGTGGCCCAAAAACGCCCGGACCTGGAAAAACCCGTGCATGACATCACCCGCCTTTATATCGCCCTTCGTTACCGGCAGACAACAGGGCAAAACACCCGCAAACAGTTTATCGCCAAAGTCCGGGCCTTTGCCCCGGCAAAAGACAAGCCTTCTGTTTGAAGTTTTGTCCGAATCCCGAAAATCCAAAACAACCGTTTGCGCGTGGGCTATGGGGTGGTGCCGCCCTGGCGTTCGCGCACTCGGGCCGGGCAGTTCTAAGGCTTGCTTCGCTGCGGCCGAAGTAATTCGGCCGCGGCCGCTCCGCTTCTCCAAGAACTGCTGGCCGGCCCAACGTGCAATGCGCCCGCCAGGGCGGCACCACCCCATAGCCCATGGACCTCCTTTTATACTTGTAAATAACCAATCCAAAACAAGGATAAAAGCCATTGGTTTTCCACGTGCCTGCACGACCTTTCGGCGACAGGCCATGCGGCAGGCCCGGGGCGGATTGCGAGTCGCATTGAGCGCGCAAGCGGTCAGCAGGGAGCAAACCGCCCCAGGCCGGCCGCATGCGAAAACCGCCACGCAACAAGGCACCGGAATTTGACTTTGCCCGGGATCAGACATAGTTTGTGGGTGTGGAAACCAGCAATCACATACTGATGATGACAAAAACCAGAAAGGAGAGGCAACAATGGCAAAGGATATTTTCCCGCTGCCCTTTGAGATCCCGGACATGCACTACGGACATGAATCCCACCTCTGCGTGGCCAGTGCCGTGGGGTTTGTGAAAAACAATACAGAAGACTACAAGAAATATGTCCGCGACCCGCAGTTTGTCTGCAAAAATTGCGGCCGTGCGGCAAACAGCGCAGAATACCTCTGCGAGCCTGAAAAACTGTAATTTTCTGTCACCCAAACTCAGCGTTTCAAATAAAAAAAACCGGCTGGCACAGCAAATGCTGCACCAGCCGATTTTATTTCTTTTTCCGCAAAAAATTCCGCAACAGAAACTAGAGTTCCTGGACTTTTTCCGTGAGTTCGGGAATGAACTCCAGGATGTCGGCTTCCACACCCACGTCTGCCACCTGAAAAATCGGGGCCTTGGGGTTTTTGTTCACGGCAATGATAAAGGGATTGCCCTTGATGCCGCCCATGTGCTGGAAGGAACCGCTGATGCCCATGGCCATGTAAACCTTGGGTTTTACGGTCTTTCCGGAAGTTCCCACCTGACGGGCTTTTTCCAGCCACTTGGCGTCCACGATGGGCCGGGAACAGGACACGTCTGCGCCCATGGCCTCGGCGAGTTCAAACACGATCTCGAGATTGTCTTCATCCTCGATGCCGCGGCCAACCGATACCAGCACATCCGACTTGGTGATATCGACTTCTCCGGCCTCTGCTTCCAGAACCTCGACAAACTTGCGTTTGGCCGAAACATCGCCGATTTCACCGGACTTGTCCACCACTTCACCGGCCTGGCCTTCGGCGGCCTGAAAAACCCCGGGCCGGACGTTGATCACAGCACCCGCGGAAATGTCGCAATCCACATGAGCGCTGACCTGGCCGGAAAATTCCTGGCGGATGAGCTTCATGGTGCTTCCCTCTACACCTTCGATATCCACCACGTCAGAGGCAAAGGCCGAATCGAGCTTGATGGAAAGCCCGGGGCCCAGGTCCATGCCGAATGTATCATGGGCCATTAAAACAATGGCGTCTGCGGGCAGGGTGTTGATCAGTGCTTTGCGCACCACTTCCGCGTTGGGATAGGAAAGCGCTTCGTTGTCCATTTTCCATACGGTTTTGTAGGCCTGGGCCGCTTTGCTGCAGGCGTCGTCAACACCGCTGCCCGTGACAATAGCGGTCACCTCGGCATTGGCATCGATTTTTTTGGCTGCTGCCAGCAGTTCCAGGGCGGTATCATCCAACGCACCGTCTGAATGCAGAATATAGGCAAAAATCTGGGCCATTACTTTATCCCTCCTTTGGACTTTAAGAGTTCAATGAGTTTGTCGATGATCTCTTCGGTGCTGCCTTCAAGCATTTCAGCGCCTTCGCCCATCTCCGGCACGAAGTAGTCGATGCGCTTGACCCTGGCTGCGCCCTCGCCCACGGAACCGGCATCCAGTCCCAGATCAGAGGCTCCCATGGTGGGAATATCCACTGAGGCCACCTTGCGAATGCCGCGGATACCCACGTAACGGGGTTCATTGATACCCGTCTGGATTGAAAGCACGCAGGGAAGTTCGATCTCGTTGACTTCCTGGTTGCCGCCCTCGATTTCCCGGCCGACCTTGAGCTTGCCGTCGCCGGGCTCAATCATGTTGACCAGGGATGCATAGGGATAATCCAGCATGGCTGCCAGCATCCCGCCCACCTGGGCATAGCCCTCATCCGCCTGGGCGCCGGTAAGAATCAGATCGTAATTGCCTTTTTCCACGGCACCCTTCAGAATCGCGGCAATGCCCCGGCCGTCTGAGCCCTCAAAGGCGTCATCGTCGAGCAGAATGCCTTTTTCCGCGCCCATGGCCATTTCCCGGCGCAGGACTTCCTCGGACTCCTCATCGCCCACGGTGATCACGGTCACGGAACCGCCGTGCTCGTCAACGAGCTGGATGGCTTCCTCCACTGCATAATTGTCCCATTCATTTACCGAGTAAACCAGATCGTCTCTTTCAATGTCGTTTCCATCGCTGTTGATCTCGATCTCGTTTTCCGCGGTATCAGGAACGCGTTTGACACACACCAAAATTTCCATATGTTCCTCCCTACCTTGTTCGTTAGACTCCGCTATTTGTTTAATCCATAAGCGGCTGCCGTCCCGGGCCCGACCTCCCGAAGGCAGCCATGACACCTGACTTTCTCCTACTGCATGTGCATGGCAACCAGTTCGCACAGATCAATGGCTTCCAGCTGGCCTTCCAGTCCGGCCACCTTGATGCCGTCTTCAATGTTGGTCAGGCAGAAGGGGCATGCCGTGACAATCACGCTTGCGCCGGCATCCCGGGCCATTCTCACCCGGCGCACGCCCATGCGCTCATCTTCTTCCGGTTCATAAAACAGCATCAGACCGCCGCCGCCGCAGCAGAAGGACCGGTCCCGGCTTCTTTCCATTTCCACCCGCCGCAGGCCGGCAATGGCATCCAGCACCGCCCTGGGTTCATCATAGATCTCGTTGTGCCGCCCCAGATAACAGGGATCATGATAGACAAAGGTCTTGCCTGCCAGATCCTCGGACAGGCTGCCGAGCTTTATTTGACCGTTTCGGATACTGCGCAGCAGAAAATGGGCAATATGCTCCACGGGCGGCAGGTCATTGCTGTTATAATCGTTTTTCATGACATTGTAGGCATGCGGGTCTGCGGTGACAATCTGCCTGGCCCCGGTATTGACAATGGCGTCAATGTTTTGATTCTTCAATTCCTGAAACAGCATTTCCTCGCCAAAGCGGCGGACCTCGTTTCCGGCATCTTTTTCCGCCTTGCCCAGCACGCCGAAATTCACACCAGCCTTGTGCAGAATCCGGGCTGTTGCCCGGGCCACGGCCTGCATGCGCTCGTCAAAAGAGGTCACGCTGTCGACAAAATACAAGGTGTCTGCAGTGGCGCCTTTTTTCTCAAGGACATTGACCTCAAACTCTTCTGCGAGTTCCTTGGTCCACTCGGCACGCTTCTTTTCCATCTTGCCGTAAGGGTTGCCCCGTTTTTCCAAAGACTGCAGGGGTTTTTGCAGGGACTGGGGCACATTGCCCTCATCGACCATGCCCCGGCGCATGTCCACGATCTTGTTGATATACTCGATGCCGATGGGACATTCCTGCTCGCAGGCGCCGCAGGTGGTACACGACCAGATTTCGTCCTCGGAATAAACCTTTCCCATGATATTGGCATCGGTTCTGATGAAATCGCCCCGCAGGGGATAATGCTCAAATGCATAATCCCGGCCCTTCAGGGATATGAAACGGGGCGAAAGCGGACGGCCCACGGCATTTGCCGGGCAGTTGTCCGAACATCGGCCGCAGTCGGCGCATGTGTAGAAATCCAGGATGTCCTTCCAGGTAAAATCCTCGTAACGCTTAACACCAAAGGATTCCAGGGAATCGAGATCATCGTCTTTGACCCCGTATTTCACCGGGCGAATATTGCCGCGCTCCAGACGCATGAAGTAAACATTGAAAATCGATGTGAGCACGTGGAAATGCTTGCCCAGGGGCAAAAAGCACAGGAAGGTGAAAAACACGATGTCATGGATGTAATAGGAAATCACATGGGCGCCCTGAAGGGTTTGCTGGGAGGCGTTGAGCAGCATGTTTTTAAACAGCCACCCCAGCGTCACCGGGGCCAGGAAATCCGGATCAACGCCGGCCTGGACCTGGGCGGCCACCTCAGCGGCTTCAAACAGGCTCTCGGTAACCATCAGGGTGGCAATAAAGCCCAGCACCAAAAGCGCCTCCCAGGTATGATCCTCACCATAGGATTCAGGATAGGCATAGCGTTCGGGCTTGAAATACACCCGCCGGACAAATGCGGCCACCACTGCGATAAACACGGCCGTGGCCGCGTAATCCTTGAGCAGATAGTAAATATCACCCACCCAGGTATTGAGCCCGGGAAACACGAAATCCGCGGATATTCCCTTGATCACCAGTTCCGTGGATCGAACCGAGAGAATGAGAAATCCGAAAAAAATCACGATATGAATCACGCCCGCTGTCATGTAACGGGGATGCTTCCACTGGGCGAGCCAGATTTTGAGCACATTGAGAATCCGGTCTTTGGGCCGGTCAAATCGAAAGTCCGGCTTTGCCTTGACAATGGGCGCCAGGCGCTTGGCAACAATATAGGCAAACAGGGCAACCGCTACAATGGGAATCAGCACGGAGAAAATCACCGTGGGAATCCCGAAAAATGTATAGGCTGCTGGTGAAATCAGCACATGTTCCATGATTTGCCGCTTGCTCCTTTCATCTTATGATTTCGAGCATTTGCTTATTATTATCGCAGCAGCAGGATGTCTGCTCCATAAGCCATTTGATATATTATAGATGAGCCTTCAGCAATAATTAATTAATGGTTTGGAGTCAAGAAAAATTTCCCTGCGTCAAAAGCAGGGAGGCTTGTCGCCTCAAAACCCCCCTGCTTTTGTGCCTGCATTTCTAAACAAAATGATTTTGGTATGACCGTTTCCGGGCCCTACCCGTTAAAGGAGGCTTCATCAATCTCCACCGCAGCGCCGTCAGTGGCCAGAATGGCCTGGATTTTGCCCAGGGTGGCGGGCAGCACCGTGTTGCAGAAAAACTGGGCGCTTTTGATCTGGCCCTCGTAGAAGGCCACATCTTTTTTCTTGGCCTTTTCCAGGGCTTTTTCCGCAATGGAGGCCCGCCACAGCAGCATCCATGCCATGCACACATCCCCGCACACATCCATGAACGGATAGGAATAGGCAAATGCATCCAGGATTTTCTCGGACATGGCGCTTTTGCCCAGATGCATGGCTGCCTCGCCCAGCTTGTTCAATGCCTGTTCCAGGGTTTCGGCATGGGGCTGGACTTTTTCCTGACCCTTGGCAGTGTTGATGGTGGCGGTAATTTCGCCCATGAGATCCATGACCAGCTTGCCCTTTTTCATGCCGAGCTTGCGGCCCATCAGGTCCATGGCCTGGATTCCGTTGGTGCCCTCATAGATCATGGTGATCCGGCAGTCGCGCACCAGCTGTTCCTGAGGATATTCCTTTGTATAGCCATAGCCGCCGTATACCTGCATGCCAAGATTGCACACGTCATAGGCCCGGTCGGTGACATAGCCCTTGGCAATGGGAATCAGAAGATCCACCAGACCCTTGTATTTTTCCTTTTCCTCCTCACTGTCAACCACGTCGGCCATGTCCTCGCACCAGCCCACGTAATAAAGCAGGCTGCGCATGCCTTCAACATAGGATTTCATGGTCATGAGCATGCGCCGCACATCCGGGTGCTGGATGATGGGGACCGCAGGGGCATCTTTTTCCAGCATCTGGGTGAGATGACGGCCCTGGATGCGTTCCTTGGCGTAATTCACAGAGTTGATATAAGAGGCTGTGGAGCAGGCAAAACCCTGCATGCCCACCAGGAGACGCGCTTCATTCATCATCAGAAACATGGCACGCATGCCCTTGTTTTCCTCGCCCAGCAGTTCGCCCACGCATTCGCCCTTATCCCCCAGGCTCAGAGTACAGGTGGCGTTTCCGTGAATGCCCATTTTCTCTTCGATGCCCACGCAATTGACATCGTTGAACTGATCCAGGCTGCCGTCTTCCTTGACCCGGTACTTGGGCACCAGAAACAGGGAAATTCCCTTGGTTCCGGCAGGGGCGCCCTCAATGCGGGCAAGCACGGGATGGACAATGTTTTCAGCCAGATCATGCTCCCCGCTGGAGATAAAAATTTTCTGGCCTTCGATCTTGTAGGTGCCGTCGCCCTGGGGAATGGCCTTGGTTTCCAGGCGGCCCACGTCGGATCCGGCCACCGGCTCGGTCAACAGCATGGTACCGGTCCATTTACCGGTATACATGTTTTTGAGAAAAAGGTTTTTCTGGCGATCCGTTCCAAAGGTTTCCACCAGGCGGCCGGCGCCGTGGGTGAGACCGGCATACATCATAAAGGAGTAGTTGGCGCCGTTGAAATACTCGGCCGCGGCCATGGAAACGCTTCTGGGCATGCCCTGGCCGCCCCAGTCGGGATCTTCGGTCATGGCCACCCATTCGCCTTCCTTGAGCAGTTCAAAGGGGCGCTTGAAAATCTCAGGAGTGGTCACCTTGCCTTTTTCAAACACACATCCCTTTTCATCGCCTTCCTGGCGTGTGGGCAGGATTTCCTTTACAGCAAGATTGCGGGCCTCGTTGATCACCAGATCAACGGTTTTTTTGTTGAACTCCGCATATTTGTCCTTCTTGCTCAGTTCCCCGACGTTTAATTGCTCATGCAGGACAAAATCCATGTCCCGGCGATCCGAAATTTGTTGTGCCATCTGTTTTCTCCCTTTTGTTAACGTATTGATTTGTATTTGCCGGCAAACCGGCAATGCCATTTTCCCTGCACATGATCTGCAACATCGGCGGGTTCGGTTTTATCCCTTTTCGGATTTGCCCCGGGTGCCGAGGCCGTCAAAATAGAAATCCACCAGGGGGTCGGCCATTTTCACCATGTCCTTGTCCCCGCCGGTGACCACCCAGGTATTTATCACCTCGTTGACCGCCCCGAGGATAAAACGCTTTGCCAGGCCCAGGGGCAGCTGCTTTCTGATGGTGCCTTCAGCCTGGCCGAGACGGATAATCTCGGTTAAAATATCCATATACATCCGTGTGACCTCGGTGATGTATTCATCCTTGACATATCTGGCCAGCAAGGCTTCGCGCTGAAAGACCACGGCCATGTTCCGGTCCCGCTGAAACTCGCTTAAATGCAACCGGATCAGACTTCTCAGCTTTTCTTCGGCACTGTCGGCTTCATCCACCACCTGGCGGAATCGATCAAACACCTGGCGGCTGCGGTAGCTGAAAAAATTTGACAGAATATCGGCCTTGTTTTTGAAATACAGGTATATGGTCCCGTCGGCCACGCCGGCTTCCCTGGCCACCTGGGATATGGTGGCCTGATGAAAGCCCTGTTCGGCAAACACCTTTATTGCTGCATCCAGAATAAGATGGTATTTGGAGTTGATGGCCCCGGTTCTTGCTTGTTCCCTGTCCATGTCCGCCTTTGTTTTGACCCAAAAAATTGAATGAACCCTCATTCACTGAATGAAGCTTCATTCATTACCAAAACAAAAACAAACCTGTCAAGGGAAAATCTTTTGCGGAAATTACGATTCCAGGTCAGACAGACAAAAAATCAGGACGGTTATTCCTTGATGGCACCGTAAAAAGCTTTTTACTGCGTCCGCTGTTATTGAAGGAAGAAAGTCCTGCGGTCGGCGTCAGCTTTTTCGCTCCTGATCGTTTTTGCGGATTCATCAAATGCCTTTGCTTAAAATTTACAAATTCACCCTGTCTTCCTCAAACAGTTTGAAATTTTCACGCAAAAACGCTCAATGTCGCTTCAAAAGCAGACCCCGCCCTTGGACTTCCTTAGAAGTGTTTCCCCCGGCCGCGGCCCGTGACCGAGCTATAACAGTAACTTTTTCTGACGTTACTTAGATGTGTTGCCTTGTATCCCCTTGGTGTGAAACTTTGCACACAGTCGGCCATGATGCCGGCCCGGGGGTGGTTTGCGAGTCGCATTGAGCGCGCAAGCGGTCAGCAGGGAGCAAACCGCCACCGGGTCGGCATCATGCGAA
>Ga0182239_1000644_pt1 | contig 12419 bp, 9 predicted proteins | sample hydfrate6_PW_210_FD_132456 | JGI IMG/M metagenome (GOLD analysis project Ga0182239, IMG submission 132456) | Subsurface microbial communities from deep shales in Texas, USA - hydraulic fracturing test 6_PW_210 | ecosystem: Environmental > Aquatic > Deep subsurface > Shale gas/oil reservoir >...
CTTCAGTACCACTACCGCAACGATATCGTGCCCCGCGTAGTCACGGCTGATCTCAGCCCCAAGCCGCGCCACTTCGGTGGCAATATGCTCTTTGGAATAGAGTAGTTCCATGATAGTTGTATACTTTTGACATGAGAAAACAAGATGGATGTAAAATGGTGAAAATACTCTGCAACTCTATAGCAATCAGGGGTACTTTTGTCAATTTATCTGCGGATGAGTTGGCCTTTCTGTCGGTAGTGCGGTCTCATTGGTAGATTGTGTTCAGGCAAGGGATAAAAAAAGGAGAGATGAAATGAAAATTCATTTGAAACGCCGGAATTGTTCTAATGCGGGTCTTTATGTGGGGGTGTGGGCAGTTGTGCTGTGCATTATATCGGTATTTCCCCTTTCAGCTCAAGCAGGACCGACCTTGCAGGTGGATGATACAAGATATTCTGCCGGCGAAGTATATGCCGGCGAAGTGGTGGAGCATCGTTTCAGTATCTCCAATGTGGGGGACGAATCTCTTGAGGTGCAACGTGTGCGTAGTTCCTGAGGATGTACTGCCGCACTGGTCAGTGCGGAAACCCTCCAGCCCGGAGAAGATACAGAATTACTGGTCCGCTTCAATACCAGGGGCATGCGCGGAAAAGTGCAGCGCAGAATTGTAGTTTATTCCAACGATATGGAGCACAACGCCGTAGCTTTGAGTATTGTAGCGCACATACAGCCGGAGTTGCAGGTGGAGCCTGCGCGTTTCGAGATTGTGCCTCCTTCTGAGGGGGGAGAGCAGCACGTGGAGCTTGAGGTAGTGAACCTCTCGGATCGCGAGCTCGAGCAGCTTTCTGTACGTACAACCGTTGAGATTTTGGAACCCGGGAAGTCTGTACCACATACTCTTGCGCCCGGAGAGCGGCTCAGCCTGAGTTACAGGATTAAACATCCATCACATGGAGATGAAGAGATATCTCTCCGCAGTGGCTATATTATCGTAGAAGCGCACGGGTACGGACGCATCCTGGAGAGGATTCCGGTGTTGCTCCAGAGCCCTCCCGAAAAAGATTAGCATATGTTATTCGTGTGTTTGACATAAAAAAGTGATTCTGTTTATATGCTTAGCCTCCCAATTATTTGACGTGAAATTTTTTCAGGCGTAACAACATGCGGTGAATTCAAGAGCATGTAGGTGTTGCTTTAATTTGTAAAACAAGCCGGAACGGCCTGCATGCCATTTTGGTATTTTTTCTTGAGTGGGATATATTTAGGCATGGAAAGTCTTTTGGTTATTTGTCCGCATGGGTTTCATCGTGCTCTCTTTTATTTTAAATTTTTTTATGCGAAGGTTGTCCTGGACAAGATAACGACGGCGACAGTATATGCATCACCATACAATGTACATCAATTCGACAGGAGAACTAATCTATGGAATGGCGTGATCAGCTGAAATCGTTTGTAAATAGCATTGAACGTTTGGAGGAGTATGTAAATCTTACTGATGGAGAGCGAGAAATTCTCGAAAGCAACAAAACGGTGTGGGGTACTACTCCTTACTTTGCTTCCCTCATGGATCCCGATGATCCCGAGTGCCCGATTCGCAAGCAGGTGATTCCCTCCAAGCTTGAGATGCAAAACAAGTTCGGCATGGAAAACTACCTTGTGTGGAAAGAGAACCGCGCCACCGGGGAGGTTCGACCCGACAGTATTGCGCGCCAGTACAAGGATCGCGTGGCTTTTACCGTTACCCAGGGGTGCGGTATTTACTGCCGCCATTGCTTCCGTAAAGAGCTGGTGGTGGATCGTAGTATGAAACTCGACTTCAACGTCGATGACGGCCTGAAGTGGATTTCGGAACATTCGGAGGTGCGCGATATCCTTATCACCGGCGGCGATCCGTTTCTCCTCGAAGATGATAAGATTGAGTACCTGATCCGCAAACTGCGCGAAATGCCGCATATCGAGATGATCCGCTTCGGCTCCCGCACCCCTATTGTGCTGCCCCAGCGTATCGATGAAGGGCTGAAGAAGGTTCTGGGTGGTTACCACAAGGTGCCGATCTGGCTTAATACCCAGTGCAACCATCCCAAGGAGATCACCGAAGAGACCGCCAGAGCGGTGTACGATCTGATGCAGTGTGGAGTTAATGTGGGCAACCAGGCGGTGCTCCTGAAAGGGATCAACGACAATGTGCCGGTATTCCGCGAACTGCACCAGAAATTGCTCCGCATCCGGATTCGCCCCTACTATGTATTCTACTGCGAACCGGCTCCGGGGATTGACCATTTCCGCACTCCGATTGAGAAGGGTGCTGAATTGATTCGCGATGCCATACGCGGGCATACCACCGGTTTAGCTCAGCCCATGTACGTCCTTGCCACCAATATCGGCAAAATTCCCCTGATGCCCGATTATTATATTGTCGAACGCGGCGAAGAGGAGTATACCCTGCGCAATCACAGGGGCGAGACCACGAAGATTCCGGTAATTCCGGAATAGTGGCTTAGAAAATAATCGCCCGGCCTGAAGGAAATTGAGTGCTTTACTCCATGGAATAACGGCAGCTTCAGCGGGTGAGGAAACACGCAAGTCCGTGTTATGTGCCTTCCGCTACAAGCACGTAACACGGACTTTTTTTACTGCCCTTGAGAATCATTTCGTGTGATCAACTTGCGCAATATCGGCACCTAACCTTAGTGGAAGAATGCATTTTATGGAAAGGGCTACACGTAATACGGATTTTAATGATACAGAAAAGGGATTGCTATGCCTGGGATGGCGCGAATGGATGAGCCTGCCCGAACTCGGGATCGAGCGCATTAAGGCGAAAGTTGATACCGGGGCGCGAACCTCGGCGCTGCACGCGTTTTTTATTGAACCCTTTACTTCTGATGCCGGGGTGGTGATGGTGCGCTTCGGCATTCACCCGCGCCAGCGGGATACAAATGCCGAGGTTATATGTGTTCTGCCGGTAAAGGATGAGCGTCCGGTTACCGATTCCGGCGGACATCGTGAAATGCGCTATGTCGTTGAAACCGAATTATGTCTGGGGGAGAGAACATGGCGTGCGGAGATGACCCTTACCAATCGGGATAACATGAAATTCCGCATGTTGCTCGGCCGTACGGCGATGCGCGGAATCGCAGTGGTGCCGCAGCGCTCATATCTGCAGGGGAAAAATCGCGCTCAGGCGCAGAAATTCTATCTGCGTTAAGTGATGTTAACTACAAGGGATGTTGAAACTCTAAATCCGGAAGGGGTATTCCCATGAAAATAGGAATTTTGTCACGCAACCCAAGTCTGTATTCGACCCGGCGTTTGTTGGAAGCAGGCGAGGAACTCGGGCATGAAATGCATGTAATCGATCCGCTGCGCTGCTACATGACCATCGCAACCCAGCGCCCTACGATACATTATCGCGGGCGAGAACTCGAAGGCTTTGACGCCATCATTCCGCGTATCGGGGCATCCATAACCTTTTACGGTACTGCAGTTGCGCGCCAGTTTGAGATGATGGGGGTTTACAGCATTAACGAATCTGTTGCTATCAGCCGCTCACGCGATAAACTTCGTAGTTTGCAATTGCTCGCACGCAAGGGGATAGGTCTGCCGGTTACCGGCTTTGCCCACTCCACCCAACACACTAAGGATCTTATCGAACTTGTCGGAGGCGCACCTCTGGTGGTGAAGCTCCTTGAGGGAACCCAGGGGATCGGGGTAGTGCTCGCAGAAACCGGACAGGCGGCGGAGAGTGTTATCGAGGCATTCCGTGGCTTGAAAGAGCAGATCCTGGTGCAGGAGTTTATCCGCGAGGCCAAAGGTGCGGATCTGCGCTGCTTTGTTATCGGAGATAAGGTCGTGGCCGCGATGAAGCGTCAGGGTAAAGAGGGGGAGTTTCGCTCCAACCTCCATCGTGGCGGGAGTGCGAGTCTGGTAAAGTTGACCCCGGAAGAGCGCTCAACTGCAGTACGCGCCGCCAAGATTATGGGCCTTAATGTTGCCGGGGTTGATCTGCTGCGCTCCAACCATGGCCCCGTAGTAATGGAGGTCAATTCATCGCCCGGGCTTGAGGGTATTGAAAACGCGACCCAGAAGGATCTGGCGAGTTCCATTATCAACTATGTGAACCGGCAGGCCCGCCCCGGCAGAACCAGAACACGGGGGAAGGGATAGATGCGGAAAAACAAACCTTTTGAGTTTGGCGGTGTAGGCGTTAATCCCGGTGAAAGGGCCAGCGTGGATCTGGATATTGCGCGCCTCTATACCCACAACGATATGACTCTGCCGGTTCAGATTGTTAACGGGCGCCGTGCAGGTCCGGTAATGTTTGTGTGTGCTGCCGTACATGGAGACGAGATCAACGGAGTGGAAATTATCCGCCGCCTGCTGGCGCATAAGAATCTCTATGAAATGCGCGGGACGCTGCTGGCGATACCCATTATGAATCCGTATGGATTTATCCACCGTTCGCGTTATCTGCCGGATCGACGCGATCTCAATCGCGCGTTTCCCGGCTCCCTGAAAGGCTCTCTGGCCGGACGCCTGGCCTACCATTTCATGCAGGATGTGGCGAGCAGGTGCGATTTTGGGATCGATCTACATACCGGATCCAATTATCGCACCAACCTGGCCCAGGTGCGCGCTAACCTGGAGCATGAACACACACGGGAATTGGCCATGGCCTTTGGTGCTCCTCTCATTATTGATTCCCCCCTGCGCGAAGGTTCTCTGCGCGAAGCAGTCTCCTCGCTGGGGAAGCCTGTGCTGGTGTTTGAAGGTGGCGAGTCGCTGTACTTTAATGAATCTGCCATCCGTACCGGCTTGCGAGGCTTGCGTCGCCTGATGCGTCATGCCGGCATGCTGCCTCCACGGCGGCAGAGTGCGCGCTTTGAGCCCATTGTCGCGCACAAGAGCAGTTGGGTGCGTGCTCCCATGAGCGGAATATTTACCAGCAGCGTTGGTTTGGGGGCTATTGTGGAAAAAGGCGACAGCATGGGAACCATGAGTGCGCCACTAGGAGAGGAGTCAGCCCAGGTGCTTACCCCCTTCAGCGGTGTTGTAATCGGGCGTCTCAACCTCCCGCTGGCATACGAAGGTGATGCGCTGCTCCATCTGGCACAAATCTCTAAAGAGGGTGAAGCAGAAGAAACCATAGATGAATACACTTCATATCTGCGCGATGACGAAGTGGAGATAGATGTGTTGGGACGTTAGAGAAGTTATTGATCCTGTAAAAATGATGCTTTCGCAGAAAGTATTGATTTGGATGGCTAAGCAAAAAGCGCCAAATGCAAGGCGCGTGATTGTCGAGCAATGAGGCGTACTTACGTACGTCGAAGCAGCGAGGCAATTGCAGCAACGCCGCAGTTGGTGAGTTTTTGCGACGCCATCAAAAATAAAGCGAGGGAAGAAATGTATACCATGATCAGGCGTTGGAAGTTACAGGCACTGATACTTGCTCTCTGCACTATGTTGATGTTGGCTGCAGCCGGCGTTAAGGCAGAAGAACAGGGCGCATCGGATGCTGCGCCCAAATCTGTCTCGGAAAACAATCCTGTATTTCCCGGAGCCGCAGAGGTGGTTCCGCGAAGTATCAAAGTACGCCAGGATATGTCTGCGGCACAGGAAACCCTTAAAAACCTGAGAGACCTCAGCGCCTGGGAGAATATCCTTAAAGAGCGCAAAAGCAAACAGCAGGAACTCAGTGCCAAAATTAAGGACATGGGTGATTTGCAGGATCAGAGTTTTGAGCGTCTGTTGCGCATCGTCACTTTACTGCAAACGCATAAAAAGAATCTTCAGGGTGATATTGAGCGCATTTCAATCCAGACCTCCAAGCTGGAGAGTATGCGTAAACGTTGGCGCGAACGCTATGATTACTGGGTAAAATGGCGTGAGGAACTCAAGAAGCAGGAGGCGGAATTTCCTGCTGAGGAGTTCACCTCGGTTCTTAAGGAAAATGAGCTTCTGCGTGAGAATATTATCTCTTTGAGTAGTGATTACATCCGTTTGCAGAAGCAGTTCACCGACCTGCTCGAAGCTAATAACATCTACGAACAGCAGGTGGAGACGGAACTGCAGAATCTGCGCTCCACTACATTTAATAAAACTGCACCATCCTTTATTAATCCGGTATTTTATACCCAGTTCAACGCAGACCTTGCAGACAGGGCCGCTGCAGAAATAGCCCGGGTTGACTGGTTGGTTGCCCGGGAAATTGCAGCCGGGTGGTGGATTGTGCTGCTGCAGCTGATAGTTGTTCTGGTCGTGGTATCCACTATCAGGCACTATGCCAAAACCCACTATGAAGATAAACAGTGGGGCTTCCTTATGGCGCACCCTTGGGCAGGTGGGATCTTCATTGTCATGGTCAGTCTCGGCTCACTGTATCAGACTCCGAGTCTGATGTTGCGGTTTTATCTGTCCCTGTTGCTGGTTTTAAGCGCCTGTGTTCTGGTAACAGGGATTGTGGTAAAAAGACGCCATCGCAATCTGATATGGCTGCTGGGCGTGGCATATCTAGCGACTCTGTTTATGCAGGTTATCAATCTTCCATTGCCTGTGATGCGCTTATTTATTGCCGCGCTTGCCGTGGTACTTCTTGCGCTTCTGCTCCCTTACTGCGTTATGGGGCGGAAGGATAACGAACCGTGGGGCATCATTGCCGCTATGCGTCTCGGTATCGGCATCTCTCTGATTGCGCTTATTGCCCAGGTTGGCGGCTACAGTAACCTCGCCGCGCGTCTGGTGGATGCCAGTTCCAAGACTGTGTTTCTCGCTCTGATGGTCACTATGGTGATTAAACTCGCCCAGGGCGGGGTTAACTTCGCGGTCAATCATCGCAAATTGCAGCGTATGTATTTTTTCCGCACCTTCGGTGCTGCGTTTAAAAATCAGGTAAATGCGATTATAAAAATAGTCCTGATTGTTACCGCTATCCTCGCGCTGGGGAAGATCTGGAGCGGCAGCAGCAGCATAGCTGTTATATGGGACAGGGTTACCTCCTTCGGCATTGAGATCGGTTGGCTTCAGCTCAATATTGCAACCCTGATCAATGTCGGTGTTGTGATGTACTGTGCGGTTGTGCTCTCATGGTTTATATGCTCCATGTTTGATGCTGGAAAGTTCGGGCCACGCTATATCGATTCCGGGGTGCGTGATTCGATTAAAACCCTGATTCACTATTTCATCATCTTTTGCGGGGTTGTCTTTGCCTTCAGTGCTGCGGGCATAGGGCTGCAGAACTTTGCGGTTATTGCCGGTGCTTTAAGTATTGGTATCGGTTTCGGTCTGCAGAATATCGTTAATAATTTTATCAGCGGCATTATTCTGTTGTTTGAGCGTCCTATCCGCAAGGGGGATACCATTATCCTGGATGGGGAATGGGCGATAGTGCGCAATATCGGTCTGCGTTCCACCGTGGTGGAGACCTTCAACAAGGCCGAGCTTATTGTACCCAACAGCGATCTTATTTCACAGAAGGTCACCAACCTGACTCATTCTAATGCCCAGTTTCGCGTGGTGATGGATGTAGGGACAGCATATGGCTCGGATATAGAGCAGGTCCTGAAGATCCTCGAAGATGAGGCGGCCAAACATCCGCATGCGGCGAAAAGTCCGGCTCCGTCGGCGTTGTTTGTCGGTTTCGGCAATAGCTCACTCGACTTCAAGCTGCGTATCTGGCTTAACAATCTCGAATACTGTCTCTCCATCATAAGCGAAGTTGGGATTATGGTGTACAAGCGCTTTGCAGAAGATGGGGTGGAGATTCCGTTCCCACAGCAGGATCTGCATGTGCGTTCCATGGATGAAAAGGTGATTGAATCCTGGCGTGGTAAGGTTGAGGTGCATGACAGCGATACTGGCGAGGCCCACGTGATCAGTGAGTAAAGTAATACCGCTCATTTTACGTTGAGAAAACAAAAGCCCCTCCAGCGCACAGATTCATGTGCTGGAGGGGCTTTTTTTAGAAGCAGAAAATCCAGGTTTGCGTTAAATTCGATTTATCTGCAGTTCAGGCAGCGCCTGCACGCTGTTGCGCAGTTTTTCTTCATTGGAGATTATGGAGATAGCCTCGGGGCTCTGAGTATTGCTCAGATACGTATGCGCCACCCGGATCAGATCCTCACGTGTGACCTTGAGGAGGTTTTCGCGGAACTGTTGGCGCATGGGGTATGTCAGCCCCTGTAGTTGGCTCGCAAATTCCGTAGCAGCACGCCCTGAAGGAGCCTTGGGCCGATCGTGGCTGCTGAATACGGACAATACCGCTTCCTTGATCTCCTGCGCCCCGAAGGTTCCGCCTTCAACCCACTGCAGTGCCCGGGTAAACACATCCAGGGTGCGCTCCAGGTGGGGGTCGCGATAGGAGAGCATGCAGAAAATCCCCCCGTCGCTGCTGTTTGATGCCATCCCTCCATATGCTCCCCCTTTTTCGCGGATCTCCCGATGGAGAAAGTTGGCGCGCAGTAAGGTAGCGAGGACATTCAGGGCTGCGGCATCTTTATGGGAGTAGGGGATGGTGCGGAAGCACCTTGTTACATAAGAAACCGGTATAGAGGTAGCCCAACCAAGTTGTGCGGCCTGCGGGGTTAACCCCTCCAGCGGGGCGTTGCCCCCAACCTTGTCTGCCGGCAGCGCCTGTATGAGAGATTTAAGTGCGCTGGACGCATTATCCAGTTGTCCCTCTTCAGCTGCAATTGCAGCGCGCATGTTGCTGCGCTCAAACAGTTGTTGTTGCAGACGCGTCAGCATTTCAGCCGTATGGGTGAGATCCTCCTGCGCGAGCGCTGCCAGTTGCTTGATATGCTGGAGTTGGGCCAGTCCACCCCAGAGCTCGCGGCGTTGCGCTGCCGGGGTCAGGTATGCCGCTCCGGCCTGCGCGGCAAAACTGTGCCCCGAAGCGGGAATAGAATTTTCCATCGAGCTTTTGATCTGCCCGATCACCGTGGCCAGGCGCTCGGTATCGCTGAACTCCGCTTTTGTGCACAGCTCAGCCATAATATCGCACAGCGGCGCGGCATTTCTATCCAGCGCCTTCCCCTTCAGGCGTACCCAGACGTGGGCGCGCTCCAGGGTGTGGATATCATTCATTACACTTGCAGAGCACGAAATTCCCCCGGTTTTCGCTTCCATGCGCTGCGCCATCTCTACATAATCATATCTATCCGTTCCCACCTGGGTAAGCATGCTGCAGAACAGAGGCACATAGGGGATCAGTTCGTCCTCGATATGCGCGCACGGGAAATAGACATTCATATAGCTCAGACCATTGGTTGGCTGAGCAAAGCGCTGTACCTCCAACCCGGCGATATTACAGCTTTTTGCCTCTACACGGGGCTCCACCGGATCAATGTCCTCCATCTCCAGATCAGGCAGGCACGAGAGGTCTTCAACCTGTTCCTGGTTCTGTTGCAATTGCTGCGCCTGCTCAACCAGAGCCTGCTTTTGTGCGGATGTAAGCGAGGTTTTAATTTCCTCCAGGCGTTCACGTTCCTGCTCTTGTTCATGTGCGCCCTGTTTCTGGTCCGGGCGTAGACACAGGGTTACCCGATGCCGGTTGTCGAGAAGCCATGTCTGGATCAAGCCTTCAAAAAATCTCCCCTTGGCGACATCGGCCCGCAGACGCTCAAAGTGAGTGTCGAACTTCAGTGCCGATGTAGGATCGTCGCAGTGGAGCCAGGGGCCTAGAATGCGCAGCAACAGGGTAATAGGGTAGGGATATGAGCCCCCGGTGACTTCACGATTTGCGAGTTCCATGCGGTGGATAGCTGCATCGATCCGACCCTGACTGAAGCCGGTTGCGGCAATGGATTGCAGATTTTCGAGGATGCATGCTTCAATCGCTTTCGCCTGATCCGGTTCGGTGCCCTGGAGACCGACGGCAAAAGAGGTAGTACGGTAATCATCGTGGTAGCCACACCCTGGGGTGAGGTTTTTACCGAGACCGGAATCGAGCAGCGCCTTGTATAATGGTGCTCCAGGGTTCCCCAACAACAGCTGCGACAGCAAAGTCATACACAGACGGGTATAGCTGTCGGAGATGTCGTTGGTGAGCCACGCCATGTGGAGCATGGTTTTGGCGCTGAGATCTTCACCCGGATCGAGAGGGAAGGTTTCCTCCGAAAATACGGGTTGATCGCGGTGTGGTTCCGGCGGTACTTCGCTTTTTATCTCGATGGCATCAAAGTGCTGCAGCACCTGAGAGTCGATGCGCTCCAGATGTTCCGCCACAGGGAAGTTACCATAGGTGAAAAAACACGCATTACTTGGATGGTAGTAGCGTGCATGAAATGCTTTCAGATCCTCACAGGTGAGATCCGGAATATCCTGCGGCTCACCACCTGAATTGTGATGATAGCAGGTGGTAGGGTAGAGGTGTCTGGTAGTGCGCCGCTCCAGCAGACTGGAGGGGTCTGCCATGGCGCCTTTCATTTCGTTGTATACCACCCCTTTGAACTCCAGGGCGCTGTCCGGGTTGTCCATCTCGCTGAATTCGAGACGATGCCCTTCCTGGGCAAAATCCTGCTCTCGTATAAGGGGAAAGAACGCCGCGTCGAGATAGATGCTCAAAAGGTTGGAGAAATCCTTGTGATTCTGGCTCGAAAAGGGATAGCAGGTCCAGTCACTTGAGGTAAACGCATTCATGAAACTGTTAAGACTGCGCTTCAGCATACTGAAAAACGGATCGCGTACCGGGTAGTTTCTGGAGCCGCACAGCACGGTATGCTCCAGAATATGCGCGATGCCGCTCGAATCTTCCGGTGGGGTTTTGAACGCCACAGCAAACATGTTGTTGCTGTCGTCACAAGCGAGATGGACAAAGCGTGCGCCGGTACGGGCATGTTCAAATTGCAACAAATTTGCGTTGATTTCTTCGAGGATGCAGGTCTGAACCAGAGTGAATCCTGTGGGGATGGTGATTTTTTCAGGCATATGCATGAAATCCTGTGATTGCGTTTGAGGTTGGTAGAACAGAGATGAACGAGCAAAATACACGAATGAGTTTTGTTTTTCTACCACTGAGATTCTCTTCTCTGTTATCTTTCTTCCAATCGCGTTATAGTGCGGCACATTGTGGACGAAGATTCGCTCTATCTGCATGGAAGAAGGCGTTTCGGTATAAGATTTATTCGACAATAGTCGCTGATTTTGTTTCAGGAGGGACGACATGCATATTGAAAATCAGACTGTAATGCAAAAGAAACCGGCACCTGGCCTCGTAGCTGGACCTGGATCTGTGCTTCATGCGCTCCTGCTTCTGTGTTTTCTGGGACTGGCGCTGCCCGGGGTGGTTCTGGCTTTCGGCGAATCCGGTTGTGGTGCGGGTGAATGCCGCGACTGCCATTCGCTCAGTGCCGAGGAAGCCATGAAACTTCTCCCTCCCGGAGCAGATAAAATAAACACCGTTGAATTCTCTGAGGTTGGAGGGTTGTGGCGCGTTGAAGGGGAAGCCCGGGGGAAAACATTCAACGTATATATTGATTTTTCCAAACAGTACATGATCGCCGGAAACATCATCCGTATCAAAGATGGGGCGGATGTGAGCCATAAGGTGAATGTGAGCGAAATTCCGGAAGCGGGGGGGATAATCCTGGGAAACCCGGAGGCGCCGGTGCGTCTGCACGTCTTCAGCGATGTGCGCTGTCCCCACTGCAAAACCCTGCACCAGAACCTCGAAGCCCTGGTGGAGCGTAATTCTAAGGTTCAGGTGGTGGTGCATCTGCTTCCGGTGATGATGGATAAAGAACTCGCGGCGGCGCTGGGTTGCAGCAATTCAGCGGATATGCTCCGTGCTGCATTTGATTCGCAGGGCGAAGGTCGTGCGTTGGATAAGTTGGAGCCCTGTGCGCATGCGGACGTGGAAGAGGTAATCAATTTTGCGCGCAAATGGCAATTGAACTCTACTCCAAGCATGATTCTGCCCGACGGGCAGGTGGTGCGCGGCTCGCACCCGCTAAAGAAATTAGAGCAGATGTTGAAACCTTTTCTGGATTGATGCTGTGGGAGGATTTGTTGTATCTGCGGACTTGATTTTCCCCCTTTAATCTGCTAGATAACCATCTTTCGATTTTAAACCAGTCTATAAAAACAGTACGGAGAGCGTAAAACCTATGGGATTGATGAGCGGTAAGCGTGGCATAGTTTTCGGCGTAGCAAATGAGATGAGCATCGCCTGGGGGATTGCCCAGCAGTTGAAAGAACAGGGCGCCGAGATGGCGTTTACCTACTTGAACGGTTCACTGGAAAAGCGGGTGCGGCCATTGGCGGAAAAGCTTGGATCAACGGTTATCCTCCCGTGTGATGTAAGCAGGGAAGAGGATATCGAAGCAGTATTCGAAGAGCTGCGCAAGGAGTGGGGCAGCATCGATTTTGTCGTACATGCGGTTGCATTTGCCGATCGTGAAGATTTGAAGCGCCCTTTCAGCCAGACCAGCCGTGATGGC
>Ga0182239_1000645_pt1 | contig 12419 bp, 12 predicted proteins | sample hydfrate6_PW_210_FD_132456 | JGI IMG/M metagenome (GOLD analysis project Ga0182239, IMG submission 132456) | Subsurface microbial communities from deep shales in Texas, USA - hydraulic fracturing test 6_PW_210 | ecosystem: Environmental > Aquatic > Deep subsurface > Shale gas/oil reservoir >...
CATCAGATCCATGCTGGTGACCATGGGCGAGGCCGGCATGGCACTCTGGATGCCCGAAAGCGGGCTTCAGCGGATCGAGGCCTCGGCCCGGGAGGTGTACGACGTGACCGGCGCCGGTGATACGGTCATGGCGGCCCTGGCAATGGCGCTGGCAAGCGGTGCGGACATGACTGCCGCGGCACTGATCGCCAATGCCGCCGCCGGCATTGTCGTGGGCAAGGCCGGAACCGCGGTGGCCGAGCCTGCCGAACTAATCGATGCGCTCTGCCCGCAAGCTCATGACAAGATCCTGGACGAGGCGACACTGGAGCAGCGCCTGCGCCTGTGGCGCATTCAGCAGAAAAAAATCGTATTCACCAACGGCTGCTTTGACCTGCTGCACGCCGGGCACCTGCACATTTTGAACCAGGCTGCCGCACTGGGGGATGTTTTGCTGGTGGGGATCAATACGGACGCATCCATCCGGCGGCTCAACAAGGGAACGGACCGCCCCCTGATCCCGGAACAGGAAAGAGCAGCCATTGTGGCAGCACTTGACCGCGTGAATGCGGTGGTCCTGTTTGACCAGGACACGCCCGTGGAACTGATCAAAACCGTCCGGCCTGATGTGCTGGTAAAGGGTGCGGACTACACCGTGGATCAGGTGGTGGGCAGGGAAGTGGTTGAGGCTTACGGCGGCTGTGTACAGCTGGTGGATCTGCTGCCCGACCGGTCCACCACCTCGCTGGTGGAAAGAATCAGGGGGAAGCACTAAGGGCGGTATCCGTCGTGCTACGGAACCGAGCACGCCTTTTAGCCGTCTTTGCCTCGACCTCCGTGAGCAGCTCTTTTTCCTGCCTCACTGTAAAACGATTCCCGCAGGTTTTCTGGTAGGCCCGGAAAATCCGGAGCCGATCGGTCCGGCTCAGCCGGGAGACCGCATCCGTATTGATCTGGCGAAGATTCTTGACAACCTCCCGCCGGGGAATCCGTCTGTAAAGCCGGGTGCGTTCATTGTCCAGAAAATAAAACAGCGGCGTTTTTCCGTCCATTTGCAACAGGATATTGCCCAGCCGCAAATCGCCGTGGGAAAACCCCGTGGCATGAAGCGCCCCCACCTCTTCGCCCAGGCGCTTGAGAACCATCCGCCGGAAACCGGGCGGGTGATCCCGCCGGTCCAGCCAAAGATCCAGCTTGATCCCCTCAATGGCTTTTGAAACAATATAATCTTTTCCCCCCTTTTGTCCCCGGCACAGCGTTTCCGGCACATCAAAGCCGGCGGCCCGCATCATGTGCTCGCTTTTAACCGCCCTTGCACCCCGTCCCGGCCTGAATAAACGCTTGAACCTCTCACGCCGGTTTCTGGGCAGAAACACCTTGCAGTAGATGCCGGCGCACGATGTCTGCTTGCGGGCCACAACCGCATTCTGCGAACTCTGCACCTTTTGCCAGCCCGGGGCGGCCCGGCAGCAATCCGCCATGCTTTGGGCCTCTGCCGCAATCTGCTCCTGATCGTTAAAAATGCCTGTTGTGCGGGCCGACGGCCGGGGGGAAAATTTCCGGCCCGCATAAACCGCCAGGGCAAACTGGAGCCGCCGGAATTCTTTTTCATCGGTCCTTGTACGCAGCACATCCAGAAACAGCTTCCGCACCGTGCGGCTATGCCGCCAGTTGTAAAAAAACACCTGCCAGTCCCGGATTTTTTTTCTCTGTGCAATCCACGGCAGCCGGGGCACTGTGACTGCATCCAGGTCCACCCAGCAGACCCGGTCTGTCCCGACAATAATATTGGTATCCTTGGTATCTCCGAGAAATATCGCCCTGGCATGAACGGCTATAAGCGAATCAACAATTCTTTCGGCCGCCTTAAGAAATTCGTCGGCTTTTTTTTCGAAATCACCGAAAAAACTTCTGGCATGCGGGCCGGCAATATATTCACACACGAAAAAAGAACGGAGGGTCAAACATCCGAGCCCATCCTTTATGATGGCCACCGGCGCCACGGTATCAATGCCGGACTGCCGCATATAAAGGGCGTTGTCCCAGGTTTTTTGCGCCTTTGATTTCCGGACCGAGCGGCCTGCGGCCTTGTACCAGGTTTTGGGATTATACTGCTTGATCACCAGATGCCGGCCATTGAAAGGCACAACAGCCACCTTTGCAGCGGCATCGTCTTTCATCACCGAGGCCGCCGGGTCATTGACCCGCAGCTCGATATTCCGGCAGAATTCCTGGATGCCGGGATGATCCTTCCACCGGGGATCCAGGCGGATCTTTCGCTTTACAAGGATGTCAGCCCAGGATCTTTTCATAAAGCGCGTACAAAGAGCTGCTCATATTCTCAACCGTAAAACCGGCCACCGTATCCCTGCCGGCATCGCCCATTGCCCGCCGCAGGCCCGGATCCCTCAGGCTTTCCATATATCCGCTGATCTTCTGCAAGTCCAGTGCATCGCAGACAAATCCGTTTCTGCCGTTTTCTATAATATCCACGGCCCCGCACTTGCAGCTGGTTATTACAGGCAGTGACGCGGCCATGGCTTCCAGGACCGTATTGGCAAATGCGTCGTAAAGGGTCGGCAAAACAAAGGCGTCGGCAGCCGCATAAAAAGGACGCACGTCTTTTTGAACGCCGGCAAACCAGACCCTTTCGGCAATGCCCAGCTTCCGGCTCCTCCGCTGATATTTTCCGGCCTGCCGGTCTTTTCCCACCACGATCAGAAAGCAGTCTTTTGGCAATGCCGCCATGGCCTCAAGAAGCGCGCCCAGTCCCTTTCGTTCAAAGCCGGAACCCACAAAAAGAAAAATGGTCTGGTCCCCGTTCACGCCGAGACGGTTTCGGACGGCATCTCTTTGCTCCCGCAGATGCCGGGAATCAAACCCGTGCAGATCCACCGGGTTATAAACCACGTGAATCTTTTCCTCCGGCACTGCGAAATATTGCTTTATTTCCTTTTTAACCATCCGGGAATTGCAGATCACCGCCCTGAGCCGGGGGTCTGCATAAAGCTTTGATTCGGCGTTCAGTTTGTATCTGTGAAAAAGGCTGAGCCGTGTGAAAAGCCTTCTCAAAAAACCCGATATCCTGTTTCGCTGTTTGAGCCATTCCCTGTGAACACCGCCGCCGGCCCGGTAAATGTCGCACCCGGGCAGCCTTACCTGGGACTGGACGATATCGACATCCATTTCGGCCAGGACCTTGCCGGCCGCCCGGACAAAGCTCCATTCCCGCCAGAGCCTTCCCAGGTAAAAGGGATCACACCGGACCACCTCCACATCCCCGCCCTGCTCCGTCCAGCTTCGGGTGATGATCTTCACACGTGCGCCCTTATGCAGCAGGGCTTCTATCGTAGATGAAACAGCCTTTTCCGCTCCGCCGTCAGGTTTATACTGCGGGTGTACAAGGGCTACTTTCATTTCGGAATGATCCGTATTTTCGACATTTACTGCCGTACCCTTTTACTGCTTGCTTTTACCTAAATCGAGCGATTTTCAAGTTTGTCGCAGATACAAGGAAGATGCAGACGAGCTATAGTAGACTATGCGAGACTGCATCTGACGCAGTAGATGCGCCAAAATTGAAAATCCCGGAGGGTTTCTGATTTTGAAAATATAAATGATTATAATCCTCAACAAAATACTGTTTTTAAAAATCTGAAACGCTCAGTTTAGGTTTTAAAAAACAATACATAAGACCGGATATAACGCCCCCAAAACCTCAGGCGCAAAACTGCGGCCGGGTGCATTCGCACCGCCTTGCGGAATGCGCTTCGAAACTCGCGAAACTCACGAGTTTTAAAGTGGCCCCTTGCTTTCTCCAAGCACCTTCCGGCCGCATAAAGAGATTTGAACCTGAGGTATTGCGGGGGCAGAATCAAGGGGTCAAAAAGAACTGACGGGCCTGTTTCAGCGGCATCATCTATCGCTTGTCTGTCAGACCGAAGGCTTCCGGGCTGTTTGTATTTGTATACCACGGGATCAGCCACCGCCACTCCATTGCATAAGGCAAACAGATGCCCGAAAAGGACAACATCCTCATTGCATCGGAGCGTTTCCGGAAAAGACAACTTCCTGAAACATTCCCTGTGAACCACCACCGCCCCGATAGTTGGACTCACGCCTTTGCCGGCAATCAATCGTTTGAAATCCCGCATATTATCGACGAGTCCGGACGAGGGACACAAAGCTTTAACTTTTCCACTGCTGTTTACCGAATAATGCCCGGCATAAACATAATCCAGGCCGGAACCATAACCCGTGAGCGCGCCTTCGAAGGTATTCAGCGTACTGCTTCTCATTCGGTCGTCCGCATCAAGAAAATAAATGTATTGACCGTTTGCAGCCTTCACCCCCGCATTTCTGGCCGCCCCCGGCCCCCGGTTTTCCTGATGCAGGCAGCGGATGCGCTCTTTATGCCAAAAGGCATACGTTTCAAGGACTTCCAGCGTATTATCGTCTGAGCCGTCATCAATGGCAATGATTTCATAATCATCGCGGTCCTGGGCCAAAGCCGATTCAATCGCCCTGCCAGCAAAAGCCGATGCATTATAACAGGGAATGATAATAGAATAGCGCACGCTGTGTGAACTCATTGACCTGAGCACCGGAATCGTTTTTTTGGGCGCCCTGTCTGATCATGTACAGGAACAACGCCGTAAAAGACCTTCTCAAAACGATAACGATATCGGCGCTCCGTACCGCTTTTAACAGTTTCACCCTGTTGATGAGCCCCCTGGCATCATCGAAATGCTCCACTTCCCAGCCCTGTTGTTGCAGATAGGGGAAAAACAATACGGCCCGGTACCTGGTTGAGGCGGCTTGCCTTGATTTGGAGACAAAAAGGATCTTTTTAGCACGCATAAAAAGCCCCCCTATGCCGAGCACGAATCATGAGGCCAGAAGCGGTCCTGCCCTTTACCCGCCATTGCCCGGAAGCAGACCGGGCGCATGATGCCGCCGGCCTTGTTTGGCCGAAAATATGCCCAGGTCATGGTTGGCAAGAGAAACCAGTCTTTCCTGGAAAACCTCCTTGGCAAACTCCGACTCAACACGCTGGAATCCGGTATCCGCAATCCGCATTTTCTCTTGATCACTCAAGTTGTAAATTGCCAGCAGCCTTTCGGCCAGCTCCCGGAAATTGCCGGTTTCATAGAGATATCCCGCACCATTCAAAGTCTCTTTGATGCCCTGGGCGTCTGCGGCTGTTATGAGCACTTTCGCACACATGGCCTCCAAGAGCACCAAAGGACACGACTCCATTGCAGACGGCAGGACAAACACATCAAACGCCCTCATAAGGCGCCAGGCTTCATTTATATAGCCGGGGCACACGAGCCTTTCCGTCAAACCGAATCTTTCAGCCTCCCCGGCTATCCTGTTTTCCAGCCCGCCTGTGCCGATGATCAGCAGCTTGCCCTCCGGCAGCCTTTCTTCAATCTCCTTAAATGCATAAAGGATATCCAGGGGGCGCTTCTTCCACGTCAACCGCGAGATCGTGCCGACAACAAAATCTTCAGGTGAAAGCCCGAGGCTTTTTCTGGCTTCCTCCCGGCTTATCATCTTTTCCAGGGCCCGTTCCGTATTGATCACGTTATGGATCACGGAGAACTTCTCATCCGGCAGTGAAGGACAGCGGGAAATGATGTTTCTGCGCTGGGCCTCTGATACGCATATGAACCGGGTAAAACGCCTGCCGACCGTGGAATAGAACCACTTCCTGGAACGTGCGCTCACCGGATCAATGCCGTGAAACACCGCGTATTTTACAAGATCCGGCTTGAAAAAGCCCGCTGCTGCCACGCTGGAATTGGCCTGGTACTGCTGGGAAATCACCAGGTCAAAGCGTTCTTTGCTCAGCAGCCGATGCATCTTTCGTATCGAGGCAGTTTTTAGCCCGCGGACCTTCGTCCTTGAAAGCCCGAAGGAAATCACCCGGTGAACCGGCAATTCACGCCTGTAGCCGTCTTCAATCGCTCCGCTCAGATAACATACGGTTACATGCCAATCGTTTTCATAAAACGCCCGCAGGTATTCCTCCCCCAAGTAACCGAATTCACCAAATTTTTCAAACACCATGAGCAATTTCGGCGTCTCTGTCATTGCATCCTCTCTCCTGTTATGCCGCCCTGATCTTCCCGGATTTGTTGGTTCAGGCAAGCCTCGTAAATAAAGGCATGCTTGGCAAAACAGGTCAGAAATGAAGAAAAGGCGATAATCCATCCCCGCCAGCCGTCGCGCCATGCCTGCTTGAAAACAATGCTCTTGGCAAACCTTCCCCAGGGCGAAAGAACAAGCTTGTACCACCGAAAGCCTTTGCCTTTTTTTATCTCCGCCCGGGCACCGATTCTTCCGTAATCAATAGTCCTTTTGAGATGGTCCTGCAGGTCGGCGTAGGAATAGTGCAGGATGTCCCCCTGAAGTTTACCCGCGGTCCCCGGGACCTCCAGCCTGTCGTGGGGGTCGGTGCCCACCCATTTAGCGGCATCGGCCCGGACAAGGCGAAGGCGCCACTCGGGATACCAGGCATGGTTGATCCATGCGCCCAGATAAAAGGTTTTCCGGTTGATCCAGTAGCCGGCACACTCCGGCTCGCCGGATTCAAAAAGGTTTCTGATCGATCGCTGCAGATCCTCTGAAACTGCCTCATCGGCATCCAGGGAGATCACCCAGGGCTGCGTGCAGTAGGAAAGGGCCACATTTTTCTGTGCCACGTGCCCCGGCCAGGCATTGAAATAAACCCGGGCGCCGAACGATTCCGCAATTTCGGCTGTGCGGTCCGTGGACCCCGAATCCACCACCACGATTTCCGAGATAAGCCCTGCAGCGCTTTTAAGGCAGCGCTCCAGGTTTTTTCCCTCATTCAGGGTGATTACAGCCAGTGACAATGGCAATGGATCTTCGGGCATGATCGTGTCCTGAGGCATTTATCTTTTTGGTTTTGTCCGCGGCCGGAGCCGGGCCCGGGGCATTTTCCCGTTGACCGCTTCGATCGGTAAATCAAATCTTTTCTTCCCGCAGAAGGTCTTCAAAGTACCGGATCGTGCGCTTTAACCCATCTTCGAGTTCCACTTTCGGCTCCCATCCAAAGGTGTCCCTGGCAAGGGTGATCTCCGGCCGTCTCTGCCTGGGATCATCCAGGGGAAGTTCACTGTATATGATTTCAGAAGAGCTTCCCGTAAGCTCAATGACTTTTTCGGCAATCTCCAATATGCTGTATTCACACGGGTTGCCAATATTGACCGGGCCGGTGAAATCATCACTGCTTTCCATGATCCGGATCAGGACCTCGACCAGGTCATCGACGTAACAGAATGAACGCGATTGCCTGCCGTCTCCGTAGACCGTGATCGGCTGCCCCCGCAGGGCCTGGATGATGAAGTTGCTGATCACCCGCCCGTCAAACGGATGCATCCGGGGGCCGTAGGTGTTAAATATCCTGGCCACCTTGATCCGCAGTGCGTGCTGGCGGTAATAATCAAAGAAAAGCGTTTCCGCGCATCTCTTGCCCTCGTCATAACAGGCCCGCTGCCCGATGGGATTCACATTGCCCCAATAAGTTTCCGGCTGGGGATGAATGCTCGGATCGCCGTAGACCTCGGAAGTGGAAGCCTGCAGGATCTTCGCCTTGACCCGCTTTGCCAGGCCGAGCATGTTTATGGCCCCGTGCACAGATGTCTTGGTGGTCTGCACCGGGTCGAACTGGTAATGCACCGGGGAGGCCGGGCAGGCCAGATTGTAGATCTCATCAACCTCCACATAGAGCGGGAAGGTCACGTCGTGGCGCAGAAACTCGAACTTGGGGTTATCCATCAAATGGTAGATATTCTTCTTGTTTCCGGTAAAACAGTTGTCCAGGCAGATGACCTCATGGCCCTGCGCCAGGAGCCGATCACACAAGTGGGACCCGAGAAATCCCGCTCCGCCGGTAATCAGGATGGTCTTTGCACTCACGCGTCTCAAGGCAGTCCCTTTCTTTGATAAATTATTGGTCCGTACAATACATACAGGCTTTCATCTTTTTCCACTCTAAATCATGAGAAGACTTTGCCGGTCAAGCATAAACAGGCCCGAGGATCTCCTGATACAGCCGGAAATACTGCAGGGCAAGTGCCTCAGGATGGTAACCGCGGCTGGCGCTGTATGCATTGTCTGACAACTGCCTGCGCATCTTACTGTTTTTATAGAGATACACAATCGCCTCGGCCAGCGCCCGGCTGTCTGCAGGAGGCACAAGCAGCCCGTTTTCTCCATGCGCAATGATATCCGGTATGCCGCCCACTTCACTTGCCACCACGGGCAGACCGAAATGCATGGCATCGAGCAGCACTGATCCCAAACCCTCCTGCAGGGACGGAAACACAAACAGGTCAAAGGCCGCCAGGTAATCTCCCACATTTTCCACAAAACCAAGAAACTCCAGATTCTCCAACTCCGCGGCCATGCTCTTGAGCCAATGCTCATCTTTTCCCCGGCCCAGGAGCAGAAAATGAATCTGCGGAAACACCTGCCGTATCAATGCCGCGGCCTCCACAATATACTGCTGGCCCTTGTGGTGATTGACAAGCGCCCCGGCATGCCCCACCAAAAACTTGTCCCTGTATCTGGCCCTGATTTCTGCTGCGGATTCCGAATCAGCCGGCAGGCTCGCGACCATGCTGGGTATCACGACAGGATCAAGGAACGGATCATAATCGACAAGCCCTTTCCGGATTGCCCCGGACAGGGCCACGATTCGGGAGGCCTCCGCATAAACCCGCCTTGTCAGAGGATTTGCCTTCAACGGATTGGGCACGCGGCGGGTAATCAAATACGGTCTTTTATACATCCGGGTGGCCAGATATGCAAACTGGCCTGCTTTTGCCTCATGCACATGAATCAGGCTGCAGTCCTTGATCAACCGGGTATGCCGGATATACGGCTTGCCCACCGGCACCACCTCCAGTCCGTCCAGCCTGCGGAGACGGGGCAAAAGCGGCGAATCATTACGGACAATTGCCTTCTGGCGGATATCGCCGCGCCGCCATAGCTGCGTTATCAACAGTTCCGTCTGACGTTCCCCGCCCCGAAAGCCCCTGGCCAGATTGATGTGACACACTTTCACTTTCCGACCGTCTCCTGCCAATCCGTTTTGCTTTCTCCGGATGCAAGAATGCTTTCGAACATCCTTTCCGGAGTGATTTCATACAGGCATTTCAGGTGCCCCAGCGGGCACTGGCGCTCAAAACAGGGCGAGCATTCCAGGCCGAGCCAGTGAACGCGGGCGCTGCGGCTCAGGGGCGGCGTATACGAGGGACTCGAGGAACCGTAGATCGCCTCGACCCGCACGCCTACAGCCGCGGCCACGTGCATCAACCCGGAATCATTGGTGACCACAAGGGATGCAAGATGCATCAGGTCAACGGTGTCCTCCAAGCGAGTTCTGCCGCACAGGTTCAGATACCCTTCACCGCTTCCCGGATCAATTGCTTCTCCCAGATCTGCTTCCCCGGCCGAGCCCATGGTCCATACCTGGTATCCCTCGCTGATCAGCATTTCCGCAAGCTTCCGGAAATAACCGGGCGGCCACTGCTTGGCGGGCCCGTACTCGGCACCGGGGCAGAAACAAACCACCGGCCGGTCTTGCCTCATCCCGAGTTCTGCGATCAGCCGCCGCTGATTGGCCTGCTCCACGCGCAGTTCCGGATAAAACCGCACCCCGGCGGGCAGGGGCGCGCTCCTTTCCCGGCCCAGGGCCAGCAGGCGCAGAACGGTCTGGTTCAGCCGCTTCTTATCCAGGCGTCTGCGGTCGTTGATCAGCCCGAAGCGCAGTTCTCCGTTAAAACCCGTTCTTTTCGGGATCCCGGCAAAAAACGGGATCAGCGCCGATTTCCATGAACGCGGGGTGACAATGGCCCGGTCGTAGTTCCCGGCGGCCAGTTGTTTTGCCGTCCTGCGGCGGATTTGCCAACCCAGTTGATTGTGGCCAACGGCCAGAACAATGGGGTTGCGGACTTCCGGCATGCGCCGGATCAGCGGATAAGACCATTCGGGCGCCACCACGTCGATCACCGCACCGGGGTAGACTGCCTTGATCTCTTTGTAAAGACTCTGGGCCATAACCATATCGCCGACCCATGACGGTCCGATGACCAGGATCTTCATTGCGCATACCCCCTGCCCGGAAATGCATTGCCCCCGGCGCCCTCCATACCCCGAATCCTTTCAATGCGCTCCATGACATCACGTGCCTCAATGCCCTGCATGCAAAGGGGCGAACCGCAGCGGCTCCTGTTGCATGGCACGCACGGCAGATCCTTGCGGATCACCTCCCCGTAAAACGGGCCGGTGCGCCTGGGATCGGAAGGTCCGAACAGTGCAACCACGGGTCGGCCCAATGCAACCGCCAGATGCATGGGGCCGGTATCACAGCTGACAACGAATTGCGCACGGTTGATCACTGCAGTCAGTTCATCAATGCTGGTCTTTCCCACCAGATTGTGCGGTTCGTTTTCCGCTCTTCCGGCAATGGAACGGGCCATGGCCGCATCCCCGGGCCCACCGGTGAGCACGCTTTCGATACCGTAGCTTTTCCAAACGGCATCCGCGAGTTCGGCAAAGCCCTGCACGGTCCACCGATTGGCCGGCTTGGTGGCACCGATGTTCAGGACCGCAAAACGCTGCGGCAATCCGGACGGGAGCACGTCCGGTACGCAAATCCCCCACTCGATCTCTGATTCCGGTGCACCGAGATGCGCGGCAAATTCCAAATACTGCAGAAGCATGTGCCGGCCCGGATCCGCAGGCGCAATGCGTTCAAAGGGCAGCAGCCAGGTCATCTCCTTGCATCTTTTCCGGTCAAAGCCGATCCGCCGATCCGCCGGGGCGGTCATTGCAAATAAACCGGATTTCCAGAGCCGCTGCAGATCGAGCACGATGTCAAACCGGTTCTGCTTCAGGCGCCGGCGCACGGCAAACACCCGGGAGAGCCGGCGCTTTTTATCAAACCGGATTACCGTGTCCACGCTGGGGTGACGCCTTAGCAGGGGTTCACTCAACGGTTCAACGAGCCAGGTAATACGGGCATTAAAATGACGTTTCAACGTCACGGCCAGCGGGAGCGTGTTGATCACATCCCCGAGCGCCCCGAGTTTGACAAACAGAATCTCCATTTGCGGCAACATCGATTGATTTTCAGGCGAAATCATATTATAGATATGAAACAAGATATACAGAATGTGTCCTGAAAAGACAAGCACAGGCCTTTTAATGACATACAATTTCCGCCGGCCGCCATACCTTATCGGATCATCCCTTGCCCTGGCAGAAAGCCATATCAATCACATTATCGACACCTTCGGCTCCCCGGAACAATCGAGTTCATCCAATCTTTCCGGCAGAGCGGGAATAAATAAAATCGACCTGCAGGGTATCGGAAAAGTCGTCATCAAGCAGTATTTCCGGGGCGGAATACTGCGACACGTAAACCGGCGGACATATCTATACACAGGCAAGCCCCGCAGTCAAACGGAATTTGAAATGCTCGCCCGGGTCCGGCAGATCGGAGTGCCCGCCCCGGAACCCGTGGCTTTTGCCGTTAAGGGAAGACTGCTTTATCACGCCTGGCTTGTCACAAAGGAACTGCCCAATGTACAGGCGCTCCCGGAACTCAGCCTGCACGCGCCCGAATCCGCACGTGCGGTAATCCCTGCTGTTGGCCGGCAGGTCCGGATGCTGATTCGTGAAGGTATTTACCACGTGGATCTGCACCCGGGAAATGTCCTTGTGGATAAATACCATAATGTCTATTTCATTGATTTTGACAAGGCGCATGTGTCAGGATACAGCAAACAGAAACTGCTGCAGCGGTATGCTGAAAGATGGGCGCGTGCGGCAAGGAAATACGATTTGCCGGAATTTGTCATCCAAATCCTGCATGCGGAATTGATGAAAAATTCGGGCAGTTCGACAAAGTAATCCGAAAAAAAGCGGCGCAAAACCGCAAAGGTCCTGCGCCGCACAAACAAACTCAGATGCTGAGTTTTGCTACTACCGCCCGCCGCGCCGCTTGGAGGCCTTGATCGGGTTAACCTTGGCATTCTTTGCCTTGGCCGCTTCATCGGCAACATGCGTGGCAAGATTGCAGTTGCCGGTTTTCCACTTTTTCTCAGGCTCCGGGCACTTGCCGCAGAACCATCCGGTCTCATAAGATACGACCCGACTGCAGCCGTTGCAGGATTCCACAATCTGGTAGCAGGAACCGCCGTTGTAAACACAGCCGTCCGTGGTCATGAAAGCACATTCCTGGCCTTTTCGCGTGGTTTGACAGATCATTTTCCGCTCCTCCCTTCTATTTAAAAAAATACCGGCACCTTTCGGCAGCCGGAATCGCTTATCGCACAAAGATATGCACCGCTGCATCCCGCAGCGGACCCATCCTTTTATAAAACAAATATATATACCCC
>Ga0182239_1000646_pt1 | contig 12419 bp, 11 predicted proteins | sample hydfrate6_PW_210_FD_132456 | JGI IMG/M metagenome (GOLD analysis project Ga0182239, IMG submission 132456) | Subsurface microbial communities from deep shales in Texas, USA - hydraulic fracturing test 6_PW_210 | ecosystem: Environmental > Aquatic > Deep subsurface > Shale gas/oil reservoir >...
ACTGTCATAATCCCTTCTTCAATCAGGTCTCTTCCAATAGCGCCTCGCAAAAAATAAACTTTTTAAATAAGTTACAACCCAATTTTCGCGAACCTCCGCCACTAGCCCCAACTCAAGGCCAATTTTTTGCACTATCGTTTCTAAACGCGCCATAACACACCGGAAAATATTTGTTTTTGAAAAGGCGGGAACCCCACAAACAGGAAGCAGAAAAAAACATTTTTTCCAATGCCTTAAACGGGACCCCCAAAAATCTCAAAGGTTCGCGTCATAACAATGATTTTTCGATACTTTCCAAACTCATAAGACCAAATAACGCGCTGTTGCCGCAGGCAACTCCCCCACCCCATAGACCGCCACGTGCTGCAGGCACCGCTCACAGAGAGGAAAGTATTTTACGCCGTCATTCGCATCATCGATCGTGTTCGCTACCCGTTGCTGAATCTCGGCCAAACGACGCCTGCTTATATCTGCCTCAAACACGGAGAACTGAACTCGCCGTCCATAATCCTCCATGATCCGCGCCACTTTATGCAACCGCCTTGCATCGGTAATATCGTAAGCAATCACTGTATACATGGCTACACCACCTCAAAGGCGCGTGGCAAGAGCAGGATACCCTGCCCTTGGACTTGGACTTTCCGAGCGCACCGTTCACAGATCGGATAGATCCGTAAGGAATCGGTTTCATGATCAAGGAGGGTTGTTCCAAACTGAGCGACTCGTTGCCTGGCGTCTGCTTCGATCTCGCACTCAAACACCGAGCGCTGGGAGTTGAGGCCGAGTTCTTTAAGATATTTGTGCATTCGGGTCCGGGGCTTATCTTGACTGATGTCATACGCAACAAGGGTCAACATAGATCCTCCTTATGGATTGCTCACTTAAGCAGTAAAGGCTGGTATTGAGCGGCTTCCCCTTCCACCACACGGCGATAAAGTTTGGCTTGAAACACCATAGCCTGCCCGTAACTCATCCTGGTTTCTGCCAACGGATGGTAAAACTCATCATCCATTTTTTTTTCAAAGGCGGTCACGACACGCTTGAACGCCGAATTTTGCAACCGGATTGGCTGTTTTCCCTCCGAGGCGTGAGTGGTTTCCGGCATCATTTGATCCGGCATATCGAAACACGTATCGTCCTCTTCATGTTCTATAGCGTGCATTGGATCATGGACGACCGCATCAATTGCATCACGCTTTTGCTGCACATTTTGTTGCCTCTCCCGTTGTAAAACAATGAAGTCGTCAGTTCCGAGTACGCCTAAGTTGAAAAGTGACAAAGTCAAAGCGTCTGCCACTATGGGCCTGAACTCTTCGACCAGATCTAACGGCAAGGCGTTTCGGCCGTATTCCAAATCGTGAAGTGCTCCAGGAGCCGGGTCCAAACCAGCTTGACGTACCGCGGCATACATCCGGTTGATGCAGAAGGTATACAACAGCGAAAGTACGCTATTGACAGGATCGGTGGGAGGACGTCGAATCCGCTTATGAAACCCGAAATCCTGCTGAAACCCTTTGCCCAGTCCTTGGAAATACAGCCGGGAGGCCATACCTTCCAACCCGCGTAGTGTGTCAAGATTATCAGCCGTACCCGCCTTATGAGCGTATCTACGGATATCTTCCACGAGCCGCTTGAGTTGTTTGATTTTTCGAGCCCGTTTGATGCGCATAAGCAATGTCGCCATGTTGTAGAGCTTGCCCTGAACGAGAGAAGCCGCCATCTGTTGCCGAAATTCATCATCGTCTATCAACGCAAATTGGCGCTTGCGAAGAAAGACATTGCGGGGCTCTGAAAGCGATAATCGCCCCTTATATCGGCCATCTCGCCTGAGAAAAACGGTATCCACTCCGACTGCGAACAACATCCCCAAAGCCATAGGCGTCAACGTGATATTCCCGTGCAGGATGAGTTGGTCAAGGCGGTGGGGGAAGAGGGTGTGGTATACGTCATTGTTCTTGCACACCAAGAGATGTCGTCCTTCCCGAATTATCCTGGCGCCCTGGGTCGTGACATGGACAATCATAACCTTTCCTCCAAACGGTGATTGGCTCTCTTCTGCCCTTAACCTTCCCCCAAAACCCGATCAAAACCTCGAAGGCGAGCGCGCAACGAGTGAAATCTCACAGCTTGTGTAAAAAACCGTAATACGCCTGGTCATTAGCGGCCATATCGGCAACGTTTCCTTACCGACTTCTTACACTATCCTCCACCAGCCGGCATAGCGCGCTGTTTCTAGCTGAAACATCCATCCAGAAAATAGCGGTATTCAGGGCACGAACATTTCAGTTGAACACTTTTGCCACACATCAGCACGTCGCTCAGGAGGCAAACGGAGACGCCCCTGGAGGAAAATAGCGCAATACCACCCCGCAACATTTCCTCTCTTTACAAAAAGGGAGGGCTTCCTCTAATTTGCTGCAAACATCGAAAAATGGAGTGCCCATGTTTGTTTCCTCACATATTTTTCATTGTCGCTTCAACGAAAACGCGAATCTTCCGGTTTTCAAAGGCTCTCTTTTACGGGGCATGCTTGGCCGGTCGCTGCGTAAGGCCAGTTGTGCGCTGACCAGAAATGAGTGCGCCACGTGCCTTCTTGCTTCGCGCTGCGTCTACAGCCTCGCTTTTGAAGTCCCGCATGGCAGGACCGCCAATCGCCCCGGCCCGACCCCGCCACATCCATATGTCCTCGAACCGCCTCTAGACGGCAAAACCATTTACGATGCTGAAGAACCATTCGACGTCGGCTTGACCTTATTGGGAGACATGACCCAGTCTCTTCCCTATTTCATATACGCCTTCGAGATGATGGGCGCGGAGGGCATAGGCAGGAATCGGGACGAACTCGCTCCGTTTACATTGGAACGGGTTACCACCGAGGGCCAAACGGTATACGACGGAGCCACCAAACGTTTGCAAACAGACGTCGCGCCCCGAACCCTGACCTTAGAGCAGCCGCCTTCAGGTTCGGTACCGCAGATCACTGCTCAGCTCCTGACCCCGTTGCGGCTTAAACACAAAAACAGTCTGGCACGGGAATTACCCTTTCATCTTTTCGTAAGGGCCATGCTGCGCCGCATTTCAACCCTTTTCAGCGAATTCGGTCAGGGCGAACCGGAATTGGACTACCCGGGACTGGTTCACCGGGCTCAAGCTGTGCGCACCGTACAGGACGCCACATATTGGAAAGATTGGACTCGTTACTCCAGTCGGCAAAAGCAAGCCATGCAGTTTGGTGGGTTGATAGGGAATATCGGTTTTGAAGGAGATGTGGGAGAATTTCTGCCCCTCTTTTCAGCCTGTCGCATCTTACATGTGGGCAAACAATCCGTTTTCGGCTTAGGGAAGTTTACCTACCAAGCCGAGGAGGCCGTCTAATGCCTCACGTGCTCCTGGCCATATGCGGACGCACGCCCCAGGTGATCACTGAAACCTTGTATGCCTTGCACCAGCAGGGCAAGCCCGTGGATATCCTTCGTGTCTTGACCACAAATCCCGGCAAGGCCTTGTGCAATGCCCATCTCTTTGACGCAGAATCCGGGAAATTTTTCGCCTTTCTGAGCGATTTCAACATTCCCGAGGCGCAAATAGATTTTGGACCCCACCACATTCAGGCGGTGCAGGACGAGCACGGACGGACCGTGGAAGATATCGCCACAGAAGCAGACAACGAGGCCTTCCTCAAAGCCTGTATGGACAAAGCATGGAAATTTACAGCCAGCCCGGAAAACACAGTTTCTTTCTCTATAGCCGGTGGCCGGAAAACAATGGGGGCTTGCATGGCTTTGGCCGCTCAATTCTACGCTCGCAAGCAGGACCGCATTTACCATGTCCTTGTCGCGCCGGAATTCGAAAACTGCCCGGATTTTTTCTACCCTCCACCACAATCACGGTACGTTGAACTCCGCGATGCTCGAGGCAACCCGTATTTCAAGGAGACTCGCTACGCTTGGGTCAATCTGGTGCCTTTGCCGTTTGTCTCCGTGCGCGATCGGTTGGATGACGGCATGCTCCAGACTCCGGAAGCCCCAGCAGCCCTGTTGTCCTCAATTGTCCGGGAAACCCGACCCCAACTCATCATAGACCTCAACAGACTAACTCTCACGTGGAACGGTATGGAGGCTGATCTGCCACCTGCCCAATTGGCCCTCTACGCATTTTTTGCCCAGATCAAAAAGAGAAGTGACTGCCATCAAGACACATGCAGCGGATGCCAGCAATGTTTCTTGACAATCCACGACATCCAGGCCCGGCAAGCGGAACTCGCTGAAATCTATGAGGCACGGATTGCGATAAAAAAATCGCGGGGAATTGAAAGCGACACAGGTATCACTTCTCTGAATCAAGAAAATTTCAATTCGTATCGTTCCAAGATCAACAAAGCCATAGAAAAGGCGTTTGGGGGCTACCAACGGGACATATTGGGCATCCAGGCCTGCGGCCCACACGGTACGAAACGCTACGGCATCCCTCTTGAGAGGAATGCACTCCGCTTGCATTGGTAATTTCGAGGTCAGCGACAAGAAATGTTGCCGGTGCTGCTTTCATGCGCCGGAAACGATATATAACCCGCAGACAAGCAACCATACGACTGCAAAACAAGGCGAGGCCGTGATGAGCAAAACACCGCACAAGACCGCAAACAAAGCTACTTGCAGGGCTGTGGCCTCCGCAGCCTTCCAGCACGATGTGGGAAAATTCGCCGAACGAGCGATCTCCATCGATGCGCCAGACAAAGACACTGTTCGACAGGAATACAATTACGGCCATGCGTATTCCACGGAATACGCCCTGGAACGCCTGTTCGGCGGGGTGGTCTCTCAGACGGTGGTCGACCAGACCGAGCAGGACGCGACCTTTGTCAATCTCGCCAGCCGCCACCACAAGCCCCGCTATGCCCTTGAACGTATCATTCAGGTCGCCGACCAGTGGGCCTCTGGGCACGAACGGACCAAAGCGGACGAGGCGGCCCAAGACTATCAAACCACGGGGAGGGAGAGAAAAACACAGGTCCCCTTGGTGAGCATTCTGGGTCGGGTGCAACTCAAAGGGTCGCCGGGCAGTTCAAACGACTGGCGCTACCCACTGGTACCTCAGAACCTGGCCGAGGACGCGGAACAGCCGGACATCTTTCCTGTAGAAGGCGAGGGGTATTCAAATCAGAACACTCGGGCCGACTATCCCATCCTATGGGACAAATATACCAAGGCCCTTGGGGCAACTGCCAATAGTCCGTCCGAATTGCATCCCATTGAAGATCTGGAAACCGTGTTTGAGATTTCCCGTCAGCACCAATGGTGCATACCCGCTTCCACTCGTCGCGAGGATATGCCCGACGTTTCTCTTTTCGAACATGCCAAGGGTACGGCAGCCATTGCCAGCTGCCTCTACCATTTTCACGGTACGGACGAAGACCAAACGGTCCCATTACAGGATAAGGAATCCAAGAAATTCCTTCTGATCTGTGCCGATATCGCCGGCATCCAGAATTTTATTTACCAGATCTCCTCAAAAGGGGCATATAAGCTTCTCAAAGGTCGCTCCTTTTACGTTCAGCTGTTGAGCGAAATCATTGCCCGGCATCTCGCCCAAGCTTGCGGCGTAACGGTAACCAATATTCTCTATGCGAGTGGAGGCAAATGCTATCTCCTGTTGCCCAACACCGCAGAGGTCGATCAGCAATTGGAAGAAACGTTCACCGCTCTCAATAAAGAATTGCTCCAACAGTTCAATGGGGATCTGTATGTACGTCACGGGCGCAAACCACTACGCGGCAAAGACCTGTGCTGGGAAAAGGGACGCATCCCGTTAAATACACTATGGGAAGAACTGACTCGCGAAGTGGCAAGCCAGGACCGCAAACGATATGCGGAATTGGACCCGGAAGAAGCTTACGATCTGCTTTTCGCTGTCCATCCTGAGCAGACCCATGCCGCATGCGAGGTGTGCCAAGCTTCGCTTTCGCCCAACCGCCACAATGGGCGTTGCCGTACCTGCACTGAACTTCAGGAGTTGGGACGGGCTTTGGGTGTGGCTCAATTTCTCCTCGTCAGCGACGATAGAGGCGCCTATCCGGAAAAAAAACCAACCTTATCCCTCCCCTTGGGCTACCACGTCTGGTGCCTGGAGCAAGCGCCCCAGCAACTTGCCGCGCCCGCCCTGGTGCTCTGGTCCGTGAACAGCAGTCGCTACCAGGAATTGGCCCGGAAAAAGTCTATTCGACTGTACACACCATGCGCACCGCTGATGCTCGGGAGTAACCATCGATTCGATGCCGAATTCGACGATATCGCTAAACGATCCATGGGGGTTAAACGTTTGGGCGTGCTGCGCATGGACGTGGACAACTTGGGGCTGCTCTTTAGCCAGGGGTTAGCGCGCTACCGCCACGACGCGGAACCGGACGGCCGCTTCCACTCCCTGGCCCGGATAACCACCTTGAGCTGGCAGCTGCGCCTCTTTTTCGAGAGCCTTTTGCCCCAGCTGCTCCGGGAAAGGGAATCCGAAACGGACCGGATCACAGTGGTTTATTCCGGGGGGGACGACCTCTTCCTCCTTGGCGCCTGGGATGTGTTGCCGGAAAAGGCCATGCACATTCGGGACGAATTTTCTCTTTTTTGTTGTCGCAATCCGAACTTCAATCTCTCCGGCGGGCTCGTGCTCACTCCAGGCAAATTCCCCATTTATAAAAGTGCAGAGATGGCAGGGCAGGCTGAAGATGCCGCCAAGCAGCACACCACTAAGTTCACCACCACGGGCAACAAGGAATTCAAAAAATCCGCCTTCACCTTTTTTGATACCCCCATGCATTGGGAAGAGTTCTCTGCCTTGCAACAACACAAGCAGACGTTGGCCTCAGTCCTGGACAAACAAGGCGGCAACTGGCCTCTGTTGCGTCGACTGCGCGAGATCGCTGTTTCCTGGGAGGAAGAACGTCAGCGAGTCCAGCGACAATCCCCAGAACGGCGCCTGGACCAGATCGCTTCTGATATAGCGGCGGAAAAATGGCGCTGGCGTATGGTGTATTCTCTGTCCAGATTCGGAGACGGCAAGGACAACCTTCAGCCTGTTCTCAAGGACATCCAAAATTTTATCCTTGATTCCGTTGGCACAAGCCAACGCTCAGGCATCGAACTTCTCCATGTCCTCGTCAGATGGGTGGAATTTTTGAACCGCAAAAGTAATAACTAAAGGAGCAGGTATGCTGGACAAAAAAGTGATTAACGATTGGGTGGACAGCGGCCCGACGACACAGCTTATTGCCAAAGTTGAAGAATTTGGGCGGGGATTGAAGCACAACAAATTGACCACATCCCAAATCCGTCAAGTATTTACTCGCCTGAAAAGTATCGAAGCTAAAGGAATTCAAAGGCACCAAACGGAATTTTTGATGCTCAAGCCGTATATTTCCTACGCCGCTAGTCGTTCCAATGCCCGTGGCTTGCAAGATTTAAAAAAAGCTATGGATATCGGAATCGACAAGGTTATGGAGGATCCCCAGAATGCTCTAAAAACAAGATTTGACAACTTTTGTAGTTTATTTGAAGCAGTACTGGCGTACCATAAAGCAGAGGGTGGGAATTAACGCTGCATTTAAAATCTTTCCTGATCTCCAATAATCTTATTACAAATCAAGGCAACACAATCTTATCCCCAAGGAGTTTTCATAATGGCAACCACGCTGAAGCTGGAAAAGAAAGTGTTCTTCCAAGGTGTTTTACAATTGCGCACTGGTATGCATATCGGCGGCTCTTCCCTCGGCTTGGCCATCGGCGGCGCGGACAAAGTTGTTGTCCGCAATCCCGTGACCAAGCGACCCTACACACCGGGCTCGAGCCTCAAGGGCAAACTGCGTTCCCTGCTGGAGAAAAGCCACGACTTGGTGGTTATTGAGACCAAGGAAAAAAACGGCAAAACAGAATGGCACGGCCCCTTGTGCACCAACCCGGCCCAGCCCCTGGTCCAGCTTTTCGGCTTCCCGGCCGAAGAAACCACCAATCCGAACGTCAAACTCCTGGCCCCCACCCGGCTCACCGTGCGCGACGGCGACCTGCTGAATATTGAGGAAATCGAACGCGCTGGGGAGACCGATATGTACGGCACGGAAATCAAAACCGAGGTCAATATCGATCGCCTGACCTCTGCCGCCAATCCGCGAAACTTCGAACGTGTTCCGGCTGGAGCAAAGTTCGCCTTCCAGATGGTCGTGGACATATACAATGTGGACACCGCCTCCGATGCAAACGGTTCCAACTACGCCAAGCAGTATATGATGATGTTGCGCGAAGGACTGCGGCTCATGGAAAACGACTACATTGGTGGCCAAGGATCCAGAGGATATGGACAGGTTGAGGTCAAACTTGGTTCCGTCATCGAACGCACTGCCGAAGACTACCGCGCCGACACCCTGGAAGACCGGCCTTCCGAATACGCGGAGATGTTCAATGAGTTCATGCAAGCCCAGGAGGTTTCGGCATGAACCTGCATGCCTATCACCTGTATTTTGATGCCCCCTTGCACATCGGGGTAGAAGGCATCGGCCAGGAACGCATTGAACAGACGGTGCATTCCGACACCCTTTGGGGGGCACTGGTCCAAAACTGGAGTCTACTATTTGAGGACTCGCCTGAAGACCTCGCCCAGTCGTGTCCCTTTAAAGTGAGTTCCTGTTTTCCTCTCGTTAACGGACAACGGTATTTTCCTATCCCCGACCGGGCCAAGGAGGATCTGGGGCGGGAACTGGAGGCCTCCGGAGAACTCAAAGAAGGCATCCAATTCAAGGACCTCAAAAAAATCAGCTACTTATCCGAGCCACTTATGCATAAGGTCCTCCAGGGGGTGCCTCTAGGCATTGTAGCGTTGCAGGAACAGGGTAGCCACCTGCCCTGCATCCATATTAACGCTTCGCCCCATACCACCATAAGCCAACGTCCACGCTTACGCATCGACAGGTGCACGGGCACTGTAGAAGGAGAAAACTTCTTTTACTGTTCCGATCAGTACTTCGGTTCAGGTAATGGGCTCTTTTTCCTCCTGCAATGCGACGATCCGGCTGTTCGAGCCAAATTCGAGGCCGCACTTCGTCTGCTAGCTGACAATGGCCTTGGAGCGGACAGATCCGTGGGACGTGGCACATTTTCCTTTTCACGGCACGACTTCGATATGCCGGTGGAAACAAAAGCCCCGTCCTATTACCTACTCTCTCTGTACCACCCCACTCGTGAAGAACTCCGCGAAGGTCTGTTGAAGCAATCGACTTACACATTGAAACGCCGTAGTGGTCATGCTGCCGCCCCTGGGGTTGGCAACCTCCGGCGCTCGGATATCTGGATGATCGCGGAAGGAGCGGCTTTAAGTCGGGAGGCTGACGGAGACATTGCCAAAGTCATTGCCAAAGGCGGGCCTGCCCCTCACCCTGTCTTCCGTTACGGAAAAGCGCTAACCCTGCCCTTGGCTCCACGGAGGAAGGCATGAGCACACATACAGCCACCATCCAGGCCCTGCAATACCAAGTTGAGCTTCTAACTCCGGTCCATATCGGGTCCGGCGACGTATACGTCAAAGGGTTAGAATATTTTCCACCAAGCCGGGGCGATTCCGGAAGCCAGATCAAAGTGCTGCCCAAAAACTGGCTCACCCGCATTGAGAAGGATCTTGATATCTCTGCGATCAACGATTTGGCAGATCGCATTGATGCTGGAGAGGTCCAAGCGTGGCTCTCTAAAACAGGGCAAATGAAAAATTTGCCCATCCACTCCCTTTCATTGAACCATAGCGAACGCCCGCCACGAGAGGTCCGACAACAAATCCGTGACGGAATGGGCAATCCTCTGCTTCCCGGAAGTTCATTGAAGGGGGCCATGCGAACCAGTATCGTATACGCCTTGCTTCAAAGTGATCCAAATCTACAGCAATCTTTAGAACGCATTCAAGATCAGTACCGGCGTGAACGGCCCAGAAGGACGCAATACGCCGACCAGAAACTTATGTCGGAAATACTGGGCCGCAACCCCAACTACGACCTCATGCGCGCCCTGCGGGTGGGCGACGTCCTAACTGAACCCCCGTTCCAGTGCGGATTGCACAAGGTCCAGACCCTGACCCTGTCCAACGCGACCCATTTCAAGGAGAAATTCCTCAATGTCGTGGAAGGCCTGAACAGCGGACACGTCGGCCTGGGGCTGCTCTCTTTTGACCAGTACCTGCTGCACAAAGCGGCCACCAAGGCACGTGAGGGCTTCACCTTCCCTTCGGAGTTCGATCAGGATTTTCTCCTCCGAGCGCTGAACCAAACCTCCCGGGACCTGCTCCAATCCGAGCTGGCCTTTTTGGAGGATAAGCAAGGCCAGCATATTGAACAGCTCAAAAACGAGTACCTCCAACTCCAGAGAGAACTAGAGAACCTAGACCAAAACGAAGCCCTGTTCAATTGCGGTTGGGGAACCGGCTGGTTGGGTATGACCGGGCCTCTTATGGACAATGATGACTTGCAAAAAGAGAATCATGCCTTACGCAAAGCCTTGCAGCTTGCAGCGAATAAGGACCGCGACACAGGGAAATTTCGTTACCTCCAGTTCCCCTTCCCCAAAAGCCGCCGGGTGGCGCTAACCAATGGGTCCGCTGCTCCGCTGGGCTGGATCAAAATTCGTGTTCAGAGCATGGAAGCCGTTCGGGAGCAGCAGCGTGTAGAAGCAGACAAGCGCCACCAGGAGCAACTCCGCCTGAAGGCCGAGAAAAAGGCTCAAGAGGAGTGGGAGGCCCTGCCCGCCGAAGAACGCTTGGTGCGGGAGTTAGAATCAGACCAGTTGGACCAGACTGCCATCGGGCAACGCTTCGAGGAGATTTTGGCCTTGGAGGGCGAATACCTGACCAGGGCTGCTGAGCAGCTCAAACGTTTATGGAAAGAGTGGGGCCAATGGAACGTGAAGCCGAAAAAACAAAAGCAGTATAAGAAGGTTCAGCGTGTGAAAAAAATCCTTGGCGAGGACTAATCGCCTAATAACCATTGAAAATAAATAGCAAAAGACTTGTTTTTCCGCGAACCTCAGCAACTAAAATCCACATTTTCATAACACATTAAAATAAATGAGCTTCTTCTAAGCGATACTCAAGAGGTTCCCGCTAAAGGCGCTTATCAATCTATTTCAGGAGGTTAAGGAGTAAAAGCCATGCCAAACTTTAAGCCTTATAGCCATATTGTGGTTGCCAAGCCATCGGTTCGCGAATCTTATAGCATAACAAACTGGAATTCTTTTTGATCCATTGAGCAGCACTGGAATAGACCTGATTCACGAAGGGATTACGACGTGTCGGGCTTGTACTCTTTGGCCTTCCTGCGCTGTGTAACTGGAATAGACCTGATTCACGAAGGGATTACGACTACAGATTCTTTGAGTTGATTGGACGGAGAAAATTTCACTGGAATAGACCTGATTCACGAAGGGATTACGACTCCTTGCCGAATAATAGCCACAAAAATCCATCCTGCAAGGTACTGGAATAGACCTGATTCACGAAGGGATTACGACGATGGGATCAGATGAACCCATCCATCTCTGTGCCCCAGCAACTGGAATAGACCTGATTCACGAAGGGATTACGACGTGATGACCGTTTTTTCTTGACCCTTCCGACATTTTTACTGGAATAGACCTGATTCACGAAGGGATTACGACTTGGTCTTGGCCTTGTTCTTCTAACGCTTCGCAGAGACGTACTGGAATAGACCTGATTCACGAAGGGATTACGACCTTGTCCAGAAGGCTGGATTGTTCCAGCCGGAAGGTTAAACTGGAATAGACCTGATTCACGAAGGGATTACGACTTTGTGTCATGGTGTCCTCCTGCAAAAATTGATTAACGGACTGGAATAGACCTGATTCACGAAGGGATTACGACCGGGGCATATGGTCCTTCTTCATAGTCAATGCCAAGCACTGGAATAGACCTGATTCACGAAGGGATTACGACGGTTCTCCTTCCCCCATCCATCCCAGTAATACTTTACGTCATACTGGAATAGACCTGATTCACGAAGGGATTACGACGTGGTAATATCCCAATTTGTCGCCAGCCCAGTGAGGCAAGACTGGAATAGACCTGATTCACGAAGGGATTACGACTTCAATGATTGCTTATTTTCTTTTGTCGTGCTCATAATGACTGGAATAGACCTGATTCACGAAGGGATTACGACCAGAAATACAACACACCGTGAGTAATAAATCCAGCGTGAACTGGAATAGACCTGATTCACGAAGGGATTACGACTATTGACTTGGCGCGGATAACGTGGCGCGATACGACATACTGGAATAGACCTGATTCACGAAGGGATTACGACACGTAGATCAGGTGCTGGCAGCCGGTGCAGCGGTATACCTCACTGGAATAGACCTGATTCACGAAGGGATTACGACCGA
>Ga0182239_1000647_pt1 | contig 12407 bp, 10 predicted proteins | sample hydfrate6_PW_210_FD_132456 | JGI IMG/M metagenome (GOLD analysis project Ga0182239, IMG submission 132456) | Subsurface microbial communities from deep shales in Texas, USA - hydraulic fracturing test 6_PW_210 | ecosystem: Environmental > Aquatic > Deep subsurface > Shale gas/oil reservoir >...
GGTTTAAAAGTTGGCTCAGAGTTAACAAATATTATTAGTAATTTAATAGAAGCTTAAATAAAAAATGACTAAAAGGATGTGATCTCATTGATTAGCTTCCTGGAGAAATGGTCTTTTTTCGGAGGATCGATTCTCCTTATCTTAATTGGCCTTTATGGAGTAATTGCCAAAAAAAATCTAATTAAAATATTAATTGGTTTAAGTCTAATGGATACTGGAGTTAATGTTTTATTAGTTTCATTAGGTTATGTAAATGGTGGCAGTGCTCCAATTTTGACATCAGTTATAAAAAGCAATTCTGGTGCCTTTGTAGATCCTATTCCACAAGCTCTTGTCTTAACTGCTATTGTAATCGGTGTAGCAATTTTAGCTTTAGGACTGGCTGTAGTAATTAGGATTTATGAAAAATATGGTACCCTTGATATTACCAAAATAAGGGGGTTAAAATGGTGAATCCAGTATTAATTATTGCCGTACCGCTCTTAATCGCATTTTTAATGCCTTTTTTCAACTATATACACAAAAAGTTGCCTGCATTTTTGGCTCTTTTAACCACAGCCTTTAATGTATTAGTTATTTCAAGAAATTTCTCAGCTATAATGTCAAATCCAATGGTTATTGAAATAGGTGGTTGGCAGCCTCCCTTTGCAATAAATCTTTATATTGGACCTTTGGCTTTATTAGCTATAACAGTTATAAATGTTGTAGGTTTAATATTATCAGTTTACAACCTAAATCATGATTATGAAATTAATGATAAATTTTATCTTTTATTTTTGATGATTATTGCTGGTGCTTCAGGAATGGTAATGACTGGTGATCTTTTTAATCTCTTTGTCTTTATTGAGATAACCAGTGTTGCAGCTTATGGATTAACAGTATTTAATAGAGGAGATAGTTATGAAGCTGCTTTTAAGTATATAATTATCGGAGCTATTGGTTCAGTATTTTTATTAATCGCAGTTGGATTTACTTATGCAAGTGTTGGTACTTTAAATATGGCTGAAATTTCTCATTTAAGTCCTAATCTAAGTCCAAATCTAATGAGAATTATTACTCTTCTCTTTATGATTGGAATTGGAATAGAGGCAGAACTTTTTCCTCTTAACTTATGGGTGCCTGATGTATATAGTGAAGCTCCAACAAGTGTAACTTCAATTTTAAGTGGAGCTGTATCTGTAGCTGGTATATATGCCTTAGGAAGAATATTTTTTACTCTTTTTCAAGATCCAGCATTATTTAGTTATTTAATGATAATTGGGGTAATAACTTTAATAGTTGGGGAATTAGTTGCCTACAATCAAGAAAATATAAAAAGAATGCTTGCTTATTCAAGTATAGCTCAAATGGGGCTTATTGTTACTATTATTAGTATTAACACTTCTGAAGCTATAGCTGCTGGACTTTTTCAATTAATTAATCACTCTATATTAAAAGTTTTACTATTTATTAGTGCTGGAGTTTTAATCAAAGCAGCAGGAAGCAAAAAAATTGAAGAACTTAATGGTCTAGGAAACAAAAAACCTATTGCCTCTCTTGGATTTAGTATTGGTGCAATGGGAATTTTAGGTGTTCCTTTCTTCAATGGCTTTGTAAGTAAATTAATGCTTATAAATAGTACTTTAAATGCAGAAAAGATTATAATTACAGGCTTAATTCTTTTTGCAACTATTGTTGAAATCGCCTATTACTTAAAAGTCGTTCAAAAATTATACTTTTCTAATAGAGATAAAAAGGTATTTAAAACAGCAAATATCTTTATTCCGGTTTTAGTTTTGACTATTTTTGTTTTTGCCTTAGGTATTTATCCAGAATTAATTACAAATACCTTAAATAAGGCAGCTAGTGAATTAATTACAAATACTGAATATATTACAAATGTGTTAGGAGGGATGTAGGATGTTAATAAATTATATTTTCATCCCCATTATAGCAGCATTTTTTGCCTATCTTTTAAATAAAAAAGGAAAATATATAGGAAGTATAATTACTTCTTTAATTTCAGCTTATATACTTTATCAATTGATAGGTTTATATGGAAATTGGTCTCTAAGTCAAAATATTAACTTAAGCATAATGGGAAATGATCTTCAGTTGCTTTTTGCAAATAACCCACTATCCTGGCTTTTTGGAATTATGACTGCCAGTGCAACTTTATTAATTTCAATATTTACTATAAAATCTCAAGAAAATTACAAGCTAAGTTCAGCTTTTAATTTCAATTTCCTAATCTTATTTGGAAGTATTATAGGAGTTGTTTTTGCTAGTGACTTTTTAAGCCTCTTTATTTTCTGGGAGCTTATGACCTGGACTTCCTTTTACATCATTTCAGGTGGAAAAAAAGCAATGGCCAAAAAATCTGCCTATCGTTACTTTGTTTTAAGCGCAGTTGGAGCCTATACAATGCTTATGGCCATCTTTATGATCTATAGTCAAACAGGAAGTTTTGCAATAGCAGAAACAGCAAATTATTTACAGGGAATTTCAACAACTCATTCTCTTACTCTAATGTTTATGTTAGCTTTACCATTTTTAACAAAAGCAGGTCTCTTCCCTGTTCATATCTGGGTTAAAGGAGCTCACGGAAATGCACCAAAAGAATTTTCTCCTTTTCTCTCAGGTTTAATGTTAAAAGTTGGTATTTATGGTTTAATGGTAGTACTTTTCCTCTTACCTTTTTCTAAGGTTATAGAAAATACACTTTCTTATCGAGGATTGTCTGTTTTCAGCTATTTATTTGCTCTACTTGGAGCAATAACAACTGTAACAGGTACAATACTTGCTATTAGACAGGAAGATATGAAAAAATTAATTGCTTATTCTTCTATCTCCCAAATGGGATATATTATTATGGGAATAGCAATTGCCACACCTCTTGGCTTAACTGGAGGATTACTGCACATGATGAATCACTTAATTTTTAAATCAGCTATTTTCCTTGCCTTAGCTGCAGTAATTTATAGAACTGGTACTACTAAGATGTATGAAATGGGTGGACTTATATTTAGAATGCCATTAACTTTTGCTACTTATCTTACAGCAATAATAGCTCTGGCAGGTATCCCTCCAACAAATGGATTTATTTCTAAATGGGTAATCTATCAGGCACTTATTGAAAAAGGCTATCTTTTCTTAGCAGTAGCTGCTTTCTTTGGTAGTATTGGATCATTTATGTATGTATTCAAACCTTTAAGTACTGTATTTTTAGGACAATTAAAGCCACAACATGAAAAAATAAAGGAAGTTCCATTTCTTATGCAAGTTCCAATGTATATATTAATGATTTTGATGGTACTCTTTGGAGTTGTTCCAGGAATACAAATGAGTATTATTTCTAAAATTTCATCTTTTGTAGGAATGGAAGCAGTCAATTATTCTCTATTCACTATTGAAGGTGCTTATGGTGCCTGGAATTCACTAATTATTTTCAATATCTTTACAGGAGGATTTGTTTTATCTCTCTTTGTATTCATCCTTGCTAGAAAATCAAAATTAGTAGGATTGCTTGATACTTATACCTCAGGTGAATATATGAATGATGCTGAAGCTTATCACTTTGCATATCAATATTATCGTCCTTTTGACAGGATGTTTGATAGTTTTGCAGCTAAAAGCTTAACTAGAGCTTATGAAAGTTTAGCAGAAAACATAGCTAAAATAGGTAATGGAATCCGCAAAACAGTAATTACTGGTAATGGGCAAAGTTATGCCTTCTATGCAATTCTGTTCTTTGTGATTCTTGCCATTGCGGGGTGGATAATATGATAAATATTTTAACAACAGCCTTACATTTTATTGGAATTACGATTTTTAGTGCAGCTTTAGGTCTGTTTTTTATGGGAATAGCAAGAAAAATTGTTGCCAGAATTCAAAAACGCTATGGACCACCTATTTATCAGCCTTATTTAGATGTAATAAAACTATTTGGTAAAAAAGCAATAACTCATGGTTTTATCTTTGACTTTGGAACTATAATGGCTTTTGGAGGTGTAATTGCTACACTGTTTTTCGTACCTCTTGGAGCCTGGACATTATACAGTCTTAACGGTACAGTCGTATTAATAATTTACTTGTTAGCCATTGCATCATTAGGAATGGCAATGGGAACAGTTGGTTCTGGTAACCCTCAAGCTTCTATAGGTATTTCCAGAGCTCTAACACAAATGCTTGGATATGAATTACCTTATTTAGTTATTCTCTTTGGCTTGATTTATAAATATCAAACTTCATCAGTTTTTGGTTTAGCTCAAGCTCAAGCTGGAGGAATAATGAATTGGAATCTTTTCACTTATCCTGTAGCAACTGTCCTAGCCTTTGTTATTCTAATTGGGATGACGGGTAAAAAACCTTTTGATGCTATGATTGCCCCTTCTGAAATAGGTTCTGGACCAGTTGTAGAATCTGGTGGAAAATATCTAGGTATGATGATGTTACAAAAATCAATCACAATTATAGTTGAATTAGCTTTATTTGTTAACCTCTTTTTAGGAGGAGCAGATAATATTTTAAGTTTTTCTATAAAAATGCTTATTGTCTGGATATTAGCAACAATGGTTGGAAGCTTATTCCCAAGATTTAAAATTGAAGAAGGAGTAAAATTCTTCTGGAAGTGGCCACTAATTATTGCCATAATTCAAGTCTTATTTATTATCTATTAGAGGAGGTTTTTTTAAATGAAAGAAAAATTCAAGAGAGGTAAATGGAAGGAATTCCTTGATTGGGCACAAAATAAATCTCTCAGTATGCTTCATTACTGTACAGGTTGTGGAGCAATTGAGCTTCCTCCAACTATGACCTCTCGTTATGATATGAGTCGTTTTGGAATTGGACAGGCAGCTACACCTAGACAGGCTGATCTCCTTTTAGTAACAGGATATTTGAGCACCAAAACTCTTAGGAGAATAATCTATACCTATGAACAAATGCAGGAGCCAAAATTTGTAGTTGGCTTTGGTTCATGTACTATAAATGGTGGAATGTACTGGGATTCTTATAATACTATTAAGCAATTAGATAAATATTTACCTGTAGAACTTTATATTGCCGGTTGTATGCCTAGACCAGAAGCTATTTTAGATGGATTTTTGGAACTAAAGCAAAAAATTGATAGTGGAGAAGCCAAAGGCTATGAAGAATATGAGGAAAATATAGAATTTTATCATAAAAATCAAGAAGAAGTACTAGGGGAGGTTCAGAGGACACAATGAGAAATGAAAAAGAAGTAATTGAACTCATAGAAAAAAATCTTTCTCCTCTTGAGACTGAAGAAAAAAGAGCTCAAAATATTTCTGTAAAATTTGGTCCTGAAGACACTATTCAAGCTTTAAGCTTTCTAAAATCAAAAGGTTATAAGCAGCTTTCAACAATAAGTTGTGTTGACTGGATAGATGATAATGAATTTGAGTTGGTTTATCACCTTTATTCTTATGATGATTTCATTAATATTAGTGTCAAAACAAGAATAGATAGAGAAAAAGCTAAGTTTGTTACTCTCAAGGAAGTCTGGCCTGTAGCTGAATTTTATGAAAGAGATATTCACGATTTCTTTGGAGTAGAATTTGAGGGAAATGATGATTTAGAAGAATTAATATTGGAAAATTGGAATGATATCCCCCCAATGAGAAAAGATTTTGATACTCGCAAATTTGTAAATGATGAATATGAATGGAGGGATTATGATGGACAAAAACACACAGACTGAAATATTTTTCGGTCCTAACCATCCAGGTGTTCCTGGAAACTACGGAATTATCTATGATTTTGAAGGAGATACAGTTACTGAAGCTAAGCCTAATGCCGGCCATCTTCACCGTGGTTTTGAAAAATTAATGGAAGAAAGAATCTGGATAAAAAATACTGCCCTTGTTCCTCGTATATGTGTTGAAGAACCTGATATTAACGAAATGGTCTATGCTATGGGTTATGAAGCTATTGGTGAATTAGAAGTTCCGGAAAGGGCTCACTATATTCGATCAATAATCTTAGAATTAGCTAGATTACAGGGCCACATCTTCTCTATTGGAGGTAATGCGGCTGGTATCGGTCAATATACAGTAATGCACTGGGGAACATTAACAAGAGATTATATACTTGATATTTTTGAAGAAATCACTGGAGGAAGAGTTTATCATATTTACATTCGTCCTGGTGGGGTTAGACAAGATATTAGTGACAAAACTTTTGAAAAAATACTTGATCTAATGGATGATTTAGAAGAAAATCGTCTTCCAGACTTAGATAAGACTCTTTATGAAAATCCAAATGCTCAAAAACGCTGGAAGGGTACTGCTGTAATAACAGCTGAAGAAGCAATGGAAATGGGAGCAACTGGCCCTGTATTGAGAGGAGCTGGCAAGGCTTATGATCTTAGAAAAATGATGCCTTATGCTGCCTATGACAAAGTTGACTTTGAAATCCCTACTAGAGAGAGTGGAGATGCCTGGGCTAGATTAAAAGTTGTTAGAGAAGAGATGACTCAGAGTATAAAGATAATCAGACAGCTTATAAACGATATACCTGATGGCCCTGTAAAACTTGACTTAGGAAATGCTTTAAAATACAAGATACCTGAAGGTGATGCCTATGTTAAGATAGAGTCAAAAAGAGGGGAATATGGTTATTATATGGTTTCTGATGGCAGTCTTAAGCCTTATAGAGTCCATGTTAGAGGAGCTTCTAATCCTCTAGGCCTTTACGGTGTCACAGAATATTTACCTGGTACTAGAGTAGCTGATGTACCAGTTTGGGCAAAATCACTTGGTATCTGCCCACCAGAATTTGATAGATAAAAATTATAAAGTGAGGTGAAATAAATTGTCTAAAGATAAAAAGAGCATCTTTTCTCCAACTAATGCCTGGAAAAATTTAGCCAAAAAACCGGAGACAGTTCGTTATCCAGCTGAGACAAAAGATGCTGCAGAAAGATATAGAGGTTTTCATATAAATGATTTAGATGAATGTATTGGCTGTTCAACCTGTCAGGAAGTTTGTGTTAATGATGCAATAACAATGGTTCCTCTTGATAATGTACCAACTGAAGAAGGACAACGTAATGAAAGACCACAAATTGATTATGGCCGCTGCTGTTGGTGTGGGCTTTGTGTTGATGCCTGTACGACTGGCTCCTTAGAAATGACTAGAGACTATAGTTATAATGATATTGACCCTGACACCTTTATCATTACTCCTGAAGAAAATAGTATTAATAAAGAAGAACATCCTCTCGGCTATTTGAGAGATGATAATTCTGATCTTTTAGATTTAGAAAGAGTAGATATGGAAATGTTAGAGCCAGAAGAAAGAGTAGATTCCTTTGTAGAAATTGTTGAAGGATTTTCTAAAGAACAAGCAGAAAAGGAAGCTTCTCGCTGTGTAGAATGTGAAATTTGTACAGATACCTGTCCTGCTAATATGAATATTCCTCAATATATAAGAGGTATCTTTGATGAAGATTTAGATGAATCACTGCAACAAATTTATGAAGATAACCCACTTCCTGAAGTTTGTGGTAGGGTTTGTACTCATAAATGTGAAGGTGTATGTTCTCTTACACATCGTGGGGAAGCTGTTTCTATTCGCTGGTTAAAACGCTATGCAGTTGATAATGTAGATTCTGCTGAATATAAGAAAGTTTTAGGTACAGAAAAAATCGAACAAAATGAAAAAGAAATTGCTATAATTGGTGCTGGTCCTGCTGGACTATCTGCCGCTCACTATCTTAGTATTATGGGCTATCAAATTACAGTTTACGAAAGCAAGGAAAAAGCTGGAGGTATGATGAGATACGGTATTCCTGAATATCGCCTACCTTATGATGCCCTTGATAAAGATATTAACTATATCAAAAGCCTAGGTGTAGAATTTGTCTTTAACACTAAAGTTGGAGAAGATATAACAATTGATGAGCTACATGATAAATATGAAGCAGTTTTTGCAGCTACTGGTCTTCATAATGGCCGAAGTACCAGTGTGCCTGGAACAGAAAACAATAATGTTTATCAGGCAGTGGACTTACTAGCTGATATTGCAAGAGGCAAAGAAGTTCCTACCACTGAAAAGATAGTTGTAATTGGTGGAGGTAATGTAGCCATGGATATAGCTCGCTCAATGGCAAGAATACAAAAACAAAAATACGGAGAAGTGAATGTAACTGTAACTTCTTTAGAATCTGAAGATGTTATGCCTGCTGATGAAGAAGAAATTGAAGAAGCTCGAGAAGAAGGAGTAGTTTTTGAGCCTGGTCGTGGACCAAAAGAAATTGAAGTAAATGAAGATGGCTCAATTGCTCAGGTATGTACTAACTGTTGTGTCTCTGTTTTTGATGAAGAAATGAACTTTAATCCAACCTTTGATGACGATGACATCCAAAACTTAGAATGTGATATGGTTATTGAGGCTATTGGACAGGCAGGAGACAATAGTTATATAGATGATAAATTAGATATAGAATATGAAGGGCCAAGAATTAAAATTAATGAATATAGTCAAACTTCTGTTGACTGGCTCTTTGCCGGTGGTGATATTGCTAGAGGTCCAGATGTTATTAATGCAATTGCAACTGGTCATGATGCAGCAGTTGGAATTGATAAATACCTCAATGGTGAATTATAAAAATTAACTTTTGATTAAGATCCCTTATCCTAAAGGAGGCCAGATGGCCTCCTTTTTTTATGTTCTTCCTTTTTTATTTGCTATTTACCTGTTACTGAAACATCATCAACTAATACATAAGGTGAATATCCGGACATATTGGGATAAATCTCATTTCCTAGACCTTTTACATTTGAAAAATCTTCATATATATTACCAGCAATCATCACATCCTGTAATCTACCCTGAAGCTCTCCGTTTTTCACATGAAAACCTTGAGCCTGAACGGAAAAATGGCCTTGCTCATAGTTAGATGAATGAAAACCAATAACACTTTCCACTAAAATCCCTTCATCTATTGAATCTATAAGTTCTTTTTTACTTTTATTACCTGCTTCAAGCACTGGATTTACTAAATTTGGTGAAATTGGAGTATCTATTCCTCCACCAAAAAGAGCTCTTTTTAGTCCATTACCTGTAGGCTCTACTCCAGCTTTATTGGCAAATTCTAAATCATAAATATAATTTTTAAGTTTACCATTAGAAATAATGTCCTTTTTAGAAGTAGGGATTCCTTCATCATCAAACTGTCTCCTACTAGCTGCATTTTCCATATGAGGTTTATCAATTATATTTAAGTTATCAGAAAATATTTTTTCTCCCATTTTATCCATCAAAGGTGAAGTTTCCTGGAATACATTTTTTCCACTAATACCAGCTTCCAAACTAATAAAAAAGAAATACATTGCTCTTGGTGAAAATAATACAGGCATCTTTGCTGTTTCAGGAGTTGATACTTCATATGCCTTCTTATATTCAGCAAGAAAATCATCTATTTCCTTTTTGGGAATTTTACTAAATAATTTCTTTTGATTAAAAGCTCTGTATAATGTTGAGCCACCCCCTGGGATTGGAGCCCCAAATTCCAGTCCAAAATTTAATATTTCTTCTTTTAACTCCCCACCATTAGTTGTTTCTATTGTTATTTCTTCTAACTCTTTATTAAAATTAATATCAAAAGTTATATCTTCATCTTTACTTTTAACATAATCAATTATTTCTTCTATAAAAGAAAATATTTTTTCTGAATCAGCTTTTTCATACTCACCTTTAAGCTCTTTATTGGAATTCTTTAGTTTACTATCACTAAAAGAAATATCGCTTTCTTCACCATATTCTGCAGATTCCTCTGCACCTTTAATAAGTTTTTCTTTTACTTCTTTTGAATCTCCTAAGGTTGTATTTGCTCCTAATTTATTATTTTTTATAGCCCTAATAGAGCTAGCCTTCAAATTTTCTTGAGTTATATCTTGTAAATTCCAGTTTTCTATATTTATTTTTAATTTATCATTTTTTGTTTCAAGTAGTTCTGCTTGATCAAATCTATCTTTTAGCTCTTCTATTTTTTTCATCTTTATTTACCTCCTATATTAGCTTTATCAAGTTTAACATGGGGAGCTCCCATTCCAGAAAACATATTTAACTGCATAGGATTACCCTTACCACAACCGCCAACTTCATTATAACTAATGTCATCTGCAATCATTGAAATACTCTTTAAAGTTGAAAATAGCTCACCACTAATATTAATATCTCTCACCATCTCTTTTTTCTTTCCATTCTCAATTCTATAGCCATATTCAGCCCCAAAGGTAAATTGATCTCCAGAAGTCTGCCCACCTTTACCATTTAATAAATAATATCCATTATCTATCGATTCAAATAACTCTTCTTTACTTGAATCTCCATTTTCTATAAAAATATTTGACATTCTAATTATAGGAGTATGCTGACAATCAACTGCCCGCATATTTCCAGATAACTCTTCTGAAAAACTAGCAGCTGTTTCTCTTGAATGTAATCTGCCATTTAATACACCATTTTTAATTAATTCAGTTCTTTTTGCTTCTTGTCCTTCATCATCATATTTATAATGACCAGGGATACCTTTAATTGTGGGGTCATCAACAACAGTAAGTATTTCATCGCCCATTTCCCTACCATATTGCAATTTTTCTCTAAAGGCAGGATTATTTTGAATTATATCTGCTTCAGATAGATGACCAAATGCCTCATGAATAAATACTGAAGCAAGTTTTGGATTAATAATGATTGGATAGCTTCCTGCTTTAATTGGCTCAGCATCTAAAAGCTTTTGGAGAATTTCAATTTCTTTTAATAAATCATCTTCTCTACCTACTAATTCAGAAAATTCAGGATAAGCTCCAAAAGAAATCCTCTTTGTCTGTACAACTCCATCCTTTTTTGCAAAAATTTGGCCAGCTATATAACTTCCTAATAAATCATATTCTATTTCTGTTCCTTCAGAATTCAAAAAATATCTTCTTGAATAAAATTGACGATATCTAAATTGAGTTTTAATAATATGTTTTTGCTCAAGCGCTAATTTATTATATTTTTCCACTAGCTCCTTTTTTTCCTCTAAACTGTGGTTATGAGGGTCATCCTTTACTTCTGTAAAAATCTCATCTTGAATAACAGGTGCTTCCTTTAATTTTGTGCTTTCTTCCTGAAAATCTGCTCCTTTAGAAGTTAATTTAAGAAGTTTATCTCTACTATTAACTGCCTCATCTATTTCGCTAAATGAACCTAGAGCTTTAACCCCATTATTATATACTCTTAGATGGCCACCTTCTCTGTATGAATTTTTAATGTTTTTTAGTTCTTCTGACTCATAAGTTATCTCAGTCTCCTGATTTTTTTCATATCTGACATCACCATAATCCTGTTTTTTTAATGAAAATATTTTTCTCAAATCTTCTTTCATTATATTCCTCCTCATTTTGAAAATTTTCTTTATATTATACTAATACTATAAAAGATTTAAAAATCCTTTAAAAAAATTAATTATTTAAATAAAATAATTAATTTTAGTTACTTTTCAATAAAATAATTTAAGATATAGCTAAAAAATTAGCATTTCATTTTTAGCTATAGATGAAATTGTGAAATTTTTGAAAATATTATAGTAATTAAAAGGATTTTTAACAAAAATAAAGGATTTAATTAATTAGTGCCTAGTTCTGTGAAATTAAATACAAATAATTTTATATAAATTTTAGGAGGTAAAAAATGGAAAAAGTACTAAAGCTAAATAATGTTACAAAAAGTTATGCTGCTAAAAAAGCAGTTGATAAAGTCTCATTTGACTTAAAGAATGGAGAAATACTTGGATTACTTGGACCAAATGGAGCAGGAAAAACAACAATTATAAGGATGATATTAAATATTATTGCTCCTGATCAAGGAAAAATTTCATTTAACGGTTTTTCTATAGAAGATAAACATAAAATGGGCTATCTACCTGAAGAAAGAGGTATTTATAAAGATACAAAGGTTTTAGAAACTATTAGTTATTTTGCAGATTTAAATCAAATGCCTCCAGTTGAAAGCCGTAAAAAGGCTAAATATTGGCTTAAAAAACTAGAACTTGCTGATTATGAAAATAATAAAATTGATGAATTGTCAAAAGGAATGCAGCAAAAAGTACAGTTTATTATATCTATTATTCACAAACCTGAAGTATTAATTGTAGATGAACTTTTTTCTGGCTTAGATCCAGTTAACCAAGATTTATTTAAGTCTATTTTAGAAGAACTATCTGCTAATGGAATGAGTATTTTACTATCATCTCATAGAATGAATATGGTAGAAGAATTATGTGATAGAATTTTTCTTATTAAACAAGGAAAAAAGGTTCTTTATGGAAAACTAAACAATATTAAAGAAAATTATGATCAAAAAATGGTAGAAATGACTTATAGCGGTAATGATAATCTACTTAAAAGTAATATAAA
>Ga0182239_1000648_pt1 | contig 12403 bp, 10 predicted proteins | sample hydfrate6_PW_210_FD_132456 | JGI IMG/M metagenome (GOLD analysis project Ga0182239, IMG submission 132456) | Subsurface microbial communities from deep shales in Texas, USA - hydraulic fracturing test 6_PW_210 | ecosystem: Environmental > Aquatic > Deep subsurface > Shale gas/oil reservoir >...
GGGCAAAATGTCCAGAAAAAAATTACTGCCGAAAAAAATTGAACTGAATCAAACAATCTTTCCCCGTAGCTTAAAAAATGAGCCAGCTTATGACTCGCCATCGAAAATATCCTTACCGAAGAGGCCTGTCGCCCAGGCCATTAAAATCAATATCTCATTGATATTTTAAACTTTAGGTGTTCTCAAAAAAGAGCCACACCCATTTCTTATGAGGATTGCCGGAATCAACAGAAAGGCAACCCTGATTCCGGCAATTCAGTTTGACACTTGATCAATCAGAACAATAATTAAAATTGATGCTGCTTTCAGGGTAAAAAGACCTTTGAACTTCGACCACGTCGCCAAAACCATCCAGCTCACTTTGCACACCGCCCATTGCATCCATCGCTCGCATCATCAAATGTGATGTGGAGGCCTTGCAAATAAAAAGAAAGAGCCTGATTGGTATTAATGATTGAACCAGGCTTTAAACCCAAAACCGAATCCATTTATTCGGGAAAGGAAGAGAAAAATGCGGAACAAAATTCTTGTGGCGGCCATTTGTCTGAGTTTGGGTGGTGTCGTGACCGGACTTAGTGGCCTCGTTATGGCCGAGAAAACGACACCCTTGGAGGGTGGCACCTACATGCCGGTGGTTATTGAGAAAAGCTTCAAAGAGACCATGGAAATGGACTCTGAAGCAAAACAAAAGTATGACAAGCGCCAGCAAAAGCTTTTGGAAAAACGTTATGATTTAAGTGATATGCCTTCCGACACAATGATGTCTGCCGGCCGCAAACCGGTTCAACAAGGCGTGCGGGTCAAACTTCACGGAGATGTCACGTGGGAAGAATTATCCGAAATGACCCCGGCAGAGATCAAGAAAAAGAATCTCTTCCCCATGGGTTTCCGGCCTCTGCCACATTCGAAGCACAGCACTGGGGGACAGGTATTCCCGCAGAACCAGATTGATAAGATGCAGAAACTTGAAAGCAGAGATCTCGAGCGGTTTGACACCGAGTTTGATATACCTGCACACTTCACGCCTGAATTCCCGCCGCCGATCTATTTAACCTCTCGTCCCGACCTGGGGGATGTATCCCAGGGCAAGGTTCTTTCAGTCAAGAACTATTACGAATTGTTCAAAGGCATTCTCACTCCGGTTCAAATGGAAGGAATGCGGCTGCTGCTAACCCCTTTCCCGCAGCAGCAGTTTAACCAGACAGAGGATCGAAAGGTCAGGGAACCGAGTTTGGGCGTGACTTGCCTTGATTGCCACGTGAACGGGCATACAAATGCGGCATTCCACTTGAATCCTGACACCAGGCCGCAGTCGGCCCGTTTTCGGCTGGATACGGTTAGTCTCAGGGGCTTGTACAATCAGCAGATTCATGGGTCAAAGCGGTCTCTCCGGTCGGTCGAAGACTTTACCGAGTTTGAGCAGCGAACCGCTTACTTTGACGGCGATCATGTTACTGCGGCCAAAAAGGGGGTAAATCTGCCGGATCGCGCCAGCCAGGTTGCAATGATGGCTCAAATGCAGAATATGTTTGATTTCCCGCCGGCACCTAAGCTTGATCCTGCTGGACGCCTTGTCGAGGATAAGGCAACCGAGAAGGAACGTCGCGGAGAAGAAATTTTCTTTGGCAAGGGCCGCTGTGCGGAATGTCATCCGGCGCCTGCTTATACAAATCATGAAATGCAGGATTTACACCTGGAAAAATTTTACACACCTGAGATGATCAATGATCATTTCAGCATCCCGGACGGCCCAATAAAGTCATTCACCCTCCGGGGCATTAAGGATTCTCCGCCATATCATCACGATGGCAGGCTTTTAACCCTTGCGGATACCGTTGAGTTTTTTAATCTGGTGCTGGAGCTGGATCTCACTGAGCAGGAAAAGAAAGACTTACTCGCTTTTATGCTATGTCTATAACATCCGGGGCAGTATCATAAATTGATACAATAAAACGGGCAGACTCAGGCATTGAAAATAAATGGCGTTTGGCAATTTCCTGAGTCTGCCCGTTTTAATTGCGAGTCATAACCATTCCCGGTGCCACGCCATCCGGGAACTCGCTGAACCAATGAACTCCACCAGATCTTCAGCTTTCATAAATAGGAGGGCTTGGCTTGAAATAAATGGTGCCGGAGGCGAGACTCGAACTCGCACACCCAAAAAGGGCGGAGGATTTTGAGTCCTCTGCGTCTACCACTTCCACCACTCCGGCACGTACATTTGTCAAAAGGGGGAGACTGGAATTCTGTCCCCACAGGGTTCCAATCTTGCAGGCGCAAAAATAACCAAATCCGCGGCAAAATGCAAGCATGATTTGCATCCGGGTACTGCTTACAGGATAATGTCCGCGTTTTCCCCGCTTTTTTCAACCAGATCCCGCTTGAGCTGCCACAGTTTCGGCGTCAGGGAGACGTGGTATATGTGCGGGTTGACCAGGCGCTTCACACCGGGATCCAGCCGGTTGAGGTCCTGGTCGCGCTGTTTGCGCATATCCTCGATGGACGGGGTTTCATAAACCTGTTTGCCGTCCCGGATGATATCAACCAGCAGGGGTTCGATCCGGCCGAGATTGTTCGGGCTGATGATACGCCGAGTGCCCCGGTCCGTGGGGTGCCGCAGTTCCAGTGGATTCATCTGATGCGGGTCTTCATCCTGCAGGCCCATTAAGTCCGCAGTGGCGTGATCGCGGCCGTTGTAGATGCGCCACACGTTTTTAAACCCGGGGTTGATGATCTTCTCCGGGGTTTCGGAGACTTTCATCGCCGGAATCCACTGCCCGTTTTTTTCCACTGCCGTGAGCTTATACACCCCGTCCAGGGCGCCCTGGCCCCTGGAGGTCACCAGCCGGGTGCCCACCCCGTAGGCCAGCCGGTTGATCAGGTGATCCGGGTCCAGGCCGTACCTGCCGGCTTCCTCCCGGATCTGGCTGATAATCTGCCAGACCACCATCTCGTCTAACTGGTTGCTCAGCAGGATCGCGGCCTCCTCGAATCCCGCGGCATTGAGCATCTTGGCCGCCTGGATGGAAAGATGGGCAAGGTCCCCGGAATCCAGACGAATGCCCACCGGCTTGTGCCCCTTTTTCCGGAGCTCCTCAAAGACCTTGATCGCGTTGGGAATACCGCTTTCCAGGGAATTGATGGTGTCTACCAGCAGCAGGCAGTCATCCGGGTACACGTCCGCATAGGCCCGAAACGCATCCAGTTCGCCTTGTCCCAGGGCGATAAAGGCCTGGACCATGCTGTGGGCATGGGTGCCCTTGGGCGTATACCCCAGGGCGCAGGACATGCCGGTATTGGAGGAAAAATCCGCGCCTCCGATCAGGGCGGCCCGGGTACCGGCATTGCCGCCCCGGTCCTGGGCCCGCCTGAGACCGAATTCGATCATCAGGCGCCGGCATCCGGCATCCCGCACCCGGGCGGCCTTGGTGGCAATCAGGGTCTGGAAGTTCAGGCGGTTAAGCAGCGAGGATTCCAGGAGCTGGGCCAGGGCCAGGGGGCCGTGGATCACCGTGAGGGGTACGTTGGGATGCACCACCCGGCCCTCTGGAACGGCCTGCACTGTGAACCGATCAAGAAACGACTGTCCGGCCAGCCATTGCAGGAAGTCCTCGGCAAACATGGGCTCACCGTTACGCTGCTTCTGGGCGCGCAGGCATTCGAGTTCCGCCTGTCCGAAGTGGGCCTCGCGCATCCAGTCCACCAGCCATTCCAGCCCGGCATTGAGGCAGTAGCCCGCCTGGTGGGAACCGTAATCCGGGTATTTGCGGAAAAAATGCTCAAAATGCACGTTTTTCTCGTGCATGCCCATGCGGAAAAAAAGCTGGGCCATGGTCAGCTCGTACATGTCAGTATAAAGCACGCCTTCGGCAAGGCTTCGTTGGTCGGCATTCATGAGTCAGTCTCCCGCATATCGGTTATCTCCTAATCGGCCAGCGTTATCAGACTGCGCAGATCGTTTGCAGCCACCGCGCCTTCCCGCAGAATCCGGGGCGGCGTGCAGGTGACATCAAGTATGGTGGATCCGATGCCTGGGTCAAGTTCTCCTGCATCCAGGACAAGGCCGGCGGCTTCGGTCACGGTCCCGGGAATCGTTTCGATCTCCCGGGGCCCGGTTTGCCCGGAAATATTTGCGCTGGTGGCGGTAATCGGCCTTTGGACCGCCGCGGCCAGGGCGCTGGCCACGGGATGGGCGGGCATGCGAATGCCGATGGTACCCGTTCCCCCGGTCAGGGCGCGCGGCAGGATGCCGCCTGCCCGAAGCACCAGCGTGATCCCGCCCGGCCAGCAACTTTGCATGATTTTTTCGGCAGTCTTCGGGATTTCAGCGGCACAGGCCTCGAGCATTTCCCGGTCGGCCACAAGGATGGACACGGGATTGGTCAGAGCCCGCTGCTTGATCCAAAACACCCGGTCCACGGCATCGGGATTCAAGGCGTCCGCGCCCAGGCCGTACAGGCACCGGGTGGGATATATCACCGCTTGCCCGCCGCGGATAAGTTCCGCGGCATATGCAATCAAGTCCGGGTCCGGCGCACCGGGATCAACGGACCGGATGGCGGCATTACCCGTCAAGACTCCGGGCCTTTTTATTGACTTCTTCAGCCATGTCCGCCTTGAAGGCTTCCAGGCGCTTAGCCATCTCCGGGTCGGACAGGGCAAGCATCTGGGCGGCAAACACGGCCGCGTTCCTGGCGCCCGGCTTTCCCACGGCCATGGTGGCCACGGGCACGCCCGGAGGCATCTGCACGGTGGAAAGCAGGGCGTCAAACCCGCTCAGGGCTGAGGAATCAATGGGTACGCCGAGTATCGGCAGCGTGGTGTGCGCGGCCAGCACCCCGCCCAGGTGCGCGGCGTGTCCGGCCCCGGCAATAATAACCTTGATGCCCCGAGCAGGGGCGGATGCGGCAAATTCCGCGGCCCGCTCCGGGGTGCGGTGGGCCGAAGCCACAGTCATCTCGTAGGGAATGTCAAATCGCTTGAGCTGCTCTGCGGCCGCGGTCATCACCGGCAGGTCCGAGTCGCTGCCCATGATGATGCCCACTGCCGGCGGCACGGCCAGGCGGTCCTGTGCTTTTTTTCCGATGTCGGTGCGGTGATGCGCGCCCTCCCAGGTAATTTTTCCGGCTGCTTCATAGGCCCTGGATATGGCTTTTTTGATGTCACTTCCCAGGGCGGTCACGCCCAGCACCCGGCCGCCGCTGGTGACCACGGCGTTGTTTTCCCGCTTTGTACCGGCATGAAAAACCGCCACGTCCTTCATGCGGGCGACATTGCCCAATCCCTGAATTTCCTTGCCCTTGGCATAGGATCCCGGGTATCCTTTGGCGGCCATGACCACGCATACCGCCGGCCGCGGGTCAATCTCGATGCGCTGATTTTCCAGCCCGCCGTCAATGACCGCCTTCATGATCGGAACGATATCGCTTTTCATCCGCATCAGAAGCGGCTGGGCCTCCGGGTCGCCGAACCGGCAGTTAAATTCCACCACCCGGACACTGTCCTTGTTGATCATCAGGCCGGCATACAGCACGCCCTTATAGGGCCGCCCCTCTGCTGCCAGGGCGTCGACCATGGGCTGCATGACCTGGTCCATGACTTTTTTCCGCATTACCGCATCAACCACCGGCGCGGGCGAGTAGGCACCCATGCCCCCGGTGTTGGGGCCCTTATCGCCGTCGTAGACGGTCTTGTGATCCTGGGAAGAAGGCAGGGGCACAACGGTTTTGCCGTCGGTAAAGGCCAGAAACGAGGCCTCCTCGCCTTGCAGGCATTCCTCGACCACCACGGTTTTTCCTGCATCGCCAAACTCGTTGTCGACCATCATGCGCTTCAGCGCGTCAAGCGTCTGCTCCCGGGTGTGGCACACGGAAACCCCCTTGCCCGCGGCCAGCCCGTCTGCCTTGACCACCACAGGGGGGCCCGCGGTATCAATATAGCGGCAGGCCCGGTCAAAGTCGGAACAGGAATGTCCCCTGGCTGTGGGGATATTGTATTTTTCCATGAGCTGCTTTGCATAGGACTTGCTGGCCTCGATGGCCGCGGCGGCCGCTGTGGGGCCGAACACGCGAAGCCCGGCGGCCTGGAAGGTGTCCACGATACCCGCAGACAGGGGCGCCTCCGGTCCGACCACGGTCATGTCGATGCGGTTCTCTGCGGCAAACGCCGCCAGCTTGTCGGTGCTGCCTGCGGAAATGTCCACGCAATCGGCAACTTCCGCGATGCCGGCATTTCCCGGCGCGCAGAAGATCTGCTCCACCTCGGGGCTTTTGGCGATTTTCCAGGCAAGGGCGTGTTCTCTGCCCCCGCCGCCGACGATGAGAATCTTCATAAAGGCTCCTGCTCCCTGATAAAAGATGGGTTTTGCCAATCGCTTGTGGTCTGGTCTATTCGTTTTTCCATGGCCAGTTCAATGAGGCGGTCCAGAAGCTTTGCGTAATCCATGCCCGCGGCTTTGGCTGCCAGGGGCAGCAGGCTGACCGGGGTCATGCCGGGAATGGTGTTGGTTTCCAGAACACGTATACGGCCGCTGCTGATGATCATGTCGGTTCTGCTGCATCCGCTGCAAAACAGGGCCCGGTGTGCGGCCGCAGCCAGGTCGCCGGCGGTTTGCGCAAGTTCCGGCGCGATCCTGGCCGGGCAGATTTCATCGGTTTCACCGGCCGAATACTTGGCCTCAAAATCGAAAAACTCATGATCCCCGCCGGGCACGATCTCGACGATGGGCAGGGATTGAAGCTCCCGGTTGCCCAGCACGCCGCCGGTGATTTCCGTGCCGAACAGGTACTCCTCTGCCACTGCTGTTTCGTCGCAGGCAAAGGCGGCTTCCAGGGCCGGAGCAAAGTCGGCTGCAGAACGGACGATACTCAAGCCCAGGCTCGATCCGGCGCTGGCGGGCTTGATTACCAGGGGCAGGCCCAGTTGGTCGATAATCCGGGCGGCATCAACTTTTTCGTCCCGCTGCAGGCCCACGTATTTTGGCACGGGAATTCCGGCCTTTTCATAAAAATACTTGGATACCAGCTTGTTCATGGCAATGGCGCTGCCCATGACGCCGGTGCACTGGTACGGGATTTTCAGCAGATCCAGCAGCCCCTGGATGGTTCCGTCCTCGCCGGGCACCCCGTGCAGGATGACCAGTGCGGCGTCGATGTTTGCGGCATCCGCCACCAGCCGGCCCAGGTCGGTTTGCGGATCATAGCGGAAGACCGCGTATTTCGACGAATCCAGCGCGGCATAGGCCTGATCGCCTCCCCTGAGCGATATTTCGCGTTCCCCGGAACTTCCGCCGGAGAGCAGTGCCACGTTTCGTTTTGTCAGGCGCATGGTTTCAAGGTTCAAGGTTAATTCATCGGGTTCTATGCGCGGGGTTAAATCGCGTTACTGCTCAAGAAGCCGCTGCTTGGCCTGCTGGTACTCGTCCCGGGTGATGAGGTTGTCTTCAAGCAGGCCGGCCAGCCGACTCAGATCCCGGATTTCCGAAGAGGTCTCATCCTGGATGCCTGTTTTATGCCGGGTGTCGGAGTCCGTGCCGATCATCTGCGGTTGACCTTCACTGCCGTGGATCTTCACCGAGGCCAGCCCGCCCATAACGCTCACTTCAATATCTTTGCCCTGAAATTCCGGAAGGCTGAGAATTTTGACCAGGGACCCGCCCTTTTTCCGCAGGTACCGCAACAGCAAATACCCGGAGCCGATGATCAGGCCGAACCCGCCAAGCAAAATCCATAACAGGTAGTTTACGATCCCGCTGAAAAAAAGCACCAGCAGGCCCACCACCGCCAACAGCACGACGTGAAAGAGCAGTATGAAATAAGCGATAAAAACGCCCTTGGTCACACTGCCGTCATTGCCCTTGTATTTGAACATGGGTTCCTGTTTTTATGCCTTTAAGAGGCATCGTCCGATTTTTTCCCCACGGAGATACGATCCAGGACTTTGCCTTCATATTGCTGAGGGATCTCGAGTTCCACAGATCCGCCGCGCATGGTATTGAGCTTCATGATCAGGTAATTGAGTTTCTTGAGCGTGCGGTATCGCGTGTATTCATCTTCAAGGCTGGACAACAGGGTCTCTGTGCGGATGATTTCTTTTCGCAGTTCGATTTCCGGGGGAAGGCAGTCCGCATTTTTGAGGATTTTATAGGACAGCCTCAGCTCCTGCGGAATCCTGCCAAGGTCCTCATGCTCAAGCGGCTTTCCGGCGCCTTCGAGATTATCGAATTCCCCGCTGCGCTGTGCATGGCGGATGCGCTCTTCCACGAGTTTCTCGAACCCTGTGAATATCATGGCAATCAACCCCCTTAAACCTAAATTGAGCGATTTTCAAGTTTGCCGCAGATACAAGGAAGATGCAGACGAGCTATAGTGGGCTATACGAGACTGCATCTGACGCAGTAGATGCGGCAAAATTGGAAATCCCGGAGCGTTTCAAAGTTTAACACCTGAAAATGACTTAATTCCTTAAAAAAATACAAAATATTGATTCGTGTAAAAATTGAAACGCTCAATTTAGGTTAAACAAAGAAGCCTCTCCGGGATTGTCGCAGAGAGGCTTTCTATCAGATAGTGGTGGCGATGCAGGGATTCAGTAGAAGCCTCTCTGCCGGTTAATATTTGCAATAAAATCAAGGATCGCAGATTTTACACTATCATCAAAATGGGTCTCATTTGCCAGCTATCTGCATCCTATATGAGACTAAGTTTGGGGTATCGGACTCTGGAATCCGGTACCCCATTTTTCCTGCATCCAGCCCCTAACTTTCGATTCTGGATACCATATAATATAATCCAAAGAAACATAAAATTAAATGGAAAATGAAGCTGCCAGATATCATGGCAAAATAGAGGGCACCCTCGGTGCCTTGGATGAAATTATCTGCTCCTACATCACCCAGCCACGTAAACTCCCCGCTTTTTCCTTTTTATCCTGCCTTCCCTGTTCAACCGGTTCAGAATATTCCGTATCTTTTTGTCGTCAAAACCCGTCTGTTCCTTGATATCAGCTACGCTGGCCCCATCTCCAATATCTTTAATTGCGTTGAGCACGACTTCGGCTGCAGACTGGCCCTTTTTAGCCCTGGAAGTCGGTTCCTTGGCACCGGGCTTCTTTGAAAGGGCTTTTTCCAGGTCCTCGATTTTGCGGGTCAGACGGTTGATGTCGCGCTTGGTGGCTATATCGTATTTTTGCAGAAACAGTCTTATCATTGCGTCAAAGCTGGGTTCGCGCTTTTTCTGGGCCATTGGTTCACCTCCCTTTTTATCTGTGTATTCGTTGCAGATGAATACCGGGTTCCGCGAAAATTTCGCGTTTTCATAGTGATTTTGGGCAGAAATGTCAATTTTGCGTTATGGTCAAATTTGAGGCGTCACAACTACAGAGGCCTCGGCAGAATATGAACCGCGGGTATGAGGCGAGACCGCGTGACTATGCCAGATATTCTTCAACTATCCACCGGGCAATAAGCGGAGCATTCCCACCGGCCCGGTTATTGATAAGGATGCTGGTTTCGATATCATCCTCTACTGCTTTTCTCATTAGATCTGCTGTATCTTTTACCATCCGGGGCTGCAGCATCCCTTCTACGAGCTTGTCGAAAGGATGGGCCCTGGCATAAGCTTCTTCATACCGGGTATTCCGTGGCGTCATGAGGCGAACAATGCGCTGCCTTGCGGAATTAAAACTCCTGCCGTCTACCTTTGCCAGCTGGGATTTTAAGGACGGAAGCCAGGTCCAATGGGACAGGACCTGGCCCACACCATGCTTTTCCAGTACTGCGAACACCGGTGAACTGAGATAGGCTTCCGTGCGAAATTCAATGTGATAGCGGGTGTCCTGCGGAATGGACCCGAAGAACCCGTTAAGGTCTTCTGCTATTTCCGCGGCAGGTCTCCTGTCCTGTTTCCGCTGGTATTCCTGCTCGAATACGAACCCCGCAAGGCTCGGCCCCAGCATTTCATTGGCGGGTTCATAAAATCGCTTTGTGAAGATCTCCGGGTCAAGGTAGGTTTCGTTTTCAATGTATTTGCCGCTGCGCCGAATCTTTTGCGCCGATATGACCTGGGGAACCTTCAAAACCACCCTGTCATTTTCTGACATGTGCTGGGCATAGGTCTTAAGAACATGGAAGTTCTTGGCGGGCTTGCCGTCTTCTTCGAGCAGCGGCGAATAAAAAGTGTAATCGATTTCCAGCACGGGAAAGTGCTCAAAGTATTCCTCCACGCTTTCCACCGGCAGGACCTCCTCCTGGAAGGTCTTGCCGCCGACCTTGTTTGATCTGCGGTTGATCCGGCCTTCATAGCGCTCTTTGGTGTAAATCTGACCGATCCAGCCAGCATAGCGGTCACTGGCCGTGCCGATAAGTATATTGGGATGCAGATGGCGGAACCGGAATTCTTTGACCCGTGGCTCGTTTTCAGTTCCTTGGTTGAAGGCTTTGCCCATGAACGGAAAAATCCTTAATTGATTGCTGTTATCCCGTACTGATCTTTTACAAGGGCCCTATTTCCATAGGTTCTTTAAACTTCAACCCCAATAATAAGTAAGTTTTTTAAAGAAACAAGGGATCAGGGATGTCAAGAAAAGGGGAAGGCAAGGCAGAAATGACAGAGAGCCGGGGAGCGAACTATTACGGCAGCACTTGATCTGGCAATATGCAACTAAACGGCTTTATAGCAAAAATGGACTAATAGCCGCAATGTGCAATCGGGTTCCCCCCCGCGGAGCGAGGAAACCCCGAACCATAAGATTTATGGGGAATAAAAAACTAAAGAGTCAGGTCACAGACGCTATTATTTTTTTATCCCAATCCCTTATATCCATGCCCAACGTAGGTATCTCCGGTTTCACATGGGCAATATCCCAGACAGCAATGTCTGTAGTGTCCATCTTGATAGCCTTAGGGGACTATTTTGTCATAGTATTGATAAAGCAGCCTCCACCGCCGCTTCCCCCGTTATCAGAGGAGTTTTCGCTATCATCATCGTCGTCATCAGTCTCAGTTTTCGGCACCGGCTGCCATTGCAGATAAGGATATGTTCCAATTTCCTTGATTGCCCAAACTTCCTCAAAGTCCCAGCCTGTAAAAGTATCCTGTTGCCTCATCTCTGCGGTTGGCTTTCCTGTCCCACCTTCTGATGCGGCCAGACCTACATCTGTATCCCAGAAGCTATTAACTACATTATTGTGGCTGTCATCATTATTGCGTCCAACCAAGCCTCCGATACCAATACTACCTTCCACGCTGCCTACTGCATAAGCATTCTCAATTCTGGCTGTATATTCGAGGTTGCCAACAATCCCCCCCACAGCAGTTTCACCGGTCACATCACAATTGGCATAAGAGTTTAAGGTTGAGGACTCAGAGTCAAGTTTTCCCACCAAACCGCCAACTCTTTCAGTGCCATCTATAAAACCTGTTACATAACACTCCATAATATCAGTATTTAATGCGCAACCCACCAAGCCGCCAACATTATTTCCGTTTTTTATTTCTGCATTTTCAACTCCGATATTTTTGATCACCGAATCTTTCGTATAGCCAAACAATCCCACGTAATCTGATTCTCCACCGTCAATGAATAGATTGGTGATTATATGCCCGCTGCCATCAAATCCTCCGGTAAAAGGATATAATTCTGTACCTATTGGTTCGTTTTCTTCAGATCCATCTAGGTCGAGATCGCTTTCCAGTTTAAAATAACTGGAACGGGCTTCCCTTATTTGGGCAAACTGCTCAGAATTTCCAACCACGAAAGGATCTTCTTCTGTGCCTGATCCGGCTTCAAAACTTCCTTCAAATAAGGCTGTAATGGTGATGTCTTCTGTCACATTTTCATCCGTACGGGGATTGTCGGTTCTTCCATCATTCCACTCAACAAAATGATACCCAGAGTAAGGAACAGCTTCTACACTGGAACCGTCCTGGCCTTCTCCCACGGTCTGCGTGGCTTCACCTTCAATGGAACCTCCTGTACCTGCTTCATAGACAAGCTGACAGGTAGAGTCTCCTCCAGTTCCTGAGTCCTCCTCAAATAAGGCTGTAATGGTGATGTCTTCTGTCACATTTTCATCCGTACGGGGATTATCGGTTCTTCCATCATTCCACTCAACAAAATGATACCCAGAGTCAGGAACAGCTTCTACACTGGAACCGTCCTGGCCTTCTTCTACTGACTGGATGGTCTCACCTTCTATTGAACCGCCGATACCAGATCCATAGATAAGCTTATAGGTTGGATCTACCACTCTGTAATTCGCCGTAAGTTGGTTATTATTCTCATTCCTTTCTTCAGTATAACTATCGACATCTATATATGCCCTAAAGGTTTTATAACCGGATGTGCCTGAAGCTTCAAAGGTATGTTCAAATGTTTTCTTTTCCCCCGGATCAAGTATCCCAACC
>Ga0182239_1000649_pt1 | contig 12402 bp, 7 predicted proteins | sample hydfrate6_PW_210_FD_132456 | JGI IMG/M metagenome (GOLD analysis project Ga0182239, IMG submission 132456) | Subsurface microbial communities from deep shales in Texas, USA - hydraulic fracturing test 6_PW_210 | ecosystem: Environmental > Aquatic > Deep subsurface > Shale gas/oil reservoir >...
ATACTGCCCTTTTTGCGGGCGGCATCTGCCGCACAAGGAAGGGAAGTAGCTGCCATTTGTCTCCAGGGCTTAATTAAAAGACTTGCAAAATCTTCAGCATAGTGCAGGCCAGTAGCTCGAATTGGTAGAGCATCGGACTCCAAATCCGGAGGCTGGGGGTTCGAATCCCTCCTGGCCTGCCAACAAAATATTATGGCCAAAAAAAAAGGCAAAAAGAATCAGATCGAGACCGCGAAGACGTCTGGCTTGCGGGAAAAGGTGTCCCGTTTCAAGGAGTTCTTTGAGCAATCGAAGATCGAAATGAAAAAGGTGACCTATCCAAGTCAAAAGCAGACATTGGCCACATGTGGATCGGTTTTGTTTCTGGTCACACTCATTGCAGTCTTTTTGGGGATTGTTGATATTGCTTTATCTAAAATATTGGAAGTCATCCTGCCTTAGGCGCGCTCATGAATGACAATGGACCAAGATCCCGCTGGTATATAGTGCAAACCTTGTCAGGGTATGAGCAGCGGGTGGAAAAGACCTTACAGGAGCTCATCCGGAAGAATAAAGTGTACGGGCTCATCGAAGAGGCCATAGTTCCCACCGAAAAAGTTGTGGAAATGGTCAAAGGGCAAAAAAAAACGACCACCCGCAAGTTTTATCCTGGATATGTTCTGGTAAAAATGCATTTGACTGATGAGACTTGGCATCTCATTCAGAGTATACCCCGTGTGTCTGGCTTTATCGGGGATAAGGATAAGCCAATCCCCTTAAGCGACGCTGAGGCCAGCCGCCTGCTGGAGACAATTGAATCGCGTAAGGATCAGGCTCGTCCGAAGTTCAGTTTTCAAACTGGAGACAAGGTGCAGGTCATAGACGGGCCGTTTGCCAACTTTGACGCCTATGTCGAAGAGGTCAACTACGAAAAGGGAAAGATCAGGGTCTCGGTTTCCATATTCGGTCGAAATACACCAGTAGAACTTGATTTTGTGCAGGTAACAAAGAGTCAATAAGAGATTTGTAAAACGAGCCAAGGGCTGATGGTCGCCTGGCCACTGCTTTTGGCTTGTATCGTTTTTTGAGCCTTAAGGCGCCTGGAAAATCCATTGTACAAACTGGAAGTACCTCAGATCGAGATGAACAGAGGCAATGGGCAGGAATAAATCGACGGCACAGTAAGGGAAGAGGTGAAAGCCCATGGCTAAAAAGATACTGGCGAAAATAAAACTCCAGATCCCGGCTGGATCGGCAAATCCATCGCCGCCTGTGGGCCCGGCACTGGGCCAGCATGGGGTGAACATTATGGAATTTTGCAAGGCCTTTAATGCCAAGACCCAAGACCAGAAAGGGATGATAATTCCGGTCGTAATTACAGTTTTTGGTGATCGATCTTTCAGCTTTATTACCAAAACGCCTCCGGCAGCAGTCTTGCTTAAAAAAGCGGCAAAGGTTGATAAAGGATCCAGTGAACCGCACAAGGACAAAGTTGGCACCGTAAGCATGGAGAGCGTGCAGGAGATCGCACAACTGAAGATGCCTGATTTAAATGCCACTGACCTGGAATCAGCTGTACAAACCATTCTGGGAACAGCCCGCAGTATGGGAATAGATGTTGCAAAATAGCTGGAGTAAAGACATGCCAAAACATGGGAAGAAATATCAACAGTCCCAGAGCCTCATAAACCGGCAAAGCCGCTATCCTATGGATGAAGGGATAAGCCTGGCCCTGAAGTCATCATATGCAAACTTCGATGAAAGTGTCGATGTGGCTGTAAGCTTGGGGGTAAATCCCAAGCACTCTGATCAAATGGTTCGCGGGGGGGTCAGTCTTCCGCATGGATTGGGAAAACAGGTCAGGGTTGTCGCGTTCTGCAAGGGGGAAAAGGAAGAAGAGGCCACAGCCGCCGGGGCTGACGTGGTTGGAGGTGAAGATCTCATCCAGAAGATCCAGCAGGGATGGCTTGAGTTTGACAAGGCAGTGGCCACTCCTGATATGATGTCTGTAGTAGGAAAGATTGGCCGGATACTCGGACCAAGAGGAATGATGCCCAATGCCAAGACCGGAACGGTCACATTTGATATCGGTCAGGCCATTCAGGAGATCAAGGCCGGAAAAGTTGAATTTAAGGTCGATAAAGCCGGTGTTGTGCATGCACCTTTGGGAAAGGTGTCTTTTGGGCCAGAAAAAATCAAGGATAACTTGCGAATGCTTTTAGATTCCTTGAATAAAGCCAAGCCAAGTTCTGCCAAAGGCACGTATTTCCGGGCGGTCGCTCTCTCGACGACCATGGGACCAGGAGTGAAAATCGACACCGGTTCTATTCGACAGCTTCTTGAATAATAGAGATGAATCCGCAACCAGGATAGGGTCAAAGACAGCAGGTGGCATAAGCCTTAATTTCCTGCCGAGACAGGCTTTGGCTCTGCTCCTTTCAAAGTGGAGGTCAGTGTGAACAGGGCAGAAAAAAAACAGGTGATAGAGCACTTGCATGACCGGGCCAGTAATGCCAGCATTGCCCTCGTGACCGACTTTCGCGGTCTGAAGGTCGAAGAAATGGAGGCGCTGCGCGCAAGGCTCCGCGAAGAAGGCATTCACTATCAGGTGGTCAAGAATACTTTGGCCAGATTGGCGTTGCAGAGCACTTCGCATGAGGTCATCAATGATGAGTTCAAAGATTGTTGTGCGTTGGCTCTTGGGTATGATGATCCAGTCGTTGCAGCCAAGGTACTTTCCAAATTCGCCAAGGAGAACAAAAAGTTCTCACTCCGTTTTGGCAGTTATGAAGGAAAGGCTCTCACAGCTGATGACATCGAAGCCCTTTCCAAGCTTCCGGGCCGGGAACAGCTTTTGTCTATGCTGTTGGGAACGATGAATGCCGTACCCGGAAATTTTGTGGGTTTGTTTGCTAACTTACTGCGCAATATGCTCTACGCCTTAAACGGTATTAAAGAACAAAAGGAACAACACCAGGCCTAAAGCAGCCAAAGCCAGGGAACAAGGAGGATTCAATGTCTGAGGTAACCAAAGATCAAGTTGTGGATTTTATAGCCAACATGAGCGTGCTCGAACTCTCAGAGTTCATAAAGGAATTGGAAGAGAAGTTTGGAGTGTCTGCGGCAGCCCCGGTTGCACCGATGGCGGGCATGGCAGGGCCTGCTGAAGGTGGAGCGGCAGAGGAAGAGGAAGAAAAGACAGAGTTTGAAGTTGTCCTCACTGAGGTTGGGGGGAACAAGATCGCAGTTATTAAAACCATCCGGGCCATTACTGGTCTTGGGCTGAAGGAAGCCAAAGCCAAGGTTGATGAACTGCCCTCAACAATTAAAGAAGCTGCTGCAAAAGACGACGCTGAAGATATTAAAAAGCAACTTGAGGAATCTGGAGCAAAGGTAGAACTCAAATAGCTCTCAGTGCGATACATATCATGTATTTTTGCATAAGAACACGCCTTTATGAATAAAGGCGTGTTCTTTCATCTGAAATTGATTGCTCTTGCGGTGCATGAATTATTGAGCGTGAATTAGATTCCCTGTCGTATATTTTTTCAAAATCCTTCCCAATGTGAAAACAAGCCTCAAATAAAATGTGCGGTACGCATGATTGATCGTAGTTGCCGTATGCGCTGACTATACCTCCACCTGAAGCAAAACAGATAAATTGCTCAGTGCTTAAGCCAGGCATGCTCTGAGAAGAAATACATTTTCCGAAACAGTGCCATTAACTGACAAAAAAGAATATTCATGGCACAGGTTGTGCATGATTTTTCGTTGGCTTGTCAGCTGTATTCACTTTTATTTTTTCATTTCTTACAAAAAAAACACAGTCTTCGTCAACAGTAAAAATGCGCCAAGAAGGGGACGAAATGACTCAATTGGTAAAAAGATTTGGTCGAATAGGGCGGGTCTTGGATATCCCTCATCTTCTTCGTCTGCAGCTGGATTCCTTTGATTCCTTTCTGCAAAGAGATGTGCCGCCGGCGAGCAGGGAAGATGCCGGCTTGGAAGGGGCTTTCCGCTCGGTATTTCCTATTGAGGATTTTTATCAAACCGCAACTTTGGAGTACGTAAGTTACGAAGTGGGAGAACCCAAGTACGACAAAGACGAGTGCCTGGCCAAAGGATTGAGCTATGAAGTACCCATCCGGCTCAAGGTCCGGCTCATTGTGTACGATGTGGATGAAGAATCCGAGAATCGGAGCATACGGGATATCAAGGAGCAGGACATATACTTTGGTAATATCCCGCTGATGACTGAAAAAGCAACCTTCATCATAAATGGCACTGAGCGGGTCATCGTCAACCAATTGCAGAGATCTCCGGGCATCCTTTTTGATCATGATTCAGGCAAGACCCATGTAAGCCGCAAAGTACTCTATAGTTGCCGCATTATCCCTATGCGGGGATCGTGGCTGGATTTCGACTTTGATCACAAGGATATTCTCTATGTGCGTATAGACAGACGCCGGAAAATGCCGGTGACCATACTGCTCAAGGCCATGGGGCTGACCAAAGAAGAGATTTTGCATTATTTCTATAATACAGAGTCCTATGTGCTGGAAGGAGAAAAGGTTTATCGTCTCCTGGATCCTGAACTCTTACGCCGGGAAAGTGCGTATGAAGACATTTATTCTCCGGAAGGTAAACTCTTAGTCTCGGCGGGCAAGGAAATTACGCGCGGTGCATGGAAGAGGATCCTGAAAAGCGGGATCAAGCAGTTAGAGGTGGATCCCCACACTTTGTTGTCCGAGTACCTGGCCCAAGACATCGTTGATCCGGATACAGGTGAATTACTGGCTGAAACCGGGGATCCCATAACCCCTGAACTCGTTGACCTTATGGCCAAATATGAGCAGCACCAGATAGATGTGCTGCATACCCAGGGTGTTGAGGTTTCGACCTGTATTCGGGATACCCTGGAACTGGATAAAACCACTGATACCCAAACTGCACAAATTGAAATATACCGGCGTCTGCGGCCCAGTTCTCCACCCACACCTGAAGTGGCTCAGACCTTTTTTGAAAATATCTTTCGCAACTCGGATTATTACGACCTGTCCCCGGTGGGCAGGTACAAACTCAATTACCGATTGGGACTGGAGCAGCCCCTGGATCAGCGGGTTTTGACCAATGAAGATATTCTCTTGGCCATTAAGCACCTGGTCTTCCTCAAGGAATCACATGGCCCGGCCGATGATATCGACCATTTAGGCAACCGGAGGGTTCGGCCGGTTGGAGAACTGGTTGAAAATCAATACCGGATTGGGCTGGTCCGTATGGAGCGGGCAATCAAGGAGCGCATGACCCAGCAGGAAGTGGCCACACTCATGCCCCACGATCTTATAAATCCAAAACCGGTCACTGCTGTGGTCAAAGAATTTTTCGGTACCTCGCAGTTGTCCCAGTTTATGGATCAGACTAATCCCTTGTCTGAGGTAACTCATAAAAGACGGCTGTCAGCCTTGGGCCCTGGAGGTCTGACCCGGGAACGGGCCGGCTTTGAGGTCCGCGATGTGCATCCCAGTCATTACGGGCGAATTTGCCCAATTGAAACTCCTGAAGGTCCAAATATCGGATTGATCGTTTCCTTGACCACCTATGCCCAGGTCAACAAGTTCGGATTTATCGAAACTCCTTACCGAGTGGCCCGCGAGGGCAGGGTGGTGGATGAAATCGTCTATAAAGATGCCTCTGGGGAGGCTCCTGAAATCATCGCCCAGGCCAATGCACAGCTTGATGAAAACAAAGAGTTTGTCAAGGACCAGGTGGCGGCCCGGGAAGGTGGTGAGTTTGCCCTGGTCCCCAAGGAGCGGATAAGCCTCATGGATATCGCCCCCAGCCAGATCGTCTCTGTCTCGGCCGCCTTGATTCCCTTTTTAGAGCATGATGATGCGAACCGGGCTTTGATGGGCTCGAATATGCAGCGGCAGGCCGTTCCATTGCTGCAGAGCGAACCCCCTTTAGTGGGCACTGGAATGGAAGCCAAAGTGGCCAGGGACTCTGGAAATTGCATTCTGGCCGAGGGAGAAGGGATCGTTCATTATGTGGACGCAACCCAGATCGTGGTCGCTTATCGGGATCAGGTGGCCCCGAAATCGGGCAATGTGGTCGTCTATGATCTGCAAAAATATCATAAGTCAAACCAAAACAGCTGTTTTGGCCAGATTCCGAGGGTGAGCACGGGCCAGAATGTCCAGACCGGGGATATATTGGCTGATGGCCCATGTACCAAGAATGGCGAACTGGCCCTGGGCAAGAACCTCATTGTGGCCTTTATGCCCTGGTGCGGCTACAACTTTGAGGACGCCATCCTGATATCCGAACGCTGTGTGAAGGGAGACGTCTTCACCTCGGTCCATATTGAGGAATTTGAAGTTCTGGCCCGGGATACAAAGCTCGGACCAGAGGAGATCACCCGGGATATTCCCAATGTAAGTGAAGATATGCTGCGTAACCTGGACGAAAGCGGTATTGTGCGCATAGGGGCCAAGATCAAGCAAGACGATATCCTGGTCGGTAAGATAACTCCCAAAGGCGAGACCCAACTCACTCCGGAAGAGCGATTGTTGCGGGCCATATTTGGAGATAAGGCCAGGGATGTGAAAAATACTTCACTCAAGGTGCCGCCCGGAATTGACGGGACGGTGCTGGATGTCCGGGTCTTCAACCGGCGATCGGCGGAAAAAGATGATCGGACCAAGGCCATAGAGGACCAGGATCTGCATATCCTGGAGCGCAAGGAGCAGATGCATGTAAACGGCCTGACTGAGTCTATCCGCCAGCGGATTTGGCATATCGTTGAGGGCAAAAGCCTGGCCAAAAGCATCATGGGCACGGAAAAGGGCGAGGTGCTGGCTGAAGCCAACAAGCCCTTGCGGCATGATCAATTTGTCCGGCTTGCAGTGAAAAAGCTGCGCCAGGCCTTTGTAAACAAGGAGACCAATGATGAGATTGAAGAGCTGTTGAAGAGCTATGATCAAGAACTTCAATTCATAAAAGACATCTATGAGAAGAAAAGAGAAAAACTGACCGAGGGCGATGATATGCCCCCGGGAGTGATCAAGATGGTCAAAGTTTATGTGGCCATCAAACGCAAACTCAATGTCGGGGACAAGATGGCCGGGCGGCACGGGAACAAAGGTGTAGTATCCTGTATCTTGCCCGAAGAGGACATGCCTTTTTTTGAAAACGGGACCCCGGTGGATATTGTTCTCAATCCCCTGGGAGTGCCCTCCCGAATGAATATCGGCCAGATCATGGAGACCCACTTGGGCTGGGCGGCTAAAGAGTTGGGCCGCCAGCTGGCAGATATGGCAGCTTCACAAACTCCGATTGAAGATCTCAAGAAAGAGGTCAAGGAAGTATTTCAGACCAAAGAGGTGGCCTCCCTGGTGGAGGAGATGAGTGCGGAGGAGTTAAAAGAGGCTGTCCAGGATCTGCGCAAAGGCATATATGCCCGGACTCCGGTGTTCGACGGGGCTCAAGAAAATGAGATCTGGTCCATGCTCGAGCGGGCCGGGTTGCCGGTGAGCGGCAAAGCCACTCTATTTGACGGGCGAACCGGTGAACAGTTCCATAACCCGGTAACCGTAGGGTATATGTATATCTTAAAGCTTCATCACCTGGTGGATGAAAAGATTCATGCCCGGTCTACGGGCCCGTACTCCCTGGTTACTCAGCAGCCTTTGGGCGGCAAGGCCCAATTCGGTGGACAACGTTTGGGAGAGATGGAGGTCTGGGCTTTGGAGGCCTATGGTGCGGCCTATCTTTTGCAAGAGTTTTTGACTGTGAAGTCCGATGATGTCCACGGCCGGGTCAAGATGTATGAAAACATCGTCAAAGGGGAGAATTACCTGACAACGGCCATGCCTGAGTCGTTCAACGTCCTGGTCAAGGAGCTTATGGCTCTGGGCCTGGATGTAACGCTGATCAGCGAAGAGAAGAAGAAAAAGTGATTGCCTTGTTTCCTGCACCGGTGTGCAATTCGCCGGTGCTGAATCTTTTTATGCAAGTCAAGGGGTGATGGCACACATGACACTCGACGACCTGTTTACCATGCACGGTTCAGGGGACAGCCAAATAAAAAGTCAAAACCTGAAAGGAATAAAGATATCCATGGCCTCACCGGAAACAATCCGGGAATGGTCATATGGGGAGGTCAAAAAACCGGAAACAATCAACTACCGGACATTCAAGCCTGAACGGGACGGCCTTTTTTGTGCCAAGATCTTTGGCCCGGTCAAAGACTATGAGTGCAACTGCGGCAAGTACAAGCGAATGAAGCACCGGGGCATTGTTTGTGAAAAGTGTGGGGTGGAGGTTATCGCCTCCAAGGTGCGCCGGGACCGGATGGCCCATATTGAGCTGGCCGCCCCGGTGGCCCATATATGGTTTTTGAAGAGCATGCCTTCCAAGATTGCCAGCTTGTTGGATATGACCATGGCCGACGTGGAGAAGGTACTCTATTTCGATTCCTATATCGTCCTGGACCCCAAGCAAACTACTCTGAAGAGGTACCAGCTGCTCAATGAAGATCAGCATGTGCAGTTAGTAGAGGCTTACGGCGAAGAGGCCTTCCGGGTTGGCATGGGGGCCGAAGCCATCAAGGAACTTTTGGAAGATATCAATCTTGAACAGCTGCGGACTGATCTGAAAGACGAATCTGTGGCCACCCGATCCCAGGCCAAGAAGAAAAAACTCTCCAAGCGGCTTAAGATTGTGGAAGCCTTTTTAGAATCAGGCAACAGGCCGGAATGGATGATCCTGGAAGTGATCCCGGTCATTCCTCCGGAACTCAGACCCCTGGTCCCCCTGGATGGAGGCCGGTTTGCCACTTCAGACTTAAACGATCTCTACCGCCGGGTGATCAACCGCAACAATCGGCTCAAGCGTCTTCTTGAGCTCGGTGCTCCGGATATTATCATACGCAATGAGAAACGCATGCTGCAGGAGGCGGTGGACGCTCTGCTGGACAATGGCCGAAGAGGGAAGGCCATTTCCGGGACCAACGGCCGGCCTTTGAAGTCTTTAAGTGATATGATCAAAGGCAAGCAGGGCCGGTTCAGACAGAATTTGCTCGGCAAGCGGGTGGATTATTCCGGTCGCTCGGTCATTGTGGTCGGCCCCAAACTCAAGCTGCATCAGTGCGGATTGCCAAAGAAGATGGCCCTGGAGCTGTTTAAGCCTTTTATTTATGCCAAGCTCGAAGAGCAGGGCTATGCCAGCACCATCAAGGGTGCCAAGCGGATGGTGGAGCGAGAGGATGTGGTGGTTTGGGACATGCTGGAAGAGGTGGTCCAGGAATACCCGATCCTCCTGAACCGGGCTCCAACCCTGCATCGCCTGGGCATTCAGGCTTTTGAACCCATCTTGGTCGAAGGCAAGGCCATACAGCTGCATCCGCTGGTCTGTGCTCCCTACAATGCGGACTTTGACGGTGACCAGATGGCTGTGCATGTGCCCTTGTCCGTGGAAGCGCGGATCGAATGCCGGGTGCTCATGATGTCCACCAATAACATCCTGTCTCCGGCTAATGGGGATCCCATCATTTTGCCGTCCCAGGATATTGTCCTTGGACTGTATTATCTGACCCTGACCCGGGCCTTTGAACCTGGCGAAGGCAAGGTGTTCGCATCGCCGGATGAAGTCATTTGCGCCTTTGATGCCAAAGTGATCTCCCTGCATGCCAGGATCAAGGTCCGGATTGACGGACAGCTCCTGGAGACCTCGGCAGGACGAATCATTGTCGGGCAGATCTTGCCCGAAGGTGTTCCCTTTGATCTGGTAAATACAGTGCTGAACAAGAAGGCCATCGCCCGGCTGGTGGCCCAGGCCTATCAGCTGGCCGGGACCAAGGCCACGGTCATCTTGAGCGATCGGCTCAAAGACCTGGGATTTGAATACTCCACTCAGGCCGGACTGACTATTTCAGTCCAGGACCTTCAGGTCCCGGAAGAGAAACGAAGACTGCTGTCCGAGGCCCAGGCTGAGGCCGAGGCCATTCACAATCAACATCAGGAAGGAATCATCACCCGCACAGAACGCTACAACAAAGTGGTTGATGTGTGGACCAAGACCACCAACGATGTGGCCAAGGCTATGATGCAGGAAATCTCGCAGGACACTGTGGTCAATCCCAAAACCGGGGAAAGTGTGCGCGAAGAGAGCTTCAACCCTATCTTCATGATGAGCACTTCAGGTTCGCGGGGAAACGCTGATCAGATGCGGCAGTTGGCTGGGATGCGCGGTCTGATGGCCAAGCCATCAGGAGAAATCATTGAGACACCGATCACCTCTTCCTTTCGGGAAGGATTAAGTGTGCTGGAGTACTTTACGTCCACGCATGGAGCGCGAAAGGGCCTGGCTGATACGGCCTTAAAGACTGCCAATTCCGGATATCTGACCCGCAGGCTGGTGGATGTGGTGCAGGATGTGATTGTCACAGAACTGGACTGTGGCACTGTGGACGGTATTGAGATTACCCGGCCGACAATTCCTGGTGATCAGCAGGAGACCCTGACCGAGCGAATCCTGGGACGGCTGGCCATGTTCGATGTCTTCCATCCGGAGACCGAAGACCTGCTGGTTCCGGCCAATACCTTGATCGACGAACAGGCCGCCCGGCGCATCGAAGATGCCGGAGTGCATTCTGTGTTCATCAGATCAGTGCTCACCTGCCAGAGCAAGCAAGGAGTGTGTGCCTATTGTTATGGACGGGATCTGGCCCGGGGGCACTTGATCAATGTGGGCGAGTCCGTGGGCATTATTGCTGCCCAATCCATCGGCGAACCGGGCACACAGCTCACGATGCGCACCTTCCATATCGGGGGAACGGCATCCAAGGAGATAGAACAGTCTTCCATTGTAGCCGGCTACTCCGGGCAGATCACTTTAAGCGGGGTACGCACGGTCAAAAACAAGGAAGGCCAGCTGATGATCATGGGCCGCAACGGCCAGATCGGGATTGTAGACAACCAGGGCCGGGAGCGCGAGCGGTATACCCTGCCAGCAGGGGCCAGGCTCTATGTCCAGGCCGGGGATACAGTGGAAAAGCATACGGTGTTGGCAGAGTGGGATCCGTTTCAGGAGCCTTTTGTCACCGATGTATCCGGAGTTGTCCGCTTTACCGATATCGTTGAAGGCAAGACCTATCAGGAAAGGGTGGACGAAACGACCAACAGAGCCACCAAGACCATTATTGAATACCGATCGACTAACTATAGGCCCAGCCTTTCCTTGTGCGATGAGCAGGGCAATGTGCTCACCCACTCCGGAACTGCCACCGAAGCAATTTACCATCTTCCGGTGGGAGCCATTCTGATGGTCAAGGACGGAGACGTGGTTCATGCCGGTGATGTTCTGGCCAGAAAACCGCGGGAGAGCGCAAAGATCAAAGACATTGTCGGTGGTTTGCCCCGGGTGGCCGAGCTCTTTGAAGTTCGCAAGCCCAAAGACCTTGCGGTCATCTCTGAAATTGAAGGCACGGTCAGTTACGGACCGGATGTCAAGGGCAAGCGAAAGATCATTGTTACCCCTGAAGCCGGAGATGCCAAGGAATACCTGGTACCAAAGGGCAAGCACATAACGGTTCAGGAAGGTGATTTTGTCGAAGCGGGTGAGTTTTTGACCGAAGGTGCCCCGGAGCTGCACGATCTGCTCAAGATCAAAGGTGAAAAATACCTGGCCAAGTATCTGGTGGATGAAGTTCAAGACGTGTACAGGTTTCAAGGGGTACACATAAACGATAAGCATATAGAGATCATTGTCCGCCAGATGCTGAAGAAGGTCAGCGTGACCGATCCTGGTGATACCGGCTTTCTGCTGGGTGAACAGGTCGACAAGCTGGCCTTTATGGAGGGCAATACCCAGGCAATTCGCCAAGGGCTCAAACCGGCCACAGCTCAGCCCCTGGTCCTGGGAATTACTCAGGCCTCTTTGAGTACCGACTCCTTTATCTCAGCCGCTTCATTTCAGGAAACGACCAAAGTACTGACTGATGCGGCCATGCAATCCAAAACCGACTTTTTGCAAGGGCTCAAGGAAAATGTGATTGTGGGCCGGGTGATCCCGGCTGGCACTGGATTTCGACCCTATATGGATCTGGATATCCAGGTCCCGGACCAGCCGGAAAAGCCGGAGAGTTTCCTGGATGAAATAAGCTATGGCCACTTGGAACAAGAGGACAGCGGTTCGTAGAGGACAGGAAGAGGAGCCCTTTGCCGGTCCAGGGGCCGGTAAAGGGTGTTTGGTTTTCCTTAAGCCCCAAACAGTGCCGGACTGCCGGAATTCTGCACACGGATGTGGCTGAAAATAAGTAGCTGGTGCGCATTGACAGCTATTTGCGGATATAGTAAAAGATTCAGCTTTTCGAGAACAGTCATTATGGAGGACCAATGCCGACCATCAACCAGCTGATCAATAAGC
>Ga0182239_1000650_pt1 | contig 12378 bp, 9 predicted proteins | sample hydfrate6_PW_210_FD_132456 | JGI IMG/M metagenome (GOLD analysis project Ga0182239, IMG submission 132456) | Subsurface microbial communities from deep shales in Texas, USA - hydraulic fracturing test 6_PW_210 | ecosystem: Environmental > Aquatic > Deep subsurface > Shale gas/oil reservoir >...
CCGATACCGATTGGGAACAGATAAAAAAGGGATTCCCAATCAGCTCCTGATACCCATTACCACTACAGCGAAAGATAGAAGCCACGCCCTATTACCGTCATTGCCCGGCCCCGATCGGTGAACAGATCGCAGACTGGGTCGCCGGGCAATCTAGGGGAAAGGCTGACTCGTCATGATCTTACATAAAAGAACTGGATTCCCGCCTCCGCGGGAATGACGGGAAAAGGCTGAACTTTCGCTGTTGTTTGCTGGACTCACCTTCCGTCCGTCATCCGAAAGATTTTGCCCAAGGCCGATCCTTCACCTTTTTGATCTCCGCCAGCAGAGGGTGGATTGGCCAGTATCCTATCCACCAGGAGTTTTTCATTGCGCAGTTCTCTGGTTACGATTGCCCCCCCGGCATGCAGAAAGGCCATACCGTCGCCGTGGATTCTTTGCATGATAAAGCCTTCGCCCCCAAAGAAACCAGCTCCCAGACGCTTGTGAAAGGATACAACGTAAAATACTTTTGTATCCACTCTCCAGTCCTGGGTCAATCTGCGGTTCTTTACTTTTTTTGGCCGCAGTACTAGCATTATAGCGAAGCTTCAGTTCTTTTTTGACATTCCCGCGCAGGCAGTAATCCAGGCATCCCGGCATATAATGGTTGGGCAATTTATGCTAGAGCCATGATTATTCAACGCATGTACAAACCACATATGGAAGAGAGATGGTCAGAAAATTTGAATTTCAACCGAATCAAATAAAGGACATTCTGTCCGCACACCGGGTCGATGAGCTGCGGAGCATGGTCAAAACCCTGCACAGACAGGCAGAGCTCAATATGAGCAACCAGATGAAAAAACCAAGCCTGGGCCAGCCTGCCTCGCACCGGAAAGGAGATGTCGTGGACTGGCTTGCAGGGGTCATCACCCAGCAAAAAACAGCCGGTTTTATCTACCAGATGATGAGTTCCCTGGAAAAGGATGCCATGAGCGAGGTGGTCCACCATCCTGATGGAATATTTGATCCAGTGCAGATAGAAGCCAAGTACGGGGCATATCCTGATATATATGGAACGACGTACAGCCGGATATCAGGGGAGAAAATTGCAGACAATGGGAAAAAGTATTGTCCTTTGTTGGGGATCGTTTTGGCTGAAGAAAAGGTCATGGCCCGCGACGTTCAAAAGGCGTATCGAACATTCGTTCCTCAACCGGTACAGACTGTTCCGGGTCAGATTGAGGAGCTTCCAGAAAAGGTGACTCTTCCCAGTGGGGAATCAACGTCTGAATTCACGGTTGTGCTCACTGAGCAAAGCGCGCTTATTGACGTCCAGGCCATGCTCAATCTGGTGGCCAAAGGTAAGGTCGGGGTCGGGGCCAAGACCGGGCGGATATCCAAGGCTGGGGCCAAAAACGTACGTCAGGTCTTATGTCAGGAGGATTTTTACCCGCCGGAAGAGGAGACTGGAGACGACTATGATGTACAGATGGGACCAGCCGGCATCCGCCCCTTTGCCTGGCCGTTGCTTTTGCAGGCCGCAAACCTGGCTCAGATTGAAGGCAGCAAGCTGGCCTTGACCCGAAGTGGACAGGCGGCGCTGAAGAAAAAGGCCCAGGATGTGATCAAAACCCTGTGGGAGCGCTGGCTGAAGACGACCATTTTGCACGAAATGAACCGGATAGAGGCGATCAAAGGTCAAAAGTCAAAAAAGAAACCCTTACATCAAGCCAGGATGGGCAGAGAGAATCTGGCCCAAGGGTTGGCTGACCTTGAGTCCCAAAAATGGATCTTGTTGGAGGACTTTTTCAAGCACCTCTTTGCCCGGGGCGACGTAGTAGATATTGTGCGCAACGAGTGGCCTTTGTACATTTTAGATCCCATACACGGAAGCTTCGGCTATGCTCATATCACCTGGGATCATTTGACCGGCCGCTTCGCCCGGGCCTTTTTGCTTGAATATGCGGCCACCTTGGGTCTTATCGACGTGGCTCTGGTTCCTCCCTGGGATGCTGTCTCCGATATCCGTAATCTGTGGGGAGGGGACGATTTGACCTGCTTGAGCCGCTACGACGGCTTGCTGGCCTTGCGCCTGACCCCTTTGGGAGCCTGGATCCTGGGTCAGACCAAGACGTACACCCCTGCGCCGCCGACATATTCTCTGCAGATCGTTTCCAAACAGGAGATCAGGCTTCTGGACTTCGGTCTTGCTGATGAAGCAACAGCCAGATTGGAACGATTCTGTATTCAAAAAGATGATCAAACCTTCAGCCTGGATGCCGGCAAGGCCTTGCAGGCCATGGAACAGGGCATGTCTGCAGATGATATGCGGGAGGTTTTGATTCAGGGTAGCAAACAGGAGCTACCAGTTCAGGTCGCAGACTTTTTGACCCACATGGAACAAAGAGCCGGCCTGTTTCGAATTGCCGGGCCGGCCCTTGTGGTGGAGTGCAGTGACCAAAATGTGAGAAACGCGGTCATTAGCCATGCGGAAATGCGAACTCTGTGCCTTCCGGCCGGAGAATCGGCTCTGGTGGTCCGCAAAGAAGATGAAGAAGCATTTCGGGTCTGTCTGCATAAACTGGGATATGCCTTGCCGTTGGGGTGAGGTCAGAAGACAGAGGATAAACTGTATATGAACGAGACACAAAAACAAGGCCTGCGGGTCTATGAAAACGAGCTCAGCCCGGAAGAACAGAAGCTTCTGCAAGTCTGTGCCCTGTTTCAGGAACCGATCAGTCGGACCAACATCCTGAAAATCATGCGCAAAATATGGCCCGGGACCTGGCCTGAGGTCAAAAAGGCCGGAGATTTGGATCCTTATCTGGACAAACTGCAAAGCCTGCGGCTTCTGGATTCGGACCTGATGTGCATGCGCTCCATGCAGGAGATTGTGGCCCGCAAAGCGGCCCTGGACGACGCCTTTGAAGAACTGGCCGCATATATCAGCCGGGTATGGCCGGCCAAATTGTCTTCGAACTGGGGACGTGAAGGCTCCTACAGTACCAACCGGTTGTATAGAGATCTGCGACTGCACCTGCTCAAACATAACTCCAAGGGTGCGCAGGAAACCTATCAGATCATGATAACCCACTTCGGATATGATCTGGATTATGCAGTGCCCTTTGTCTCCATGGCCACCAATCCCTTTGATCCTCAGTGGATGCAGACCTTGCCTGTGGATATTCAGACCATGCTGCTCACCGATGTCTTGGAATATGCTGTCTGGACCTGTAACCATGACCCGAAAATATCTGCCTATGCCCGAGCTCTGACCATAAACGATTCTGTTTCCCAGTATCTGCGAATACGATTTTTCTCTGCCCTGACCAAATTGATGCTCCTGGCCTTGGAGCTGGAGGGGGCTGAAAAAGCCTTGGCCAATGTGGAAAATGATCTGCAGGCCATGAAACTGCAAGGGTGGCTTGTATTTTTACAGGGCCGGCCGGAGGAGGGAGGGGATATCTTTGAGCGGGCCCTGGCAATCATGCGCAAAAATCACAGATCCAAGACAGCATACTTCGGGGATGAATGCGGACTGATCCATGCATTTTGCCTGCTCAAAACCCAGACCCCCAATGCCTGGAAAAGACTGAGCACCCTCATAGAAGACGCCCGGCGCAAGGACAATGTGGGTACCCTTTTTTTGCCGGGCTATATAGCCTTGCAGGCAGTGCTTGCGTACCGGCAGGGCCAAATGGATAACGTTGAAAAATACTTGGAGCAGGCGGAGGCCAAAAGCTTTGGAATCATGGCCTATTTGACTGTGGCCCTGGCCCGCTATTGGGTTGGAAGCGAGATCAAAGACCAAGGCCAAGAACACCTTCATAACCTGCTGCACACAGGAAAAGCACAGGGTATGAACTGGCTGGTTTTTGAGCTTGGGTCCCTGCTGCAGCACATTGGAGAGCAGGTCCTTTTAAAGACTGAAAAAAAGGCATGGAACAGAATACGGCAGGAATCTCACCTGACTCCTCTGGCCGAGGTACTCAAGGTAGAAGAGCCATGGAGGCAGGCCCTGTATGCCTTGCAGGAGGTAGCCGGGAATGCATCAGACGACAACAAAGGGGCCTCTGAGTACCGCATGGTCTGGTTGGTCCACCATCCTGGAGGGGCGTATGTGCAGCTACAGCCCAAGCTGCAAAAACGAAACCCCAAAGGGCAGTGGACCAAGGGGCGGAACGTGGCTTTGAACAAGCTCTTTCATCAAGCTGATACCATGGATTACTTGACCCAGGAGGATCGAAAGCTGCTGTCTGCTTTGCAGCACTACTACAGCCCGTACAGTGGAAGCTGGTATGCCTTCGACCCGGTAAAGGCCCTGCCCTTGCTGGTTGGGCACCCCAGACTGTTTCTGGAATCAGATCCGGAAACTGCGGTGGAATTTGTCCAGGGCGAGCCGGAGATATCTGTCCGGGAATCAGACCAAGGATATATCCTGTCCATGTCCCCGCAGATAGAAGGGAATACCTTTCAGGTGATTCGAGAGTCTCAGACAAAATTTAAGGTGTTACAGATATCTCCGGAGTATAAACGCATTGCCTCTATCCTGGGAGCAGGCCAATTTTCCGTGCCCAAGTCCGGATATCAGGAGCTGGTCCGAACCGTATCCTCGCTCTCAGGATTGGTCACCGTCCATTCCGATATTCAGGCCCAGTCCGGGGATGCGTCGCAAGTCCAGGCCGATTCCCGGCCGGTGATGGTCATTGTTCCCTCAGGAAGCGGCTTTCGGATGCAGATGACTATCCGGCCTCTGGGTCACTCTGGGCCTTCGCTTCAGCCCGGGAAGGGACAGAGCAGCATTATGGCCGAGGTTGAAGGTCAGCGGATGCAGGCCGTTCGGGATCTGGAGGAAGAAGCCCGCCGGGCACGGGAGGTGCAGACCTTTTGCCCCAGCCTGTCCGGTTTTGAGGATGAGGACCTGAGCTGGATTATGTCCGATCCCGAGGACTGCCTGCACCTTCTGGCCGAGCTCAAGGCCTTGCAGGACCAGGAAAAAGTGCAGGTCCTGTGGCCGGAAGGGGAAAAACTGGCTGTCGTCAGGACCTTGACCCTGGACGATCTGCACCTGAGTCTTCGTGGCAAGCAGAATTGGTTTGAAGTGGAGGGGCATATTGATGTGGACCCGGATACTGCCCTTTTGCTCAAAAATTTAGTCCAGACCGGACCGGAACCCCGATTTGTCCCCCTGGACGATACCCGTTATGTTGCCTTGAGCCGTGGGCTTCGCCGCAGGTTGAAGGAGATAGGACACCTCTCTGAGCAGCACGGGACCACGATGAAGTTGCCTGCCCACGCCTCCCTGGTCCTCCAGGATCTGGAGCATGAAGTCGGCAAATTCAAAGCGGATCGTTCCTGGTCCCAAAAAACACAAGCAATCAAAGAGGCCCTGGCCTCCAATCCTGGTGTACCCTCTACCCTCAAGGCTGAGCTACGCGAGTACCAGGTTCAGTGTTACCAATGGCTTTCCAGGCTGGCACAAATGGGCTTCGGGGCCTGTCTGGCCGACGATATGGGTCTGGGCAAGACCCTGCAGGCCCTGGCCGTAATCCTGGAACGGGCTCCACATGGGCCGACCCTGGTTGTAGCCCCAACATCTGTCTGTTCCAATTGGCTCTTAGAGGCCCAGCGCTTTGCCCCCACTCTGCGGGCCAAGCCGTATGCCGGCAAGGATCGGGAGCAAATCCTGTCCCAGCTGGAGCCGCTTGATCTCCTTGTCTGCAGCTATGCCCTGCTCAATCAGGATGCAGAGGATCTCTCCGGTGTATCCTGGCAGACCCTGGTCCTGGACGAGGCCCAGGCCATAAAAAACTGGAACGCCAAAAGGACACAGGCAGCCATGAAGCTACAGGCCGGGTTTTCCATGATCACCACCGGCACGCCTTTGGAAAATAATGTGAATGAACTGTGGACCTTGTTCCGGTTTATCAATCCGGGCTTGCTCGGGCCCAGAAAGAGGTTTCACCAGCGGTTTGCCGTACCAATCCAAAAAGATCAGGACCAGGAGCAAAAACGAAACCTGAAGCGGATCATCCAGCCCTTCATCCTCCGCCGTCTCAAGTCTCAGGTCATGGACGAGCTTCCGGCCAGGACAGAGGTGACCCTGAAGGTTCGTCTCAGCCAGCAGGAGATTGCCTTGTACGAGGCCATGCGCCGACAGGCCCTGGAAAATCTGGAAAACAGCGATGCACATCATGGCCAGAAGCACATGCAGATTCTGGCCGAGCTGACCAAACTGCGCCAGCTGTGCTGTGATCCACGGCTGATCTATCCTGAAAGCGAAATTTCTGGTGCCAAGCTGGATCTGCTGCAGGACCTGCTTGGCGAACTTTTGTCCACCGGACACAAAGCCCTTATCTTCAGCCAATTTGTGAAAAACCTGCATTTGGTCCAGCAGCGGATGCAATCCATGGGTATCAACTATCGTTATCTTGACGGAAGCACGCCTGCCCGGGATCGGGAAAAAGAAATACAGGCCTTTCAGGCCGGAGAGGGGGATGTGTTTTTGATCAGTCTCAAGGCCGGTGGCCTGGGCATAAACCTTACCGCAGCCGATTATGTCATTCACTTGGACCCATGGTGGAATCCAGCGGTAGAGGATCAGGCCGCCGATCGGGCCCACCGCATAGGCCAGGACCGGCCGGTGACCGTATACCGTCTGGTTGCTGAGAATACGGTGGAAGAAAAAATCGTCCAGCTGCACGCTGAGAAACGGGATCTTGCCGACAGCTTGTTGGAGGGCAGCGATGTGAGCCACAAGGTGGATGCAGATGAGCTGATGCAGCTTTTGCAGGAGGGTGCTGGGGGATGAAGGCCGAAGGAGTGATCATCTCATCCACAGGCACGCACCAACCCAGGGACAGACGTCTTGGCCGAAACAATCTCATGGGGAGATTCTTCCCCAGCACTGTAATGCTGCTTGCCCTATAGCTTAGGAAGTCATAGATTGGTGTCTATTGTTTGGAAAGCTGAAGATATTGGACTTTGCTCAAGGAGGAAATCATGGTGCACAAGATTTTTGCAGCTCTGCTTTGCGTCAGTATTTTTTTTGTGGCTGGATGTAGTGTTTCCCAGGAAGAATATGACCAGCAAGCCAAGGAACTCTCACAGGCTGAAGAAACCATTGCTCAATTGAAAGATGAGTTGTCCTCAACAAAAACTAAAGTAGATTCTTTGCAAAAGGCAAATAACAGGCTCAAGGATACTGTTGATGACGTACGCTCTGAATTGAAAGAAAATCAGCACACCATTGACGAAAAAAACACCGAACTTCAAGAGGCTCAAAGCCGTATTTCAAAACTGGAAAATGAACTGGAATCTGTTCGGAAGGCCAAAGAAAACGCGGTGCAGAAAGTCTCAAATATTCAATCCGAGCTGCAGCAGGCCCGCAGCAAACTTGGAGCCCAAACAGAACAGATGGTGCAGACCAAAGCCAAATATGAGAATTTTGTTCATTCCCTGCAGGGCAAGATAGAATCTCTTTTGGCCCAGCTTTCTCAAACCCAGACCTCGCTGGAAGAGAAGACCAAAACCCTGGCCGATGTCGAACAGACCTTAGAGGATAAGAATGATCAACTCAGTGAACTGCAGGACACATTAGACACGATCCGATCTACATGGACTTCACCAGAAAAAGTAAAGAGTCTGCGATCCGAACTCTTTGCCAAGCAGGAGCGGGTACAGTCTCTGCAAAACAAACTGACGAATGTGCAGGAGAAATTGCAGGCACCAGAGAAGCAGATGGAAAATCAGATGGAGAATGTTGTTCAGTAGAAAATGCACAGATCATCGTTGAGACACTACAGATACCCCTGGAGCGGTTAAGACGAGCTCCCACGCAGAGCGTGGGAGCAAAACACAGGGGAAGGGGCTGAGGATCCCAGATCCTTTTGTAACTGTTTTACGAAGAAACCTTGGAATGCAGAAAATCCAAAAGGAAACCGGTAAACTTATTTTTCTGCTCCATATTGATCATATGGGTGGCATCCGGAATAATCCGCAGTTTTGATGAAGCGATCTGCCTGTGGATGAACTCGGCGTGAGATACCGTTGTTCCTTGGTCATGCTCCCCGACCATAACCAATGTGGGCAAAGTGATAGAGGCAATGGCTTCCCGCTGATCCATGTCCCGGATCGCTTCGCATGAGGCACAAAATCCCTGCACAGGGGTATGGAAAACCATGCGGCGAACGGTTTCCACCCGCTCTGGGAGACGCTGCTGCCCGGCCGAAGTAAACCAGCGGTTGATGGTTGCATCGACCACTGCCTGCATTCCATTTTCCTGAACCGCCCTGATTCGCTCATCCCAGGTCTGGGGCGGCCCCATATGCGCGGAGGTAGAGCATAGGACCAGGGCGGAGATTCGCTCTGGATGGTCCACACCCAGTTTCTGCCCAACCATTCCCCCTTTGGACAGCCCGCAGAAAAAAACTTTATCCAGACCTAATGCATCCAGCAGCCCTACTGCGTCCAGGGCCAGCATATCCATACTATAGGGCCCATTTGGTACGGCCGATTGTCCATGCCCCCGGCTGTCGTAGCGCAGAACCCGGAAACCGGCCTCTACCAGCGAAGGCACCTGTTCATCCCACATGTGCAGGTTTGAAGCCAGAGAGTTGGAGAGCATGACGACAGGTGCTTGATCTGGTCCTTCCAGTTCATAATAAAGTTGCGTTTGATTCACATCGATCATTGGCATAGGAGGGCTCCTTCTTGGTTAGTCTGTCCAGTGCTCTGCATTTCCCAAGCTGGACAAACCTTTTTTTCTTTTGTGCTCATTGCTCCGGAACTTGAAAAGGCAGACTGACATATACTGTAGTCCCTTTTCCAGCCTGGCTGATCATAGAGGCATTGCCGTTCATCAATTGAACCAGTCTCTTGACCAGGGGCAGGCCCAAACCAGCCCCTTCGTGCTGCCGGGTGTACAAAGATTCCGGGGCTATGGCCTGAGTAAAGGTTTCAAAGACCTGGGTCAGCATATCGTCGGCAATTCCCGGTCCGTTGTCCGCAATAGTAAACAGGATCCGGCAGTGAGCGTTGCTGGACCAGAGCAGGCATGCCTGGACATCTATCCGCCCGTTTTGAGTATATTTGCAGGCATTTCCAGCCAGGTTGAACAGAATCTGGGTCAACCGGGTGCTGTCTCCAAGGAGCACGTCCGGCAAATCCGGATCCACCTGGACGCATATCTCATTTTCATTTTCCTGGACAGTGAGAGCAAATATATCCTCTATAGAGTGCATCACGTCCCGTAGGCTAAATGTATCAGGTTTTATCGCCAATTTTCCTGCCTCGACTTTGGACAAATCCAGTATATCGGTCAACAACCTGTTCAGGCGCTGGCTGGAACTAAAGGTCAGGTCGACGTATTCTTTTTGTTCCGGATCGAGAGTGGTCATCTGCAGCAGCTGAAGCATGCCCATCGGTACAAGTTTCGAACCTCGGCAATTCGCGTAAAACCATGGATAGCTTCCGGCGATCTTCCTTTGGCCAATTCCCCGGCCGCTTTTTCCAGTGCACATATTGGATTGGCGATTTTTCGGGCCAGGGTGATAGAGATAACCCCGGCCAGGAGCAGTGCTCCAAGCAAGGCAATGAGGCTGTGTCTGGCGCTTTCCATTACCCCGCCCATAAAGTCAGCCTCCGGCACAATCACCGCCAGAAGCCAATCCAATTCTGTTTCGGTCTGCAGGGGAAATACCTGTAGATAACGGATCTGACCGTCATGATAAAAGGTCAGCTGCTGTGTGGTCTGGATTCTATCCAGTGATTCAACCTCCTGGGACAGGGCCTGCATGGCCCGACGTATAGCCGGATCATCGCTTTCCCGGCCGTGCAGCCGGCGATATGTGCCGTCACGGTTTGCTAAAAACAGCGGCTTTCTGGTTGATCCGGCTACCAGCAGACCGGAGCGGTCGAAGATAAAGGCGTGACCGTTTGGACTGACCGGCTGTTTTCTCAGAAAGGCGGATATCTGGGAGAGAAAGACGTCTACGCCTACGACGCCCAGCAGGTTACCATGGGTGTCATAAGCCGGACGGCTGGCGGCCAAGGCCATGTCCTGGCCGGTAAACAAAACGTAGATCTCGCTCCAGATTGGTCCCTTTGCGGACACCGCCCGGCGGTACCAAGGCCTGGTCCTGGCGTCAAAACCAGGTACAACGGCTACCTCCCGGGTCGCATGACCGGATGCATCCAGGGAGAACTTGCGGAACGTTCCCGCGGCAAAATCCTCGGTCACAATCACATATCTGGAATCGTCACCGGGATTGCGGCCGCTGTTGGCCACTCCACCCTGGGTGTTTCCGAAATAGATGCTGGAGACGTTGGGAAAGAGTTCAATCTGTTCGGCAAAGCGGGTCGTCAACCGGTCCGGATCATTGGACAGTGTACCCCGGCTAAGAGCCATGGCATTGATCTTGTTGATCAAAACTGGCTGGTGAAGAAAATTCAGGACGTGCTTCTCAACGTGCTGGGCAAACTCGTCCCGTAATGTGTGGGCAACGTCACGGACTGCGTCTCTGCTGCTGACAAAGGAGAAAATGCAGGGCAAACCGACAGCGACAAGGGTGAGTCCAACAAAAGAGATCAACAAAGCCGACGTCAGGGAAATTGTTTTGGGAAAAAGGCTGTTCATTTGTTGACGCATTGATCATTTCTACGAACTGTATGCAGGATCCAAGGCTTTGACTTCACAATATATAGATTACCTCTGGGGGTCAAGCTTGCTAAAGATTTCATTCCAATGCTCATCCAAGATGATCACTCAATGATCTTTTTTTAATTATAAACCAAAACAAGAGCCGGATAAACACAACAACCAAAAATTTAAAACAAATCTGCATTCTGGGCAAAAACCCAGATCACGGCCAGACCATTAACCAGACCGTGAATGAGTATTGCCGGCCAGATGGAACCACTTCGCTGATAAAGATAGGCAAAGACCAGCCCGAGGATGAAAATTGGAGGAATAGCTAAAGGCCGTAGATGGAGAAGCGCGAAGAGCCCGGAACTTATGAACATGGCTTTGGTCCAGGAAAACCGCTTTTTCAGTCCGGTAAAGAGAAAACCGCGAAAAAAAATTTCCTCCACAACGGGAGCAATGACCACTGCAGCAAATACAAACAAACCTGGCGAAGGCGTTTTAGACAGGATTTGCTTGATCTCAGGTTGCATCTGCAGATCGTTGGCCGTAAGCAGTGCCTCGTAGATTGCGTTGATCCACATGGCTGGGAAAAAGAGGATGAGCCCGAGCCCGAGATATCTGATCTTGAACCCGCCCAGGCCCAGATCCCACAGAGTCGCCCCATATTTTTTCCCCGCCAGCATCCAGACAGGCAGGAGCAGAGCGAGTTCCAGCATGGTTACCAGCAGACCGGATGAAATATTTACGGCCATGTTCTGCAAAAGCAGAACCACAACATAGGCCAGGGCCAGCCATATACCCAGACAGGCCGATCCCAGCCAGGCATCTTGCGCGGTCCAGGGAACTTCTCTGCATTGCGTCGGACGTTCTTGAAATCTCATGAGCCCTGTATTGTGGTTTGTATTTTGAAAACAAGGACCTACCTGGATAAATGGCTTGTGATTTTTTCAGCATATCATTTTTTGATACAAAAGTCTTGACACATCCTGTGCGTGATTTATGGTAGGAAATATAAGGAAATAATAACAAAAACAATATATTACAGCGGAGGTGATATCTATGTGGCTCACTCCGAGACTTCGAAACAACAACACGCAACTTCGGCAGGACCGGCGTATGAATCCTTTGATGGACATAGCTCCGGAAATGACAGACTTCCTGCGTATGCCGGAGAAACTCTTGGGAGAGGAGTTGTCCTTTGTTCCAGCATGGATCTGCAGGAAACCGACAATTCCTATGTATTGACCGCAGAACTGCCGGGAATTGATCCTCAAAACATAGATATCTCGGTACGAAACGGCGTGCTGGAACTCAAAGGGGAAAAGAGAGAGGAAAAGGAAAGCGATCAGAGCGGAACAGGCTGGACAGAACGCCGCTACGGTGCCTTTCATCGTCAAATCCCCTTTGATCAGGAGATCAAGGAGGATGAGGTCAAGGCATCGTGCAAGAACGGCATTCTGCGCATCGAGGTGCCCAAGGCAGAAGCCGGAAGCGGTGGAAAATCCATCCCTGCTAGGTCCTTGAATATTTGAACCTATTGATCTCATTTTAATCAACCCAGCATACCCCGCCATACCCCGCTCTTAGTTTTGGATTAGGTTATTTCTGCCTAAACAGCATTTGAATTTCAGTCTAAAATACGTTACCCATGGACTCTTTGCCAAAGCGGACTGAGCCCGCAACCCAACCAAGAGAATCTTGAACCGCCCGCTTCGCTCAAGGCGCAAAGGTCGCCAAGCAAGAAAGGCAAA
>Ga0182239_1000651_pt1 | contig 12374 bp, 6 predicted proteins | sample hydfrate6_PW_210_FD_132456 | JGI IMG/M metagenome (GOLD analysis project Ga0182239, IMG submission 132456) | Subsurface microbial communities from deep shales in Texas, USA - hydraulic fracturing test 6_PW_210 | ecosystem: Environmental > Aquatic > Deep subsurface > Shale gas/oil reservoir >...
CTGGTGCAGCAGTGCAAGGCTGTGCGCTTGGGAGAGGGACTGATGTGCATGCCTTGTGCGCATGGGTACATACAGGACTCAGCAGATGTATATCCTGCGCAATAACAGCACATGGCAATTGGGTTTCGAGAGTAGACGAAATTATGAGCAAAAAGCATTCGTAACACGAATCTTCAAAAACAATACGCAACGTGTTTACATTTAAAATTAAATGCTATATAAAGTTTGCAGTTTGTTATCAGAAGATCGTATAGTCACACGAAAATAATGGAAGTATTCACATGTGCACGGGAACTGATGTCCAGGCCTCCTCATATGACCCAGTCTTGAGTTCAGATCAGGATTGTTGGCTGGAGTATCCTTGCAGTTGCAGCTCAAGTTCTTCCAGCCTGCTGGCCCTCTCCCTGCTCATCTTTCTCGTAATTCTTGTACTCCCGGCTAACGCCCAGTCTCAACCCTCTGCTCTGCCCAGAATTGTTGCCCTGAATCTCGACGCTCTGGAGGCATTGCGCATCCTTCAGGCCCAGGAAATGGTCGTGGGGGTGAACAACAAGATGAACGAGCACTCAGATTTTTGGGGAGCCCTTTCTGATTTGCCTGTGGTCGGAGACTGGAGGGAACCGAACTACGAGGTCCTCTACAGCCTAAAGCCGGACATCCTGATCACATACCGCAAATGGCCCGGCCCTGAACTGGAGCGAAAGTTATCCCCATTGCCCACAAAAATTCTGCGTCTGGATCTGTACCGCATAGAGGCGTTTCAAGATGATCTTCTACATTTGGCTAGAGAGTTGGACCGGGAGGAAGAGGGAAGGGAATTTCTTAACTGGCACAACACTCAACTAAACAAGGTGCAGGCTGTGGTGAACCAGGCCAAAAGCAGGCCTTCCGTCTATCTGGAAAGCTACACCGCCTTTCATGCTCTTGGTCCTGGTTCAGGAGGCTACGAAATGGGAATTTTGTCCGGGGGGGCCAATATCGGCAGCGATCTTCAGGTCGCCTATCCGGAAATCAGCCCGGAATGGGTGAGCAGGCATAACCCGGAGGTCATTGTCAAGCATGTTCCTTGCTCGGGTCTTGATCCGAATGCAGCCAAACACCTGCGCACCTTCCGGAGGGCCATAAGCCAGCGGCCGGGGTGGGGGCATATCCGGGCCGTGAGCTCCGGCCGGGTCTTTACCCTGTCCTCGGATATCTGCGCCGGTCCGCGGGCCATTGTTGGGATCATGCATATGGCCAGATGGTTCTATCCTGAGCAGACCACCAAGCTCCACCCCAGAGCCGTTCACCGGGAATACATGCAAAAATTTCATGGCCAACCTTTCCACGGCGTGTTTGCTTGGCCGCACAATCCGAGAAAAGACTCATGACCTGTTATCTGCCCACCGGCAGTATGGACGCCTTGTATCAGCGGCTCAATCAGAGAAAACTGTGCGGTCTGCTCCTCTTGGCCTTTTTGCTTCTCTGTGCGGTTGGTATCAATCTGAGCGTGGGCAGCATCTCTCTGTCCCTAGATCAGATTCTGCGGGCCTTGAGAGGAGAGCCTGGGTTGGCCGGAGACATTGTCTGGCAGCTTCGTCTGCCGCGCATAGCTATGGGTTTTCTGATCGGATGGGGTTTGGCTGTAGCCGGGACAATGGCTCAGGCCGTCCTTAAGAACCCTTTGGCTTCACCTTATACCCTGGGCATGGCCGCAGGGGCCGGCTTTGGGGCCGTTTTGGGTATCCTGCTCGGCCAGGGCATCGGGCAGTGGATTGTGCCCGGCTCGGCTTTGGCCTTTTCTCTCATCACGGCTGGGGTTATGCTCAGTGTATCCAAACTGAAAAACTCCACCCCGGAGACCCTGATCCTGTCCGGTGTGGCGGTTATGTTTCTCTTTTCTGCCCTAACCTCCTTTTTGCAGTACGTATCTTCCTTGGAGGAACTGCACGAGATCGTCTTCTGGTTCTTCGGCAGCCTGTCCAAGGCCGGCTGGAGCCAGATCGGTATCAGTGCAGCCATGATCCTCCCGCCCTTTGTCTTGCTCATGTCCTGGGCCTGGGACCTGAACATTCTCATGGCCGGAGATGAATCCGCCCTGGCCTTGGGAATGAACGTCCATAGAATACGGACTGCTGGAATTGCCATTATCGCCCTGATGACAGCAGGCTCGATCTGCTTCACCGGGAGCATCGGGTTTATCGGTCTGGTGGCCCCGCATGGAGCCCGGCTCATGCTTGGCAGCGATCACCGCTACCTCCTGCCGGCATCTGGCTTGGTCGGAGCAACCCTGCTCCTCTTTGCAGACATTATCAGCAGAACCATCTGGCAACCCCAAGTCATTCCCATCGGCATTGTGACCTCCTTTCTCGGCGTCCCGTTCTTCATGTTTTTGCTGATGAGACGGCACAAGGAGTATTGGTGATGCTCTCCGTCCAGGATCTATGCTTCGCCTATCGGGAATGTCAGGTTCTTAAGGGGATCTCCATGCAGGCCAAGCCAGGAGAAATTGTCAGTCTGGTAGGACCCAACGGATCGGGCAAGACCACTCTGTTGCGATGTCTGGTCAGCATTCTCACCCCGCAAAGCGGACATGTGCACATTCACGGCCAGGACATATTCCGTATTTCCAGCAAAGATCGGGCTCAACATCTGGCCTATGTGCCTCAAAATATGCCTTCCAAATTTCCGCTCACTGTCTTTGATATGCTCCTCATGGGCCGCAGGCCCTATCTTGGATGGCGTCCATCCTCAAAGGATTTGACCGTTATTGAAAACACCCTGCACAGCATGCAGCTTGATCACTTGGCCATGCAGGACTTTGATCGCTTAAGCGGCGGCCAACGGCAAAAAGTGCTCATCGCCCGGGCCGTGGTTCAGCAAGCCCAGTTCATGATTCTGGACGAGCCCACAAGCAATCTGGATCTCAAACACCAAGTGGAGGTCATGCGCTTCTTGGAGCGTATGGCTCTTGAACATAACACCGGGATCATTGTGGCCATTCACGACCTGAATTTGGCCTATCGCTTTGCCCAACAGATGATCCTCATGCAGGAGGGGAAGGTTGTCTGTCATGGATCGCCGATGCAGGTTCTGGATCCAACAATCATTGAAGAGGTCTACCAGGTGGGGGTGCGTATCCTCTCCGACAATGGGCATCATTTTGTGATACCGGAAAAGAATGGATTTTAAAGAGGCAGGGCGGACGCGACTGGGAATCAATTCCGCGCTACCTCAGGCACACCAAACCCCCACAGGAGGCCTGGTGATGTGCAGTGTAGCATCCGGCCTCCCAAAAGCAAAGGATGGAGGATGGATGTATGCGACATGTATGCTTGTGCTGCCTGGTCACGGCTTGGACTGTCTTGTACGCCGTTGTGCACCTGCCAGTCTGTGTGAATGCCCAGGAGAATCTATCAAACAATGCCACTCTCTTGCAGGAGGTGGTTGTCTCTGCCACCCGAACCGAGAAAGACCCCGACCTGGCCCCGGCCAGCGTCTCTGTAGTCACGAAAGAGGATATGGAAAAACGGCACATCGACACCCTGGATGAGGCTCTGAAATATGAAACTGGGGTCTATGTAGAAAGGTTCGGCGGAATTCTTGATTCCACCCCAGATGTGTCCATGCGTGGGCTTCCGAACGATGACCGGACCTTGGTCCTCTTAAATGGCCTTCCCCTCAATCAGGGCTACACCGGATCCGTGGACTGGGCGGCTTTGAGCATTGAAAACATTGACCGCATCGAGGTCATACGCGGACCTGGTTCAGTCCTGTTTGGGGGGAATGCCATGGGCGGGGTGATCAATATCATCACTGATACGCCTGATCAGTTTGTGGGCAAGGTCAAAGCCGGCTATGGCAGCAATGGAAAGAAACGGGGAAGGATGTATTTGGGAAACCGGCTCTGGGATAGGCTCAGCATTAGTGGAGGATACGAAAGAGAAGATCTGGACGATGCTGATCCAACCGATCTGGTCACTGCCGACATCGAAAATGTGCAAAAAGGAAATCGTTCCGGCGGTTATCCAGCAGAGAATCCCGACGGTGAAACCGGGTGGATTGTAGGAGACGGAGGAAACAAAGAGGCCCAACGGTGGAACGCTAATTTCCGGGCATCCTATGACCTGAACAACTCCGGGACGCTGAGCTTCGATCTTCAGAGGGGATACCGCGATTATGACTATGATGAGCCGAACACGTATCTCAGAGACCCCGAAGGGGATCCGGCATTCGAGGGCATCGTTGATATCGGCCCCGGTCAAAGCACAGAAGAGATTGCACCCTCCGATTACTTGTCTGGAAGAGGCGAAACTGAGTTTTCCAACTATGCCTTTCGGTATAAAGACTTTTGGGGAGATTTGTCTTTGGATTTTAAAGTCGGATTTCAGGACAGAGATCACTGGTATACAACCGCAAGTGACGGCTCGTATAAAGACGCATCTGGAGATTTAAACGAGTCAGACAGCACTTCGTGGTTTGCTGATATGCAAGCAGATTATTTTCTCACAGACAGACATCTGTTGACCTGTGGCCTGTATTTTCGAACTGATGATTACGACGCAGCCATGTACAATCTCTTATATTTTCGAGATGAGCACAGCAAAGACGGAAAAACTGAGATCACCGAGGGGAAAGACCGGTTCTATGCAGCTTATATTCAGGATGAGTGGAAGATCCTGGATGACCTGACGATGTATGCAGGCCTTCGTTTTGATTATTGGGAATGCTTTGATGGGAAGTCCGGCCTGCTGGGCGATGTTGAAGACTTTGACCAGATGGACGACAGCAGCTGGAGCCCAAGCCTGTCCGTCAACTGGAACCCCCTGCCTGATACGTACATCAAGGGTTCTGTTGCTAGGGCCTTTCGGGCGCCGAACATATACGAGCTGTATCGCACGTGGGCCTGGGGCGGCTGGATGCTGTTTCACTCCAATCCGAATCTTGAGCCAGAGACCCTGTGGAACTACGAGTTGGGCGCCGAGCAGTATTTCTTTGACCGCAGACTCAAGATTTCTGGAACAGTATTTCACACCGACGTTGACGATTACATCGATACGTATAAAGGCGAGGGTCCGAACTATTACGACTACTACAAAGGCAACATTGCCGAAGTCGAGATCAATGGGCTGGAACTTGGCACAACGCTTCATCCCTTCGATTGGCTCAAGATCTGGGGAAACTATACCTTGAACGACGCAGAGTACGTCGAAAGTGACGAAAAACCGGAAATAGAAGGAAATAATGTGACCGATGTTCCTGACCGCATAGCCAATGTAGGCTTTGATTTGACCTATAAGTGGCTCTCAGCCGGCCTCAGCGGCAGATATCTGGGCCGAATCTATACAGATGAAGAAAATGCCAACGAGTCGGATGTCTACACTGAACAAAGCTCTGACTATTGGCTTTGGGATGCAAAAATGACCCTTTCACCCTGGAAGCACTGCGACATATCTTTTTCTGTGCAAAATCTCTTCGATGAAGAATATTACAAATATTATATTGGCCGAGATCGCAGATACTTCTGTGAAGTTAGCTTTACCTGGTAAAGCAAGGAGTTCATATGTCATACACCCCAGTTCGCATTACAGCCATCATGTGGGGTTCCTATCTGCCAACCTTTCTGGCGGCTGCCAAGCAATGCCCCATGGTAGACCTGAGCATCTTTTCCCAAAAGGACATTCAGGAACGGCCAGAGGTCTTGGACAGGTTTTGGGACCAAACAGCCAGGTCCGATGTCCTGTTCTTCTACTGGACTGCTGACGGGTTTTGGGAGGAAATCGATGCCCGCATTCACGACTATGCCGCGGCCAAGACCATTGTCACCACCTCCTTTGATCCCTCCAATTGGGGCAGACAGGCCACTGTGAATCTGTCGGTTTGCGCCCGGGCCTACGCCTATCTGGCTCATGGGGGGCAAGAAAACTGTCACCGCCTTCTGCATTTTCTGGCCCGACAAGTCGTTCCGGACATTGAAGTCCAGGACCCGGTGCCCCTTCCCTGGCAGGGCATTCTCCACCCCCCGGATTGGACTGTTTACGGATCTGAATCCGAGTACCGAAAAAACCATCCCGGCTCTGAACAGCCGACCGTTGGCCTCCTGTTCTCCAGACATACCTTCACCAATACGGACGGGGCCCTGGAACGCCAGCTCATCGAGGCCCTCCAAGACCGTGGTCTGAACGTCCTTCCCGTGTTCACCCACAGCTCTCCGGACCCGGATGAAGGAGCCCTGGGACCGGTGGAGACCGGCCGGCGTTTTTTCATCTGCGATGACGGGAGGGTACGTATCAACGCCCTGATCAACCTTAACTTCTTTTTTCTGGGCCGGGAGCAGGGCAAGGGCATGTCAGAGACAGAGGTAGCGGCCCAAAGTGTAGAGTTTCTCAAGGATCTCAATGTTCCCGTTTTCAAGCCGGTTATTTCCTACAGCAAAACAGTCCGGGAATGGACAGAGGATGCGCAGGGTCTATGCGCGGAGGTCACCTTTGGCATCGCCATGCCCGAATTTGAAGGCAATATCGAACCCGTGCTTATGGCCTGCAGCCGAAAGCTGACCGATGATTCCACGGACACAGTCTTTGAAACCCGAGAGGCCATTGCTGATCGTATCGAACGTCTGGCCGAGCGTATCGCCCGCTGGACCAGGCTGGCGGCCAAGCCACCGGCAGAGCGCAGGGCGGTCTTCGTTCTGCACAAGAACGAGTGTGCTGGCCTGGAAGCTACCCTGGGTGGAGCAGCTGGACTGGACAGTGGCCAGAGCGTCGTCAATATTTTAAAACAAATGCAGGAGGCTGGCTACAAGATTGAGGACACACCGGCATCGGGAGAGGACCTGATGCAGACCTTTCTACGCCGCAAAGCCATTGCCGAATTCCGATGGACCACGGTGGACGAGATCGTGTCCAAAGGCGGACACCTGGCCCTTTTGGACAACGAGACATACACTGATTGGTTCAAACTGCTGCCTGAGATGGCCAGAGAACGTCTGGTCCAGTCCTGGGGCGAACCACCGGGACAGGAGTTCAACGGCGTGCCTCCAAGCATGGTCCTGGACGACAAACTGGTTATCACCGGTCTCAATTTCGGAAACGTCAATATCATCATGCAGCCCAAGCGAGGCTGCGCCGGCTCCAGATGCGATGGCCGGGTGTGCAAGATTTTGCACGACCCAGACCTTCCACCGCCCCACCAGTATATAGCCACCTACATGTACATGGACCGCATCTTTGGCGCAGATGTCATCATCCACGTCGGCACCCATGGCAACCTGGAGTGGCTCCCGGGCAAAGGGGCAGGACTCTCTGCTTCCTGCTGGCCGGACATCGCCATAGGGGACATACCCCACCTGTACATTTACAATGCGGACAACCCGGCAGAGGGAGTTGTTGCCAAGCGCAGGAGCTATGCCGTGCTCGCCGATCATCTTCAGGCAGTGATGACCACGGCCGATACATACGGCGGGCTGGAAGAGGTGGAGGAACTGCTCAATGAGTACCATCAGGCCAAGGATTTGGACCCGGCCAGGGCCCATCAGCTTGAGCACGTGATCAGCGAGGCCCTGGAGCGGCACCACCTGGCCGAGGAACTGCATGACAGAGATCCGGCCTCCTTCCAGGAATTGGCCAAGAACTGTCACGAGATCATCTCCAAGGTCAAAAACAGCCAGACCAGGACCGGCATGCACGTCTTTGGCTCCATACCCCAGGACCGGGACAGGGCCGAGGTGATCAACACCATTCTTCGCTTTGACAGCGGGAACGAGCTGAATACTCGACGTCTGGTCTTCGACCTCTGGGGTGAAGACATGGAAGCGGCTCTCCAGGAACCTGGCGTACGAGGCAGAAGCGGCCGGACCTATGGTGAGCTTTTATATGACGCAGACCGCACCGCTCTTGAAGTCATCGCCAGACTGATCGAAAAAGAAGCGCTGGGTTCCATAGCCGAGGACCTCCTACACATCGGCCAGCCCCTGGCCGATGTGCAGGAGCGTTTGGAACGCTTTGCCCAACGTGTCCTGGACATCGACCGACGTCTGGACGATTCACAGGAGATACGTTCCCTGCTTTCAGCCGTGGACGGAGGCTATGTTCCGCCCGGACCTTCCGGATTCCTCTCTCGGGGCCGATTCGATATCCTCCCGACAGGGCGAAACTTCTATAATGTAGATCCAACCCGGATTCCCACAAAGGCCGCCTGGCGCGTCGGGGTGCAGATGGCCGAGGCCCTGCTCAAACGACACATGGACGAGGAAGGCCGCTACCCACAATCCGTTGGTATGGTCTGGCTGGCCTCGGATATCATGCGCGCAGACGGGGAGCAGGTATGCCAGATCATGTATCTTTTGGGCACGCGACCCAAGTGGAAGGGCAACGGCCAAGTAGATGGATTTGAGATCATTCCGGCTGCCGATCTGGGACGGCCACGGGTGGATGTGAACATCCGGGTTTCCGGCATCACCCGGGACTGCTTTCCCGAGTCGGTCAAATACCTGGATCGGGTCATTCAGACTGTGGCCTTGCTTCAGGAAGATCCGCAGGTCAACACCGTCCGCAAGCACGTTCTGGATCAGGCGGCAGCCAGGAATCTGGCTGTGGACGATCCGGACCAGTTTCGAAAGCTCAGTTACCGCATTTTCTGCGCCCAGCCAGGAACCTACAAGTCAGGGGTGGATCTGGCCGTGTACGCCTCGGCCTGGAAGACTGAATCCGACCTGTCCGATGTGTACATCTTCTGGAACGGATACGCTTACGGAGACGGCGAAGACTACGGCGTCCAGGCCCACCAAGAGATGGTGGACAATCTGAGCCGGGTGGAAGTGACCTTTGATAAACACATCTCGGATGAAAGCGATTTCCTCAGTTGCTGTGCTTTTTTCAGTAATTACGGGGGAATGACCTCAACAGTCAAGACGCTTTCCGGAAAAGCGCCAAAGACCTATTACGGAGACAGCCGAGATCCGGCCATGGTCACGGTGACTGATTTTGCCGACGAAATGCGCCGGGTGGTCCGGGCCAAGCTCCTGCATCCCACCTACATCCAGGGAATGCAAAAGCACGGATATAAAGGGGCTGGTGATCTGTCCAGCCGCATCGGCCGGGTCTATGGATTTGGGGCCACCACCGGCAAAGTGGACAATTGGATCTTTGATCAGATCGCTGAGACCTTCATGCTGGACAAAGAGATGAAGACATGGTTTGAACAGGTCAATCCATATGCCCTGGAAGAAATCGGGCGTCGTCTGCTGGAAGCTCAGAGCAGGGGCATATGGAAGCCGGATCCCGATGTGCTCCAGGGGTTGCAGGAAGCCTATCTGGAGGCAGAGGCCAGTATTGAAGACAGGATGGGAGACGTTCAAGGCGACTTTCAGGGCGGAGCCGTGGAAGTGATGACCGCGGAAGAGGTCCAGGAATGGAAGGCGCAGATGCAGCCCATACTGGATAAACTTAAAAATGACACGTAAAGGGTACCCATGACCCGTCCGCCAATCTATCCCTTTTCCGCAATCATTGGACAGGATCTGTTGAAGAGGGCCCTTCTTATCGGGGCCATTAACCCATCCGTGGGAGGGGTGCTCATCCGGGGAGAAAAGGGAACTGCGAAATCAACCGCTGTTCGGGCCCTGGCCGCGCTGCTGCCCTTCCATCGGCAGATCAGAGACTGTCCCTTTGCCTGCGATCCAGATCAGCCCATGGATTTGTGTCCTCAATGCCGCAATCGTAAGGGGACAATGGTCGTTGCGGAGCGCAGACCGCCGGTGGTCACCCTCCCCTTGAATGCCACCGAAGACCGCGTTGCCGGAGGAATCGACTTCAACCAGACCATGCAAAGCGGTGTCCGCAGCTTCCAGCCCGGACTCCTGGCCGCCGCTCATCGCGGGATCCTATATGTGGATGAAGTGAACCTCTTGGATGACCACCTCGTGGATATTATCCTGGACGCTGCGGCCTCAGGCCGCAATGTCGTTGAGCGGGAAGGTATCTCCTTTGCCCATTCCTGCACCTTTCTCCTGGTGGGAACCATGAACCCGGAGGAAGGCGAGCTGCGTCCCCAGTTTTTGGACCGTTTCGGATTGTGCGTGGACGTGACCTCAGAAATGGATCCAGACAAACGGGTCGCCTTGATGCGCCAAAGGGAGGCCTATGACTGCGACCCGCGGGGCACTGTCCTCAGCTATGCCGAGCGGGACCAGGGGGTGGAATCCAGGATTGCCTCCGCCCGGGAGCGGCTTCCAAGGATCCGGATGCGCAAAGACCAGAGAGATCAGGTGTGCCAGATGTGTACGGAAAATAACGTGGCCGGGCACCGGGCTGATCTGATCATCGAGCAGGCCGCCAGGGGCCTGGCCGCCTACCGGTCACGGCAGGAGGTAGCCTGGGACGATATTCTTGACGCGGCCCACCTGGCCCTCACCCACCGCAAGCGGGAAGCAGCCCCTCCGCCTCGGGAGCAGGAGAAGGAACCGGAGAAGAGCCAGGATCAGGCGCAGGACTCATACTCCGAAGGCCAGGGCCGGGACCAGGATCATGGCCGGGATGACCAGAGACAACAGGAGGAGGCCGAAGGGCTGGAAGAAAAAGTCGAGCAGGAGCAATCCTCTTCCAAGGAGAAGGACTCTGGCCAGGATTCCCGTAACCAGGAGGGCTCTTCACAGGATCAGACTTTTGACGTTGGTCCAACCTTTCAGGTCAGGCGGCTTTCCGCGCCCAAGGACCGCATTGTCCGTCGAGGATCGGGACGCCGCTCCCGGACTCGAGTGGCTCAAAGGCAGGGAAGATACGTCAAAAGCAGCCAGCTCAAAGACGACTGGGACGTAGCCCTGGATGCTACCCTGCGAGCGGCCGCTCCACATCAACTGCGCCGGAACAACCCCAAAGGCCTGGCCATTACCGTCCGTCCTCCAGATATCCGGGGGAAAATCAGGGAAAAGAGGATCGGCAATTTCCTTCTCTTCCTGGTGGACGCCAGCGGTTCCATGGGAGCCAAGGGGAGAATGGCTGCCTCTAAGGGAGCGGTTATGTCCCTTTTGCTGGACGCCTATCAAAAGAGAGATCGGGTGGGCATGATCTCCTTCCGCAGGGAGGAGGCTGTGGTCAACCTTCCACCCACCTCCTCAATAGAATTGGCCGCAACCTGTTTACAGAACATGCCCGTGGGTGGACGCACCCCTCTGTCCGCCGGTCTGGCCAAAACATTTCTCCTGCTTCGTTCCCAGCTCCTGCGTGAACCCACCACGCAACCCATTGTTTTGATCATCACCGATGGTAAGACCAATGTCTCCCTTGGCCAGGAAAAGCCAATGCAGGAGGCCCTGCAGATGGCCGGCCGTATGGCTGGAGATGAACGGATCACTTCCATCGTGGTTGATACCGAAAGTCAAGGCCTGGTCACCTTCGGTTTGGCCCAGCACCTGGCCCAGGCCATGCAGGCCCACTATTTTCAAATCAACGACCTCAAAGCCCAAACACTTGTCCATATCGCTCAGGAGACCAGACGATGAGCATCTATCCGACCTATCCCCTTGCCGCCATTGTGGGGCAGGAGACGATGAAACTGGCCCTTATTCTCAACGTCATCGAACCCTCACTCTCCGGGGTCCTGATCCGGGGGGAGAAGGGCACGGCCAAATCCACGGCTGTCCGAGCCCTGGCCGACATCCTGCCTGAAATCGATGTGATTGCGAATTGTCCCTTTCAGCTAGGACCAGGGGACGGCACTGCGGTCTGCCACAATTGCCCGCGCACATCCTGCAGAGATCAGGTCCTTCAGGGCATAACTCCACCGACACGACGAAAAAAAATATCCGTGGTCGAGCTCCCGGTGGGGGCCACTGAGGACAGGGTGGTGGGCTCCATGGACCTGGAACACGCCCTTCATCAGGGCGAAAAGCAGATTGAACCCGGCCTTCTGGCTGCTGCACACAGGGGAATTTTATACGTGGACGAAGTCAATCTCCTGGACGACCATGTGGTTGACGTGCTGCTGGATACTGCGGCCATGGGCATGGTCAGCATCGAGCGGGAAGGGGTGTCCTTTGTCCATCCCTCCCGGTTTACTCTGGTGGGAACCATGAACCCCGAGGAAGGGGAACTGAGACCGCAGCTCCTGGACCGCTTCGGTCTGTGTGTGCACATTGAAGGCATCCATGACCCCGGGGAAAGAGTGCAGGTTATGCAGCGCAGATTCGAATTTGAACAGGATGCCCTGCATTTCGGCCAATCATGGGAGGAGGAATCCCAGAAGCTCATGCAGCGAATAGACAAGGCAGTGGGCATGTATCCCCGGGTTCAGATCAGCAATGAACGGCTGTACGACATCGCTGCCTACTGCCTGGATGTGGGAGTAGACGGCCATAGGGGAGACATCATTATCCTGAAAGCAGCCAAGGCCCTGGC
>Ga0182239_1000652_pt1 | contig 12372 bp, 15 predicted proteins | sample hydfrate6_PW_210_FD_132456 | JGI IMG/M metagenome (GOLD analysis project Ga0182239, IMG submission 132456) | Subsurface microbial communities from deep shales in Texas, USA - hydraulic fracturing test 6_PW_210 | ecosystem: Environmental > Aquatic > Deep subsurface > Shale gas/oil reservoir >...
AACTCCTCTGCCACCTGCTTTACGGCATCCTCCATCATGAATCCAACTGCGATAATGAGGTCATAGTCGCCCTTTTGGGCCAAACTTCTAAGGTTTGGTAAGTAATCGGACTCACTGTTGCTTTGTACCTCTTTAAGTTCAAGGTTGAAGTCCTTTGCAGCCCTTGAAGCACCTAGGTATGCCATATCGTTGAAGCTTAAGTCACCTCTTCCACCGACGTCATAAACCAGTGCGATTTTTCCTTCATATTGGGGCGTGCTTGTTGTCTCTCCGCCTATACAGCCGCTTACAGCAACGCTAAATAGTAAAATTCCTACTAAAAGCACTGTTAATCCTCTATTTTTCATTAGTTCAACCTCCAGGGGGTTATCGTATGAGAGTGAGAACAATAAGAATATATACTTTATGGTCATTTTTGGACGACTGCCTCAGGTTTTTAAGGGGCTTAATCTTACTAAGTGGGGGAAGGTTATGCTTAAGGAGATAACAAACCTTGAACGGGGTGTGGTTTTACTTACAGGGAATGCTAAGAAGCTTGCAAAGATATTCCTCAACGTATGGATTTCTAAAGGTAAAGTTTTCCTTGTGGAATACCTTCCTTTTGATGTGGACTACCCAGAGAAAGTCTTTATAGGGGGCATTGAAGAAGGATTTGAGTTTGACGGGTATGTGGTCTATTCACTTCTCTCCAGACCAAAATCAGAGAGAAGCAAGTATTATTCGTTCATAGCAGAACATAGGGATAAACTTATCCTTATATACGAGCCCAAGTACTTCAGAGACTCCCTTTTTAGATATGCTCTCAAGGATTTAGTGGATTATCTGGTCGCTTACAAGCGTGAGACTATGGGAATGGATAGAGTTGACGTTTATAAGCTTGAAGAGGGTAGAGTCGTTAAAAAGAAAACCTATGTGAGGAGATTTTGAGAGAGATGAAATAAAAAATCTTTTAACTTAGCCTCGTACTTCTTAGTGTTTAGCGTTCATAGGGTGATTCTCATGGGGAAGTACTTTGGAACGAGTGGTATAAGGGAAGTCGTTAATGAGAAATTAACCCCGGATCTCGCTCTGAACGTCGGAAAAGCCTTAGGTACTTTCCTTGGCGAGGGGAGAGTAGTTGTCGGGATGGACACTAGAACTAGCGGCGAGATGCTTAAAAATGCCCTAATCTCGGGTCTTTTGGGCACTGGAGTGGATGTTATTGACATCGGCCTTTCTCCCACTCCATTAACGGGCTTTGCAATAAGGCTCTATGAGGCTGATGCAGGAGTAACCATCACCGCTTCCCACAATCCCCCCCAGTACAACGGCATAAAGGTGTGGCAGCCGAATGGAATGGCCTATACAAGCGAGATGGAGAGTGAGCTGGAGAGAATTCTTGAAGAGGAGAAGTTCCAGCAGGCATCTTGGGATAGAATAGGGAAGCTAACAAAGGCTGATCCAAAAAAGGAGTACATAAAAAAAGCCCTCGAAATGGTAGAACTTTCAAAAAGCTATAAGGTTGTTGTTGACTGTGGAAACGGTGCCGGGAGCATAGTTTCGCCTTATCTTCAGAGGGAGCTTGGAAATAAGGTTGTCTCACTCAACTCCCACCCATCTGGATTTTTTGTGAGGGAACTTGAGCCAAATGCTAAAAGCCTTTCAGCCCTTTCGAGGGCTGTCAAGTCCCTTGGGGCTGATGTCGGCATAGCACACGATGGAGATGCAGATAGGATTGGCGTCGTTGACGATCAGGGGAACTTTGTTGAGTATGAGGTTATGCTCTCCCTCATAAGCGGCTACATGCTTAGAAAGTTTGGAAAGGGAAAGATTATCACTACTGTTGATGCCGGCTTTGCCTTGGATGATTACGTTAAACCTTTGGGTGGAGAGGTTGTTAGGGCAAGGGTTGGAGATGTTGCAGTTGCGGAAGGAATAATGAGGGAAAAAGCAATTTTTGGCGGAGAGCCCTCTGGAACCTGGATAATTCCACAATGGAATCTCACTCCCGATGGAATATTTGCTGGGGCTTTGGTTCTGGAGATGATTGACAAACTCGGCCCAATAAGCGAGCTGGCTAAAGAAGTGCCAAGATATGTAACTTTGAGGGCTAAAATCCCATGTCCCAATGAGAAGAAGGCAAAGGCGATGGAGCTTATAGCCAAGGAAGCTCTGGAGACCTTTGACTACAAAAGACTGATCGACATCGATGGGGTAAGGATTGAAAACGACGAGTGGTGGATCCTTTTCAGGCCTAGTGGAACCGAGTCGATAATGCGCATAACCCTTGAGGCACACACAGAGGAGAAAGCTAAGGAGCTGATGGAGAAGGCAAGGGAACTTGTGGAAAGGGCTATAAGGGAAACCTAGAAGGAGTTAAGTTATTGTTATTTCTTGCTTTAATCTTTTTGCAAACTCCCTTGCCTTTTTCAGATCTTTTTCATTTGGATGCCCCTTACTAATTCCCCCAATCTTCGCCAGCCATCCGTTTGTGTCCCAGCCCCTGCAGGAGAACTCTCCAACTATTTCAAATCCTTTCCTCCTTAAAGCCCTTCTTAGCTTCCTGTGGTTGATAAATGGGATATTTATCCCTGCTGTCGAAAAAATAAATGCTTTCTTTCCTTTCACTTCTGGAAGGTTATTTATAAGCTTAAAGAGCGCCCTATGGTGCTTCCAGTAGTAGATGCCGGAGCCAAAGCCTATGAGGTCATATTTCAGGAGCTTTTCAGGTTTTACTTCCCATGGCTTGACGAGCTTCGCATTAAGAACTTCTGCTATTGCTTTGGCTATCTTTTCCGTGTTTTTGTGGTGGATAGAAACGTAAACAACGATAGCGTTCATCATAATCCCTCCACAGCTTCCTTCAGCTTTTTAATACTTTCTTCAATGCTGTCCTTGTTAAATTCTAGATAAACAGCATCCGGGAATCTTATCTTTAGGACTTCAAATAGCACACCTTCTCCTGGAACTACCTCAAAGCTTTGCTCTTTTATCAGCTCTTTCGATCTCTTTATTCTCTCTTCTTTTGCCAGATAAAAGAACTCTTGGATAGCTTTATAGGGGAACGTCTCTGGGTTGCTGGAGGTTGTGTGAAATACTCCACAGGTTGGCGAGCCCTTAACTCCAAGAAAGATTATTTTTTCGGGCTTTTCTTCCGTTAAAACTCTCCCAATGAAGTCTACAATGCTTTCGGCTTTTTCTCTCATTCCAAACTTTTCAAAAACTTCCTTGCTCATTGGAGGCCTTGGCCAGCCTATGAGCTCATATTCTGGGCAGGGATAGGTTAAGATTTTTATCTCCTCTTTGTGCTCTGCAAGAAAGCTTAGGAGCTTTTTACTTGTCTTGTACTCTTTTTCCTTTGCTCCCCGATAAACGTAGAAGGGGCTGAGGAGGCATGGTGCCATAATGAGGAGCTTCATACTATCACCTAAGAGTTATTGAGAGTTCACCTTTATATCTATGTTGGAAAAGATGCCTTTCATTGGAGCTTCTCCCTGGCCTTCTCAGAGTAGTCGGCGAACTCAAGCGCCTGGAGGATTGAGAGGACTTCGAGGAGGGCATCGGAGGGTAGGTTTGGCAACTCAGTGGGGATGTCTCCATTTCCTTTCACCCGCTTCTGCACCTGTGGGAACTTAGGCTTTGCCTCTATCTTCTTCCCGCTGATCTCCGCCAAGAACTGATGGAACTCCTCCAGCTCCGGCTCGATGTCGATGCCGGCTTGTTTGAGGAGCACCAACGGGTCTTTCACATGGTATCTAAATGCGCTTTTAAGCAGCATTGCGTGTTCTTTGCTATTGTCAGGGAGAAGTTTGTCCACGATTTTAAATGCCTTTGGAAGACCTTGCTTCAGCTGCTCTCTTAGTTTCTCCTTTACTATCGGAAGGTGGTTGAATTCTGCCATCTTGGTAATGTAATCTATCAGCTTGTCCGGCTCTTTCTTCGCATCCTCGTAGGTCTTTCCCATTTGTCCGTAGAACACGTTCAGTGCATCACTAACAGCCACTCCTATCGCGCTCGTTTCTGCAGAGCTGTGGTGGGATAATATCAACGCGATAAACGGGTGAAGGAGGACGAACTTGGCTGCTCGCGGATCATTGATTTCCATCGCTTTTTCATGCTGAGGAAATAAGCCTTTCGAAGTCTTCCAAGTCCCATACAAACCAGCCCTCTTCTCTAAGCTTTTCCTTCTCCTCGAATCTCTTCGCTATTAATCCATGGCTTTTCTCCCACTCGTCCAGCCCTACGAGCTCAGCCTTCCTCTCCAAGTCCCTCAAAATTCCCCTTGCTTCCCTCTCCCTCAGTTCCTTCCACTTGACCTCAACAAACAGCGCCTTTCTCTCGTGCTCGTTGAGGGCAACGAGGTCAATCTCCTCACTCTTGTGCCACCACCTTCCAATCCTGGTGAACTTAAACGGAAGCTCTCCGTGCTTGTTCAACCTTAGCAAAAACTCCTTAGCCACACCTTCAAAGACTCCCCCTGTGTAGTGATCGAGGTCGGCCATGACGGCATCAACGAGGAGCTCCCCGCTACCGCTCTCGATCATGTCGGCGTTGGGGTAAACGTAGCGGAACCAGAAGGCGAAGTAGTTGTCCGCTATGTAGTACCTCCCCTTCCTGCTCTTCCTGCTCGCAGTTACCGGCAGTTCTCTCCTCACGAGGTCGAGGTCTATGAGCACGCTGAGGTACTTCCCGACGGTGGCCCTCTCAAGGCCAGTATCGTTCACTATCTCCCCGAGCGTCGTCTTTCCCCTAGCTATCGCCTCCATTATGGCAAAGTAGTTCCTCGGCTCCTCAAGCTCCTCGTGGAGGACGAAGAGCGCATCGCCATAGAGGAAGGAATCAACGCGGAAGTACTCATTAAGGTTCTCCTCAATGCTTTTTTCATCGCTGAACTCAAGGAGGTAGGCCGGCGTGCCTCCTAAAATCCCATAGACCCTCACAAAGTCCTCAAGCGAGTATTTTGGGAGGAACTCCCGCGCGCTGAAGAAGTCGAGGGGCTTAAGCTTGAGCTGAGCCGTCCTCCTGCCGTAGAGCGGGCTCTTGTAGCCTAAAAGCTTCTCCATCATCGATACGCTTGAGCCGGAGATTATGAGGAACACCTTCCCCTTCGAGAGCCTCATCTCCCAGTACTCCTGGAGGATTGAGGGTAGGGCTTTGTTACCCTTCACGAGGTAAGGGAACTCGTCTATGGCTACGATGAGGGGCTTTTCGGCCTTAGTGGAGAGGTACTCGAAGAACGCATCCCAGCTCCTCAGGGGGTTCTTTTTGAGGAACGAATCGTTGAAATATTCAGCGAGGCGGAGAGAGAAGCGCTCAAGGTTTTCCGCTTCGCTCGTCTCCCTCGCGAGCAGGTAAACGCCGCCGTGTCGTCTTAGGAACTCAAGGATGAGCGCGGTCTTGCCAACTCTCCTCCTGCCGTAGACCACGACGAACTGCGCCTTCCCGCTCTTCAGTCTCTCCTCAAGGAGGCTCAGCTCATCCTTCCTGTCTATGAACATTTGTTTACCCACCAGTAATTTACTTGTGAGTAAACTATTTAAGGGTTTCGATGTTTAAACTCAGATCAAAAAACGATCCTTCCTTTGTTGCCACTCTCTTCAGCAAACTCATGTGCGAGTGAGCTTCCTTATTATGTCCTCGACCTTTGCCTTCAGCTCTTCCAAAGTTCCTTCATTTACAATCAAAAAGTCAGCCAAATCTTTAAGCTTGCTCGTGTGATAAAGCTCCTCCTCAGCTTCATCAGCCTTTAAGAAATCCTCAAAGCTTTTTATCACCTTATCTTTACCCGCGTTTCTCTTCTTTAAGCGTTCGTACCTTATCTCTGGCCTCGCTTCAACATAGATTATAAACCCACCTCGCTTTTTTATCGCCTCTATTTCTCCTCTTGAGCGAACTCCGTCGATGACAACGTTTTCGCAGTTTCTTTTCTTATCCAATGCGAGTCTTATCAAAATATCTTCCCCGTAGGTTTCCTTTAGGTATCTACCGTATTCAATGAGTTTATCTCTTGTTGGTTCGCTCTTTTCTGGAATTTCTGGAAGCCATGAGTATTCACTTATGTTATGGGTTAGGAGATCAATTAACGGATCACTGCATGAAACCCTGCAAAAACCTCTCTCCTCGAAAAACTTTGCAATTGTTGTTTTTCCAGCTGCGATTTTACCAACAACTCCTATTATCATCTAACCACCAGTTACTTTTTCCATGCCCACCATATTAAGTTTGCCCCATCTGTGGATTCCATTAATCCTTCAGCAACCATATCCACTACAAAGTCTATCATGGCATCCTTGTCAATCCTGACAGGCCTTTCAAAGCCGAAAAAGTACTTGGCCTCAAAGAACCCAACGTGGAGAAACCTTAGGGGATTTAACAGTGCCACATCCTCAATAAACTTCAAATCAAATGGAAAATCCCCAATGACGAGATTGATTCCCCTTTCTTTGGCGATATCTTTCAGCTTTTCCTCATCTGGGTAAAACAACTCCCTAAGGGAGCCGTCTATTGGTTCATAGATTATTTTTGGAAATGTGTACTTGATGCCGATTTTCTCAGTTTTTAACCCTAATTTTTCCGCAAAGCCTATCATAGCCTTTGCATTAAAGCTGAGAAAAACAAGGGCTTTCTCGTCTGCTTTTATCTCGGGCCACTTTCGGGGAGGAAATTTGAACTCTGCTTGGATGATTGGTTCCAAAAATTCCAAAAAAGTTCCTTTAATTCTTTTCAAATTTTTTTCGAGCTTTTTTTGCTTTATAAGCAGGTCAAGCTTTGAATATACTGTAACTTGCTTCACACCGAGTTCTTCTCTAAGCTTTCCGATTACAAAGCTATTCCCGATTATTGCACTTTTATCACTTCTATCTCTGCCTATTATAAACAGCTTATCTCCTTCCTTGTCATATCTGATTTCATCTATTACAAATGGCACTAGGGGAAAACCGTTTTCTTTTCTTATTCTGTTGACCTTCTCACTTATCTCTTCTATTGTAAACATTAGCTCACCTTGTACGCCTTGATGCACTCGTAGATTTCTTGGGCAATTTTTAAAGCTTCCTCTTTGTTGTTTGTTTCCTTGACTATAATTTTTCCACTCGGGAATATGCTTATGTCATATGTCTTTCTAACAAGGGCTAAGAACTTGGTTACTCGCTTTATCTGGTAGCCTTTCTCCGCTAAGCATTCGCAGACTTCCTCGAGGTCTAAATCAAACTTTTCTTTAGGGGTTACGTTTATTGCCTTCATGCTGGTACATGGCTTTGCAACCAGCATAGAATCACCAACCAGAATTTATGAACCGTACTTCATAAAATTTATTGAAAGAAAAGGTCGAACATCATCGCTTCCAGAGGGCAAACCCCAAAATTGAGATCAGCAAAAGCGCCCCCAGTGAAAGGATAATTTTTGTTGGGGCACTCTTTTCTTTTGCGAGATTCGGGGTGTCTGTTCCCTCTTCAAGGGTGAAACTTACCTCAATTTCTCCCGCTGGAAGTGTTATTTTATTGCCCTCAACTTCGAGGGGGACATCGCTCATATCCACCAAGCTTGCTCCTTCTGGTAATATAACGCTCACTGGATTGTCTGATTTCAATGAGATTGTCCAAACAAGGCCCTCTTGCTTAATCAAATCTGGAGTGGTGTAAGTAATCTTCACTATCTGGGCATCTTGAGCATTTACGGTAATCTCATTTCCGTTTATGTAATATTCAAGGGGATTATCGTTTTCGTCGGTAACAAAGACGTCTTCGTGATTATCCCCAAGTAAAGATAATGTAACCTGCGTTGCATAATCATCAACGGGCACTTCGATTTCTACAGTTGCATATCCGTCTCCATAGGGAGTTATGTTTACGTTCCCTGCACTTACAAGGGGAATAAAAAGCAATAAGGCAAACAAAGCCTTTTTCATACTTCCCACCTCCATAGAAAATTAGAAATCAGAGATGCCTTAGGATAAACTCATCCACTCTATGGAGCATGTCCAGGGCGATTGCAAAGTGCATCTTTGCTTCTGCTGGCTTTTTGTGTTTTAGGAGCTCGATTCCAAGTCTTACCTCTTGTATCGAAGTTTTAAGCTGCAGTTCTGCCTTTCTTGTATCTACTCCTTTTCTCTTGAGCTCTATCAAGGCCTTTGCATCCTTCTGAATTCTGCCGTTAATCTCTCTGAGAAATGCTCTCATGTCTCTCATCTTTTCTTGGGCTTCTCTCTCGTGGAACTTTCTCTGGATAAATGCCATTGCCTTGTGAAATTCTTTTATGGTCTCTGCGTTCTCTCTCATGACTTGAAGGGCTTCGTCGTATTTTCCTTCATCCGCTAGAGCTTTAACCTCATCGTAGACTTCTCTAAACGCTTCAAGCCTTTCTTGAAGTTCACTTGCATCGTAGCCTTTTTCTCCTGCCGCCTCAATTACTTTCTCTGCCACTTCTATTCCCCTTGCACCTTTCTCCAAGAACTCATTTACTATCTTGTCAGCGTTTGCCTCTACAAGTTCCTTTCTTATTCTCTTTAGTTCCTCATCTAGCGCTGCTTTTTTCTCCCTCGCAACTTCGAGGTCTTCTTTAGCTTTCTCGAAATCTCTGGCTTTTATGTCCTCTAACACAGTCTTGTAAGCCTCCTTAGTTTCTTGTAAAATCATTGTTGCGTTTTCTACATCAATCCCCTGTTTTTGAGCGATCTCTATAGTTCTCTCAGCCATTCTAAAGTAGCCTTCCATTCTCTTTATTTCCTCTGGCAACCTTTCTTTGAGCTCCTCTTTTCCTCTTTCAAAGCTCTTCAGAACTTCTCTGTAGTGATGCATTGCTGTGAGGCCATTTATTATTGTGTTGTAATAATCCTCGTTTTGGTATGCGTTTATTGCCACTTCCTTGTACTGCTCAGCTAATTGGTAGTGTCTCATAACGCTTGAATTATCTGGCAAGTTTGTATTGTTAATTAGTCTTGTTGTTATTTCGCTCAGTCTTTCAAGGGCTGCAACAATATGCTCGGCTATCCTATCCTCCTGCGTTATGTTTTGTATTTCTGGTGGCAAAGGCTCTGTTTCATTTTCTATAGTGGTGTTTTCATCTGCTAGGCTCAAGCCCGCTGGTATTATGCTCCCAACCAACAGGGCTATTAACACCCAAACTTTCAACCATTTCATGTCCATCACCATTCTTAACTAGGCTCTTTACCTATTTTAGGAACCCGGTGAAAAGAACGTTCCGGAACGTTTCATTTTTTGTATATGCTTCCATAAACAGCTTTCTATACATACAACCCATTAAAAATTATGAAAATCTGCATGTGAACGATGAGAAACGATATTTTGGACTAAATAAGGCTTAGATCTTTTTTAGAATGAGCTTCATAAAGGCCCCAGCATTCTTTAAACGGTGGGTCTTGAACTTTGCTGTCTTGGATATGTCAACGAGGTTATGCCATTCTTCCTCTGTTAACCCGTGAAGTTTGAAAACAAGTAACAAAGGAAATAATGGTGGATTTATCATCTTTGACAAGAGTTTTACATCTTTGGGCTTGGCATTGCGAACTATGTCATATACCCATAATTCTCCTCCTCTTTTTAAGACTCTAAACGCCTCATTGAAAAAGTCAAGTGGCTTGTTAAAATGGTGAATCGTTCCAACGGTAATGACGAGTTCAAAACTTTCATCCTCGAATTTTAGATCATAGGCACTCATCAGCTTAAATTCAATACTCACTCCCTCTTTTTGGGCGTTTTTATGGGCTATCTTGATCATCTCTCTGGAGATGTCCACACCAATGACCTCGAGATCAGGGTTGAGTTTTGCTATTTCTATCGGGAGGTAACCTGGCCAGTTCCAACATCAAGGATTCTCCCTTCTTTTAGCTTGGACGAGACTTCTAAAGCAATCATTTTATCTAGTGCCCTTTTTCTTTTAGCTAAAAAGCTGTATATGTGTGCACTTGAAGCGGAAGTTCTTCTATCCCCAAGCAAACTCCTCCAAAAGTTTAAAAAAGAAAAAATTACTTTAAACTTTTCACAAGCTCCTCCATAACCCCAAGGAACGTTTCAACTTCTTCAATACTGTTGTACACATGGAAAGAAGCCCTAACAGTTCCATTTATGCCAAGCTTTTTCATTACCGGCAATGCACAGTGATGACCGCTCCTTACCATAATGTTGTGCTCATCCAGAACGGCGGCAACGTCATGGGGGTGAAGCGGAGGGACGTTAAAACTCACAACTCCAGCATGCTTTTTGAGGTCTCTTGGTCCGTACCATGGAACTTCAAGCTCTGTTAAACCTTCAGTTGTTCTTTTCACAAGCTTGTGTTCTTGCTTTTCGATTTTGTTTATCCCTATTTTTTCAATGTACTTTATTCCAGCGGCAAGACCTATTGCCCCTCCAATATTTGGCGTACCGGCTTCATAGCGCTCTGGTGGTTCGGTGAGCTTGTAATCATAAAGATTAACGTCTTCAATTGTTCCCCCACCTATTAACGGGGGCTCGAACACATCAAAGAATTCCTCCCTTATGTAAAGCACTCCTATTCCAGTTGGGCCCATTGGCCCTTTGTGTCCCGAAAATGCCAAGAAGTCTGCGTGAAGTTTGTTAACGTCAACCTCCATGTGGCCAACGCTTTGGGCTGCATCGACAACAAATATTGCTCCTTCTTCTTTCGCCATCTTTCCGATTTCTTCTACCTCGTGGATGACTCCAAGGGCATTGGAGACATGCTGTATGGCTACAAGCTTTGCTCCCTTGATCTTCTTCTCCGCATCCGCTAAATCCAAGTTTCCTTCGTTGTCTCCTTCGATTATTTCCAGTTTCAGTCCAAGTTTTTTGGCTAATCTCTGCCAAGGGAGCAAGTCGGAGTGATGTTCGTAGGGGGTTGTCACTATCTTGTCTCCTTTCTTAAAAATCCCCTCCAAACCAAGAGCCGTTAAATTCAAGCTTTCACTCGTGTTCTTTGTGAACACAATCTCCTCAAATTTAGCTCCAATGAACTTTGCTGTGATTTCCCTTGCCTTCTCATATTCATGGGTCGCCTTTTGAGAGAGCCTGTGAACTCCACGGTGGACGTTTGCCCTATATTTCAAATAATACTCGTCCATGGCCTCAACAACTGGTTTGGGGGTTAGAGAAGTTGCGGTGTTGTCAAAATATATGACCTCCTGCGTTAAAGGGATATCTTTCCGAACATCTTCGGGTATTCTCATGCCAACCACCGTAGAATTTATTTTCATGGAACATATAAATGCTTTGCTTCTCATTTTTGTCCTCCCAAATATTCCGATTATGGAACAAAATTTTATAAAGATTGGAACAAAAGCACGGGTGGTGGTTTAAATGAAGGCTAGGGAGATAGGATTAATCGGACTGCTGCTGAGCTTATCTTTGGTATTGCAGATTTCCCCGCTTAAGGTTCCGACTCAATGGGGAATGACAATTGATCTTGTAGCCGTCCCGATAGTGGTTATCTACATTTTGTTGGGCTTTTGGAGCAGTGTAACAGCTTTAGTGTTATTGTTTTTGGGTTTGAGTTTAGTATCGTCTGCCTCTTGGTTGGGAGCCAGTATGAAGTTCTTTGCAACCTTGAGTGTGGTAATAGGCCTTGAAATTGCTAAAAGGATCACAAGGTTTGACTTCAAGAACTACAAGAAGGAGAGAGACCTTGTAATATTTGTGCTTGTGGCGTATCTGATAGGAATTGCGATAAGGATCCCCGCAATGGTTGCAATGAACTACTACTATGCCCTACCGCTGTGGCTGGGCATTCCAAGAGAACAAGTAATTCCAACTATTGAAGAGTGGTTCCATATTCCATTCTGGCTAGTGATAGGCATTCCAAATGCCATTCAAAGTGCTGTGGATGTTGTGATCGGTGTTCTCGTCGCTCTGCCGGTTATTAGGTCGCTACCGCACATCCTTGAGTGATCTCTTCCATTTTTCTGCATATTCTTTAAAGATCTCATTTTCCGTTTTTTCATAGAGCCATTCCAAGAGCTGGATATGGAGTTCGTGGTATTTTCTCATTGCTTTTCCATGAATGTTCGAGTATAAACTCCATCCTTCCTTATCAAAGTACGGAAGAGCCTTTGCAACAGAGACTGTCCCGTTGTCGAATAGCTCCTTTGCATAAGGGTCTTTTGTGACTTCCCAGTAGTAGTAGAGGCCTTGCAAAGCTATTATGTGGCCATTTAAAACCAGTTCATTTGAATTGTATCCATACTCTAGAATCCAAGGTCCATATGGAGAATTCACTACAAATCCTCCTTCTTTGTAGGGAATTTTAAAGGAGTTTAGTAGTAGTTTTGCTGTTTTTAGGTATGTTTTGTTTTTTGTTGTTTGGTAGGCTTTTGCATATAATCCTGCTCCCAAGCCTTGGGCATAACCAGAAACCCAGGGAACGGAAGAATTCTCAAAATGAAAA
>Ga0182239_1000653_pt1 | contig 12362 bp, 9 predicted proteins | sample hydfrate6_PW_210_FD_132456 | JGI IMG/M metagenome (GOLD analysis project Ga0182239, IMG submission 132456) | Subsurface microbial communities from deep shales in Texas, USA - hydraulic fracturing test 6_PW_210 | ecosystem: Environmental > Aquatic > Deep subsurface > Shale gas/oil reservoir >...
ACCACTTCAGCAGCCTGCATTTCAAGCGCTGAGCCGGCATTGAAATCCACCAGGCGTTTTAGCCGCTCATTGGTCTTTTCCATTTCCGTAAGCTCGTGGATGCGCTGCCTGGCCCGGGCCAGGTCCCTGCGAAGCTTCTGGTTCTCACGGGCGGCATCCACCATGTAAAAGTACTGGTGCCAGATACCCTCGCCGGTATCAATCATACCGGTGACGATTTCCTGTACCGGAGAGACAAAAAAAAGCGCGGTTTCAACGGCCGCCGCCTGAAAGGAAGACTTGCGGATATAATTAAAGGAAAACACAATGCCGTTTAAAACGATCAGGATGATCGCCCCGGCTGCCACCATCGTCTTTTTGGGAAACATGAAATCAGTCGATGACCACCTGTCGTAGAATTTCAATGCTGTTTAAGGTCTTGCCGGAACCCATGGCCACTGTGGACAGGGGATCGTCCGTAACCGTAATGGGCAGCCCGGTTTCCTCGCGAAGCAGCTTGTCCAGGTTTTTGAGCAGCGCTCCGCCGCCTGTGAGCACGATGCCCCGGTCCACAATATCTGCGGCCAGTTCCGGAGGGGTCTGTTCCAGGGCAATTTTGGTTGTCTCCACAATTGCGTCAATCTGCTCGGCAATGGCAACCCGGATTTCTTCTGAATCAATGGCCAGAATCTTGGGAATCCCGGATACCAGGTCCCGGCCCTTGACCTCGATGGTTTCGTAGTTCTCTGAATCCGGATAAGCGTTTCCGATGGTGGTTTTGATGATCTCGGCGCTTCTTTCGCCGATGAGCAGATTGTATTTTCGCTTGACGTACTGTGTGATGGCGGCATCCATCTTGTCGCCGGCCACCCGGATGGAACGGCTGTAGACAATACCGGCAAGGGAAATCACGGCCACTTCCGTGGTGCCGCCGCCGATATCCACAACCATGTTACAGGTGGGCTCAGTGATGGGCATGCCGGCGCCAATGGCTGCGGCCATGGGTTCCTCAATCAAAAAGACCTCACGGGCGCCGGCGGATTCAGCAGCCTCGCGCACCGCCCGTTTTTCCACCGGGGTGATGCCCGTGGGCACGGCAATGACAATTCTGGGCCGGACAAAGGTTCTGCGGTTGTGGACCTTGTGGATGAAATGCCGGAGCATGGCTTCTGTAACGTCAAAGTCGGCGATCACGCCGTCATGCATGGGCCGGATGGCCACAATGTTTCCCGGGGTGCGGCCGAGCATATTCTTGGCCTCCAGGCCAACGGCCAGCACCTTGCTTTTGGCACGATTATCGGTTCGTACTGCCACCACAGAAGGTTCGCTTAACACGATGCCCTTGCCCTTGACGTAAACCAGGGTGTTGGCCGTGCCCAGATCAATGGCCAGATCATTGGAAAAAACACCAAACAACGAATCCCAGAACAAGTCCGTGCCTCCTTACGATATTTGACGAAAACAAAAAAACAGGGCTGAAGTTGTAAAACAGGTATTGAAATGGATGGACGCCGGCCCGGTCGTTTCATCTGCGTTTGTTTGCAATTATTTGCAATTTGACAATTGCGTTAGGATTATTAACAGTTGTCCGGCTGAATGACAAGCAGAAAATACCATAAAGACCGCAGACATCTCAGGTTTTCAGACAATTCAGGACAGCATCGTGGAACCGGGGACGAAAATCTTTGATTTTCAGGCTTCCCGGATCCGTGCAAACCCGGTTGCTCAGCAAAATCACCATGATTTGACGATGCAGTTCAACCCAGAACGAAGTGCCGGTATAGCCGAGATGCCCCGCGCTCGTATTTCTATGAAAAAACCGGCCGCTGCTGGAATTTTGCTTTTCCGGCACGTCAAATCCCGGGGTCCGAGCGGCACCCGGCGGTACTGTCAAAAACCGCTCCACCGCGGCCCGGGAAAAAAGCCCCTTTTCCACTGTCCCGGAACGAATCTCCAACAGGTGCCAAAGAAACTCAAACACCGCGGCCGCCGTGCCAAACAGCCCGGCATGGCCGGCCACCCCGCCCATGGCCCGGGCATTTTCATCATTTACCCGGCCATAGACGGCCCTGTTGTTTTCATCCACCCCGCTGGCGGCAAACTCCCTGTCTACCGGCACAGATGGGGTTTTCCCATAATCCGGAAGAAAAAAAAGATCCGAAATATTTAAGGGCAGATACAAATTTTCTGAAACATAGGCATCCAGGCTTGTATCCGCCACTTTTTCCAGCACCCATTGCAGAAGCAGAAACCCCACGTCACTGTAGAGAGTTTTGCGTCCCGGCAGACAGACCAAAGGCTCTTTTGCCAGCAATTGATGCAGCCGCTTTTTCCGCCGGTCCGCCGGCAGAAAATCTAACTCCCGGAAATAAGGCCGCCAGGCCGCCAGGCCGGCATTGTGGCAAAGAAGATTTTCAACGGAAATACCGGCCTTATCCGATTGGTCCAGCCCGGGCAACAGCGCGCCCAGCCGGTCATTCAAATCCAGCATCCCCTGATCTGAAAGATGCATGGCTGCTGCTGCGGTGGCCAAGGGCTTTGTCAAAGAGGCAAGATCATAAACCGTGTCCCGGTGCGCCAATCCTTTTTTAAAAGGGTCAAGGCAGCCAAATGCCTTGTGATAAACAATTTCATTTTTTCTGGCAACCAGGGCCACGGCACCCGGAAACACCCCGGTGTCAACGGCCTCCTGCATCAGGGCATCCACTTGTCTCATGACAGGCCTGAGTCCCGGCAGGGGGCGGCAACCGCAGGTTCGGAGTAAGTCAGGGTCATGGTGTCACTGTCAAGACTTGCGGCAATGCCCATTGGCAGAACCATGTTGGGCCGTCCGTGACCTGCGGGAAACCCGCATACCACGGGAAAGGCAAAACCGTCAAAAACATCTGCGAAAACCCGGTGGATTTGCGCCTTGGAGCCGCAGTTGGTAAAGGATCCCGCAGCAACGCCCGCCAGATGATCAAAGCAGCCGGCCATGCGCATCTGGGTCAGCATCCGGTCAATACGGTAGGGCTTTTCCCCGGTGTCTTCCACAAACAGGATGCAGCCGGTCAGATCCGGAAAATAGGGTGTGGCCAGCAGGTGGCAAAAGGTGGACAGGTTGCCGCCAAGCACACAGCCTGCGGCTTTGCCCGGACGGATCATACATCCGTTCTCCGCCCTTATCTTAACTGCTCCAAAGCCGGTCAGCGCCCTTGCGATTCCCTCTATGGTGGGCTTGTCCGCATCCGCCAGAGACACGACCATGGGACCGTGAAAAGTGGGCATGCAGCATCTGCGGCTGATGGTCACCAGCAGGTTGGTAATGTCGCTGCAGCCAACAAAAATTTTGGGATGCTTTTCAATAAGCGGGTAGTCAAGGCATTCAAGTATGCCCAGGGAACCGTAGCCGCCCCGCACACACCAGACAGCACGAATGTCAGAGGCGGCGAAAAACGCCTGCAAATCATCGGCCCGCTGTCGGCGGCTGCCGGCATAATACCCGTTTTTTAAAAAAAGTCTGTCCGACCACACCGGATCAAAGCCCATATCCCGGAGCACTTCCAGCCCCTGCAAAAAACGGTCCCTGTCAAAGGGGCTGGCCGGAGCCACAACCCCCACGCGGTCGCCGGCCTGCAGAGGAGCAGGCCTGGTGCAGGCCGGAATGTCTCTGCAATGGGTCATGGCATACTTCCTTGACAAAAGGCGGCCAGGGGCACCTGTGCGCTATTGCGAATCCGGCAGGTAGCCAAGGGCAGCGGCAATAAACCGGGAAAACAAGGGATGGGCCGCCATGGGACGGGACTTGAATTCCGGGTGAAACTGGCATCCCAGAAACCAGGGGCGATCCTTTAGCTCCACGATCTCCACAAGGTCCCCTTTGGGCGAAAAACCGCTGAACACCAGTCCGTTTTCTTCAAGGGGCTGTTTGTAATCCAGGTTGAATTCATAGCGATGCCGGTGACGTTCGGAGATCTCTTCCGTGCTGTAGGCCTGGTATGCCAGGCTGTCTTTTGCCAGACGGCAGGGGTAGGCGCCCAGGCGCATGGTACCGCCTTTTTCCGAGTTCACATCCCGCTGCTGGAGGGTCTGGGTGCGCTCATCAAACCATTCCTTCATCAAATAGATCACCGGTGCCGGGGTCTCGGGATCAAACTCGGAGCTGTGCGCCTTTTCAATCCCGGCCACGTTGCGGGCAAACTCGACAACCGCCAGCTGCATTCCCAGACAGATGCCAAAATAGGGAATTCCCTGCTTTCTTGCATATCCGATGGCACAGATCTTTCCCTCCACCCCCCTGGAGCCGAACCCGCCGGGCACCAAAATTCCCTGAGCCCCGGCCAGGGCCCGGGCGCAATTGTCCGGAGTCAGGGTTCCGGAATCGATGAATTCCAGCTCCACTCTGGCTTCATTGGCGATTCCGCCGTGATACAGGGCCTCGTTCAAACTCTTGTAGGATTCCGTCAGATCCGTGTATTTACCAACCACCGCAATGGTAACACGCTTTGAGGGCGACTTGTAGCGGTCCACCATGTTTTCCCATTGCTCAAGCCTTGGTGACCCTGTCCAGATATTGAGCAACTCCAGAATCTTGGAATCCAGCCCCTCCTTGTTAAACACCAGGGGGCATTCGTAAATGCAGTCCACGTCCTTGGCCGTGACCACAGCATCCTGGCTCACATTGCAAAACAGGGCGACTTTGGCCTTGATATCCGGAGACAGGTACCGGTCAGTGCGGCACATGAGGACATCCGGCTGAATGCCGATGCTGCGCAGTTCCTTGACGCTGTGCTGAGTAGGCTTGGTCTTGAGCTCGCCTGCTGCGGCAATATATGGGATATAAGTCAGGTGGATGTAGAGCACATTGTCTTTTCCGGCGTCGAATTTAAACTGCCGGATGGCTTCGAGAAAGGGGAGGCTTTCAATATCGCCGATGGTCCCGCCGATTTCCACAATCACGATATCAGCGCCCTTGGCCGCCTGCCAGATGCTGGCCTTGATCTCATCGGTGATATGGGGAATCACCTGAACCGTGCCGCCCAGGTAATCGCCGCGGCGCTCCTTGCTGATCACCGAGTCATAGATCTTGCCGGTGGTGAAATTGTTGTCCCGGCCCAGCCGCACATTGACAAACCGTTCATAATGGCCCAGGTCCAGGTCGGTTTCCGCACCGTCGTCGGTGACAAACACCTCGCCGTGCTGAAACGGGTTCATGGTGCCGGGATCCACGTTGATATAGGGATCGAGCTTCACCAGGGAGATTGTCAGCCCCCGGCATTCGAGCAACGCCCCTATGGAGGCTGAAGCCAGCCCCTTGCCCAGGGATGAAAGAACCCCGCCGGTTACAAAAATAAATTTGGATTTGCCTGCCATGGGTTTACCTCTATAACAAAGCGTGCATTTTATTGGGTTGATGGCGCCGTAAAAAGTCCAATATCTGCGTTACGCGCAATTTTTCAGAATTTCACGTACGGCTAAGTACGCTGCATTCTTCGAAATTGCGCAGGCCTTGATCCTGAACTTTTTACGGCGCCATCTGAAATCAGACTTTTTACGGTGCCATCATTGGGTTGGGGTTTCATATATTTTTTTGAATTCCTCGATCTGCCGGCGGACTTCTTCTGCGGCCCCGCCCCTGTTCTCCGGAACTTCTGAGGCGGATTGATATTTTTTGCGCACGGTGCTGATGTCAAAATCAGATGCCGGTACTCCCGAAATCCGGTCCAGTTTTTCCACGGTCACGGCCCGGGCAAGACGGCCGTTTTCATAAAATTCGATTTTTCCGGGATAGCGGATGCGGTCGTCAAACCGCTGCCAGTCAAGATAGCGAATTTCAAATGCCGGCTGCTGCCCTGTCTTTTTGGCCGGGGCCACGATCCAGCGCACGGGCAGAAACGTGTTTTTGTCAAACCACACCTGGGCGCGGCTCAGGTCGGGATATCCGGCGCCGGCCACGTAGACGGTTTTTTTGTTGAGCCGGCCCAGGCTGGAAATGTTCATGTCAACCCCGAGCTGCTCCAGGTGCCGTACCAGCGGAGGCCGGGATGAAAACATGAAAAGGTCCTTGTAACAGGCATACCACTGCCGGCTGTCCTCGAGGATCTTGCCGTCAAGGACAAAAAGCTGTGATCCGGATGATTCGATATAAATCTGACTGAAATCCGGGGCGTTGATATCGGATCGATAGGCCCCGGGCCTGCTGTAGCGAACGGTTTGGGAAAAACTGGCCGGCCCGGAGGCTTCCGGGTCTGAAACTTTTTCAGGATCCGCACTGGTTTTCCCAAGCCTTTCAGCACCCTGGCTTTTGCCGTCGGCTTCATCGGGATACACATGAAGCTGCTGGGTGATTTCCATCTGATCGGGCAGGTTCAAATGTTTTTGCATCTGCCCGGCCACAAACGGCGCCGGCAGGACATAGCCCGACGCTGCTGTGCAAACAGCGGCCGCCAGAAGGCAGGCCAGGGAAAATATCACAGCAGACCGCAGCATTATCGGCTATACCATAAACGGGTTCAGGGCCATTTGCGCGCTTTGCCCAAGCTGTTCTTCAATGCGCAAAAGTTGGTTGTACTTTGCCACCCGGTCGCTTCTGGACATGGAACCGGTCTTGATCTGTCCGCCGGCCACAGCCACCACGAGATCGGCGATAAAATGATCCTCTGTTTCCCCGGAGCGATGGGAAATCACCGTAGTATAGCCGTTTGTCCGCGCCATGTCGATGGCTTCCAGGGTTTCGGAGACCGTGCCGATCTGGTTGAGCTTGATCAGAATGGAATTGCAAACCCCCTTTTCAATACCCTGGGCGAATATGGACGGATTGGTGACAAACACATCATCGCCCACGAGCTGAACCCGGCGGCCCAGTTTGTCGGTCATGACCGCCCAGTTGTCCCAGTCCTGCTCAGCCAGGCCATCTTCGATGGAAAAAATGGGATATCGATCAATCAAATCGGAATAATAATCAATGAGTTCTGCTGCAGACAGCCGCCGGTTTTCAGATTCCAGAAAATAGGCCCCGTCCTGGTAAAACTCCGTGGCAGCCGCATCCAGGGCCAGGCCGATGTCTTTTCCGGGACGGTATCCGGCCGCTTCAATGGCCTCGATAATGATTTTCAATGCCGCCTCGTTGGATTCCAGATCCGGGGCAAACCCGCCTTCGTCTCCCACCGCGGTGACCAAGCCGCGTTTTTTGAGCAGGGATTTGAGGCTGTGGAAAGTCTCGGCACCCATGCGCACGGCCTGGGAAACAGAATCGGCGCCCACGGGAATGATCATGAATTCCTGGATATCCAGACTGTTTGCCGCATGGGCGCCCCCGTTGACGATATTCATCATGGGAAGCGGCATATAGCGGGCATTGAGCCCTCCAAGATACCGGTAAAGCGGCATTGCATAAGCATCCGCACCCGCCCGGGCAGCGGCCATGGAAACGCCCAGGATGGCGTTGGCCCCCAATGCCGACTTGTTTTCCGTGCCGTCGAGTTCGATTAACGCGGCATCAAGCTGGTGCTGATCTGCGGCATCCATTCCCAGGATTGCCGGCGCAATGCGGGTATTGACGTTTTCCACCGCCTGCTGAACCCCCTTGCCCGCATATCGGCCCGCATCATTGTCCCGAAGTTCAAGGGCCTCCCGGGAGCCGGTGGAAGCCCCGGAGGGCACGGCAGCACGCCCCAGGCCGCCGCTTTCAAGTTCCAAATCCACCTCCACGGTCGGGTTGCCCCGGGAGTCGAGTATCTCTCTTGCCCGTACATCAATTATTGCCGTCATGGAATATCCTCCAATGGTTGTCAAACAGCACGAACCGTCAAAGCCGGTCTTTTTTTGCGCATTGCGCACAGACCGGCCCTTTTGCGGTTTTCATGCAAAATCGCGTCCCCCTTGACTCAAATGCCAGGCATGATACGATTTGAACACTACCGTGTCAAGCACTTGAACCCCAGGGCGCGGCAGCGAAATAAAAATATATAGTTATTATTTATAGTTATCCAAATATAAGAACAAGGAAACCCATCATGAACGTCAACAGCCCGTACAAGGAAGCCCACCTGCTGGTGGCCGCCGTCCGTGTCCTGGAATACCGGCACCAGCGCCCGCCCGCCCTTGAACAGATCGCAGAGCTGCTATCCATATCCACCGAGGAAGCCGGCCGGTTGTGCCGCAAAGCCGAGTCTGCGGGCATCATTGAAACGCTTGAAAAATCCGGGGAAACCCGGATCTTTATCAGCGACCACCGCCGGATTGAAAATCTTTCCGATCAGGCCGAAGAAACAGCGCTTTCCGCGGAACTGGAAAAATTCCGCAAACAAAAGCAGGCTGAACGCAAAACCCTGGATGAACTGCGCACCCGCCAGGCCGACAAGCGGAAAAAAAAGCATGAACAAATCGAGCGCCGGTTAAAAACCCAGCTAAAAAACCAGCTAAAAAACCAAAGCCCGGAGACCCGGGGCAACGACTGATCCAGGCCCTGTTTACGCCTGGTGCTGCAGACACTCGGCCACCTCGGCGATAAACCGGCTGGCCGGGCTGTACTGTCCCTTGCGGTAATCGGCAGTGGTTAAAAACAAAAACTTTTCCGCCCGGGTCATGGCCACATACATGAGCCGCCGCTCCTCCTGGAGCTCAGCCTCGGACTCCCGGGACTTCCAGTGGGGCAGCAGGTTTTCGTCGCATCCCACCACAAAGACCACGTGAAACTCCAGGCCCTTGCTGGCATGAATGGTGGCCATGCTCACCCCGCCTTCATCGCTGTCGGCCTCTTCCTTGTCCTCCCGGACCAGGGCGGCTTCCTCCAGGTAATCCAGGAGGGTCTCGTAGGTGGAGGCGGCATAGACAAGCTGTTCAATGTTTTCCATGCGCGTGGTGAATTCATCTGCTGTCTTTGACTGCTGATTCAAATAGGTCTCATAATCAACCCGGTCCATGACCTTGCGTATGGCCGCATCCGGGGCCATGGGTTCGATGTCTTTGAGCAGCTGGATCAAAGACGTCAGGCCCGCATGGATTTTGGACGACAGAATTTTTCCGGAAACCGCCCGGGTCACGGCATCCTGCAGGCTGCCGCCCGGGGGGCGGCAGGCGTTTAACTTTTCGACCATTTTCGGGCCGATGCCCCGCTTGGGGGTATTTAACACCCGCTCAAATGCCGCGTCATCCTTTGGAAACACGGCTGCGGTGAGATAGCAATTGATATCCAGGATTTCCTTTCTTTCAAAAAAACCCTTGTCGCCGAGCATGCGATAGGGAATGCCGGCAAAACGAAAAGCCTGCTCAAAGGGAAGGGAGCAGAACTTGGTGCGGTACAGCACGGCCATTTTGTCATAGGCGATGCCCGATCGGTGCAGCATTTCAATCTTGTCCGCCACCCAGCCGGCTTCCTCCTCGTCGCTGAAAAATTCATGGATGGCCACAGACCCGCCGTTTTGCTCGGAAAAACAGGATTTGTCCATCCTGTCGCGGTTAAAGCGGATCAGCCCGTTGGCGGTTTTGACGATCTCGTCAGCAGACCTGTAGTTCTGCTCCAGCCGAAAAATGCTGGCCCCCTGGTAGGAGCGCTCAAATCCCAGGAAATGGTCCACGTTGCTGCCCCGGAAACCGTATATGGCCTGCCAGTCGTCTCCCACGCAGAAAAGATTGCCGTTGCCCAGAAGCAGTCGCGTGAGTTCAGCCTGGAGATTGTTTGTGTCCTGGTATTCATCCACAAGAATATAGGAAAAATAAGCCCGGTAATCCTCGCGTACCCCGTCATGATCCCGAAGCAGATCCCTGGCCTTGAGCAGGATATTGTCAAAATCCACTGCGTTTCTGGCTTTTAGCTCGTCTTCATAGGCGGAAAACAGATCCCTTAACCGCACGGGGCCGATTCTGGGATGCGCGTCCATGTAGACATCCGGGCTGCCGGAGTTTTTGGCGCTGGAAAGCGCTGCACGCACGGCATAAAAGTTCTTCCGGTCCATGTCAAAACGGATCATCAGGTCCTTGATGAGTTTTTGCTGCTGGTAATCGGAGTAAATCTGAAGCGGGGGCTCATAGCCCAGCAGGCGACAGTGTTCCCTCAGAATTCGGAAACATGCGGAATGATAGGTGCGCACCCAGGGAAACCGCTCCACGGCCAGTCCGGTAAGCTCTGTAAGCCGGCGCTTCATTTCATCGGCCGCCTTGTTGGTGAACGTGATGGCCAGGATTCGCTCCGGGCGGTAATCCAGATCAATGAGATGGGCCACCTTGGCGGTCAGGGTGCGCGTCTTGCCGGATCCGGCCCCGGCCACCACCAGTGCCGGGCCGATATGGGTTACAGCGGCTTTCTGCTGATCAGAGAGCTCCATTAAAATGCCATTCCTTTTTCAGTCTATGCCAGGCCCGGCAATGATATCGGGCCGGCCGGTGCGGATGCAGGTAAAGTTATGCCGGACAATGAGATCGGTGCTGTAAAGATTTCTGGCGTCAAAGATCACCGGTCGGTTCAGGCGCTTTTCAATGCCGGAAAAATCCGGAGTCCGGAACTGGTGCCAGTCGGTGAGCACGGCCAGGGCGTCGGCCCCGTCAAGGATTTCATACTGCTTGTCTCCCACAGAGACATTATCGTTGCCGGCAAACATTTGCCTGGCATTGCCCCCGGCCGCCGGGTCAAAGGCCCGGATCTGCATGCCCGCCCGGCTCAGTTCGCTGACAATATCGATTGCCGGTGAATGCCGGATGTCATCGGTATTGGCCTTAAACGACAGGCCCCAGACCGCCAGGACCCTGCCGGAAACCCCGCCGGCGGATTCAAAAAAGCTTTGAACCTTGCGCGCCACCATCTGTCTCTGGCGGTTGTTGACATTGTCCACCGCGCTGAGCACTTCGGGCACATAGCCCAGATCCGCGGCTGTATGAATCAGTGCCCTGACATCCTTTGGAAAACATGACCCCCCGTACCCCACCCCGGGATAGATGAAATGATAGCCGATGCGGTGATCCGAGCCGATCCCCGCGCGCACATCGCGCACATCCGCGCCCACTTTCTCGCAGATATTAGCGATTTCATTGATAAACGAAATCTTGGCAGCGAGCATGCAGTTGGCCGCGTACTTGGTCATCTCCGCGCTTTTCGGGCTCATGAGGATGAGTTTGTCACGGCTTCTGGCATAGGGTTCATAGAGATTTTCCATCAATTGCGCCACTTCCGGATTGTCCGTGCCGATAATGATCCGGTCGGGCTTCATAAAGTCGCTGACCGCATCGCCTTCCTTTAAAAACTCGGGATTGGAGACCACGTCAAAATCAAGGGAAACACCCCGGACAGCCAGCCGCTCTGAAATGATTTCCCGGACCCGGTCGGCCGTGCCCACGGGCACCGTGGACTTGTTGACCACGATTTTATGGTCTTCCATGTTATCGCCCACCTGCCCGGCCACCCGGTAGACAGCGGAAAGATCACAGGATCCGTCTTCCATGGGCGGGGTGCCCACGCAGGAAAAAATCAGGCTGGCGTGGGCCATGGCCTCTTTGAGCGACGTGGTAAACACCAGGCGCTCTTCTGCCAGGTTGCGCTGGACCAGTTCTTCCAGCCCGGGTTCGAAGATATGGACATCGCCTTTTTTCAGCCTCTGGATGATCCCGTCGTTGATATCCACGCAAAAGACATGGTTTCCGGTTTCAGCCAGACAGGCGGCTGTCACGAGCCCAACGTATCCGGTTCCCACGATACATACATTCATGTGTTCGGTCCTTCTGTCCTGAGATGTTATGCCTTGAATGGTGCCTGGGACGAGAATCGAACTCGTACGGGGACTATGCCCCAAGGGATTTTAAGTCCCTTGCGTCTACCTGTTCCGCCACCCAGGCACGGAATTGCATTTGCGAGGTTCTTGAATGGTTTTAGGGGGTTGTTTTGCAGAAGAGGTATATAAGAATATATGCAAACCCGGAAACCATAAAACCAAATCGAAACATTGAATTTGGAGATTTTTTTAGCACCCGGACCTGATAAAGTCAACCCGCAAGATGGTGACGGGTGACGGGTGACAAGTGACAGGTGACAAGTGACAGGTGACGGGTGACAGGTGACGGGTGACGGGTGACGGGTGTTCATTGTTTTTTGTTAACCGGCTGCGGCATGGTTAATATTTGAATGAGAAACTTTTGATGGCACCGTAAAAAGTCTGATTTCAGATGGTGCCGTAATAAGTTCAAGATCAAGGCTTGCGCAATTTCGAAGAATGCAGCGTACTTAGCCGTACGTGAAATTCTGAGAAATTGCGCGTAACGCAGATATTGAACTTCCAAGGAAGCCCAAGGGCGGGGTCGGTTTGTAAGCGACATTGAGCGTTTACGGAAAAATTCAGCAAATGCCGGAGCTAAAAAATTTCAAACTGTTTGAGGCCGACAGGCCGAGTTTTTGAAATTTTAAGCGAAGGCATTGG
>Ga0182239_1000654_pt1 | contig 12338 bp, 14 predicted proteins | sample hydfrate6_PW_210_FD_132456 | JGI IMG/M metagenome (GOLD analysis project Ga0182239, IMG submission 132456) | Subsurface microbial communities from deep shales in Texas, USA - hydraulic fracturing test 6_PW_210 | ecosystem: Environmental > Aquatic > Deep subsurface > Shale gas/oil reservoir >...
CAAATATCCTATGGCGGCCTTATCCCTGGAAACAGCAACCTTCATGGCCCCGTTGGAGGGAACCACATTGGCCTTGACCGCAACATTTCCTTTATCCAGGGCCTTTTTCCAGAACACACTCCTGGTTCCGCTGGCCTCATCCCGGGTATATAGATTGATGGATCTGTCCGGTCCGCCCAGCTCTTTCCAGGAGCTAATCTCACCGGCAAATACGGCCTGCACCTGCTCACTGCTCAAGTCCCGTACCGGATTGTCCTGATGCACGGCCAAGCCCACCCCGTCAATGGCAAAGGCAAAGGACTGAAGTCCGTATTTTTCCTTTTCCTGGGCACTGATCGGCCGACCGGTGTTGCCGATATCCACCAACCCTTCGCCCACCTTCTGTACCCCAACTCCGGAACCGCCCCCGGCCACAGTGATGGAAATGTCCGAATTGTAGGTCATAATCCTTTTGGCCGCCTCCTTCATCACCGGGATGTGGGCCGTTCCTCCGGCAATGCTTAAATTCCCTGACAGGTTTTCGAAAGCAGAAAGAGACGATGCATCGGCCAGACCCGTTTGTATGCTGAAAGTCAGCAGTCCTAGACAAAAAATTCCAATGGAAAGAACACGTTTCATAAGAGCCCTCCTGTCGGTTTATGGGTACACATCAACATGTATATGTAGCATACCCCAAGGCTTTCCTACCAATTCGATTTTTTGATTGAAAATGAACTATCGTATTGGGAAAACTGATGGGTGGAGAAAATGGATAGAGTGGAAGGGGAGGATACTTTTTCTTCAGAACACTGGGTGACCACAGAAGACCTGATCCGTTCTGTCGGGGCATGAATAAAAACATTCGCTCAGTTGACACCAACTTGCATCGACACTATTATAGTGTACACGTAAATCGTGAAGGAGGTCTCTATGAAAAATATTACCCTCAGTGCTGACGAGCGCTTGATTGAATCCGCCCGTGACCGCGCCCGTAGGGAACATACTACATTGAACAACGAATTCCGGCGATGGCTGCAAAGCTATGTTGGCCAGGAACAAAAAGCTGAACTGGCCCAATCTACGCTGCGTAAATTACGGGGAAAAGTTCGCATTGGCTGTAAGCTGACCCGGGACCAAATGAATGAGCGCTGATGTTTTCCTGGATACCAATCTGTTCATTTATCAGCTTGAATTTTTGGATGAGCAGAAAGGAAGCATTGCTGAAAGCATTATTACTCAAGGTATCGCCAATAGGAATGCGTGTATTAGCTTTCAGGTTATTCAGGAATGCCTGAATACTATCAGACGTAAGGCTGAGATTCCACTCGGACAAGCTGAAACACGTACATATTTGGAAGCAGTACTCTTCCCATTGTGGAGCATTATGCCGAGTCAAAAACTCTATCTTCGGGCTTTAGACATTCAGGATCGGTATCATTTCGGCTTTTATGATTCTTTGATTGTCTCTGCCGCCTTACAGGCTGGTTGTAACCGACTGTATAGTGAAGACTTGCAGCACAGGCAACGTATAGAGGGTTTGACCATTGAAAATCCTTTCCTGGCTGAACAATAAGTCTTTCTTATTCATTTCAGCTCTGTCATGTCTCCTCACAACAGCCCCCACAGGCCGCATCCTCAGGCCGCCTCAATCCTTCCATTTGTTCGAATTATCTGCTGTAAGTTCTTAATGTCCCGCAGGGGGGTAGCCCCGAACTGCCTCTTGTATTCGCGGGTGAACTGGGACGGACTCTCGTAGCCTACCAGAAATGCTGCGTTGGCCGCATCCTGCTTTTCCGCGAGCATGAGCCTTCTGGCTTCATGCAGGCGCATGGATTTTTGGAACTGGAGCGGGCTCATCGACGTCAGGTTGCGAAAATGATGGTGGAAGGTGGATGTGCTCATTCCGGTATGAGAGGCCAGGTCATCAACCCGAAGCGGCTTGGTGTAGTTCTCCTTCAGCCAATCGAGGGCCCGGGCTATTTGATGCCCATGGCTTCCGGCCATGACGATCTGGCGCAGCCGTTCTCCCTGGTCCCCCACGAGCAGGCGGTACAGAATCTCTTTTTGTAGCAGCGGGGCCAGGATCGGGATGTCACTTGGCTCTTCGAGCAGGCCGATCAGGCGGATAAAACCCTCGAAAAGCTGTGGCGAAACCTGGCTGGCAGCTATGCCCCGGCTTGATTGCCTGACCCGGTGCAGGGGCAGTTGGCTGTCCACCAGCAACTGGGCCACCGCATTCAATTCCAGCTTCATGACCAAACCGAGCAGCGGAACCTCTTCGCTCGCTTCGGTCACATTGGCCACAACCGGAAGCCCCACCGATGTGATCAGGTAGTGGTTCGCGTCATACACATACTCCTCGTCCCCAAGAAATACCCGCTTGGCTCCCTGAGCCACCAGGCAGATGCAGGGCTCGTACATGTAGCTCATGGGCTCTGTGGGCGCTTCATATTTCATCAGGCTCAAGCCGGGAATGGCGGTTTCCAGAACGGGACCCGCCCCTTCGGTCCACCGGGCGATCCGTTCCCCCAACTCGCTGCGCGCGGTATGCATACCCTCTTTGGTCAAACCATGTGTGCCGTCGTGCATAATCATCTCCTTTTTTCCCTTCCCTATCATCTCCCAACCTGTTTGCACAACATGTTTCTCTTCCCCTTCGGACTATCAGGCAAGAATTAAGGAGAATCGGTCTACCCCTCTTTCCGGGTTTGTCGGTAGAAAAGAGGCCAAGGATCGAGGTCGCTAATGATGGCTTTGGACCATGATTTTGGCCAATATCCTGTTGTACATGAAAAATCACTACCCAAGGAGGCAACTCATGAACTTTGAATTTTACAACCCGACGAAACTGGTGTTCGGCCCGGAAACGCTTTCACGATTGGGAGAAGTCGTCGGTCAATACGGCAAGAAAGCCCTGATTGTCACCGGCGGCGGCAGCGTCAAGCGAAGCGGTGTGTTTGATCGGGCAGCGGAGAACCTCAAGAGCGCTGGCATATCCTATGCCGAGTGCAGCGGCGTCGAGCCCAATCCGCGCATTTCATCCGTGACCCGCGGCGCAAAAACAGCCCGCGAAGAAGGTTGCGACGTTGTTATCGCCCTGGGCGGAGGCAGCACCATGGACGCCTCCAAGGTGATTGCTGCGGCTGCTCTTTATGACGGGGATCCCTGGGACATGGTCGCTCACGGCCAGGAGAATTGGCATATCCCGACCGAGGCTCTGCCCGTCATCACCGTGCCCACTCTGGCCGCCACCGGTTCGGAGATGAACAACGCCGCGGTCATCAGCAACGATGAATCCAAAATAAAGTCATTCGCCACAGCCAACTGCCTTTTCCCTGCTGTCGCCCTTGTGGACCCCGAACTGACCCTGACCGTGCCGCAGGACCAGACCGCGTACGGCGTCTGCGACATCATCGTCCACGTGATGGAGGGCTACTTCAACGGTGTAGACGGCACGCCCATCCAGGACCGCTTCGCCGAAGGGGTCATCATAAACGCCATTGAATGGGGCCAAAAGGCGGTGGCCGACGGCAGCGACCTGGAAGCCCGCAGCCAGGTGCAGTGGGCCTCCATTGTGGCCCTTAATGGCTGGATACAGGCCGGCGTGCACATGGTTCCTCCCATGCACATGATCGAGCACGCCCTTTCCGCCCATCACGACATCACCCACGGCGCGGGACTGGCCGTTGTGGCCCCGGCCTGGATGCGCTTCGCGGCCAAGGCCGAACCCTCCAAGTTTGTTCAGTTCGCAGAGCGCATCTTCGGACTGTCGAGCACAGGGAAAAACGATCTGGATGTGGCTATGGAAGGGATAGAAAAGTTCGTGGAGTTCCTGCGCTCTATTGGCTGTCCCACGCGTCTGTCCGATATTGGTATTGGCGAGGGACTGTTTGAACAGTACGCCAAAGACGCGGCACTCGTCGTTCATGACGATCAGGGCCGGCTGCTCGGGCGTCCACCAATGAGCCAGAAGGACATCGTGGAGATGCTTCGTTCGGCCCTGTAAGCCAGGATACTGATAAACAAGAAATCATTATGAAGGAGACACCAATGTTCAAACGTACTCAATTTTCCAGTGGCCTGAAAAAGGCTTTCGCTTTGGTAATAGGGCTTCTCTTTATGGCCAGCTGGGCCTCCGCGGCTGATACGCAGGCCTGGGACAAGACCTTTCCCAAGAGCGATCAGGTCATTCACGAAAAAGTCTCATACCCCAACAGATATGGAATCACCTTGTCTGCCGACATGTATAAGCCCAAGGACTTCGACCGGTCCGAAAAATATCCGGCCCTGGTCGTTGGCACGCCGTATGGCGGTGTCAAGGAGCAAGGAGCTGGCATCTATGCGCAGACCATGGCGGAACGCGGATTCGTAACAATTGCTTTCGATGAATCGTTCAACGGCGAAAGCGGCGGTGAGCCCAGACACATCTCATCCCCCGAAATCTTTGTTGAGGATTTCAGCGCAGGAGTAGACTTCTTGGGAACACGGCCCTTTGTGGATAGAAACAGAATAGGGGCTATCGGGCTCTGCGGCAGCGGTGCGTTTAGCCTGAAAGCCTCACAGGTGGACCTTCGTATCAAAGCCATTGCCACTGCAAGTATGTACGATATGAGCCGTTTAATACGCAACGGATGGAAAGACGGGATGTCTGCCGATGAGCGCAACAAGATTCTTAACGAACTTGGCGAGCAGCGCTGGAAGGACTTTGAAAACGGCAGCCCGATGCTGCCTGAGGGATTTCCGAATGAACCGACTCATTCCATTCCTGAGGGATTGGATCCCATCAGCAGTGAATTCTGGGAGTACTATGGAATGGAGCGAGGCCATCACCCCAGATCACACGGCCCGTTCACGAAAACAAGCGATATGGCTTTCATGAACTTCCCTCTGATGAACTATGTCGACACGATTTCGCCGAGGCCGATTTTATTCATTATGGGTGAGAACGCCCACTCAAGGTACTTTACTGAAGATGCCTATGAAATGGCAGCAGAGCCTAAGGAGCTCTATATTGTCCCCGAAGCAAGACACATCGACCTCTATGATCGGATGGACATGATCCCCTTTGACAAGCTGAATGACTTCTTCACCAAGGCGTTGCAGTAAGAAACAGAAAGCCATCTGCTTTTTGCTGCCACTGCCCGGATTATAGTAACGTTAGAAACAAAGGAGTTATGTGATGAAAAGACTGATCCTGATTTCAACCCTTTGCATGCTCGTCGCATCCGTGGCCTATGCCGGTTCCGAGAAGACTTCGGGACAAGACAAGGACTCGCAGGTTGTGTACCGGGCCGAGTCCCAGAAGTCCTTCAAGGGACCTGAAGATTTGTTTACCGGCGATGTCCAGGTCCAGATACTGTTTCCGGACAATGAGACCGCCCGGTACTCCGGCGCGTATGTCACCTTTCAGCCCGGAGCCAGGACCAACTGGCACTGGCATCCCGCCGGACAGCATATGATCGTGACCGACGGCATCGCCCTGACCGGAACGCGCGATGGAAAGGTCATCGAATTCAAGGAAGGGGAAACCGTCTGGTGCCCATCCGAGCTTGACCACTGGCATGGCGCCACTCCGGATGCTTCCATGACCCATCTGGTCATCACCGGAAGCAAGGACGGCGAAAACGTCATCTGGAAGGAAAAAGTCACTGACGAACAGTACATGAAGCGATAGGAGGTCGAGATTATGCGCAGCAAGAATTTTTTCCCACTATTGGTTGCTCTCGTTCTCGCTTTCGGTTTTGCGCCAACAACAGAGGCAAGCAACATGAATACGAAAACAACCCTGGACGCCCGTCAGCAGTCGATCGTGACCATCTCGGCCTTCACGGCCAGCGGTGAAATAGACAGGCTCAATCCGGCCTTGCACCAGGGTTTGGACGCGGGGCTGACCGTCAATGAAGTCAAGGAAATCCTGGTCCAGATGTACGCCTACGCCGGATTTCCCCGCAGCCTGGGCGGCATATGGGCCTTCATGGATGTGATGGACAAGAGAAAAGCACAGGGTATCCAGGACGAGGTAGGCGATGAAGCCAGTCCTCTTCCTGAAGATATGGACAAGGACGAGTACGGGGCCAAAGTTCGGGCCAAGCTGGCCGGGCTGGACGAAGTCCCGACCACCAAGGCTGCGTACCAGAAGTTCTGTCCCATCATCGACACCTTCCTCAAGGAGCACCTGTTTGCGGATATCTTCGCCCGGGACATACTGACACACCAGGAACGGGAACTGGCCACGATTGCCTGCCTGGCCAACCTGGGCGGCGCCGAAGGTCCGCTCAAGTTCCACTTCGGCGCAGCCATGAATACCGGCCTGTCCGAAGGCCAAATGTACGACTTCATCAAGGTCCTGGAGGCCAAGATAGGGAAAAAGGAAGCTGAACAAGCCAAAGAGGTGCTACAGGCCGTCCTGAGTGAACGGAAGCAACAATAAGTGACTCCCAATCACTCACCGGCATTTCATCAATCCCAACGCCGCACCTCGATAATCATACGTAGTGCGGCGTTCATTCAAGACGAATTGGGCATCCAGGAGGTCGCATATATGGATATCATCAAAAACGGAACTCAGGCTTCGATCCAGGGACCCGCCGATACGTTCACCGGAACCGTTCGCATTGATCCCCTATTTTTGCAGGCAAAAGAGCCATCCCGGGTGACTGGAGCCAGCGTCACCTTTGAGCCCGGAGCCCGCACGGCCTGGCACGCCCATCCCTTGGGCCAGACCCTGATCGTCACGGCCGGCTTTGGGCTGGCCCAGAAGGAAGGTGGGCCGATTGAAGAAATTCGTCCCGGCGATGTTGTTTGGTTTCCCCCGAACGAAAAGCACTGGCACGGGGCATCCCCGACCACGGCCATGAGCCACATCGCCATACAGGAGGAGTTCGATGGCAAGGCTGCGGATTGGATGGAAAAGGTCAGTGACGAACAGTATGGGGGCTGATCATCAGCACAACAACGTATCCCCGTCAATTTAAAATATCCATGTCTACACTTCGTAAAACGGAAATCACAGGGAACTCCGATGTATTGGAAACAGGGACTCCAGGCCGGCATGTACTCGTGGTCCTCGCCCTGCTGATGGGTTTTGCCTCGATCTCGACCGATCTGTATCTGCCGGCCATGCCCGTGATGGCCCGCGCCCTCATGGCCCATGAGGGCATGGTGGAGTGGACCATCTCCGGCTATCTCATCGGCTTCAGCTTAGGGCAGCTTATGTGGGGACCGATCAGCGACCGGCACGGCCGCCGACCGGCAGTTGCCGTCGGGCTGGTCCTGTTCATTATCGGATCTATCGGCTGTGCTCTCTCCGGAAATGTACAGGCCATGATCGGATGGCGTATTGTTCAAGCTGTCGGCGCCTGTGCCAGTGTGACCCTGTCCCGAGCCATGGTGCGGGATCTCTATGAAGGCCACCGGGCGGCGCAGATGCTGTCGATTTTGATGACGGTGATGGCCATTGCCCCGCTCGTCGGTCCGTTGGCAGGCGGACAGATCGTCGCCTTTGCCGGATGGCGGGCCATTTTCTGGACGCTGGTCGCCATCGGGGCGGTCACGCTGGCCTCGCTGTTTACAATTCCCGAAACATTACCCGACGCACAACGCAGTCAGGAATCGCTCAAGCGTGCGATGATCCGTTACACGGAGCTTTTGGCCTGTCGCCGGATTCTCGGGTATGCGGGAACCTGCGGCTTTCTCTATGCCGGAGTGTTTGCCTATGTCGCGGGCACGCCGTTCGCCTATATCACTTATTACCACGTGCCGCCCCGACTTTACGGCCTGCTGTTCGGCCTTGGCGTCATCGGCATCATGGCCGCCAATATCCTGAATTCGCGACTCGTTCCCCGATTCGGGTCTGACCGGATGCTGCTGGCCGGCACCCTGTTTGCGGCCCTTTCCGCCATGGCGGCAGCGATCGCCGGACGCACCGGGTTGGGCGGATTGTGGGGGTTGGTCGTACCGCTGTTTATCTTCATCTCCACTACCGGTTTTATCGTCGCCAATTCCGTCGCTGGAGCGATGTCTGAATTCCCGGAGAGAACCGGTGCCGTATCCGCACTGATCGGCGCCATTCAGTATGGCAGTGGCATTGTCGGCTCCGGTCTGGTCGGAGCATTCGCCGACGGCACCCCTTGGCCCATGGGCGGGGTGATAGGAGTTGCCGGGATCGGAAGCCTACTTTCCATGCACCTGCTTAAACAGCCCCGTCCAGAAAAACGGGAAGGATAAAAAGGGAGTGATCAACATGCAAAACAATATTCTTATTGCTTATTATTCCTGGAGTGGAAACACCAGAAAAATCGCCGAGTTGATTCGCCGCGAGACCGGCGGAGCATTGTTTGAGATCGAACCCGTCCAACCCTACACCACCGACTACGCGGCTGCGGTGGCCCAGGCCAAGGAAGAAATTAAATCGGGCTTCCGACCGGAGCTGAAAGCTCTGCCCAAAATCACTTCGTATTCAATGATATTTCTGGGAACCCCGATCTGGTGGCACACCATGGCCCCGCCGCTGGCCACATTTATCGATCGCCTTGATTTGAGTGGAAAGACTGTGGTGCCTTTCCACACCCACGGCGGTGGCGGAGTCGGTTCATTCGAGAATGATATCGCCAAAATGTGCCCAAACTCAACAGTTACCGAGGGGTTTGGCGCATACAACCGCGGAGATAGTGCAACAAGAGAACAGATCCGTACCTGGTTACGTTCCATAGGGGGAAAGAATGAAAAACAAACTGTCGCGCCGTGACTTCGTGGCCAAGAGTGCCATCGTTCTGGGCACTGCAGTCGGATGGACCGGGATGGTCAGCCCCGGAGAAATGTCTGTTTTTGAAGCCTTGGCTTCAGAGGGATCAAAGGAGAAAGCCATGCCTCATGTCAGTATCAAGCTCTGGCCTGGAAGGTCGAAAGAAACCTTGCAACGGCTTACCGATGCCATCGTGGAGGATGTGGTCGATATCATCGGATGCAGCAAAGACTCGGTTTCAGTCTCCATTGAAGAGGTATCCTCCGCAGACTGGAAAGAGGAGGTCTACGATCCAGAAATACGCGACAAAAAAGAGTATCTCTACAAGCAGCCTGGATATTCCATGTAAATCCTTAGCTGTGCGATTGTATCTTACAGCTAAGGATTTAATAAATGTACAAATAATTAAGGAGGGCTGGTATGAAGCGAATTTTGTTGATCGTCATCTTTGGATGTATTGCTTGTACGCTCTTTACGTGCTTCGATAATCAAGGAGAGGCATCTCCAGATAATAATGATAAATTGCAACAAAATGAAGAACATGGGCTGGCCTTATCGGATATGAGGATACAAATCACCTCTCAGGGACACACAGCAACCTTCCAGCTGTATGACACACAAGCCGCAGAGGAACTCTACAATCAGCTGCCTCTCAAGCTGGATTTGACCAATTTCCGTGATGCCCAGTGGATGTTTTATCCCCCCAAAGAGCTGAACGTGACTGCGCGCGAGGCTTACCATGACGGGAAAAAGGGGGAGCTGAGCTACTATAAGCCTTGGGGAGACGTCTTCATGCTCTACAAGGATTTTTATGCCGGTGATAAAATGCACCGTCTGGGAGTTGGCCTGACCGGAATCGATGATATCGCTGAAATGTCGGGCAGTGCAGTGATTGAAAAAATAAACCCGAATACATCAGGAGGCGAAACAGCCATGCACATAACCGTGAAAGGCAACGGCAATACCATTGTGTTTGAACTCAATGACAGCCAAGCGGCCAAGGATTTGTATGCCCAGCTCCCACTCAGCATCGAAGTAGAGAATCATGGCAGCACCGAAAAGATCTTCTATCCGCCGAAGAAGCTGGATATAGCCTCCACCCCGCAAGCGGATGCTCAGGCAGGAACCCTTGCCTACTATAAGCCTTGGGGCGATGTGGTCATGTTCTACGCCAGATTTGGCTCCGCCGCAGGATTGTATGAGCTGGGACATGCTGTTCAAGGCGAAGAACATATAAATGATCTGTCCGGAACTGTACAGGTGGAGAAATATAAATAATTAAGGGGCTATCATGAGAAAGGATTGGAAAACACAATATCCACATCTGAGAAATCTCATATCTGAATCTATTAACCGGCGGACATTTATCAAGAAAAGTACATTCTTAGGTGCATCTACAATTTTGGGAGTCAGTTCGGCCGGATGGATGCAGAACCTTGCCTTGGCCAAGCCTAAAGTCGACATGGCGGTAGTACAGGGTCTTGATTACTACCAGAGCACAATGAAAGCTGTACAAATGCTTGGCGGAATGGACGAGTTTGTCTTCAGGCAATCCAAGGTGGGCCTGCTGATTAACTCACCCTGGCTGAATCCTGGCTGTTATACAAAACCGGAGATCACCCTGGCTGTCGTTCGCATGTGCCTGGATGCCGGAGCCAAAGAGGTCGGGGTTATCAAAAAACTTGATGACTCTTACTGGCGTCGCAGCCAAATCTCCGAAAGGTTTCGGGAGGAAAGGGAAAGCATCCGATTCATGGGAGGCAACTTTACTGAAGTGTCTTTCCCCCATGGCCAGGTGCTGAAAAAAGCCGAGATCGCAAAGGGAATGCTTGACTGCGATGTGCTCATCAATATGCCTATCGCCAAGCACCACGATGGAGTCCGGTTCACCGGCGCGGTCAAAAACATGATGGGCGGACAGTCGCGCAAGACGCATCGGTTTTTTCACTTCTCGACCGGGGGAAGCGGCTATTACGATGATATCGAGTTCCTCACCCAATGCATAGCCGACCTCAACCTGCTGCGAAAACCGGACCTGTACATTATGGACGGCACGGAGATGATAACCGAAAACGGCCCGTTTGGCCCAGGTAGGCTGGTCAAGCATCAGAAGGTTATAGCCGGTACGGACCGCGTGGCCATGGATGTCTACGGGGCCAATCTGCTCGGGCTTGAAGGAGAAGAGATTCTGACCACCCAAAAGGCGTATGCATATGGAATGGGAGAAATCAATCTGTCATCACTTCATATTCAGGAGACAACTCTGTGAAAACCATAATGCTTATATTTGCGGGGCTGTGTCTGCTGGGACAGATTGCAGCGGCCCAGCAGCCCGCCGGGGGGCTTTCAGACTATCTGCCGGGTGACAATGAGGTGGCCGGACTTCAATTAGATGGACCGCCGAACACCTATACCGGTGACGAGCTCTTCCAGATGATCAACGGCGGTGCTGACATTTACCACGAATACGGCTTCCGACAGGTATTGGAGGCCAGCTATACAGATGGAAACAGGCTGAGAGTCAGGCTGGAAATCTACAAGATGGCCAGTCCTGCTTCAGCCTACGGTATGTATACCTTCAAAACCAGTGGTCAAGGCCAGGAATTATCCATTGGCCAGGAGGCACTCCTCCAGGATTATTATCTGAACTTCTGGAAAGGGAACATGCTGGTCACGATGATCGGCATGGACTCGGAAGAAGAAACAGTCAAAAGCGTGATTGACCTGGCCAGAGCTGTCGACAGGCGCATCACCCGTGCTGGAGAAAGGCCCGAACTTGTGGACCTGCTGCTCAGCCAACCGGCGGCCATTTCCCAAGCCAAGTACGTCCGCGGGCCTCTGGGGGTGATGAGCAGCTACATCTTTGACACCAAGAACATCTTCCAGGTCCGCGAGGGGGTGATCGGGACCTTAGGCGAATGCCGTGCCTTCGTCTTCCAGTACCCGGACTCCGGTCAAAGCATGGCCGTGTACAAGAGCGCCGCCAACATCCTCAAGAGCAGCACCCGCTTCAGCAACCAGGACATAAAGGAGCATACATGCTCGATGGTGGACCGCAAGAACGATTGTGTCCTGATCAACCAAGCTGGACGCTTCATTATTGTGGTGATGGGCCAGGACCAGAGTGAGGTGAAGTCTGTCTCGGACCGGTTGACCGAGAAGCTGGACACAGGAGGAGACTCATAGATCAAGGCTGCCCAGGGAAAGCCAACCCTGTTGGCCTGGGATGAGATCCAGAAAGTGCATGGTTGGGTGGAGAGCGTCAAAGCATTGTGGGACCGACAACGATATGCCCCCAAACTCATTGTCGGGGGTCGAGGTGGAACAGAGGCGTGAGAGTCTGCTCAAGCAGGAGGTCGAAGATGCAGGAAATTCGTAGAAGCTATTGCGGCCTTTGTCATCCTCGATGTGGCACATTGCTCCACATCGAAAATGGCAAAGTTGTCAAAGTCGCCGGCGATCCAGATCATCCCATAACTCAGGGAGTCATTTGCGAACGTGGGCGATTGATGGTGGATCATATATATCATCCCCAACGCTTGAATTATCCCTTGAAAAGAATTGGCAAAAAGGGGGAAGGCCGCTGGCAGCGTGTGACTTGGGATCAGGCCTTAGA
>Ga0182239_1000655_pt1 | contig 12327 bp, 7 predicted proteins | sample hydfrate6_PW_210_FD_132456 | JGI IMG/M metagenome (GOLD analysis project Ga0182239, IMG submission 132456) | Subsurface microbial communities from deep shales in Texas, USA - hydraulic fracturing test 6_PW_210 | ecosystem: Environmental > Aquatic > Deep subsurface > Shale gas/oil reservoir >...
CCTATATCATAAATGAAAAACTTTCGCAAGCCTGATTTTTAATTTTTCTTAATTATTTTAATGAGTTTTCTTTTATTGGACAGGCACTAAATAGGGTGTTAGATATAACGCTCAAGGGGACGCTCGCAGAGCTCGCTCCCCTTAGCTTATCGTCAGAAAAAATTGTGATCTTCGTGCGTTGAGATGAATAACTGATTAAATAGGCGTTTTCCCCGGAGGAGTGATGGATAAGGATTTCTTTATTTCAGCCGTGCCATTAATAACGATTGATGGAACAACAAATGTTCCAACTGCATTATATTATCAATCTACCTCACAACCGATGATAGGAAACAGAATTTTCAATGAGGTTGATGAACGATTTAAAATAAATCAAGACTTCAAAATAGACATTGGTTATGTAGACCCAAAATCAAGTAAAGGATTGAGAAAATTTGAAATTGCAACAGGAGAAAGAAAATCTGCAATTCAGCTAACTAGTGATTTCTTTGCAAAAATTAATGACACTATTGCCGATTGGTTTAAGGCTCACGCAGTGGATAAGCCTAATAATATTTTGATCTCAGAGCCTTTATCTCTACAATCTGGAACAGCCCCAAAAGACTGGCTATCACAATATAGGAAAAACTTGACTGCTATTCTTTCAGGCCAAAGATATGGTTTTGAAAACATAGAGTTTTTGCCTGAGCCGTTCGCTGTCTTCCAATATTATCGATATGGTTTTAAACATCCGGTATTATCTCAGCAATCGAAAAAAAACGCGTTAGTAATAGATTTCGGAGGAGGTACTTTTGATGTTTGTGTAATTGAAACGACAAAAGAGGGAGATGTACGAATTGGGGGCAAACATTCAAAACCTCTTGCAGCATCTTCGGTTCCAATTGGAGGATTTTATATTAACCGAAAAATTGCGGAATTTTCGATATTAAAATATTTAAGCAAATCTTTCCCTGGAAAAAAATTTCGAAATTCTTTTAAAGAATATGAGAAATGGAGAAAAGGTGAAAGAGATTTATCTGATTTTGAAGAAATAAAAAATTTTATTATTAATTTTCATAACTTTGTATATGAAATAGAAACTGCAAAAATAGCCCTATGTAAGGTTATTTCAAATTGGAAGCCTGAAAATATACCTGATTCGGCCGTCCCAATATCCATTCCGGAAAACCCTTATTCACTGACTAGTAAAAAGATTGACGGGAAAATTACCGCTTTGGACTTCTACAGGGTATTTCTTGAAGATATTTGGAATAATCATTTAAAATCTAATGTTAACAGAGCGCTAGAACGCGCAAAAGATGAGTTAAGGGGGGAGAATATTTCAGTGGTTCTCTTATCTGGGGGTTCGGCAAACATTGGGTGGCTTCGCCATTTAATTTTGAAAGATTTCTACAACCAGATGCAAGGAGTGGATATTTTTCCTTTGCGAAATTACCAAGAAGTTGTTGCACAAGGACTCGCTATTGAGTGTGCAAGAAGATTTTTTACACCAGATAAAAAGGGAGATTTTTCATCGATTACATATAATCGAATCTGTTTGGTATTAAATCCTAATGAAGAAGGTTTCCAAGTCAAGCCATTTAAATCGAAAAATGCAGACTTGCCAAATCACCAAGATATGCCCGGTGTTTTACTTCCTTCTGCAAGTGTATTAAATGAATTTATAAATAAACCTCTCCGTTGGAAAGTGAAATTATCCAAAAGTCCAACCAAAAAATTAGGCTATAAATTTTTACGATCAAGTTTAGATCCAGATGATTTGGAAAATCTGATGAATATTGAAAACTCCGTTGCCCATACACCATCACAAATCAAATTTGATTCTTTTATTCAAATTGAATTATTGGTTGGAGAGAATGCCACCGTATACCCAAAATTTATATACAAAACTGGCCCAAATGATCAAATTATTGATTCAGTTGAAGGACAGCCATTCCCAATAGACTTGACATCATTCCAGTCAAATTGTGCTACTGCTTATTTAGGTATAGATTTTGGAACTAGCAATTCATCGATCTCATATGTTGATGCAGATTCAATCGAAGTCTATAACAGAAGAAGATCAAATTCAGAATGGAAAGATCTTACAAGCTTAGTTGATAAACTTCCGTATCCACTTTCTGTATGCCTTGCGGATTATCTTACCCAGATCAGTGATCAGCATATGATTGCAGCAGCTTTAGCATATTTAGAGTCAGTTTTTGCTCTTTGCGCATATATTTCCTATATTGAGTACTGCATATTGAAATCCAGCAGTAAACGTTCAAATATTTTTAAGGGCTATACGCAGAGATCCATTGGACCCTTGTGGGGCTTGTTTAAAGACTGCTACAGTAAAATTCAAAAGGATACACAATTTCTAAAACCCATGAAGGACTTTTTTAGTGAAGGAAATCAAAAAATATTTGAAGATTGCGTTTCAAAATTATCACAGTTCAAGCATGGTAAAATTTCCGTTAAAGAAATAAACCATGTTCATCCTATTCAATTGGCAAGCAATATATGCCACCAATTTTTTTCAGAAAATATTTTCGGTATTTTTGAGCAAGTTAAAAAGAAAAAATTTTCCCCTGAATATATTGGTAAGTTTAGGAAGACTCATGGCCGAATACCATTTATTGAAACATATGAGTATTGCGGTAAAATAACATTTTCTGAAGATCAACCAGTTATATTGAATCCAACCAGTGGGAGGTGTTTATTTCTACAACCGTTAATATTTTGGGATAAATGTGAAAATCATCAATCATTGAATGAAGGTCACTGCTTTATATATGATAAATACGATAAAAAAAATAATTCATTTACATACAAAGCTGCTGGTTTTGATTGCTCTATTAATGTTTCAAAGACCAATGAATACTCAGAATTATTTATCGTTTTAGAAAAAATGATGTCGCGAGATATTGCTTTTGAACCATGTGACGCCGGATGCTTTACAAAGATTACTATGGAATAGATAAGGATCCCCCTAACTCGATTTGGTATAAGCATTTTCTAACAAAGTAAATTCAGCTGACACAAAAAGATTCGCGACTGGTTAGCTCCGGCAATAGATCAGATGCCAGACAGAAAATAAGGAGCCATAAGCAAAAGATTCGAAGCCTGGCAGAGTATTTGGATTCACCAAAAGAGAGCCGAATATATATAAGACGTTTCTAAAGGAAACAGATTCTAATAGCAATTGACAAGGAAGCAAATGACGGATGTCCATGATAAAAAGACCCGCAGCTATAATATGAGCCAAATCAGGTCAAAGAACACAAAACCTGAAATAACAGTGCGTAAATATTTATTCTCCCAGGGATTCCGTTATCGTCTTCATGAGAAGAAACTGCCCGGAAAACCTGATCTGGTACTGCCAAAATTCCGGACTGTTATTTTTGTTCATGGTTGCTTTTGGCACGGTCATGAAGGGTGCAAATATTTTGTGGTACCGAAGACCAACTCTGAATGGTGGCTTCGTAAAATAGACCGAAACAGAGAGCTTGATAAAAAAAATGCACTTGAGCTTGCAAGGCAGGGATGGCAGGTGATCACAATTTTCGAGTGCGAACTGAAAAACGGTAAATCGACAAAAACCCTGCAAGATATAATCGGGCGAATAAAACAAAGTGACAGTAAAAATAATTGACATATTTGCCGGGCCAGGCGGATTGGGCGAAGGATTCAGTGAGTTTCAGGATCCGGTAACAGAGCAGAAAGCTTTTGAAGTTGTCCTTTCAGTGGAAAAAGAGCGGTATGCCCATCAAACACTTACACTGAGAAGCTTTTACCATGAGTTCAGATCCGGTAATGTTCCTGCGGATTATTACCGGGTTCTAAGGGGGGACATCACAACAGAAAGACTGTATGAAAAATGGCCGGAAGAAGCTGAAAAGGCTATGAAAAAAACCTGGAGAGCTGAGCTGGGTGAAGGGGAAAATGCCGTTTCCGGCGAGATGGTGGATAAAAGAATTGAAGAAGCTCTCAATGGTTCAACAGAGTGGATTTTAATCGGAGGGCCTCCCTGTCAGGCATATTCAGTTGCCGGCAGATCCCGGCGCCGGGAAAGTATGCTGGATGCGGCAAAAGATGAACGGGTGGGGCTCTATAAGCAATACTTAAGAATTTTGGCTTTACATAGTCCCCCTGTATTTGTGATGGAAAATGTGAAAGGCTTATTGTCCGCCAAAACAAAAGAAAGCCCTGTTTTCAGAAGTATCCTGAGAGATCTGTCAGACCCCGTTAAAGCTTACATGGCTGAATACGGCGACAGCTATTCAGATCCGGTCTGTCCGGGATACCGTATTTATTCGATGGCGGCAGAACCCCAATATTATGATGCCGGAAAAGCTCCTGTTTTCAGTCAAAATGATTTTATCATCTATACTGAAAGGCACGGAATACCCCAGAGCCGGCACCGGGTTATTCTGCTTGGCATCCGGAAAGATTTGGATCTGGAGCCCGGAATTCTTCCTGAGGAAGGAAGAGTTGAGCTGGGCGAGGTTTTGAAGGGCTTGCCGGAGCTAAGAAGCAGCCTTTCAAAAACGAAAGACAGTGAGAAGTTATGGAAAAGCGTTTTGAAGCAAATACTGGCCCCCGGCATACTGGATGAAACTGACGAAGACGTCAGAAAGGAAATAAAGCACCAGCTTAAAATGATCAGGGGGCGTAGTAACGATACCGGTGCTGAGTTTCTCCCGGCTGATAATATCAGCGTTGGATACAGGCCGGACTGGTTTCTGGATAAACAGCTAAAAGGTGTATGCAATCATGCGGCGAGGGCCCATATGGAGAGCGATTTGCTTCGTTATCTTTTCGTTGCCTGTTTTGGAAAGAAGAAAAAACGGTCTCCGAAACTTGTGGATTTTCCTTCCGGGCTGCTGCCGCATCATAAAAATGTTCAGGATGGTATTTCAGGAAAAGCATTCGATGACAGATTCAGGGTACAGTTGTCAGACGAGCCCTGTAAAACGATTACAAGCCATATTGCCAAAGATGGTCATTACTACATTCATCCCGATCCTTCTCAATGCAGAAGCTTTACCGTAAGAGAAGCAGCAAGAGTCCAGACATTCCCGGACAATTATTATTTCTGCGGTTCGCGGACGGCACAGTTTACTCAGGTGGGGAATGCTGTGCCCCCCTTACTTGCAAATAAAATTGCAGGAATAGTGGATAACCTGTTTGAAAATATCCGGCGCCGGAAAAATGCGGGGCGAAAAAGAAATTGTTTTTCCAAAAGTATACAACTGACAATCCGGTTTAATTGACCAAAGCAGAGTGGCGAATTTTTATGATAAATCTTTCTGAAAATTTTTGGCCAGTGCGGACAGGCAAAAGACAATGATCGATTATGAAAAAATAGACTCTGCAACGGCAGAGCCTGAAGCAAGCTCTATGATAGAAACCTTCCGGGCTATCGGTTATTCCGTTGAAAGTGCCGTTGCAGACCTTATTGACAACTCTGTGGCAGCCGGCGCAAAAAACATATGGGTCAATTATCACTGGAAAGGGCCTGAAACTGTTTTTTCCATAACCGATGACGGGCATGGAATGAATAATGAGGAATTAATCCAGGCAATGAAGCCCGGAAGCATCAATCCGCTTGAAAAGCGCTGTGAAACAGATCTCGGCAGGTTCGGGCTTGGATTAAAAACAGCTTCTTTCTCTCAGTGCAGAAAATTTACAGTGCTTTCCGGGAAACAAAACACAGAAGCATGCTACTGGTGCTGGGATCTGGACTATGTAAAACACGAGAAAAAATGGAAAGTGATCCGGCTTTGCCCTGAAAAAGAATATTTCCTCAGCAGACTTAAAGAACTGGGACACGGAACCATTGTTATATGGTGGGATATTGACAGGCTGACTGCGGATACCCGGGCAAGTGACGAAAAGGCAAAGGAAAAATTTTTTATCACCATGGAAAATATCAAAAAGCATCTGTCCATGGTTTTTCACAGGTATATTGATGATGGTTTCAATATCTTTTTTCAGGGCAGGCCGATTGAATCCTGGGATCCTTTTATGCTCGGGTTTACAGGTCTTCAGGCCAAACCCGAAACAGTGCTGGAAAACGGCCGGGTCAGGATCAAGGGATTCGTGCTTCCGCACCGTTCAAAACTTACAGCAGAAGAATACAATTATGGAAAAGGGCCGCGCGATAACTGGACTTCACACCAGGGGTTTTATGTATACCGGAACCGTCGGCTTCTGGTAGCCGGGGACTGGCTGGGTATGTTCAAAAAGGAAGTGCACTATGATCTATGCAGGATTCGCATTGATCTACCCAACAATATGGACGAGGACTGGCAGATTGATATCAAGAAGTCTGTGGCCAGACCCCCTTCGAGGCTGAAAGAAGCAATCCTTTCAGTGGCAAAAGAGGTGAGGGCTCAGGCCGTAGAAGTCTACAGGCATAAGGGTAAAGTCGTAAGAAGAAGATTGCTTAAGGATGAGTTTTATCCCCTCTGGGAAGAAAGGGCCCGGCAGGGTAAAAGGTTCTATAAACTTAACCGGAATCACCCGGTTATAAAAGAATTGCTGGAAAATGCCGACGGTTTTTCATCACAGCTGGAAAAAACCTTTCAGTTTATAGAAGAGACCGTGCCCGTCCCCCTTATCTCCCTTCAGGAAAATGAGAATGAAAAACCCCATGGACAGCCGTTTGAAGGCAAGAACCATGAGGTGATCAGGGAAACAATGGTTGCTATGTATGACAACCTGATATCACAGGGAAAATCATATGAGCAGGCAAAAGGCCTGATTATGAATATTGAGCCTTTTAATTTTTACCCGGAATACATTGAATATCTGAAGTGAGGCTTATGTATCAGAAAGCAATGACCACTTTGAGAACATTGTTGCCCGATTCCGCTTCGGTAACCAGGGATGAGATTGAAAACAAAGTAGATATGTTACTGGCTATTGACATGTACACCGATCTTGAGCGGGATAAACTTATCCGGGAAGCAGAATCGCTTTACCGGATAAGGGTGGAAGATTACCGGATCATTGAGAGAGAAAGGCATATCCCCTGGGTAGGCGACAGAAAAGCTGAAATTTCCTGGGATTTCTGGTCCAGGTACCGGGATTTTATGCAGATTGAAAAAAATTTTGCCCCGGAAGTGCTGAACAAACTGGATCGTCTGACAGACCGGATTCTTGACGGTTTGTTTGATCCTTCGGAAAATATAAGGATTGATAAAAAAGGGCTGGTTGTCGGGCAGGTACAATCCGGTAAAACCGCAAACTATACCGGTTTAATCTGCAAGGCCGCAGATGCCGGTTTTAAACTGATTGTTGTACTCGCAGGTATTCACAATAACCTCAGGAGCCAGACTCAATTGCGTCTGGATGAAGGCTTTCTTGGATTTGACACGCAGCATGCACGGGCCTTCAAGCAGGACAATGTTAAAATTGGTGTTGGAAAACTCCCGGGTACCGGAATAGCACACTCTCTGACTTCGAGCCTTGACAACGGAGATTTTACACAACCGGCAGCAAACTCTCTCGGTCTGAATTTCAATACCAATGAGCCGATTATCGCGGTAGTGAAAAAGAATCCAAGCGTTTTAAAAAGGCTGTATCAATGGTTGTCCGCCCATGCAATAAAGGATTCAGGCGGGAAACGTATTATACAGGACAAATCACTCCTTCTTATTGACGATGAAGCGGACAATGCCTCTATAAATATATCAAATGACCCTGAAAAACGAAGTACTATCAACAGACGAATCACGGATATCCTCGGGCTTTTTGCGAAAACCGGGTATGTTGGTTACACCGCGACTCCTTTTGCAAATATTTTTATTCCTCTTGAAGAAGACAATTTATTTCCGCGTGATTTTATCGTTAATATCCCGCCGCCCTCAAACTATATCGGACCGGAAAAGGTTTTTGGTTTTCGGCTGATTGAAGAAGATGAACATTCGGATGATGTGCTGCCGATAGTAAACCGGATTGATGATTATTCGGATTTTGTACCGGACAGGCATAAAAAAGCAGATCAGCTGCCCTCTGGATTGCCTGATTCCCTCAAGCTTGCAATCAGGTGCTTCATTCTGACCTGTGCCGTAAGAATGGCAAGAGGCCAGACGACTGCTCACAATTCTATGCTTGTTCATGTTTCGCGTTTTGTGCGCTGGCAGGATCATATCACTGAACTGGTGCAGAATCAGTTTGATTATTACAGAATGGGAATCGATCAAAACGATCCGGATACTATCGAACTGTTCAGAAGTACCTTTGAAGATGACCGTGAAGGGTACAAATCATACAGGACAGTTTCAGATCAGATTCTTCACAGTTCTCTGACAGACATTGACCCCGAGGTTCAGCTTCATGAATGGCATGAGGTGCTGCCTCATTTGTATAATGCCGTATCGAAAATTTTTGTAAAAGCGATACACGGCGGATCAAAGGAAGCACTGGATTACTATGACCACAGGAATGGTTTATCAGTTATTGCAGTCGGGGGAGATAAGCTGTCCCGGGGGCTTACTCTGGAAGGGTTGTCTGTTTCTTATTATCTGAGAGCGTCCCGGATGTATGACACATTGATGCAGATGGGCAGATGGTTTGGTTACAGGCCGGGATACGTTGATTTATGCAGATTGTTTACGAGCAGAGAGCTCAATGAATGGTTCTGCCACATTACCCACGCCTCAGAAGAGCTGCGGCAGGAGTTTGATTATATGTCGGATGTAGCAGGTTCCACGCCTGAGCAATATGCCCTTCGTGTAAGAACACACCCTGGCGTTCTCCAGATTTCAGCCACCAATAAACTGAAAGCAGCTGTAACCGTTAATGTTTCCCATTCAGGCAGGCTGGTTGAATCCTATGAACTTAAAAAAGACATCACGGCTATAGATCACAATTTCCATAGTACCCAGACATATATTGCTTCCCTGCCAGCTCCCGATGGAGCCCCTTTGGCAAAAAATAATTTTATCTGGTTTGATCGTCCTGCCGATGAAGTGATAAACTTCCTGGAAGGATTTAAAACCCCTGAAAACCTGAAGGCCTATGATCCTCAGAATCTTAGCCGGTTTATAAATAAACAGCTGCCCAATGGTGAACTTACGGACTGGAGGGTAGCTCTGATGTCCAAAAAAGATGCAGTCTGCTCTTATGATTTTCAGATTGATGATTCCCTGAAAAAAGTGGGTGCTTTTATCAGGAAGCAGGATCACGGCAACTCAAGCCAGGATGTCTATTACATTAAAAAATCCCATATTATAAGTCCGCGGCACGAGTTTATCGATCTTGAACCAGATGCATATCAGCGGGCTCTGGAACTGACAAAAGAAGCGCGCGTCATGCATGGCAAAGAAGAAGATCCTCCATATCCGTCCGGTGAAATCGTAAGAAATCAGATCAGAGACCCGAAAAAACCTTTGCTGCTTATTTATCTGCTTGACCCGGCCGGAAGTGAAACCGGCCTGTCTGAAAACACAAATCCGTTTATAGGTTATGCAATCAGTTTTCCGCGCAGTGACTATAACGCATTTGTTTCTTACGCGGTTAATGAACAATTGCTTGACAAATTTAATATTGATTTTGGCCCTGATGAATTTGCCGATGATGAAGATTGAGAAAATCTGGCAGGATCTTGAAGGTGATTGTTCGTTACGAAGCGGCCTGCTTTATAAGCGGTATTCGGGAAATGTTCTGCCCGACATTTATGTGGCCCTGAAAGTGCCCGAGCGGTTCAGGTGCATTGCTGTTCATCTGGATTCTTCTGCGAATTTTGATATCAGGGCATGGGACAAGTTCAGGGATATAAAAATTCAGCGCCTGCCTGATGAAAAAAATCAAGACAAACACTTTCTGGTTGTGCTGCTGCTTAACAGCCAGCATAAAGACGTATTTGCCGCACTCAGTGAAGATCTGATCAATAAAGTTTCTGATATCACTTCTGAAAGCGACCTTGTAAAAGTGCTGATCGAAAGACTTGCAAAATGGAATTTGTTGTTTGAAAAACTGGGGCATCAGGGGTTGTCGGACGATGCCTGTCGTGGATTATACGGGGAATTGTACTTTTTGAGGACCTTAATACTTTCCGGGATTAGTGCAGATTTTTGCATCAATGCATGGAAAGGCAGTGAAAAGGCCGTGCAGGACTTTCAGTTTTCTGACCTGGCCGTGGAGATAAAAACAACGCATGGCAAAAACCAGCAAAAACTTCATATAGCCAGTGAACGGCAGCTCGATATAAATATCATCCCGGATATTTATCTTTTTCATTTGTCTCTTGAAGTGCGTCAAAACCACGGAGAATCATTGAACCACATAGCAGAAGATTTGATGGCAATGCTCAGTGCATGCCCTTCAGCTCAAAGTGTTTTCAGGTTGAAATTATTTGAGGCCGGATACTTTGATCAGCATAAGGTATATTATGAAGATACAGGCTATGCTATCAGACAAAAAAATATATATAAAATCACGGAAGATTTCCCTAAAATTACAGAGAATATGATACCTTCCGGTGTCGGAGATGTCCGGTATTCAGTTGTGATCTCAGCAAATGAGAACTGGATACTTGAAGAGGAGCAGTTGATTCATCAGCTAAAAAGAGCGATTCAGGATGATTGAAAACAGGGAATTAAAAAAGTGCCATAAAAATATTCAGGAAGAAATTAAATCAGGCCTTATTTCCGAAGAGGAGGGGGGCACTCCTGAACAGCTGTTTACTGAATATGCTCTTTCTGCTCTTGCTGAAAACGGCGAAACTGAAAATTACCGGGTAACCTATGACGAAAAAATAAGTAAGAGAGGCGTAGAGCACAAAATAAATGGATATGCTTTATACGAAAACTACGAGAGTCTTGATCTTTTTGTCACCGTATATAACCATGAAAAAGAAATCAAATCTGTTTCCAAAACCGATGCGGAAAAAGCCCTGGACCGGCTTGTGAAGTTTTTCCATAATGCTGTATCAAAGAACTATGTTCATGAAATAGAGGAAAGCTCTGAGATTTTTGATCTTGCACAAACACTGGCAAAATCAAAAGAAATTAAAGATTTTCTGGTAAGAATTAATGTTTTTCTCCTCACCAACGGAGAAGTAAAATCCAAAATAAAAACTTCTTCAAAAATTGACGGGCTCCCTGTTTTTTACAGAGTCGTTGACATTCATTATCTGTGCAACCTTGTTGAAAAAGAAGGAGTCCCCATTGAGCTGGATTTTGCCGGGAATGGTGTTGTTATTCCCTGCATATCAAACCTCATGGAAAACAAGGATTACCAGTCGTATCTTGCCATTTTTCCGGGAAGTGCTCTGGCTGATATATATGAGCAATACGGACCGAGACTGCTGGAGCAGAATGTCCGTTCTTTTCTGCAGTTTACCGGCAAAATCAATAAAGGTATCCGTCAGACCATTAACGAAGAACCGCATATGTTTCTGGCATTCAATAACGGAATCACTGCGACAGCAGAAGAAGTTCATTTAACGGATCTTCCCGGCAATAAAGGAAAAGCGATAGGTTATGTTAAAGATTTTCAGATTGTAAACGGCGGGCAAACGACTGCTTCAATTTATCACACCCGGAAGAAAAGCAAAGCCGATATTTCGGAAATATTCGTTCCGCTTAAACTGACAATCATAAAAGACCGGGAAAACTTCGGCGAAATAGTGAGCAGGATAGCGGAATATGCAAATACCCAAAACAAAGTATCCGCATCTGACCTTAGCTCCAACAGAGAAAACCTTGTAGCCCTTGAAAAACTTTCAAGGGCTTTGTGGGCGCCCCCCAGGCCCGGTGAGATGCATCAGACCAGGTGGTTTTTCGAGCGGACCCGGGGGCAATACAAAAATGAAAAAGCGAGGTTTGCCACCACTCCTTCAAGAAAGAAGCAGTTTGAAAAACAAAATCCGAAGAGCCAGGTGTTTACCAAGGAGCTTCTGGCCAAATACATCAACTCATGGAAGGAGTGCTATCATAATGGCAGGCTGGTTATCGGGCCTCATACGGTCGTCAGGGGGAGTCAGAAAAACTATGCCCAGTTTTTGAATTACAACTTTACAGACAAGCCGGACCATGTTTTTTTCGAGGATGCTGTTGCGCTGGCAGTTCTCTTTAAATCAGCAGAAAAGATATACGGAGTAAAACCGAATTCGATCGGAGATATGCGGTACATCACAGTGCCATATTCTATAGCATGGCTCGGCTATAAAACCGATTATGCCCTGAATCTCTACAGAATATGGAAAAAGCAGGAAATTAGTTGCGGTCTAAACCCTCCACCTCTGGTGGAGGACTTGAAAAAGGTTCTACCGTTACGGCGTGAAATAAAATAGGTTCTTCCTCCGGGGAAGTCCATTTGGGCGGAACTGGAGGA
>Ga0182239_1000656_pt1 | contig 12324 bp, 14 predicted proteins | sample hydfrate6_PW_210_FD_132456 | JGI IMG/M metagenome (GOLD analysis project Ga0182239, IMG submission 132456) | Subsurface microbial communities from deep shales in Texas, USA - hydraulic fracturing test 6_PW_210 | ecosystem: Environmental > Aquatic > Deep subsurface > Shale gas/oil reservoir >...
AAAAATCACTCTTTGGAAAGCGATCTCAGCCTCTTGACGAGAGTGAGCCTTGCATCGTTCTCCTCTTTCACTTTCTCTTCAAAATGTCTGACGATCTTGTTGAGAGGAGCTGCAAGACTGTAAATCTTTGTAGGCCTTCCCTTGCCGTTTAGTTTTTTGCTGCTTTCCTCTATCCAATTATTCTTTCTCATAGAGCGCATTGCAACACTTACTTCAGGTTGTCTCAATCCTGTATTCATCTCAATATCCAGAGATGAAGCTTCGTCAACATTTTTTAAGTAAGCAATAGTAGTTGCCAGGTTTCGTGAAACCCCAAGTCCTCTAAATGCTTCTATCATCTCTTCGTCTGACTCGTTTATTCTTGTCATATACATCTAATCCTTCCTTTCATATCGTTTGTCGAAGAATCATACCCGAAGGTAATTGGAATATTTTTTCTTCGATACCACCACTTCTATATAAGTTACTATATTACACATGGCTTATATATTTTTCGTTAAATTGGTGGGGAACTGTTCAGTTATGAAATAAATAGGGGGGATTCATCCCATATTTAAAGGGATGCTTTAACTGAACAGTGTCTATATTTTATAGCAGCAACTTTAAATATTATAAACTCGGTAATAGGTTACTGGTTGCATAATTATGTGACCTACGTTGGGTGAAGGAAATGAACAATCAGAAACCAAAACAAAAAAGCGATACACGTATAGAAACAAAAACAACTGTAAACGGGCATGATGCAAAACCCGGTTTGTCTGAATCAGAGGTGAGTTGATATGCCAATAAACCCGGGTGATACAGCTTTTATTATAATTTGTACCGCCATGGTGATGTTAATGGCTCCAGCGGTGGGTCTTTTTTATGGGGGGATGGTTCGCTCCAAAAATTTGATATCGATGATAACACTGGCCTTTGTGGCTTTTGCAATAGTCACGATTCAATGGGTTACTGTCGGATATTCACTGGCCTTTGGACCTGATATTGCGGGTTTGATCGGTGGGCTTGACTACCTCTTCCTTGAAGGGCTTGGGACGGGGGGAGATGGAATACCAGACCTCCTTTTCATGGTATTCCAGCTCGTTTTTGCAGGTGTTACACTCACAATTGTAACTTCTGGTGTAGCCGAAAGGATAAAACTTAGTTCATTCATCGTTTTTGGTATACTCTGGACTACTCTTATCTACGATCCACTGGCTCACTGGGCCTGGGGTGGTGGTTGGGCTGCAAGTTTTGGAGCCCTTGATTTTGCAGGAGGGACTGTTGTACACATTAGTTCCGGTTTTGCTGCTCTTGCACTGGCACTTGTTATTGGCAATCGTACGGGTTTTGGAAAATATGCTCTGGAGCCTTCCAACATACCCACGACCTTGCTGGGAGGTGCCTTGCTCTGGTTTGGGTGGTTTGCCTTTAATGCTGGTAGCGCTCTTGCAGCAGATGGTGTTGCGGTAAATGCACTTGTGGCCACCAATATTGCTGCTGCTTCGGGTGCCCTCTCCTGGCTGGTCGCATCATGGGTTGTTGGTAAGCCCAGCTCGCTGGGAATGATCAGTGGAGCAATTGCTGGTCTTGTTGCAATAACTCCTGCATGTGGTTTTGTAGAACCAATTGCAGCAATCCCAATTGGCCTTTTTGCAGGACTTGTCTGTTATGGCGGACTTATCCTGCGTATGCGCATGAATCTCGATGAAAGTCTGGATGCCTGGGCAGTACACGGCCTGGGAGGTACCTGGGGAGCAGTTGCTACAGGGATTTTTGCATCCGCAACGATTGGCGGAGTGAATGGAATGCTTTATGGAAACCCTGCTCAGGTGCTAATTCAGATGACAGATGTAGTAGCTGTTATGTTGTACACTTTCGTAGCAACTTTTACTATTGCAAAAATTATAGACATGACGATTGGGTTGCGTGTTTCAGAGGAAGAAGAGTATGTTGGTCTTGATATTGCACAGCACGGTGAGTCAACAAGTGTGTGAGGTTTAACGATGAAAAAGAAGATTACTGCAATAATACGGCCGGAAAAGCTGGAGGATGTAAAAGAGGCTCTTGACGAAAAAGGATTCGTCGCCATGACAATTACCGAAGTTAAGGGAAGAGGAGCCCAGAAAGGCATTCGTCTCCAGTACAGAGGCAAGAAAACAGAAGTAGACCTTATCCCCAAGGTACAGATTGATATGGTCCTGGATGAAAATGATGTGCTGAGAGTAATATCTACAATAAAAAAGGCAGGCAGGACAGGTAAAGCAGGAGACGGGAAAATATTCGTATCTCCCATCGAGATGATTGCGAATGTAAGAGACGAGGAAGTTATGGTATCCGGCTAATAACCGGATACTCTTTTTCTTTTAAAGCCGGGTTATCTGAGTGTCTGGAAATTTTTCATTAACCAGTTTTTCCAATTCATCAATTTTGTCTTCTGCAACAGAAACTACTATTTCTACCACATCTGAATAGTGTTCATCCAGGATTGTAGCAGTATTTTCAAGCATATGTTTTACAAATTGCACATTCCTGTAGTTCACTACAAATTTCATTTCCTTTGTGGGGCCCTGCTCAACAACACCGGCATTATCTATCGCCTCAATAGCAGTTTGTTTGTAAGCACGGGATAATCCGCCAAATCCCAGTTTGATTCCGCCAAAATACCGGCTGATTATCACTACAACATTATCAAGTCCTTTCAGTTCAAGGACTTTGAAGACAGGTTTGCCCGAGCTTCCTGAAGGTTCCCCATCATCATCATATTTCATAATAAGATTTCCGTCACCTGTGATATGGTATGCAAACACATTATGGTTGGCATCGGGATACCTTTGTCGGATATCTTCCACAAAACGCTTTGCTTCAGTTTCGTCTGCAATCGGATATGCGTTGCCTATGAATCTGGACCTTTTAAATTCTTTTATCGCTAATCCATTGCCTTGTATTGTTTTTATATGAGACATTAAACCACTTTGGATTGTTTTTTCATTGCATCCTCCCCCTATAAAACCATAATCTATTTATGCACGTTCTAATATTAGAATATTCTATGATAAAAATATCTACAACTGAAGTGGCTATTCTGGGTCTATTGTCTGATAGACCCATGTACGGGTATGAAATCGAAAAAATAATAGAGGAGAGAAAGATGAGAAACTGGACTTCGATTGGATTCTCATCGATCTATTATTCTCTAAACAAAATGGAAAAAAAAGAGTTTGTTGTAAGCGAACGTGTCAATGTCGAGGGTAAACCTTCAAGAAAAGTATTTTCTATAACTGCCAAAGGTGAATCCGTTCTGAAAGAACAGATATCCACGTTCATAAGTCGGGTGGAGAAAACCAATTCCAAATTTGAACTGGGTTTGATGAATCTTGAAATTCTTTCTAAAAAGGAAATTATGGATTGTTTTGCCGATTATATGGAATCAATAGATAGGCAGATCGCTCATTATGAAAAACTGGAAAAAAACCTGGGGCAGATAAACGTTCCATTTTATATTCCTCAATTGGCCACCCGTCCTTTAAGATTATTGAAAGAAGAAAAAAAATGGGTCGCAGACTTTGTTGAAGAAATAAAATCAAAGTACCCGAGGAGCTAATAAAATGAGTATCCCCTTCACGCAGGAGCAATTTTTGGACAATATTGCAACTTACAACTTGTCCGTGTATCCTATGCAGTTTGTCATGTATCTGCTTGCCGGACTGGCATTATTCATGCTATTCAGGAAGCAGGCTTATTCAGATAGACTTATATCTGCAATCCTGGCCTTTTTCTGGATATGGATGGGAATCATGTACCATATCATGAACTTTGCTTCTATAAACACGACAGCCTATGTTTTTGGAGTTATTTTCATATTACAGGGACTGCTTTTTATTCGGTACGGAATAATTGGTAAAAACCTCACCTTTAGGTTATTGCCGGACAGGTACGGAGCTATAGCTATATTGCTGCTGGCCTACAGTCTGGTTTTCTATCATCTATTTGGCAATTTCATAGGACACATGTATCCTGCAATACCTACATTTGGTCTGCCCTGCCCAACAACGATATTTACTTTTGGAATGTTGCTTTTGGCTCCAAAGGTTCCGCGATCCCTAATAATAATCCCTCTTTTGTGGGCATTCATAGGAGGATCTGCAGCATTTATGTTCGGAATATTGCAGGATACTTTACTGCTCTTAATGGGTCTTGTTGCCACTGTAATGATCCTTTACAGGGAACACCGGAATGAAAAATAATCTTCTTTGTTCCTTATTGATCATATATACTTAGTGTTTCAATACAGATGGATACTGCAACAAGGAATCAAACTTCCAATTTTTTTGATTCCCTTTGCAGGAAAATTACAGCTACCACGAATGCAAGAAAATCTGAAACTGGTAGGGATAGCCATATACCGGTCAGGCCGAAAAACATGGGTAGTATGATCAATAAGGGTGGCAGGAAGATCACCTGTCGTGAAAGAGTCACAAACAGGGATTCCCTGGGTTTGCCCAGCGATTGTAGAAGGGCTGTTGCTACAATCTGTGCTCCGATAAAGGGCATCATTATGTAACATATCTTGATTGCGGGCACGCCCATCTCTATAAGAGCGGGGTCATTGCTGAAAATACCTATGATTTGTTCGGGTATGATGAAAACAACGATTGCAAAGATTAGACTGAGTCCTGTGGCCAGGTAGGTAGAAAGGGATATTGTCCTCTTCACGCGCTGCATCTGGTTTGCCCCATAGTTGAAACCAAAGATTGGTTGTATCCCCTGCTTAATACCTATAACCGGCATCAGGGTTAGCATGAATACCTTGATTATAATACCAAATACGGCAATTGCAACATCGCCTCCATAGTAGAGTAAGCTCTGGTTAAAAATGAGGAAAAGGCCGCTTTCCACCACGTTGAAAAGAAACTCTGACATCCCAATGTATGTTGATTCGTTTACGATTGACATATCAGGGCGCAGGGAGGTTAAACTGAATGGAACTGTGGCTTTTCCGGAGGCGTAATAGTAGAATACCATTATAGTGCCTATTATCTGCGAGATCACTGTTGCAATAGCGGCACCCTTTACGCCCATTCCAAATTCAAAGATAAAAAGAGGATCTAACAAAATGTTGGCAACACTGGATATGATCACAATGAGCATTGCAAATGAAGTGTTTCCTTCGGCACGGATTGAGTTGTTCATGGCAGCCGAAAAGGTGAAAAAGACCGTTCCAAGCAGGATGTAATATGTATAGTCTGCAGCATAGGGCATCACTTCGGCAGAGGCACCAAAGAGGGTGAGCAACTCTTCCATAAAGGCCAATCCTGCAACCGTGAATAGCAGGCTTGTAACTGTTACCATGGTGGCCATGTTGCCCACAGTTTTTTCTGCAATCTGCTGCTTTTTGCTACCCAGGGACCTGGAGATTATTGATGCTCCCCCAACTCCCACGCCAAGCGCAATTGCCAGCATCAGCATTTGTACCGGGAACGCCACTGAAATGCCGGCAATTCCCAGTACACTATCTTCGCCAAGCCCGCGGCCGATGAAAATTGTGTCAACCAGATTATATATGGCCTGAACTACAAGGCCGACTATAGCCGGAGCTGCCAGTTTTACGATCAGGCTGCCAATATTTTCCTGTGCCAGCATTATGTTGCGTTCATGGGGCATTATCTATTACCTTTCAATTTGCCTCTTTTACCGATGTATGCCTGACAACCGTATAATCATTACCAGGAAGGAAAAGCAATAGGTACGCAACTTTTATATCAAATTTGTCCCCTGCCCCGAAAGAATAGAACTTATTTTTCCAGTAATCTTGTGACTTCTGCAAGCATTTCCGGTATGGGTATTTCCTGGGGGCAGCGCTCTGCGCATTGTCCACAATCTATGCAGTTGGATGCCTTACGTTCATCGCCTACGTGGGATGCATAAGCCCTTCTGGCATCTTCTATATTTTCATAAAGCATAGCATTATTGAGGTACTTGAAATTGAGCGGAATCTGCACACCTGCGGGACATGGCAGGCAATACCTGCAACCTGTGCAATCAACAACAAGTTTATCGCGGTAGATTTCCCGTACCTCACGTATCAGTGAGTGGTCTTTTTCAGTCAGGGAATTTGGCAATGCCTTATTTGCTGTTGCTAGATTCTCCTTCAGCTGCTCTAGATTACTCATACCGCTTAAGACCACACTTACCTGGTCAAGATCCCAGATATAGCGCAATCCCCATTCTGCCGGTGTACGTTTGACTTCACTTTTGTCCCAGATTTTCATAATGTCGTCTGGTACCATATCGGCCAGGCAGCCTCCTCTCAAAGGCTCCATGATTATTACTCCAAGGTTTCGCGATGCTGCATAGAGTAAACCTTCGTGGCCTGCCTGATAATCGATGTCAAGATAGTTGTACTGGATCTGGCAGACATCCCATGGGTAAGCATCAACGATTTCCCTGAACAAAGAGACTTCATCGTGAAAAGAAAAACCCACATAACGGGCTTTGCCATTTTTTTTAATCTGATCAAGGAACTCAAACAGGCCAAGTTCCACAAGTTTTGGCCAAAAGTCCCGGTTGAGAGTATGAATTAGATAAAAATCAATGTAATCCGTACCGAGTCTTTCAAGTTGTTCATCAAAGTAGCGATCCATATCTTCCCGGCTTTCAATGTTCCATGATGGCATTTTGGTGGCGAGATTTACTTTATCTCTATAACCATCTTGCAACGCTTTAGCCAGAAGGGGTTCACTTTTACCTTCATGATAGGGGTAAGCGGTATCAAGATAATTTATGCCCTGATCAATGGCATAGTGGATTATCTCGCAAGCTCTTTGCTCATCAATGTGTCCGGGGTCGCCGTCTATTACGGGCAGCCGCATACAACCCAGCCCAAGGGATGAAACTTTTTCACCTGTTTTTCCAAGTGCACGGTATAACATGCTCAAATGTGGTATTTCGTTGATAATAAGCTTTGGTATCCTGACTATTAAGTTCTGATCATTCTTACGAACCTATAGTTCATACTAATGATGAGTATGACATTTATAAGAATTCACAAGTTATTTATAGTAATTTTGCACAGATAGTATATTGCAAGCAATTTCATATTCATTATGAATTGCAAGTGGTGGTACACATGAGACGTGGTAAACTCGAAATTATGATAGACATACTTAAAGTTGTACAGAGAACAGAAGCAACAAAAACTTCTATCGTCTATAAAGCAAATCTGAATTTTAATCGTGCTGATAATTACCTTGAAGCCCTGATAGATCAGGGTCTTATAGTAAAGGCATCAAACAGGTATATAATTACAAACCTGGGGGCAGGTTATCTCCAGAAAATGAATGATGTAAGAGAGGTGTTAGAAGCACCAACCTGTTGAAATAACTTTAGGTCAAATTTTACAATTATTAAATTTATTGATCATTGCTATCGTATTGACGGTAATGCTAACTATTTTTACTGATTCCTCAATACAATTATTCATAAAAAGTAACTTTGTTTTCGGGAATTGTAATAATAAAGTTTATAGTCTATGCTGTAAAATTGCAAATGGGGGTATATAATTTGAAAATAAGAATGTTGAATTCAAGAAATGAAATTAACAGACTGGGCAAAGATGAAAATTTCATCCACTTTTCGTTTAGGCCAAGTGACATAGATATTCTGGAAATACTCAAAAATTGTCCAAACCTCAAAGCAGCCCAGATTCCGCCTTCTTACATGAAATCCCTTTCGGAAAATGTGCCAAAAATACTGAAAATGCAGGGAGTGGAATTACTTAAAGGGGATTTGAAGGGTACTAAAGTTATAAAGTATATGGAAATTACAGATAAATAATTTTGTTTTTATTTAATTTAGAAGTAAAATAATTGCAGTTGAGCCATTTTCAATTTCTGTATGGAATATGCAGAATTTTCTTTTTGGGAAATGTGAATAGGAGTCCTTGCTTCTTATCCATAGTTATGAAATAGTATATTACAAAAAAAGAGATGTATGGTGCTCCGATCGGGATTCGAACCCGAGTCTTCGGCTCGAAAGGCCGGAATGATTGGCCGGACTACACTATCGGAGCACAGTTGGCCGCTATCTAAAAGCGACCCTACTATACGTTACTATTATATATAGTTTTTGTCAGGTCTGATTTTGTTTTTCCTTGACAAGTCTTAATATCCATTCAGTAAGAGCTTCGCAATGTTCGGGGTGACACGCAAGCCTGCAACCTGTGCACGGAGAGAACATTCCTGCTGCAAGCATAAGTTCATAGGATTTCTCATCCGGTGTTGTCGCTTTAATAAGATAGGTGCGTGACCCGTTGGTTACAGCTGGTTCCCTGGTGATCTTTCCTTCTTTCATCATGCGGGAAATCAGACGGGAGCACTTACGACTATCAATGTTTAGATCCTTCCATAGTTCATTCTGATAAACACCGTCATGGTGCTTGCGAATTAGACTCAATGCCTCTTCTTCAATTTCCATGAATAACCCGTAATTATTGTGTTTCAGCCGGTATGATTAAGATAATGTTGTTTCCTCTCAATACTACAGAGCCCAATGAACGCTGACGCTCCTCTTCAACCATCTCAAAGGTATCCTCCAGATGGAGATTCATATAATCATCGGCACTTTTCAGAATACCGTCAAGTAAACTGTGGTCACCTTTCATTTCAACCTGAATTCTGGATCCAACAAGTTTCTGTACCTTCTTATTCGGGAACAAAATAAAATCCTCACACAAATATCATTTTTAAATATAGATTAAATCAAAATACGCGAATGTAAACTGTAGTCTCCCCTATTTATGTCTAACGATTATAATCCTGCAGGTTTAAATATATTTGCTCCCTGTTCAGATATACCCTTGAAGATGTGAACTGTCATCATCTACCGGCTTTTTGGCAGAAGTATTCTGCGCACTCTTCCGGACAATCGGGCCAAAAGCAGCTTCATATTCTTTGATATGTTGGTCGAGCCATCTGGAGAGTTCCATTGCGGCCAGAGGGGACAGGATTACTTCTGATTCGAGGTTACGCTCGATAACCTGTTCATTGTCATTTGAAACTCCATGAGGGGTATCATTATAAAAACATATCCTGAAATCGTAAGGACTGTGTCCACCCATTGCCCCGATGGCATATACCTGATTGAAATGATCTGGTTTATGCAACTTGATTTTCATATTCTTCTTTTGAGATTGCCCTTCTTTTTTATCCTCAGCCATAACCTTATCCTCGTTTCCAGATTTCATAAACCTTATGCCTTAATATGTTTTGCATTTCATCTGCCGGCTTCCACACTCTTTTTCAAATCCTTTGCCTGTTTTGCGATATCCGGTTTTGAATGGGCACTTGCCATCATTTCAATAGCATCAAGGTTGCGGATAACGCCATCAAGGTAGCCATAAAGATCACCAACATACGCACTTATACCATACTTTTCGTTCAGCCTGGCTGCAATCTTCTCTGGATCGCGACCACCAGCGCGCATCCTGATTATCATTTCGGAAAAATTCTTTTCAGCACATCCACAATACGGGCTCTCTTTACATCCACATGTCAAAAAATCAGTAGCGAATTCGAAGAGTTGATCCCGGATCTTCTCTTCCAGCTGGGATAGGTTATCTCCTTCAAATACAATATCCAGAGCCGCTCCCTGAAATACCCGGGATGGCATATTCACGTTCAGTGCTGCTGATATCTGGGGTGCAAACTTAAAGTAAACCGCATCGAAGAATTCCAGATTGGCTGCAATTTCGATCGGGTCCTGACCTGCACGTACTGCATCCCGGATAAGGAATGCACGTGAAGCAGAGAGAAAGTGTCGGGCTGCAATACTGCCCATTCGGGTCAATTTGATACCATCGCCTTTCTGTGTCAGGAACCGGTATTTTTTCAATTTATTTACAATGGAATTAAGATCAATATCCTCCACCATTTTGCTGCATATATAGTTCAGGTCGGTTTTTGAATTTGTGACTGCAACCGAAGCCAGAACTTCCTCTTCCTGCTCTTCCTGACCATATTTCAAATTCATTTCTTCCATCCGGCCTTTGAGCAGTTTTACCGCCATCTCGTCTTCTGTCACGGCCTGTCCGCCCCCGTATGTCTTATCAGGACTTGCAAGCAAAACTACCACACCTCTGTCATGATAATCCGGTCTTCCTGCTCTTCCAAGCATCTGTAAGAATTCTTGCAGGTTTATCCAGTCAATTCCCATTGCAAGGGATTCAAATATCACCTGTGAGGCAGGGAAATCAACACCTGCTGCCAGAGCTGCTGTTGTCACTACCACAGGAAGTTTTCCTGAGGCAAACCTGTCCTCAACTTTTTTACGTTCCGGATTGGCCAGTCCCGCATGATAAGCAGATGCCTGGATTGGCAGGGCATTTGCAAGACGATGACAGTTTCTACGGGAATTTGTAAAGACGATGGTCTGGCCCTTATGACCTTTTGAAGATACCCGATTGTATTCCTCACGTATAAGACGGGTCATTATTCTCAATTTGCTTTGCTGGGGGCAAAATATAAGGTGTCTCTCAATCGGGACCGGACGATGTTCATACTCCACAAGTTCAGCATCCAGATGTTTTGCAAGGGCGTGGGGACTTCCTACAGTTGCAGAAAGATAAATGAACTGTGCCCCTGGTGCTGCATATTTGAGACGTGCAATAACACCATCAAGACGGTGCCCGCGTTCTTCATCTTCCAGCATATGGACTTCATCTATGACCACTGTACCAATTTGACCCAGCATATCTGCTTTGGAAGAACGCATAATGTAGTCGATCCCCTCATAGGTTCCGACAATAAGGTCCGTATCAAGAGAACGTGACATTTTTTCCGTTTTGCGCGTTTTTATACGAGAACTTCCTATACGTATTGAAGTCTGGAGTCCAAAACCTTCATATTTTCCAGTGAACTGGCTATATTTCTGGTTTGCCAGAGCAACCAGCGGCACCAGATAAAGCATCTTGCCTCTTTTTTTCAGAATATTCTCTATACCGGCCATCTCCCCGATCAATGTTTTACCGGTAGCTGTTGCCGAGGTCACAAGAAGGTTATTTCCTTTTAGTAAACCCTTGCGTACAGCAATACTCTGTACAGGTAATAGGTTTTTAGATTTTTTTAATAATGACTTCTTGAATTGGCCGGATATTGGAAGTTTACTTATTGGATATGGGTTCTGATCTTCTTTTGAAGCTATTGTGTCGTATCTTGTAACTTCCGAATCAATTTCTTCAGGATCTAGCATGCCGATGGTGCGATCAAGGTCTTTTGTCTTGTTTAAAACATCAAATATGCGCTGTATGGCCTCATCAGAATAATGGCATTGGGAGTTACGCAGAGCCCGTTTCAGTTCTTCCTGTGCACACGTTTCACAGATGCGTTCTCTCTGATGAGAAATAGATTTCTTGTTCACAAAATTGAATTCCTTATTGAGCAGACAAAAACGACACACATCTACCATTTCACCCGTAAGGTGGAATCCGCCGAGCATTTCGATAATTTTTTTGTGGGTTTTGGCATTTCCCTGCCTGGTAATCAATATTCTCTCCGAACGTCTGAGTATCTCTATAAATTCCTCGGGTGCACGGTAATCCTGTTTCTTATCTTTCGATACCAGAAATCGTAAGGGTCGTGGTCCTGCGCTGGTACTTCGCAGAGTTAGTTCACCTACTATTGCAGGAGTTTTTTTTCGGTCTTTAATCAGCATTACTGTGACCTTTCCTTTTAAAGGATAGAGAAGAGTCCAGAGGGTCATATTCTGTCATAGACGTATTTCCCTATTATAAAGTAAGCGTCTTCTTCGTATCATACTATATATTTGATCAATATTATTCAGTATATTTTAGCGTAAAGTTTTATAAATATGCTCCATATAGTAATAGTTAGTAGTGAAGGGTAGGATATGCAGAATAACAATAATGGACATCTTGAAATTCAGCAAATGACACAACCACCAAAAAGCAAGAATGTTTTGGGCAATTCAGATAAATATTCAGGGAGTGTATCTGCTGATGAATCAAAACCTATTATTATGCCTACGGGAATATCCTTACTTGATGACAGTCTCAGTGGGGGTCTTCCGTCAAGTTCATTGGTCTATTTTTCTGCAGATCCTCTATCGATGTCCGAAGTTTTCCTGTATCAGTTTTCCCAGACAAGGAAAACTTACTATTTTGCCACAGGTCGGCGCCCCAAATATATCCATCAGGACATAGTAAACTTAGGCTTTGATCCATCCAATATTATTTTTGTTGATGTTTATGGAGAATACTACTTTACGCAAACAGGAGAAATGGTCAGCAGTGTGGGCAATGAGTTTGTTGATTCAAAGATAATCGAATTC
>Ga0182239_1000658_pt1 | contig 12301 bp, 14 predicted proteins | sample hydfrate6_PW_210_FD_132456 | JGI IMG/M metagenome (GOLD analysis project Ga0182239, IMG submission 132456) | Subsurface microbial communities from deep shales in Texas, USA - hydraulic fracturing test 6_PW_210 | ecosystem: Environmental > Aquatic > Deep subsurface > Shale gas/oil reservoir >...
TAACGAAGTGGCACCTCAAGTCAAAATTCAATCTCTTGGCACGGTGAATTTCAATGCAGGTTAAAGTATTTGAAGCAGAAGATATGCGTTCGGCCCTGGAGAAGGTGAAAAAGGCCCTGGGTCCGGATGCGCTGATTTTGTCCACCCGCAGCGTGGCCAGGGGGCGGTTCGGTATCAGCGGCAAAGGCGGCATTGAGGTTACCGCGGCCGTGGATTCAGACCTGGAAAGCACAGGTACGGCGCAGAGCCCGGAAAAGAATTTTCAGGCGTATCTGAAAAATCAGCAAGCCGCACCGGCCGGCCGGGACGCCGAAGCCCCGGAAGATGCAAACCTGCTCGCGGAGATGCGGCAGATGCGGCGTTCTTTTCAGGATTTGGCCCGGGAATTTTCCCGGGTCAAGAACTACGGGGCGGCATACGGGTCAACGGGGATTTCCGCGGGCATCGGGCCGGAAAGCGGCCACGGCACCGACGGCGGGGCGGCCTGGCCGGATTTGTCAGAACTCGGCATCGGCGATAAGGCCCGCAGTTTGTTTTCGGGCATGATGGCCGGGCGGGAAGGCGGGCCGGTGGCGGAAGATCCGGAGCGGTTTCGGGATTGCCTGGAAAGTTTTATTGCCGATTCCGTGAAAATGGAAAACCCCTTGTCCGCCTGCGGCCGGGGCCAGAAGCGCATGGTTTTCCTCGGCCCGACCGGGGTGGGCAAAACCACCACCATTGCCAAGGTGGCGGCTAACTGCATGCTCAATTACGGCAAAAAGATCGCTCTTGCCACCATCGACAATTACCGTATTGCCGCAGTGGAGCAGCTAAAGATTTACGGGCAGATCATGGATGTGCCCGTTGAGGTGGCCCGTTTACCGGAGCAGCTGGAACAAATTTTTGCCCGGCATGCCGACAAGGACCTGATTCTTGTGGATACCGCCGGCAGAAGCCCGAAAGATGAAATCCGGCAGCAGGAGCTGGCGCTTTTTCTGGAGCCTTCCCTGCAGACTGAAAACCATCTGGTGCTCTCGGCAACGACCCGGGAGCGCGATTTGCATGCCGTGCTCGGCCGGTTTGAGGATTTTCCGCTTCACGGCCTGGTTATGACAAAACTCGATGAATGCGATGTGCTGGGGCAGATTCTGAATGTGGGGCTTCAGGCGGCCTGCCCTTTTAGTTTTCTGACAAACGGCCAGAAAGTCCCCGAGGATCTCCTTATGCCGGAGCCCCATGTACTGGCCAAAATGATCCTGAACCCAGACGAGGTAGTGTCAACATGGAATATCAAGGAAACGGAGACCAGGCCGGAACACTTCGTCAATTAAGCCAGGGGCGCGAAGCGGCAAACCGTGCAGAGGAAAAATGCCTGAAAACGGCCCGGGTGATATCCGTGACCAGCGGCAAGGGCGGTGTGGGCAAGACGGTCTGCGTGGCAAACATGGCGGTGATAATGGCCAGGCAGGGCTACCGTGTTCTGGTAATTGACGCGGACCTGGGGCTGGCCAATATCGACCTTTATTTCGGACTTAGCCCGCAGTTTAACCTGAATCATTTTTTCTCGGGACAGAAAAGCCTGGAAGAAATCCTTGTGCCGGCAGCAGAGGGAATTACGATACTGCCCGCGGGCTCAGGGGTCCAGAAATATACAAACCTTGATTCTGCAAACAAGTTAAGCCTCATGGAAGGACTCGATGCCCTTCACGGTCAGTTTGACGTGGTTTTGATCGACACCGAGGCGGGAATCTCGGAAAACGTGACCTATTTCAACGTTGCCGCCCAGGAGATCCTGGTGGTAACAACGCCCGAACCCACGGCCATCTCAGATGTTTATGCGCTGATGAAACTGCTTTCCACGCGCTATTACGAAAGACGGTTCAAGCTGATCGTCAACTGCGTGGCTTCTGAAAACGAGGCCCTGGATGTGTATCACAAGCTGACACTGGTCAGTACGCGTTTTATAGATATTTCCATTGATTTTTTGGGCGCGATTCCGCTTGACAAGCGGTTTACTGATTCCGTGCGCAGGCAGAAAGCTCTTGCGGAGCTTTATCCGGGCGCAAAGCCGAGCACGGCATTTGCCGAACTCGTGGCAAATATGGACTTGCAGAACGGAAAACAGACACCAAAAGGAGCGCAGCAGTTTTTCTGGAAGAGACTGCTGTCCTTTAATTAGCCCGGCAGGGGGGATGGTAAGAATATGTATAATGCAACTGCATATGATCAAAGAGACGAGCTGATCCGTGAGCATCTGGGATTCGTGGAGTTCGTGGTCTACCGGATGCGGCCCCAGATTCCGGCCTATGTTTCCATCGAGGAACTGAAAAGCGCTGCGATGCACGGCCTTATGGAGGCTGCCAGCAGGTTTGATCCGGGCAAGGGTGTGCTGTTTAAGACCTTTGCCGAAACCCGGATCCGCGGCGCCGTACGCGATGAGCTGCGGAAAATGGACTGGTTTTCCCGCTCCATGCGGGAAAAGCATAACCGGGTGCTCAGGGAAATCAAGCAGCTGGAGCAGAAAATCGGGCGGCTGCCTGCAGAAGAGGAGATAGCCGAAGCCATGGATATGAGCCTGGAAAAATACCAGCAGATGCTAAATGAAATCGGCCATCTCGGCATTGTCAGCCTCCACGAGGTGCTTGACGAGGCATCCGGCGGGGATACGTTTATGGATCAGCTGAAAGACCCGGGCGGGCAAAGTCCGGAAGATGCCGTGAGCCGGCAGGAGCAGGTCCGGGAGCTGGCCGGCGCACTGGACTGTCTTTCGGAAAAGGAACGGCTGGTTGTGACGCTGTTTTATTACGAGGAATTTACCCAGAAGGAAATCGCTGGGGTACTGGAGCTTTCCGAGGGCAGGATCTCCCAGCTCCACAGCCAGGCCCTGATCAAGTTGAAGTCCGCGCTGGGCAAGTAGGGCAGGGTTGTCGGTTTACGGTTGTCGGAATCAACTTTTTGGGAATCCATAATCGGTTCATGGCGGAGGAAACCGTAAACCGTAATCCGCGAAAGGATGGTAGTATAATGACACTCATAGCGTTTTTATCTCTGGCCGGTTTGATCTGCGTATCCGCGGCAGTGCTTGTCACGGTTTGGTTTTTGCGTAGCCGGAGGCAAATCGCCCGGCTCCGGGAGGAACTCGGCGAATTGTCCCGAAGGCTGTACCAGATGGAAGCCCGGGGGCAAAGCGGGGATGGACGCCCGGGACGTCGTTTTACTGAAAAACAACTGGCCGCGCGATTTGAGAACGTGAGCTGCGGCAGCTTCGGTGTTTCCGAAAAGTACCGGCACGTGGGCCGGCTGGCGCGTTCGGGCCTGGGGGTGGCGGATATCGCGGAAATCCTTGAGGTATCGTGCAACGAGGCAGAGCAGATGCTGGAACTGGCCGGGTCCCGCAGGCAGACGGCATGAGCCGGGTCTGCGGCTTTTTGGCGATGTCTAAAGTTTTATCAAACCATGCCGATAAGAAAAACCAGAAAGTTTCAAAAACAGGCATGAACCACGAAGCGCACGAAGGACACGAAGATGGGCACATTATTTTTCAATAACAGGCATTTTTTCGTGTTCTTCGTGTTCTCCGTGGTTCCCTTTGGTTTTTTCAATTCGCAGCAGGCGATACAGGAGAGATGAGAAAATGGGATCGGGGATTTACAGTGCTTTATCCGGCGGGCTGGCCCAGATGCGCAAAATGGAAGTGGAGGTCAACAACCTGGCCAATGCCGGCAACATTGGTTTTAAGGGGAGCAATCTCTCCTTTGAGTCCCTGATTGACGCCAATCTGCAGAATACCCGGGGCGGGGGCAAGAATTTCTGCCGCACGGCCGGCCAGTTCATTGATTTTTCCCAGGGCAGCATCAAGCAGACCGGCAGGTCCCTGGATCTTGCGATTCAGGGCGACGGGTTTTTCAAGGTGGCCGGCGAAGACGGGTTTTTCTACACCCGGCAGGGCAATTTCCGGCTCGACAACCAGGGCAACCTTGTGACAGCCGACGGCGGCATGCAGGTGGTGGGCGAAAACGGGCCGATCAATCTGCCGCATACGGACGTCTACATTGATTCGCAGGGACGGATTACCACAGACGACGGGGAAGTGGGAAAAATCGACCTGTACACCACCGGTGAAAAACAGGACCTGGCCCAAATGCCAAACGGGCTTTTTGACCTGCAGGAAGCCGGTGCCGAGATGCCGGCAGATGGCTCGGAGCTGGTGCAGGGCGGCCTGGAACAGTCCAATGTCAGTGCCCTGAAGCTGGCCACCGAGCTTATTGAAACCAAAAGAGCCTATGCGGCGTACATGAAAACCATGAAAACCTATAGCGATCTCGGGGAAAAAGCGGTCAGTATCGGGCAGATAGGGTAACGGTGGTCGGTGGTCGGTGGTCGGTAGTCGGTAGTCGGTAGTCGGTAGTCAGTGGTCGGTAGTCGGTGGTCGGTGGCAGGAAAAATACATTTTTGTTTGGAACCTAAATTGAGCGATTTTCAAGTTTTCCGCAGATACAAGGAAGATGCAGACGAGCTATAGTGGACTATGCGAGAGTGCATCTGACGCAGTAGATGCGGCAAAATTGGAAACGCTCAATTTAGGTGGAACATAAAATACAGAGGATGGGGATATGATTACAGCACTATATTCGGCAGCAACCGGCATGGAAGCCCAGGAAACCAACATCAACGTGATTGCCAACAACCTGGCCAATGTCAACACTACGGGATTCAAGCGCAGCCGGGCCAATTTCCAGGACCTGCTGTATCACAATGAAAGGGCCGTGGGCAGTTCGGCTTCGGCAGACACCCAGGTGCCCACGGGTATCCAGGTCGGGCTCGGCACCCGTACGGCCTCGGTGGAAAAGGTTTACACCTCCGGGGATCTGGAGCAGACCGGCAGCGACCTGGACCTGGCCATCAAGGGCGACGGATTTTTCCAGGTGGAGATGCCGGACGGAGAGACCGCGTATACCCGGGATGGCAGCCTGAAAAAGGACAGCGAGGGACGCCTGGTTACCGCGGACGGCAATCCGGTGGTTCCGGAAATCGTTATCCCGGAAAACGCCACCAAGGTTGCCGTGGGAAATGACGGCATGGTTACAGCCTATCTGGATGCCGAATCCCAGGGCACGGAAATCGGTGAATTGGAACTGGCGCGCTTCGGCAATCCCTCGGGTTTAAAAAGCATCGGCGGCAATCTGCAACTGGAATCGGCCGCCTCCGGAAGCCCCATCCTGGGGGCCGCAGGTACGGACGGATTCGGTTCCATTGCCCAGGGGTTTCTGGAAAACTCCAATGTAAGCATCATGCAGGAGATGATTAACCTGATTTCCGGGCAGCGTGCCTATGAGATCAACTCCAAGGCTGTCAAGGCAGCAGACGAGATCCTGCAGCAGACAACACAGTTGGCATAATGATGAAACGATTCGCTTTTTGCATATTTCTGGTTTTCTTGCTTCCCCCGCTGGTTTTCGGGCTCGAGGTCCGGTTCCGGGAATCAGCCGTGGCCCGGGCCCCCATGCTGACCCTGGGTGACGTGGCAGAATTTCGCTCCTCTTCCGGAGCGGAGAAAATCGGGGAGACGGCGCTTTTTCCGGCACCCGGCCCCGGAGAGCGCACTTGTTATAAAAGCGGCACGCTTAAGGCCTATATCCGCAGGGCTGTTGGCCCCGAACGAGAGATCGAATGGACCGGCGCAAAGAGCGTATGCGTGCGAAAGGCGGGCACCCTGGTGACCCCGGAAAAAATGGCGGCCCTGGTCAATGACCGGCTGCGATCGGAGCTGGCCCACATATCCGCGCAAAAGGTGAGTTTTGAGTTCAGGAACCAGCCGGCTGCGGTCAGTCTGCCGCCAGGGGAGGTGTCCTGCGAGGTTTTGTTTTCAGATCCGGATATCCTTGACAGCCGAAAGGCCACGGTGATTATCCGGGTCGACGGACAGGTTGCAGAAAATGTGAGCATTCCCGGAGAGGTTCGGGCGTTTCTGCCTGTGGTGGCTGCAGCGAAAAAACTGAACCGGGGCCGTGTGCTGACCCGCGCAGATTTGGTGACCCGGTCGAAAAACATTGCCGGGTTCAGCCAACCCTGCCTGGATCCGGATGAAGTCACGGGCCAGCGGCTGAGGCGCTCGGTTTCCATGGGCCGGGTGCTGTGCAAGCGGGATCTGGAAAGGCCCGTTCTGGTGGAGCGCCGGCAGATGGTGACCATGGTGGTACAAAAAGGGGCTCTTCGCGTTCAGGCCCGGGGAATGGCCACTGCAGACGGGAAAAAAGGCGATATCGTCCGGGTGAAAAACATGCGCTCCCAAAAGACCGTCCACGGCAAAGTCGTCGGTGACGGATTGGTTGAGGTGGGCTTTTAAATGAAAAGACATTTTTTCTGGATCCTGGTTTTCAGCCTCACGGTTTTCGGCTGCGCTGCGCATCAAAAACCGGAGCCCCCCGGTCAGAACGCCCAGATAGGCGGCAGTGCACCCGGTGCCAGCCCTGGCAGGACCTCACCGTCTGCCAGCGAAACCGGGTCTTTGTGGCAGCAGGGAAGCTCCTCGTTGTATGCGGCCAATAAGGCCAGACAGGTGGGGGATATTCTAACAGTGGCCATATACGAGCAGGCCAGTGCTGAAAAGGAGGCAGAAACCGCAACGGGAAGGTCTGCATCCATTTCTGCGGGCATTCCTAAACTCTTCGGGTATGAAGCCCGGCTTGCGGAAAAATATGCCAACCTGGATCCCGCCAGCCTGCTTTCGGCCAGCAGTGAAAATTCGTTTCAGGGCTCCGGTAGCACCTCCCGGGAGGAAAGCCTCACTGCTACGCTGACCACCCGGGTAGTTGGAATCGAGGAAGGGGGCAACCTGAAAATCCGGGGCAGCAAGACCGTCCAGGTCAACCATGAAGATCAGATCATCCGTCTTACCGGGATAGTGCGGCCCTCTGATATTACCGAGCGTAACGTAATTAATTCCAAATATATTCTGGATGCCCGAATCGAGTACACCGGCAAGGGCGTGATCAGCGATAAGCAGCGGCCGGGATGGCTGGCGCGGGTCTTTGACATTGTCTGGCCGTTTTAGCGGGAGTGGCAGATGAGAAAAATTGGTTTATTTTTTGTTTTGTTTTCCTTTGCCTGGATGGTTTGTGCAGGCACGGTTTGTGCCGCCCGTATCAAGGATCTGGCTGACTTAAAAGGCGTGCGCGACAACCAGCTGCTCGGCTACGGCCTGGTGGTGGGATTAAACGACACCGGCGACGACTCGGGCAACGGGATCACAATGCAGACGGTGGCCAACATGATGGAGAACATGGGCATGACCCTGGACCGCGATGCCATTGACGTGGGCAACGTGGCCGCAGTGATGGTTACTGCCGACCTGCCCCCGTTTGCAAAGGTCGGCACGGAAATCGACGTTACCGTATCCTCCCTGGGGGATGCAGAAAGCCTTTCCGGCGGAACATTGCTTCGCACCCCTCTGGCGGGACCGGATGAGAACGTGTATGCCGTTGCCCAGGGCCCGGTGGTGGTCGGCGGTGTATCCCTGGGCGGGCGGGCCGCAGAGGTGGAGAAAAATCACCCCACCGTGGGCCGGATTCCAGACGGCGCGTTGGTGGAACGGGAGGTGGGCTTTGCCCTGCCCGGCAGCGGTCCCTACGTGTTTCATCTGCGCGATGCCGATTTTACCACCATTTCCCGCATGGTAAGCGTGGTGAATGCCGAGTTCGAAGAAGAGATCGCCCGGGCCGAGGACAGCAAGAGCATCTCGGTTCGGCTGCCGGATGAATATAAATCCGAGTCCGTCCGGTTTCTTTCCAGGCTGGAAAACCTGCGGTTGGAGCCCGGCGGCAAGGCTCGCATCGTGGTAAATGAGCGCACCGGAACCATTGTCATGGGAGCTCACGTGCGCATGTCCACGGTGGCCGTGGCCCACGGCAATATCAAGCTGACCGTAAAGGAATCGGCAGGAGTCTCCCAGCCGGCGCCGTTTTCCGAAGAAGGCGCAACCGTGGTGGTGCCGGATACGAAAGTTTCCGTTGAAGAAGAAGATGCCCGCTTTATGGTGATGGAGGAGGGCGTCAGCGTGGGGGATGTGGCATCGGCATTAAACGCCATCGGCGTGACCCCGCGCGACGTGATCGCAATTTTTCAGGCAATCAAGGCCGCCGGCGCCCTGCAGGCCGAACTGGTGGTCATGTAGTGTGCCCTTCGTGATTCAATTAACCGGGAAAAATGAAACAGGATTGCATTCATGGAAAACATGGCATTTGATCCGCGTATGGCGCTTTGCCGGTCTCAGGCCGGGCAGGGTGCCGGCGGAAACCGAAAGGACCCGGAGGCGCTCCGGCAGGTTTGTCAGGATTTTGAGGCGGTTTTTATCAATACGCTGTTTCAGCAGATGCGCAAGACCATCCCGGATTCGGGATATCTGGAACATGGCATGGGCATGGAAATGTTTGACGATGTCATGGACATGGAGGTGGCCCGGGATATGGCCAGAAACGGGGGGTTCGGCCTGGGACGGCTGCTATATGAGCAGTTGGCAGGATAAAAATCGGATTTATGCCTAAAGGATTTCAATCCCTCAGCCGATATAAAGATAAAAAAGATGTAATCGTTTATGGTTTACAGTTATCGGTTTACGGTTGCAAAGATAAGATAAAGGTGTTTGTTTGTATTTTACAGTAAACTGTAAACCGACAACCGGCAACCGTAAACCTACAACCGCGAGAGGCAATAGGGATAGACAATGAAAATACACCCGGCGCAAAGCATGATAAAGCTTGAGGGCATTCAGAAGAAGCAGAATGCGGATGCCGCCGAGAAGACGGGCCAGGCCAGGGAAGGCGACAAGGTGGTTTTTTCAAAGGAACTACGACAGGTCCAGGACAAGCAAAACGATCCCGCCGTGGACGCACAGCGGCAGGCCCGGCTTCAGTCGGTAAAGGAACAGATTGCAGAGGGTTCCTATTCGCCGGATGCCTTCAAGGTGGCCGAAAGCCTGCTCAAGTACATCACGGAAAGCGGTCACAATGGATAGGGCGAACCTGGTTGTGGAGTTAAAAGAGCTTCGGGACCTGATTCTCGAAGAGCGCCGGGCCGCCAGGGATCTGGCAGTAGAAGATATGCTTGTGCTCACCGAACAAAAAGAACAAGTGCTCAAGCAGATTCTTCCGCTGGTGGATACGGTCGAGGCCCTGACTCCGGAGGAAAGGGAAATGGCCGAGGCGGTTTATTCGGAAAACCTGCGCAACGCCTATTTCTTCTGGTCCGCCCTGAGCTGGGTGCGCGAATCCGTAGGTTTTATCGGAGACCAGATCTCCTGCCGCTCTTACGGGGAAAGCGGTGCCATGTCAAAATTCCGCCAATCCGGGGCGCTGCTTTCGGGAAGGGTGTAGCATGTCACTGACAACCGCACTCAACTCCGGCCTCAAAGGAATCCTGGCCCACCAGAGGCAGGTTGAGGTCACGGGCAACAACATCGCCAATGTCAACACGCCCGGTTATTCACGGCAGACCCTTACGATTTCCCCGAGTGCTACGGTCAACATCGACGGACTGCTGCTGGGCCAGGGCGTGGATGTTGAATCCGTCAACCGCGAGTATGACAAGTTCGTTTCCGGCCAACTGGTGGGGCAAAACAGCACGCTGGGCCAGGAGAGCGCCAAGAGCGCCCCGCTTGCCGAGCTGGAGCGGGTGCTGGGCATCGGGGAAGACTCGCTTGCAGGTCAGATCGAGTCGTTTTTCGGGGCCTGGCATGATTTGTCCGGAAATCCCAGCGGTTCCGTGGAGCGCGGGCAGGTGATCTACAAGGGCGAAAACCTGCTGGAGTCCTTTTCTCAGGTCAAGTCCGATATGGTCCGGGTGGGCCAGAACATCAATGACAAGCTCAATGCGGAAGTCGGAAGCATCAATCTAAAGCTGCAGGAAGTCGCGGACCTAAACGCCGCCATCAAGGAAAAAGAAACCCTCGGCCATGTCGCCAATACTGAAAAGGACAGGCGGGATTTGCTGGTCAAGGAACTTTCCGGAATCCTGGGGGTTCAGACATTTAATACCGGCAGCGGTCAGATCGGGCTTCATCTGCCCGGAGGCATTCCCCTTGTGCAGGGGGACCGCGCCCTTGATTTTGAGGCGTTCTACCAGGGCGGGGATCTGCAGTTCGAGGTCCGCGCGGGAGACGTGGAACTAAGCGCCAAAAGGACGAATTTCGGCGGAAAGTTCCGCGGCCTTCTTGATATGCGCGACGATTTCATACCCGGACTTCAGCAGGAAATCCAGCAGCTGGAACACCGGGTCGTCACCGAAGTCAATGCACAGCACGCGGCCGGATACGGCCTGGACGGAGAAACCGGGCGTACCTTTTTTTCTCAGACCACCGGATTGCAGAGCGAGACCGGGTTTGCCAATACAACGGATCATAATTTCGGCACCGGCACCATTGACGTCAACGGCACATCGGTTAACATTGATGCGACCAACAATTCCCTTTCAGGCATCCGGGGTGCCATCAATAACGCGGATACCGGGGTCGTGGCCGCCGTGGTAAACAACGGCGGTGCGTATCACCTGAATCTGACACCCGAAACCCCCGGGGGCGCAGTTAACTTTACTTCCAATCTAAGCGGCGGGTCCTGGACGTTTTCAAACCAGGACGCCGACGCTGAGTTGTTTGACGCGGTCGGCAGCGAAGATATCCATGTGCAGATCAGCGACCCCCGGCAGGTGGCTGCCGCCGGGGCGACCGCCGGCGAACCCGGTGACAATGAAAATGCCCTGGCAGTTTACGCGCTGGCCGATTCCAGGGATAACCCAGACGGGCAAACCTACGTGGAAAACTACGGCCGGATCGCCGCCACCGTGGGCACCGAGGCCAAAAGAAACACAATGGCCAGGCAGGGAGCTTCTGACACGATGAATCAGCTGGAAAACCTGCGCGAATCAATCGTAGGGGTTTCCATTGAACAGGAAATGATGAACCTGACAAGGTTTCAAAAGGGTTTTGAGGCCTCCTCGCGCTACGTGCAGACAATAGACGAGATGATGGGTACAATCATCGGGATGAAGAGGTAGCAGATGAAAGCCACGCTGGGAATGAATTACCGCATGCTTTCGGCCAATCTCGAGGACATGTCCAGCCGCTTGTACGAGCTGCGGCAGGAGGCTGCCTCGGGCAAGAAACTCAACCGTCCTTCGGATGATCCCGCAGCCATCCGGCCGGTGCTCAACTATCGGGCCCGGATCCAGTCCTCGGAGCGGTACCTGAACCACATCAATACCGCCGGAGGAGAGATGCAGGTGCTGGATTCCAATCTCGACCAGATAGAAAATGTTCTTGTAGCGGCCAAGGAGACTGCCATTGCCGCGCGCAACGGCGCTGTTAATGATTCTGACCGGCAGACCTATGCAGACAGGATTTCCCAGCTTTTCGACGAGATGCTTCAGGCCGCCAATACCCAGATCAACGGTAAATCCGTTTTTGCCGGCTACCGCGAAGATACCCGGGCATTTGTAAAAAATCCAGCTTATGATCCGGTTGCTTATGATACGGCCGATGTATCCACCTGGGCGGTGCAGTACCAGGGCGATGCAAACGCGAAAAGCGTGGAAATAGCCCCGGAAAAGCGGGTTCAAACGGGTCTGACCGGCAACGAACTGTTTCTGGGGGATGCGGACAATGACGGGTCGGTGGATGCCGGGGGAACGGATCTGTTTTCAGCCCTGAAAAATCTCGAGCATGCCATCAGGTCAAATGACGGAGCGGGCATTGATACGGGTCTGGAGCAGCTGGAACAGGGCGCGGACCAGGTCCGCCGGCTCCGCGGCCGGATGGGCAACAATGCCTGGAGAATTGAGCGGGCCGGAGAGCAAATGTCGGAGGCTTCCATTGAATTCAAGGAAATCATCTCTGGCTACGAGGACGCGGATGTACTGAAGGTATTTTCCCGGCTGGCGCAGCACGAGACCGCATTTAAGGCCGCCCTGAACGTGACTACGCGGATTTCAAAGCTGTCCATTCTGGACTACATGTAACCTTCGGGGCGCGGACATCATTTACGATCAGCACGGAATATATAACACCCCGTCCCTTCAGGCGGGCGTCTGTTTATCGTTGACATATCAGCATCTTCGTGTGACATATTAAGCTTGTAATGTTGCAATGAAAGGACTGATCCGCGGGCGGATCCCGCATCCGCCCCCAACGATAAACAGGCGTATGCCAGGGAGGGCGGATGCTGGTACTAACCAGAAAAGTCGGCGAGGGCATCCTGATCGGCGAGGATGTCAAAATCATGATCCTGGAAAACCAGGACGGCAAGATTCGCATCGGGATTGAAGCCCCGAAGGA
>Ga0182239_1000659_pt1 | contig 12299 bp, 12 predicted proteins | sample hydfrate6_PW_210_FD_132456 | JGI IMG/M metagenome (GOLD analysis project Ga0182239, IMG submission 132456) | Subsurface microbial communities from deep shales in Texas, USA - hydraulic fracturing test 6_PW_210 | ecosystem: Environmental > Aquatic > Deep subsurface > Shale gas/oil reservoir >...
AAACCGCAGATGTTTGCGTTCGGCAACAAGACAACAACAAGGCATTATTGGAGATGCAGATGGGGAGCTATGTAGACAGGATCAGGAGCCGCTAAGCGGCGGAAAATCGGTCGCTGTGCAGCCGATTGTTAACTGTTGATGCTCAACGTCAACGGTACGTGGTCACTTATTGAAATCCACTCGTCGTGATGACCGACCTGCAAATCACATTCTTCTGAAAAGTCTGACGAGGTGAAAACATAGTCGATGTGATAGGCCTTCTCGCGGTTCCGTTGCAAGAAAAAAGTCGGACTGGTCTCATTGCCCTGTTCTTCCTCGAAGACTCGATGATACTGGCTCTTGAAAACCATCTCGCGGAGCTCAGAAACTACGTCTGAGTGATTCCACCAGCGATCCGGCTTATCCCAGCGCACGTTGCTGTTAAAATCGCCGAGAATGACTGTCTTTGGCCCGCTAAGATCGTCACGGTGAATCTGAAGGTACTTCCAGAATTGCCCCATGTAGCCAAATGCTTCTTCATTGCGCCCCTTCGTCCAGAGGGCCAGCACGGTGAAATCTCTATTGATAGTGAAAGGGAGAAAAAGCCTGAGATCTTCCGTGCTCCAATTCAGCGTTTCACTTTTGCTGAACAGCCCAGGTACGGAAAAGCTGCCACTCCAATCTAACTTTTCAACTCGATGACCGTTTCGGGGAAAAATGCCGATGCCACGATTTTTTGACTCGCCCACCCACAGGTAAGAACCGGCCCACTCTCTATATGCGGGGGTCGATAGCGCAGGGTCTTCACACTCCTGAACCACTAAGACATCAGCTCGCAAGCTATCTGCTTCTGCAAGCTTTCGTCTGAGTGCTCCATTACAGTTCCAGGTTACAACTTTCATAGATAAAGACAGTTAACAAGATATTAACAAGTTTCCGTATAACACCACAATCGTGATGATACACCCAATTTCACACCATCATCCCCACCAAGTACCTCATCTTAATAAATAAACTTTCTTTATCCCTGCCTTAAGGAGGCCATAATGTCAATTTCCTGTCGTAAAGCAGCTCGAGAGAGTATGGAAATGCGGATTTTTGGCTTCGGAGGGCTAATGGGAATTGTCCTGGAAAGAGCTTTAGGAGTGATCAGTGACTGGATATGATCAGGGCAAGACGTATCTCTTGTTCTTGATCACAATCTTGCCCTGAGCCAGCAGCTTGTTCACCGAGGGACGCAATTCCCGGGTAGGGGCGTCCAGCTGCATGCGCAAGAGCTTGTCATAAACCTTGACCACGTTGAAAGCCTGCTGCCGCCGCTTGGGTGACAGGTCATTAAGGCCGTGCAGCAGGATCTTTCCATCTCGGCCAAGGGTGACCTGGAGCCGGAGCTGCACTTCCAGGAAGCGGAGTGGATCGAAGATTGGAGTGTGCATGGGTCAGTAATCTGTTGGTTTCTGATCATGACAAGAAAATGTTAATACACATTTAGCCTTACTCATGCTTCCAACTGATCATAAATTTTTTTAAACTTGCTCTCCAATTTCAACAATTCCTCAAAATTCTCCATAAAACTCAAACTAGATTTAACTGCCCACTTTGTACACCCATGACTAATTATACGCGGCGGAAATATTACATCAGAATCCTCTTTAATGAATGGACTCAATTCAAATTTATTTCTCAAACGATTACCGAGATTTTTATGTCTTTTTTGGATGTCATGCCATTCTGGATGGAAGTGAACCAGTTCGTTTCTAAGCTGAATTAGGTCAGAAACATCCTGATAAGGCTTTTTCCCTCTTTCAAAAGGGGACAAATTGTTAAAGATCAATATTTTTTGATATTTTTCAAGAATTTGCATCTCGGCAGACATGACACTTAGCTCATTTCTTATATACTTTGGCAAATTACCAAATATATTGTCTGGATCAGATAAATGCTCATTTATGTTTGACTCTAACGATGCCACAGAAAGCATTACTGTTGCTGAGACACATGCTGTCATTTCGCTATGAAATGAACCTAAAGATTCACCCATATGTTCTAATTGAATTTTACCACACTGCCTTGAGAAGCGAGCAGCAGCAAGCAAATGTTGAACTGCAAACATGCTTTTTTGACGCACAGTTATTTCATTTGATTGAAACTTAATTTCTTTTTTAGGTACTTGAATTTTCATTTTCTAACCATTCATAATTTACTTTATAAAAATATTTATTTTTGCATTCATAGTCTGACAAGATCAGCTGGGCTCTGAGCATGATCACCGCCTGAGCAAGGTCCTCAACATGGCGCTGTTGTATTTGTCCAGAATTCCCTCGGCTGTATCCTGGCATTCCTCTATCTTGGAATACCTGGAGAGCTGGTGAAAACAGGCTTCCTTGATCTGGGCCATGATGTTCGGGTCAATGGCGATTGTTCTGATCCCCTGGACAACGCCGTCCTCAAATGAAACAAGGATTAGGTGCATTTCGGTGTGCTTTGGATCGCCCTCAAAGAACCGCCTGCGCGTTTCTTCGTCTTCCCTGAGGATGTTCAAGTACACGTCCAGGCTCCAGGCCTTGTCCAAATCCAGGATAAAGACCGGGATGCGGCTTTCGATGTAAATTCCGTATTGAACTTCGCCTTTTAGCCAGTCGTCCAGCTGGGCCTGGGTGATGTTTGAATAGAAGGCCACGACGTCGAAGCTTGGGCCGTTCAGGACTGGCATGTAGCCCTCTTTAGGAGGGGCTGAGCCTATGGGCTGGCCTACGGTGAGGGTAGTACGATCTTCGGTCATAGGTCCTCGTGAATCGGAATGAATGAGGGATCATGAAAACAAGCGGTCAAAAATATCCGACCACCTGTGCTCCCCGTTGACCTCCCCAGAGTTGCCCATGACTTTTAAAATTTCAAGCACAGCATAGCAGTCGGCTAGGGAGTCGAGGAATGAAAAGTCGTCTCGACCACAGATGATTTGTACCGCCTCTTCCTGCTTGGGCCACCTGATCCGGTAATGAAAGTGGAGGATTGAGCAGTACTGGGTGAAATTGCGCATGGTGCAGAATGTGTTGGGGAACTCGTGGCCATGGGCCTGTTTGAGAAACTTGGTGTCGAATGGGGTGTTGTGGCAGACGGCTAGGTCAACTTGCTGGCAGAAGGCGGGCACATCCTGATCATGGCTGAAGTGCAGGGGATAGTCACCACCGGTCCGGCCGCGCTTTTGGGTGATTACTTTCTGAGTCAGACCGTTTATTTTGATGGCGTGGTAGTTGTAGGGCTTCTGGGGGGGTAGTAGAAACGGTCGAACTCCTCCTTAACTTTGAAGAGCCTGTTGCCGTTGGAGCGCCAGGTCTGGACGTGCAGGGCCGAGAAGCTGAGGACTGAGGAACGGCCTGGGTGTAGGCCGTTGGTTTCTACGTCGAAGATGGTGAATTTGGTGGCCATAATTATAAAAAATCTAACTACTTGCCTACATATTCCCAAAAACTAAACTCGCCATTTTTCCATTCCCCTACTGATTCTCCTTTCCAATATATTTTCCCATTATAATTATAGTTCAATCCAAGATACCTATACTCACCCCCATGGTTTTCAAATAACCTATTATCTTTTCTGAATTTAATACCCTTATTGATCATATTATAGCAATAGTCAGATGGTATGACGCTTGATCTATTTGTATCAGGATAGTAATCAATCACGATATCGATAATTTCTTCACAAGAAAATATCTTGTCCTCCTGATTTTTCATAGAAGAAAGTATCTTATCAAATATATTCATCAAAAAGCTCCCATTAAATTGGCTGCCAATCACAAGTCCAACCGCACCCGATACCTCCGTCCCTTCACCACCTTCTCGCTCGCCCCGATCCAGCAGGCCTTGACCGGGACCACCTTGTCCTCTTTGTACCCGGACTCCTTGCTCAGTCGCCGCAGGTGCTTTCTGCGCTCGTGGGGAGCAGGAGAGTTACGGGTTCTGTCCTGCCCGGGTTGCTCCATGCCAAGCTTCTGCCGGATGTCCGCCGGCTTGAGGTAGGTGAACAAGGGTCTTTGGTGGGAGCGGGGGATTTTCTTGGAACCTTTTTTCTGCTTTGGTGGCTTTGTAGGGGAGTCTTCAAGGATGAAATACTTGGGGTTTGTGAGCATGATCAGTTCTTCATGGGCAGTTACCGGGTTGCGAAGGATGTCCTTGACCATGTTTCCCGGCAGATCTCTCAGGTTGTCTTGATCATTTACCCCGAAGAGCTCCTTTTTATTTAACATATAGCTGACAGTGATCACACCGTGACTGACCATTTGTGCAGTCTCCGGATTATAGTGCATATCTTCCAGATATCCGCAATTGATGACATAAGGGTTGTCGAATCGTTGGAGAATGTCTTGCTTGGTTAAGGCCGCTTCCTCTGGCTGCATCATCGAGTCCAGGGTGGAGCTTGTATAGTTTTCTGAGTCGTTGCTCGCTGCTATCAGATCCACGAAGTATCGTCTGCCTTTCAGGCCAAATTGATTCTCCTCAGCATCCATAAGTAGACACACGCTGGCGTCGTCCTCCAGGGCCACCACCGGGAAAGGGAGATGAAAGAGTTCGTTGGCCTGGTCGAAGTCAATCTGGTCCTTCTGAGCGGTCAAAAACTCGTGCGGACGGCCCGGGAAGTGGAACAGGGCCGCCTGTTCGAGTGTTGGGATCAGATGAGGTAGGTGGCGTTCGGCCAGGCCACAGAGTTTGTCGAAGAGCATATGCAATATTTACTAACTTACCGCTAGCTGCTCAGACTGTTTTCGCGCAGTGTCCGGTCAGATTTTGGCATCGCCCTGGCCTCCTCGGGTATTCCGTGGGCCATTAGCTACAGTGCGCCGCAAATGTCGATTCGATTATTGTTCTGGCGCTGGAAGTGGCGGCAAGCCAAGCTCTTTCAGAAACTCGTTGTGCTTCGTCGTTGACTCACGAATTTCCTTTTCGATCTCGACCAACTCCTTATGCGTGGCCGAAAGGTCGATCTGCGGCTCCGGCTCGGCAGTGCTGACGTAGCGGGAGATATTTAGGTTGTAGTTGTGCTGTTCGATCTCTTCCATCCCCACCCGTCGGGCGTAGCGATCGATCGGCTTTTTGGGACGCTCTTTGTAAGTATCTATGATTTGCTTGATGTGCTCGGGACTGAGGTGGTTTTGTCGCTTTCCCTTCTCAAAGTGTTTCTCCGCATTAATGAACAGTACGTCATCCGGCTTCTTGCACTTCTTCAGCACCAGAATGCACACTGGAATGCCGGTAGAATAAAACAGGTTTGCTGGCAGACCGATCACTGTGTCGATGTGACCATCTTCTAGCAGCTTCCGGCGGATCCGTGCCTCGGCTCCGCCTCGAAACAGAACGCCGTGCGGCAGAATAATCGCCATCACGCCATCATCCTTGAGGTAGTGGAAGCCGTGAAGCAGAAACGCGAAATCGGCTGCCGACTTGGGCGCGACGCCATGGCTCTTGAAACGCATGTCTTCGCCTGCTTCATCACCAGGGTTCCAGCGGTAGCTGAAGGGTGGATTAGCAACGACCGCATCAAACTTCGGCTTTTTCGCCGGATTGGTCTCGCGCAGCCAGTCCCATTCGTTCTTGAGCGAATCACCGTGGTATATGTCGAACTCAGTGTCCTTCAAACCGTGAAGCAGCATGTTCATGCGGCAGAGGTTGTAGGTGGTGATGTTGTACTCCTGGCCATAGATCATGCCAATTGTGCCTCCGGCTTCAAGCATGCGGCGTCGCACGTTCAGCAGCAGCGAGCCTGAACCGCAGGCAAAGTCATAGACGCTGTCCAGCTTGGGCCGTGGGCCCGTCTCAGGTGATTGGCTGTCAAGCGTGACGATGCCCGAAAGAATGCTCGAAATCTTCTGCGGCGTATAAAACTCCCCCGCCTTTTTGCCCGACCCGGCCGCGAACTGGTCGAGCAGGTATTCATAGGCATCGCCGAGCGTGTCGGAATCGGTCGAGAACTCGGAAAGTCCATCTGCAATACGTGTGATGATCGTGCAGAGCTTGGCGTTGCGGCCGGCATAGGTTTTGCCGAGCTTGTCCGAGCCGAGGTTGATCTCCGAGAACAGGCCCGCAAAGGTGCTTTCGAACGACTCGTTCTCGATGTGTTTGAAACCGGCCTGTAGTGTGTCGAGCAGTTCGTTGCTGTGCGTGCGCGCCAGATAGGCGATGTTCGTCCAGAGGTAATTCGGCTTAATGACGTAGTGCGCCTTGCGGCGCATCTGCTTCTCGAACGCTTCGATGTCGTTCGGATTCTCGTCGTACCACACTGATAGCGGCGTACGCCCGCCATTCTCAACCGTATCCGGGTCCGGGTAATCCCTGCCCAGTTCCTTTTTCGCCGCGGCCTCGTAGTTGTCGGAGAGATAGCGCAGAAACAGGAACGCCAGCATGTAGTCGCGGAAATCATCCGCGTTCATCGTCCCGCGCAGGTCGTCAGCGATCTTCCAGAGGGTTTTGCCCAGTTTCTTTTGGTCGTTTTTGGTCATATCTAATCCACGTGAAGGACAAAGCCGTACTTGTCCATCAATTTTTCAAGAATTTGAGTAAACAACTCCTTGTTGTCCTGCACCAATTCGTCCGATTCATAGAAGTAGATGTTCTTGTGGCTGAGCGTGTTGATGATTTGCGAATCGGGCCCGGTGTCCTCCATGCCAATCTCCTCAAGCACGTGGCTCACCCTCCCGGTACCAAGGAATGACGCTACGTTCTCCAGCACCTGTCTTAACAGGACGAAGTGGTAGGACTTGACGCTCCCATCATCCTCGGCCTGCTTCAACAGTTGGAGCAGGCGCAGATGGTACAAGAACACGTCTTTATTGTATTTTTCGAGATTCAAGTCCCCATGCTTCCCGCTTAGGATTAGCGGCTTAGTATACTTTTTATACCTAGAGCTTTTCTCACCCTTGAGCAGCTGGTCGAAGAGGATGGAAAACAGACCGACGTGGTGGGTTGTGATGATGATGTTACGATCTTTGAAGTGTTGCTCGATCAGGTCATAGATCTTAAAGGCCGTGATAAACAGATTATGGTCGTCCAAGCTCGTGACCGGATCATCAATGAAAAAGTGTCGGTCTTGCACGTCCGCCAACCCCTCTACCTCGAAGAGAGCAAGAAAGAAGCACCAAATGAAGATTCGCTCCTCGCCGCGCGAGATTTTGATCGGCTGATCGCCGCCTTCTTCAAAGAACGAGACAAATTCTATCCTGGCGTCCTCGGAGCCTTCGTCAATGGTGAATTTAAAGTCGTAGGACGGCTTGTAGGGCATGAGCTTTTCGAGGACCGCGTCCTCATTCAGCAAACTATGAAATCTGTCGAGACTGCTTGGCCGCACCAACAATCGCATATCGGCGTTATCATTCTCATCATCGTTTTCCCAAGCAAAGATGTCTTCGCTATACGCATTGAAATACACCCCGGCGTGATTGCCGTCTTCGTCCTTAGTCAGATCTTTATACGCAATTGACAGCCTTGTCTTGCCTACGGCATTGAATGCGTAGATCAGGATAATGTTCTCTTTAGTGTCGCGAATCGCTTTGGCGATTTCCTGCAAGTTCACTGGTGATCCTCCGGCGCGGGAAAAAGTTGCTGCATCAGGCCGCGCTTGTGGATGCGCAGGGCGTCTAGCTTCTCTGCCTGCGCAGCAATCAGGCCGTCGAGGGCGGAGAGGCAGTCGGCAATGCGCTGCTGCTCAACCTTTTTCGGGGGAACTTTAATTTGCAGCATACGCAAGTCATCTATGTAAATACGGGTGATCGTCGTTGAATTTAATCTGCCCCAGTCGACATTCAGAAGCACCGAATGAAGAAACTGATTGCTCACATCCCGTTGTGAGTTGGCAATCCAGACTATATTAGAATCTTGATAATAAGCGTCTTCGCCATCGTAAGGGACGCATTTTCCTACAGTGCCGGAACACGTTATCAACACCTCGCCCTTCTTGGGGAAGCTGAATCGTTCTCTATATTCTTCGTAAAGTTCTCGCGGAATGTACGCGTCTGGCTTGCCCCCTAAAGTTCCGATTTTGTAGAAAGGAACTCCTTCGCAATCATTGGTTTGGCTCGCGAGTATTCGCTTGCACATCTTAATGTCACCAAATTCTCCGATTGTACGTTCCTTCCACTCACCCGCATCTCGGAACTCCGGGAATCGCAGACGGGGGCGGGTTTCGCCTTCGCAGGGGAAAAGCTGTTGCATCAGCCCTTTCTTGTGATCCCGCAGCGCCGCCAGCTTCCGCCCCTCCGCCGCGATCAGGTCGTCCAGCGAACCCAGGCACTCGGCGATTTTCTGCTGTTCACGAAGGCCGGGAAAGAAAACGTGTATCCTAGAAAAAACCTCATACTTGAGGCTCAGGGTGTCCTTGACCAAACCTTGTGAATAGCGTCTGAACTCTCTAATTAGATGGCCGGTTTTGAAGTAGTAGGAGAAGAAGTGACTATCTACTCGATCCGTGGGAACGCAGACGGTATATGCAGGACTGACGAGACCCTCATTTGTCGCCAGCGCGCTCCTACCTTCCCACATTCGCATTGTGTTGTACGCAATATCTCCAACGGCAACACGTAAATACTTTGACTTGTTCACATTAGAGTTGTCCTTCCGGCCGGAATCTTTCTGCGGAATCAACCCCTCTTTGTCCGTGAGCGAGAGTAAAGGTAACTCTTCGTTTCCAGTTTCCTGTCTCTCGATGAATAGATTCCCAAGTCGATCAACAGTCCATGCCTGGTAATCCCGAAACTCCGGAAATCGCAGCCGCGGCACGAGCGTTTGTTGTTTCTTGTCTTTAGTCATCTGTTCCGCCTCATTGCTCATAGGCGCTCAAGCCTGAGATTGACCGGCCACCGGCGCGTTTCTTTAGCAAGGGCACGAGGTCGTCCATCAGGGCCAGCTCGCGCCGGGTCCGTTCGCGCCAGCCGAGATCGAGCGGGGCGAACAAATCGGCGAGTTGTTCGCCGTCGAAGATCATCCGTTCCAGAATGCCGTTCACGAAGTTGGTCAGGCGTTCAGTGGGCAGGTCGTGCTTCTCGGCGAGGTCGGCAAGTTCCTTCGCCTGCTTCTTGGCCTTGAACCGCTGGTAGCCGGCCTTGACCTGGTGTTCGTCCAGCGGCGTGCCGACTTCGAGTGAGCGAACGTAGTCGGCGATCTCCTCACGTTCGTCAAGAAACTTGGCATCGGATTCGATCAGGCCGATGAGCTGCTCGCGGGTCATCTTGAGCTTCTTTGGGTCCTGCCCGGTGAAGCGCGCGATCAGGTTCATGATGTAGTCATAATCGATCGTCGCTGAGGCGAAAAGGACGAATTCGAAGTCGAGATTGTCGACCGCCGGGTTCGGCTCCGCGCCGGATCTGCTCTGCTGCTCGCGCAGCCGCCCGGCTGTTTCGAGATAGGCGCCGCGAAAGGCGCGGAGCGTGTCCTTTGGAAGCGTCTGCTCAATTTCCTGCTTCTGCTCATCGGTGAGGTCGGTGTACTGATCGAGCTGGGTCTGGAGCCGCTGCACTTCCTTGAATCTGTTTATGAACTGGGCGCGGGCGTCGTCGCCTTTGAGGTTGGCGACCGACTCGGGCGTGGGTTCGAGGCCCTGAGACTCAAGAAAATTGTCCAGGTCGGCCTTGGCCTTCTTGAACTGTTCGATCACTTTCGGGGCCTTGTCCACCAGCCAGATCTGCCGCGCCTCCTCCGGCTTCACGCCTGAGAACATGGTGACGGCCTCATCGACGCTGGCCTGCTGGTCCCGAAAGTCGAGGATGTGGCCGTAAGGCTTGGTGGCGTTCAGGACGCGATTGGTGCGGCTGAAGGCCTGAATCAGGCCGTGGTGCTTGAGTTTTTTGTCGATGTAGAGGGTGTTTAAATACTTGGAGTCGAAGCCGGTAAGCAGCATGTCCACGACGATAGTGATGTCGATCTTTTCCGCGCCTTTTTGCGGCAGATCAGCGTTGGGGTGCTGCTGATCCTTGATGCGCTGCTGCACGTCCTTGTAGTAGTCATCGAACGTATTGATTGAGTGGTTGGTGCCGTAGCGGGCGTTGTAGTCGTCGATGATCCGCGTGAGCGCGGCTTTCTTACGGTCCGGCTCGATCTGGTTGTCTGCCTGCTCCTGTGGCAGGTCTTCCTGGAGCTGACGGACATCGGCGTTGCCGTCGGCAGGTGGCGAGAAGACAGCGGCGATTTTGAGCGGTTCAAAGCCGGGGGTCTCGGTTCGCCTCTCGGCTTGCACTTCTTTGAACAGCTCGTAGTAGTCGATAGCGTCGTTGATACTCGATGTCGCGAATAGTGCATTGAAGCGCTGGCCCGCGGTAGCGGCGGTGTGCTTCTCTATGATGGCATTGATTATTGCACGTTTGGTCAAAGTATCGCCTGGCCTCGGCGGATTCTCGCCGTCGGGCTTGAAATAGTCCACGTGGAAACGCAGGACGTTGCGGTCCTCGATCGCGTGGGTGATGGTGTATTTGTGCAGTTCCTGCTGGAAGATATCCCGGGTGGTCATGAGCGTCTTGATGTTACCGTCTATCTGCTTGACAGTGGCGTTTCGCCCAAAGATGGGCGTGCCGGTGAAGCCAAAGAGCTGGGCTTTTGGGAAGAATTCCTTGATGGTCTGGTGTGTATCGCCGAACTGCGAGCGGTGGCATTCGTCGAAGATGATGACCATGCGTTTATCTCGGAGCGGCTCAAGGAGATCTGAGTATTTGGCCTGGCCCCGCTTCTGGCGGTTCTTGTTGCGTTTGCTCTGTTCATCGAGGGCGAGGCCGAGCTTCTGAATCGTGGTGACGATGACCTTATCGGCGTAATCGTCCGAGAGGAGTCGGCGAACGAGCGTGGCAGTATTGGTGTTCGCTTCGACGCAGCCTTCCTGGAAGCGATTGAATTCCTCTCGGGTCTGGCGGTCCAGGTCCTTGCGGTCAACGACAAACAGGCATTTGTGTATGTTGGGATTGTCTTTAAGCAGCGTGGACGCCTTGAAGGATGTCAGCGTCTTGCCGCTGCCTGTGGTGTGCCAAATGTAGCCATTTCCGCTGTTCTGCTCGATGCAGTCGACAATACGTTGGACGGCATAGATCTGGTACGGCCGCATCATCATCAGCTTCTGCTCGCTGGCAACGAGCACGGTGTAGCGGCTGATCATGTTGCCAAGTGTGCACTTGGCGAGGAACTTCTCGGCGAAGTCGTCGAGATGGGTGATCTTCGTATTGTCCTCGGCGGCGAATTGGTAGATCGGGAGAAACTGCTCTTCAACGTTGAACGCGAAGTGACGGGCGTTGTTATTGGTGAAGTACCAGGTGTCGGTGCGGTTTGAGACAATAAACAGCTGGACGAAGCAGAGCAGGGTTCGAGTGTAGCCGTTGCCGGGATCATTCTTGTATTCGACGATCTGCTGCATGGCCCGCCGCGGGCTTACGCCTAAGGATTTCAGCTCGATCTGAACGACCGGAACGCCGTTAATCAGGAGCATCACATCGTAACGATGATGACTGTAGTCAGTATTGACACGAAGCTGGTTAACGACCTCAAAAGTGTTCTTGCACCAGTCCTTGATATTGACCAACGTATAATTCAGGGGAGTGCCGTCGTCGCGAGTGAAGCTGTTAATATTACGAAGCGTGCGCGAGGCGGTGTAGACGTCGGGCGTGACGATCTCGTCAAGCAGGCGCTCGAACTCGCTGTCGGTAAGCTTGACGCGGTTGAGGGTCTCGAAGTGGTTGCGAAAGTTGTCTTCGAGGATGGCGCGATCGTGGATATCACTGCGATAGACGTACTTGAGGTCGCCGAGTTTCGCGATCAGGGTTTCTTCGAGTTGGCTTTCGGGTGTGCTCATGGTCATTCTGGGGCCTTAATCTTCGTCGTTGGTGATCATCGGTACTCCTGATCGCATCATACCGTACGCCTTGACAGCGCCAATCTTTGGCGGTCTGGAGCCAGCGCCGAGATTCCCGGCGATTGAGCCGCCGGGAGTAAATTATTAGCCTTTAAAAATACCCATAATCATAAACATATTATCATAACTCTCTGCCTTACCTTGCTCCAAAAGTCAACTAAATGACACGAAATAAATAATAAAACAGGAGGTTATCAAAACAAAAACGACAAAAATAAGGGGCTTACAGCCCCAAGCCATAAGCTCCTTTTCGCCTCTTCAGGCCATATTGACAGCCCATCCTCCCAAGTAAACAAGCCTTGATCAGGCCAAGTTGACGCCTAGGGATAGGAACTTCCTTTTTGCTAAAGAAAGTATCGAAAATTCCCAAAGTTAAAAATATTACTGTTCCCCTGATACAAGCACAACATGTTGTGCTTGTATCAGGGGAACGAATTTTAAGT